>Ga0163150_10000202_pt1 | contig 109167 bp, 107 predicted proteins | sample OliLakLV19P2IB_FD_148628 | JGI IMG/M metagenome (GOLD analysis project Ga0163150, IMG submission 148628) | Freshwater microbial mat bacterial communities from Lake Vanda, McMurdo Dry Valleys, Antarctica - Oligotrophic Lake LV.19.P2.IB | ecosystem: Environmental > Aquatic > Freshwater > Lake >...
CTGTTGGCATTGCCGTGTCTGTCATCCATATAACTGCAGCCATAGGCAATGGCATCATTTCCAGTGCCACTTTCGTCCAGCGTGTTGTTGGAGAAAGGATAGTATGCAAAGAGCCCTTCAGTGGGGACTTGGCTGCTGACGCTGCTTATGAAAAATACAGGCAGCATCCATACGAGCACGATTCTTACTTCTCTTGTTTTATTCATGACAACAAAACTATGGGAAAAGAGCTACGTGAAGATTGCTTGTGTCAGCTTTAGTCCTTCACATCAGGGAAGATTCTCCACCACATCTTTCGGATTGCTCATGGACACACGCTCAACACTTTTGGAATGACAATGTTGGAGACGAGGCACACGATGACATCATTGAAGGATGGGCCAGCATTAACCCTTCTGCCTCTTTGCATACTTCCTCGAATCCTTCGCATCGCATTTGATGTTAAGCAAATTGTAGTTCGCGGCTTTCATTCTTTTCTTGCCCCAGCGATTTGCTTTCTTGTTCATCTGCTTGTGTGCTTTGTAGTTAAATCCTTTTTTGGGTGGTTCTGGTGTGGCCGCGCCCATGGTGTTGCAAAAGGAAAAAGCAGCGATAAGAAAGATTGCGATGTAAGTTTTCATTGTGTGATAGTTTGGAGGGTAAACACAAAGCGGAACGGATTATTGTTGAAGACGAATTACTTTTCGCGGCCAAAGGCAGGAGGAAAAACAAGACAAAAATTTGAACCGCAACTTTTCCCTTGCTGCCCTAGTCTTGAGCAAAATTTCTGATTGTAATTTTCTTTATCTGTCACCAATATGAAAAAAAATATACTAATACTCCTGCTGGTTTTATCTGCTCTACTTTGGAAATTTGATGCCACTGCACAGCACCAATGTGGTTCCGGCCACCTGCATCAACACAAGATGACTTCCGATTTGGCTTATGCCCACACATTTTCCGTCAAGCAAATTGAAATGGCGGAACTTCAGCAAGCAGGATTGCGCAAAAATCTTTTGTCCACCATTCCGGTGGTGATTCACGTCATTCATCTTGGAGAAGAAGAAGGCAGCGGCACCAACATTTCTGATGCTCAGATTTTTGCTGCCATGCAGGGCGCTAACGAAAGATTTTCCAACACAATAGGTATGGGAGCGGATACTGAAATCCAGTTTTGCCTGGCCACGCGCGACCCATCGGGCTGCCCCACCAATGGCATTGTGCGCATAGATGGAACCGTGTTGCCTAATTATGCAGGCAGCGGAATTGATTATCCTGATGACGTGGATTGTGGTGCGGCTCCGGATCTGGATGTGAAAGCATTGAGCACCTGGCCCGTTTTGGATTATTACAATATCTGGGTCGTAAACACTATTTGCGAAGGTTGGGCAGGTTATGCCTATTACCCCAACGGGCAGTATTACGATGGAACAGTTATCCGGTATGATTACATCACCTATTCCTCAACTGCCCTCAGCCATGAGTTAGGACATGCTTTTTATCTCGCTCACACTTTTAATGGCGACAATGGAAATGCGGATTGCCCTCTTAATGATAATTGCCAATTCGAAGGCGACTATGTATGCGACACTCCTCCTCATAAACAAGGAGATTGTGATGCCACCAATCCCTGCACAACCGATGGCGTGTGGGATAATTCCCGTTTTAATTATATGAGCTATTGCGGAAGTACTGATCGATTTACATCAGGCCAAAAAGACCGGATGCAAACCACCTTGCAAACTTTCCCCCGCGAAAATCTTTTGAATTCACTGGGCTGTTCATCACCCGATTTCGGAACCATCACCACCACGGTTGAAGTGAATTGCGAAGGTGAATGCACAGGCACTATCACTGCCCAGCCGCAATGCCCCGGCAACTACACCTATCAGTGGAACACAGGAGATACTTCGCCAACCATTACCGGCCTTTGCCCCGGATCGTATAGTGTAAACATCACGGATGATGAAAATTTGGAGGTCACTTTTGAGGTAGAGTTATCCCCACCTCCCACATTCGAATTTTATGCTGATACTTTGTTTTCGATTTGTGCAGGGCAGGAGGTTCAATTGGAAGCAAGCGGTGCCCAGAATTATCAATGGAGCCCCGCCATTAATTTAAGCGATGCCAATATTGCAAATCCTGTGGCTGAGCCTGATGCTACAACCACCTATCAGGTAATCGGACATTCGGCTTTTGGATGCTTGGACTCCACTTACGTTACTGTGGAGGTATTCGAAAATCCTGTGGCGAGTATTACTCAAGTTGTGGACACACTTTTTGCACAGCCTGCGGGGTTGAGCTATCAATGGTTTAATAATGGAACGTTGATAGAAAACGAATTCCTCGACTACATTGTTTTGACCGATGATGGAGAATTTACAGTGGTAGTGACCGATGAAAATGAGTGCAGCAATGAAAGTGAAATTTTCTATTATGTAAACATCAGCGAACCCACAAATGCAGGCGGAACTGCATTGTTTCCCAATCCGAACCACGGCTCATTTGCACTCATGATCAATGCGCTGCATCCACAGGAAATGCTGGTCGATCTTTATGACTACACAGGCAAGATAGTTTATTCAATTAACACATTTGTTCCTGGTGGAGAATCTGCAATCGGATTTCAATTAGCACATCTTGCCCAGGGAATTTACCTTTTGCAAGCAAGGAGCGATGACGGGATATTCTCAGGAAAATTCACCATTGTGCAGTAAGGCATAAGGCGCTGCTTACCGACCCTTGAAAAAAACATAGAAGCTCCAATAAGTTATTTTGCGCTGATTTTTATTTCGCAATGTTGCGAAAATTTACAATCCACCACCCGCAGGGGGCTTTAATCAATGGCTAAATCACAAGAGACTTACGGCAAAAAGGAGAAAGAAAAAAAACGACTCCAAAAGAGGAAGGAGAAGGAAGAGAAAAAGCAGGAACGAAAAGCCAACAACAACAAAGGCAAAAGTTTCGATGACATGATTGGATACGTGGATGCCTACGGAAGGCTGAGCGATACACCACCCGATCCATCGAAAAGGATAGAAGTAAAACTGGAAGACCTTCAACTGGGCGCCACCAAACGCGAAGAGCCAGATCCCTCAGAACTTATTCGCACCGGAATGGTCACCATGTATAATGATGAGAAGGGTTATGGATTTATAAAAGACCTGAAAACTCAGGATAGTTATTTTGTCCATTACAAATCACTTCAACAACCCATAAAATTGAATGATAAGGTTACTTTTGAAATAGAGATGGGTCAGAAAGGACCTGTCGCAGCAAGAGTTTCGCTGGTTATAGCCTGATTGCAGTCCCCCATTTATTTTGTGCATTCAGGGCTGCCGAAACACCACTTCACCTCCCACCACCGTCATCACCACTTTTGTACTCAGCATCTCCTCTGCACTCACCGTCATTAGGTCTTTATCAAGCATCACAAAGTCGGCAAATTTTCCAACTTCGAGTGAACCTTTTTTATGTTCTTCGAAATTTGACAACGCTGCCCAGATGGTAATGCCGCTCAACGCATCTTGCCGTGAAAGAGCATTTTCGGTTTGAAAACCTTCCTCAGGAATTCCATAGATATTCTTCCTAACCACCGCAGCATAAAATGTATTGATGGGAGAAATTCCTTCCACCGGAAAATCGGTTCCCAGCGCCACCATGCCCAATTGATCTTTTAGTTCGCTATATGCATAAGCGCGCTTCACTCGATTGCGGCCGAGGCGTTGCCAGGCCCACGGCATATCGCTGGTGGCATGTGTAGGTTGTATGGATGGAATGATGCCCGATGCACCAAACATGGCCACATCATTTTTGTGAACCACCTGTGCATGTTCAATGCGCCAGCGCTTGTCGTTCATGCCACCCAGCACAGCGGAATAAACATCAAGCATCATGCGGTTTGCACTATCGCCAATTGCATGCGTGCACATCTGGAAACCGGCATCGTAAAGTTGTTCAGCCCTCATGCGGAAGTATGCAATGCTGTCCAAGAGAAATCCATATTCTTTTTTGTGAATGATGTCTTCATAAGGCGAAAGCAAACACGCACCACGTGAACCCAGCGCACCGTCAGCATAAAATTTGAATGCACGTACGGAAAGAAAATCGCTGGTGTCAATTCCGTTCTTTAGGTAGTAATCAAAATTTTCATCTTCATCAGAAAGCATGGCGTAGATGCGCATCCTGAGTTTGTCTTCCTGTTGCAATTGTTTGATGAGGTCAATTTCTTTTTTGAGCAAACCTGCATCATCCACCGTGGTGAGTCCCACTTCAAAACAATTTTTTTGTGCATCGAGCAGTGCCTCAGTGTCTTCCTCAACGGTGTATTCTGGAATGATGTCCTCGACAAATTTTGTGGCGTTGTCCACCAAAATGCCGGTGAGTTTTCCGAGAACCACTTGCACGTATCCGCCTTCCACTTTTGTTTCCGTTGTAATGCCAGCCAGATCAAGCGCTTTTTGGTTCACGAGCAGTACATGGCCATCAATACGCTTCAATGCAACCGGTACATCAGGAAATAATTCGTTCAATTTCTCATTGTCCGGAAAAGGAATGGTGAAATGATTCATATCAAGTACGGCTGGCTGCTGGCTGGATTTTTCTTTATTGAAGGATGATGGTTGCCAATCATTCTGATCCCATCCTCTTCCTATAATCCATTTCTTATCCGGAAACTTTTTGCGGTGCTCAACCACACGTTCAATTACTTCATCAAATGATTTTGTTCCGATGAGATTTACTTCCTGCAGCGTTCTTCCATAGCCCAGGAAGTGGCAGTGCGCATCAATGAATCCCGGATAAACGAATTTTCCTTTCGCATCAATCACATTTTTTGAAGCGTAATCGTGCAACACATCAGCCGATCTTCCCATGTGAATAATTTTTCCATCGTCAATCACCATGGCTTCATACACATCCCATGATTCGTTGACAGAATAGATTTTTGCGTTGTGAACTATCATGTCCACTTCGTTGCCGATGAAATTGCATGATGAGAGTATGCATCCGGCAATGAGCAGCTGGTAGCCCATGAACAATGAGCGAGGAAATCTTGAATTCATGATTGAGGAGTTGACCGGTGCACCTGGGTGGATGATGCCTGTGCCGTTGGCATGATGACAATATCGTTGATACAAACGTGCGCGGGCTGGGAAACAATGTACCATGCAGCTTCGGCAATGTCGCTGGCGTGCAGGGGAGTGAATCCGTGATATACATTTTTCGCCTTCTCGGCATCGCCCTTAAAGCGCACCAGAGAAAATTCTGTTTCAGCCGCTCCCGGAGAAATCTGGCATACGCGGATGTTGTGGGGAAGAAGATCCATACGCATGGATCGTGTCAGTGCATCCACTGCAAATTTTGATGCGCTGTATGCATTGCCTCCGGGATAGATTTCTTTTCCTGCAATTGATCCGATGTTGATGATGGTTCCGCTTTTTCTTTCAATCATGGCATTCACAACAGCTCGCGACACGTACATCAATCCCTTCACATTTGTGTCAAGCATCACTTCCCAGTCTTCCATGCTGGCTTCGTGAAAGGGTGCACGTCCAAGAGCAAGACCCGCATTGTTCACCAGCACATCAATTTTTTTCCATTCATCAGGCAGCGATGAAAGGTGAGCGAGCACTTCATGCTTTTCCCGTACATCGAAAGCCAGAGGCAGTACCTCTACTTTGTATGTTGTTGAAAGTTGATGAGTGAGTTCGTCCAATCGGTCCTTCCTTCTTCCGGTTATGATGGTGTTCCATCCCATTGAAGCAAACTTCTCTGCTATTGCAAGGCCGAAGCCCGATGTGGCACCGGTCACCATAATGTTTTTTCTGTCTTCTTTCTGCATGTTGTGGGCGTGAAAATAGAAGGCCGGATATTTTGTTGAAGTACTGAAATAAAAAACCCTTGCTCATTTTTGCTGAACAAGGGTTTCTTTTAGAAATTAATTGAAATCAATCAGCCATAGCGGTGTATTGATTCTCCGAATTCAAAAATCCAAGCCTGTCTTTCAGTTCATCGAGTGTCACCTTTTTGTATTCAAGATCCTCCACATCCTTGTCAACTACAATTTCTTTCATGGCAAGAAACAGTTCATCATCTACAAGGCGAATACATACTACAGTGGCCATCTTGTCTTTGGGAACATTCGGAAAATTGAATTTGCCCGATGTGCAGTTGGGAGACATCACCACGTTTTCATCTTCGAACTCAAGACTGCAATATGTCGGCTTCTTGTCTTCATTCAACACATCCATTGCAATGATTTGACCAGCGGGGTATCGCATGAAGTAATCGCAGTTCACCATACCAAATCCGGAATTGTTGAAGATGTAGAAGCCTGCCTCATTTGCATTTGCACTGCCATCAAGAATTGATTTTGCTCAACTTGCTTTCGTTCTGCCTCGGCATTCACCGCTGCCCAATAATCCTCTATGTTGACAACACCGTATTTCGCGAATTGTTCTTTCCAAAGTGCTTCCACAAGTTGGTCGTATGTTTTTACTTTGTATTGCTTTTTCAATTGCGTGGTTGTTTTGCAACTGATGTCTCGCACACGCCTTTGGCTCCGCATAAATTTTCTGTAATCTCCGCTCAGGCGCATTCTCATTTTGCACCACATATTGCACCTCACGTTCCGGTAGATGTACTTCTGGCAATTGAGCACATCCGGCAGATAGTAGTAATTGAAATTATTCACGCTTCGCTGTTTCCAGTTTACAGTTTTGTTTCGTGAATTCAATCGCTTTCCATCAAAAAGTTCCATCCTTGGATCAACATCATCACTGGGAATCAATGCTGTGTATTCCGATCCGTTTTTCAACTTGACCGACTTTCCATCCACTGAAGCTGCAATGTCCAGCATACCGCCCGATTCAAGAATCATCTTGTCTTTTCCGGTGGTCATGTTCTGTAGGATCATGTCGGATTTGCAAAAGACTTCACGTACGTTGATGTTCACCGGCTTGCCGTTATCAGCCGAGGAAAGCTTAAATGAGTTTGCGTTGAACAGGAGTTTGCTTCCGCCTTTGCAAACAATTAAGGTGTCCCTTTGTGGATCAATGTCGAATACCTCTGGTTCACCCCGAAGTATGGCAAACAATTTATCCATGTTGTTTTCTTCTTCAGGGATTTCTTCTGTTGCCGCAGCTATTACCGATTGCAAAACCCGGCAATCAACCAGCATCTCAACCCTGCGGTTAGCCTGTTTACCCGTGTCGGTTTCATTTTCCGAAACAGGTTTTTCTTCACCGAAGGCTGCAATAGCAATTCGTGTTTCATCGAAATTTTTTGAAAGCATGTAACTCATCACACTTTCGCACCTCTGCTGTGCAAGAGTGATGTTGTAGTCAGTGCTGCCATCACTGTCCGTGTGACCGTAAATGCGCAGGGAACAGCCATCGTTCAGGGTGAGTTGAGCAAGAAAATCATCCAGGGATTTCTGTGCATTCCGTGTAAGCGTTGATTTATCGGAGGCAAAGAATACTTCGGCTTTTTCAGTGACAAGTTGCGACCTGAACAGCGAAGCACACAGTAACAAAACAAGCAGCATCGGGTAGCGAACCGAAAATTGGTTTTGTTTCATAATGGTAATTTATTTGATTTTTTAGTTTGAACTGAGAACAAGGTCTATGACGATGCAGGGAAACAAGTTATTACACAACGCCTGCATTTTTTTTACCCCGAAACAATTCAAACTTTTGATAGAGACACTCCAGCGAGCCATTTAGTAGCCTGATCTTTTTCGAAGGTTTCAGACCGAAATTTTTTAAGGCCTCCATGTTCGATGAAATAAACCACACCTGAAAACCCGGCCAATTATGTTTCAGGCGGTCGCCAATTTTCTTATAGAGTTCAGGAATATTGACTGCATCAAGGCGTTCGCCATAGGGTGGATTCATGATAATGATTCCATTTTCAGAAGTCGGTAGCTCATCCATAAAATCTTTTTGAGCTAACCGGATGAATTCTCCCATACCTGACGTGGAAACATTGGTGCGTGCCACATTCAATTGCCGGGGATCAATATCACTTGCAAAAAATTTGCACGAAGGAATAACTGTTTTGGCAAACGAATCACGTTTTACTTCACGCCACAATTCTTCATCGAAATTTTTCCATCGCATAAAACCGAACTCCGGTTTGGTGGATTGTGGTGGAAGGTTTCTGGCAATCATCGCAGCTTCAATGGCGAGTGTACCGCTGCCGCACATGGGGTTGTAGAAATCCGATTCACCTTTCCATCCTGCCAGCATAATCATGCCGGCTGCCAATACTTCGTTGAGTGGAGCATCCGCTCCAGATTTGCGGTAACCACGCTGGTTAAGGGAACGGCCACTGCTGTCGAGAGAAATGGTTACGCGATTGTTTGCGTCAATGTGCAGGTCGAATTGCACATCGGGATTTGTGGTGTTGATATCGGGCCTCTTGCCATGCTTGGAAGTGAAGTAATCGGCAATAGCATCTTTCATTCGATGCGATGCAAAGTGCGGATGGCGAAACAACAGCGAGTAACTGTTAGGTTCAATAGCAAAAGTGGAATTGACATCGAGAAAGCGCGACCAATCAACTCGCTTCACTTTGCGGTACATGTCATCTGAGGAATGAACAATGAAGTTTTCTATCGGGATCAAAACGCGAAGTGCAGTGCGCAAACAGAAATTCATCCTGTACACATGTTCATCGTTGCCCATGAAATGCACCACACGATTTCCCTGTTCAACATTTTTTCCTCCAAGTTGGACAATCTCAGATTCGAGCAAAGGCTCAAAGTCCTTAAAGGTTTTTACCGTAATGCGGAATTCGTTATCGGGCATCGGTTAATGGATTTTCAAATTTGTCTTCTTGTGTTCTCTTGAATTATGCCCCTGCTTTTTTCGCCTTGTAGCCCAATTGCAACAAGAGGGCAACGATTTTCTCGCGGTGATCACCTTGTATAATGATTTCGCCATCTTTCACTGTTCCGCCTGTTCCACATTTTTGTTTCAATGTCTTTCCAAGCGAATTGAGATTTGCATCACTTCCGTCAAATCCTTTTATCACTGTGGCAGTTTTACCCCCGCGATGATTTTTTTCCAGCCACACTCGCAGGTCTTGCAATGAGGGAACATCGGAAGAACTCTTGTTGTGCTCGCCAGATTCCTGTTGAAAATTTGGATTGGTGGAGTAAACAATTCCCCCAGGAATGTTTTTGTTTTTCGCCATTTGGATATTCGTTTATCAAGTCTCCTCCTGGTCCATTTTTTCCAATTCATTCAGGAGTTCACTCCGGGGAACATTCAGGTCCTTGGCGGACTTCTGTAGTTTATGAAGAAGGTAAATATCAATTACCATGTGAGCAATCATTGCGCTGATCAAACCAAAGTATAGTGCAGAATAGCCTATGGCGATGATGACGCCTGTCATTGCGATTCCATACACACTTACTCTCCAGTTGCGCGGATTGAGGTAACCGTGAATGGCTACAAAAACAAGCGCAGTGAGAATTATTCCCATCAGGGGTTGCAATGCCCCGCGAAACAAAAGTTCTTCTCCTACCCCTGCACACATGGCTATAAAAATGATTTCGTTCCAGTTCAGGTTGAAGTGTCCAAGCAGTGACGCATACTGGGAATTTACTTTGTTCATGAATGGCAGCTCAATAATTTTTTGTGCGATGATGCCACTCACTCCGCCCAGTGCAATTCCAATTGCTACTTGTTGCCAAAAGGGAGCACCACCCAATAGAGTCTGCCGCAGGTCAACGGTTTCGGAAAACCTGTCAATGATGATCGCTATGACTGGCATGCCCACCAACGTGAGCAGAGCAAGTTGCATTATGATTTTTTTTCCTTTCACAATTCTGGATATAAGGGTTGGGCTTCGGTTGTTGCTGACTTTAAATCGCTGCCTGAAGGACTTTCAAAAGTTTCGAGGTCGAAGAAAGGAACGGCTGCAAGAAGATGATCGAAGATATCGGCAATGATCAATTCATAATCTTCCAGTTTCTTTTCTTTTGAGAAAGCGTAAATTTCAACTGGCAGTCCGTGTTCAGTTGGCTGGAGTTGGCGAACCATAAACGTCATTTCTGTATTGATGTATGGATTCTGGACAAGATAGGTTTCAGCATAAACACGAAAAATTCCGATGTTGGTAAGGTGTCGGCCATTGATGAGTACGTCCTTGTTCACGTTGTTTCTTTGGTTGTATTCTGCAATTTCGGTTTTGCGCTTTTCAAGAAATGATTGAAGTCTTTCTACCTGCAGCAAACGATTGAACAGGTCGTCATCACAATACTTAATGCTTGATATTTTTATGTTGATGTATCGTTTGATTCTTCGTCCCTGGCTTTCTTCCATGCCTCGCCAGTTGCGGAAACTTTCGCTCACCAGGGCATAGGCCGGAACAATGGTAACGGTCATATCCCAGTTCTGCACTTTCACTGTGGTGAGGTTTATTTCTATTACATCGCCATCGGCACCGTATTTCTCTACCGTAATCCAGTCGCCAACACGAACCAGATCAACAGCGCTCATCTGAATGCTTGCCGTGAAGCCAAGAATGGGGTCACGAAAAATCAAGAGCAACACCGCAGTGACCGCACCAAATCCACCCAAAATGTAAATGGGTGATTGACCAAGAAGAATGGAGAGAATAAAAATGGTGCAGATGAGGAAAAAAATAATTTTTGCCACTTGCTTATAGCTGCGTATCGGTTTGTCACGGAGTGATGGTGCAGATTCAAGAACAGCTCCGCCTGCATTTATTATCGCATTAATGGCCATAAGCACAGCCACAACTATGTACACTTTCGAAAGGATGATTGCATACTCGCTCCAACCGGGATAAAACCGGAATAGTACAGGAACGGCATGGGAGATAATGACCGCGATGATGATAAGCGAAAGTGTGCGAAAAACTTTGTACTCAAAAAATTTATCATCCCAGGTGCTCTGGGTTTTTGCAACAACTTTTCGTATGATACGGATGAGCACTTCCCGGGTGAAAAACCAAATAGCAAAACAGAGAGTGGCCAGTAAAGCAAACCCAATAATGAAATGGGCCAGTGCCAGATTTTCGCCACTGAAAGTGTTGTTCAACCAATTCTCAATTTTTTTGGAAAGCTCCATAAAATCCATGGGACGAAATTACGTGTATCAAGTTGGCAGCAGCAGCAAGCAGCGGGCGGAAAGGAGCAAAGTAGATTTGCTGAAATTATTTTTTTATGAATTTCCTACCTGAAGAAATTGAAGCCTACGCGAATGCGCACACAGAAAAGGAACCGGAGTTGTTGCAACACCTTTCCACTGAAACCTGGCAGAAAGTTTTGATGCCACGCATGTTGAGCGGACATCTTCAGGGAAGAATGCTCAGCATGATTTCGAACATGATTGGCCCGAAACGAATCCTTGAAATTGGAACTTACACGGGTTACTCCGCACTATGTCTTGCCGAAGGATTGACGAATGATGGAAAGCTGATCACGATTGATATCAATGATGAGTTACAATGGATACAAGACAAATACTTCTCTCAATCGAATCACGGGAAAAAGATTGAAAGACATTTTGGAAATGCAAAAGATATTATTCCAAATCTGAAGGAAGATTTCGACTTGGTTTTTATGGATGCCGACAAAGAGAACTATGTAAATTATTACAATATGATGATGCCTCACTTGAAGCGGGGCGCAGTGATTCTTGTGGACAATGTGTTGTGGAGTGGAAAAGTGTTGAACGAACCCGATCCGTCAGATATTGAAACAATAGCACTGCGCGAACTGAATGAAAAGGTGCAGCGCGATGATCGGGTGCAGAATGTTTTGTTGCCGATAAGGGATGGGTTGATGATGCTACGCGTGAAATAAATTTCCATTGGAGATCAGTCCCAATGAAGCTGTTTGAATTTTCAAACATGGATTGCTAGTTTCTTTAGTCTCTCTGCCAATCTGCACGACTCTTCAAAATTCAAAGTCTGCTGACCATCGCTTGCTGCCTCTTCGGGTTTTTCATGCACTTCGTATATGATGCCATCGATGCCACACATGGCAGATGCAAGTGCGATGGTTGCAACATGTTCGCGCACACCTATGCCGTGTGATGGGTCAGCAATGACAGGCAAATGGGATTTTTCTTTCAGTATGGCAAGTGCGTTGATATCGAAAGTGTTTCTGTAAGCTGTTTCATACGTGCGGATGCCGCGTTCACACAGCATGAGTTTCTCATTGCCCTGCGAAAAAATGTATTCAGCACTGTGCAGTAGTTCTTCAATCGTGCCGCTCATAGCCCGCTTTACGAGAACCGGTTTGTCCATCTTACCAAGCTCATCAAGCAGGTTGAAGTTTTGCGAATTGCGTGCACCCACCTGGAACATGTCCACATAATCATACATCTCCGCAATCTGGCTTACCTGCATCACCTCAGTGATAATTTTTATTCCGGCAGCCTTTGCCAGTTCGTGCCACATCTTCAATCCTGGTATGCCCATGCCCCGAAAAGCATAGGGCGAACTGCGCGGCTTGAACACTCCACCCCGCATGATGCGTATGTTGTTCTTTACGAGATGGTCAATCACTTTCTTCACCTGCTCCTCACTCTCTATACTGCACGGGCCGGCCATCAGGGCAATGCTGCCATCACCTATTTGCACACCGTCACACAGGTCAATTACAGTGGGTTTTACTTTCCACTTTCGCGAAACAAGTTTGTAACTATCACTCACGCGATGAACATCCTTGACTCCACGCAACTGGCCCACACTCCTGATATCGAATTCATTTTTTCCGATGCACACCAGGTAATGACCGTCCGCAGTTTTCACTTCGTTGGGTTTGTAGTTGATTTCAGAAAGCAATTGTTCAATCGCTTTCTTTTTGTCGGGTGAAATATTTTCTTCGAGTTGGATAATCATCGTACTGATTGTATGAATGAGTGAATGTCGTTTGTTCCGTGTTCTTCGAGGTATTTTATAAAAGCTGAACCGATGATGGCTCCACTGGCACGCTCACACACAGCATTGAAAGTTTGGCGGTCATGAATTCCAAATCCTGCCATCAGCGGATTTTTCAAACCAAGATTTTTGATTCTCGCGAAATATTGCGCGGCAGCATCACTTTCGCCATGCTGCCTCCCGGTTATGCCGGATGATGCAACGAGGTAAACAAATCCGCTGGAGGCAGAGTCAATTCTTAGGGCGCGTTCATCATTTGTTTGGGGGGTGATGAGGAGAATGGGATGAATGTTTTTTGTCCTGAATTTATTACCCCAATCTTCTTCCCACATATCGAGTGGCACATCGGGTAGGATGACTCCACTCACATTTGCACGTGCACTTTCCTCAAGAAATTTGTCCACTCCCATTTGTAAAACCGGATTGAGATATCCCATCAACACTATCGGAATATCAATGCTGTTTTTCACGTCATGAAGTTGTTTCAAAACAAGAGAAAGGGTCATTCCATTCTGCAGTGCTTGTTGACTGCTTTGCTGAATCACCGGGCCATCGGCAAGTGGGTCGGAGAAGGGAAAACCCACTTCCACAAAGTCAACTCCGCTGGACTGTAGCTGTTGAAGAATTTCGACTGTGTCATTCAACTGCGGAAAACCCGCAGTGAAATAGATAGAGAGAATGCGCTCCCTCTTTTTCTTAAACACTTCGTCCAACCTGTTCATAGCGCTTCCTCCTCCATATACTTCGTGTACGTTGCTAAATCTTTATCGCCTCTTCCAGATAAACACACGACTACAGTATCATCTTTTTTGAGATTCATTTTTCCTAACACTGCCAGCGCATGTGCCGGTTCCAATGCCGGGATGATGCCCTCGAGGCGAGTCAGTTCAAATACAGCTGCCAACGCTTCGTCATCAGTTGCATTCAAGTAAGTGGCTCGCCCACTCGTGTGCAGATGTGCGTGAAGAGGTCCGATTCCAGGATAATCAAGTCCTGCGGAAATGCTGTATGGTTCTTCAATCTGTCCATCTGCTGTTTGCATCAGTAGTGTTTTGCTGCCATGAATAATTCCAGTCTTGCCTGCCACAAGTGTTGCAGCGGTTTGGTGCGTGTCAATTCCTTTTCCCGCTGCTTCCACTCCCACCAGTTTCACGTTTTCTTCATGGAGAAAGTGAAAGAATGCTCCTGCTGCATTGCTGCCACCACCCACACATGCAAGTACATGTGTCGGCAATTCATTTCCTGTTTGTGATAAAAGTTGGGCGCGGATTTCCTCACTGATAACGGACTGGAATCTTGCAACCATATCGGGATAAGGATGTGGACCAACAACAGAACCTATAATGTAAAACGTGTCTTCAGGATTATTTATCCAATGACGGATGGCCTCGTTGGTAGCGTCTTTCAGTGTTTTACTTCCGCTATGCACGGGCACTACTTCAGCACCCAGCATTTTCATGCGTACAACATTTGGTGCCTGTCTTTCCACATCAATTGCGCCCATGTAAACAGTGCACGGCATATTCATAAGTGCACACACAGTTGCAGTTGCAACACCGTGTTGCCCCGCTCCGGTTTCAGCAATGATGTTCGGCTTATTCATCCTTTTGGCCAGAAGGATTTGCCCGATGGTATTGTTGACTTTGTGTGCACCAGTATGATTCAGGTCTTCACGCTTAAGGAAAATGTTGGCGCTGTATTTCTTGCTCAATCGCTGTGCGTGATAGAGTGGAGATGGTCGGCCTACATAGTTTTTCAGCCAATAGTCCATCTCTTTTTTGAACATATCACTTTCGATAATACCGAGATATTTCTGCTGTAATTCTTCCACAGGGAAATGGAGTAATTCAGGAATGAAGGCTCCACCAAACTCACCGTAAAATCCTTTTTCGTCTGCCAGGTATTGTGTTTTCATTGCAGTTTTTTGAGTGTGTGAATGAAGGTGTTCAGTGAGTCTGTGTTTTTGAGCCCAGGTGTAATCTCAAACCGTGAATTCAAATCCAGGCCGAACATTTTTGGATGCCGTGAGATTAGAATCTCTTTGGTACGTTCAGGCCCGATACCACCGCTGAGTAGAAAAGGTACGTCAAGATTATACTGGTCAAGGAGACGCCAGGGGAATGTCCTTCCACTTCCGCCATGCGAGGATGTTTTTGTATCGAAGAGAAACATGTCGCAACAGTTTTTGTATCCGTTCAAAATAGATAAATCAAAAAGTTCATCCACTCCGAACGCCTTGATAACCCCAGTTTTCTCTCTCATTTCCAAACACACCTCCGATGATTCACTTCCATGGAGTTGCACATAGTCAAGATGAAATTGTTCTACTTTTTTTTTAATCGCATCCAAATCTTCATTTACAAATACGCCCACTCGCTTAGTGGTTGAGGGAATGACGTTCAGCCATTCAACATTCCAGTCATCTCCCACATAGCGCAGTGAGCTTTTGTAGAAAATGAAACCCATGAAATCCGGGCGAAGTGCTGCCACTTCATTTATGTTGTCTTTGTATTTCATTCCGCAGACTTTGATTTTCATTTGGGCATGGATTACGATGTTTTAAAAACATCTCAAGGGTAATGGTCAAGTTCCTGAATCAATTGTGCACAAGCCTGTTCCGGTCGAGCCTGCTGCATAAAGTGCCCGCCAATCAAAAAGCCTCTGTAGCCGTGTTGTTTCAATTTTACGATGGTTGATGCTTCATGAATTCCGCTTTCTGAAATTTTGACAAACCCTTTGGGAATAAATTCGGACATACGAATGGATTGTTCGATGCTCTCTGAAAAATCTTCCAGGTTTCGGTTGTTCACTCCAACGATATCTGCGTCGGAAGGAACATTTTCAAGTTCTTCTTCACCTCGAATTTCCACGAGTACTTCCAGCGCAAGGGAATGCGCTGTTGATGTGAATGTTTTCATTTCGTCCTTTGACAGAACACTTGCAAGCAGCAACACCACATCGGCACCTATGGATTTTGCCTCGATGATTTGATATTCACTAACGGTAAAGTCCTTTCGAAGAATCGGGCAGTAATTGAACTTCCTTGCTACAGTTAAGTCTTCATTTTTTCCTTTGAAGAATTGTGGTTCTGTCAAAATGCTCAATGCGCTGGCTCCTGCCTGCATGTACCCCATGGAGGTGCGCTCAACCGGTGCATAGTTGTTCAACACACCTTTGGAAGGAGACTGTCGTTTGAACTCTGCAATGATTCCATGCAGGTCGGTGCGCATCAGGTATTTCTTCAACGAAACACAAGGCGTATTGGAATAGATGGATTTCTCCAACAGTTTTTCAGGATACATTTCCTTTTGTTCGGTCACACGCTTTCGGGTGCAAGCAATTATTTCTTCCAGTTTATTCATGATTGCAATGCAAGAAGTTGTTTAAATGTTTGAAGTGCTTTTCCGTTTTGTAGTGATTCATCCGCTCTGGTAATGGCTTCTTCAAGTGACCAATGTGGATGAGCCGTTATTAATGCAATCCCAGAGTTGCCAGCGACTACAGCCTTCTGCGCTTTCGTCCCATTTCCTTCCAGGATGCTGATAAAAATTTTTGCAGCTTCTTCAACTGTATCACCACCAAATAATTCTTCGGGCTTCAATCGTTCGCTTTGAAAATCTGTGGGGTGAAAATCATTTTCAGATGTCGAAGTATAAATGCGCACGTTACCTGTAAGTGAAATTTCATCGTATCCGTCAAGCGAATGAATGATTGAATATTTTTCACCGGACTGTTGCAGTAAGTGGTGATAGAGCCTGGCGACCTGCAAGCTGAATACACCAGTGCAGCGATAAGTTGGTCGTGCAGGATTGACCAGCGGACCCAACATGTTGAAGAAAGTTTTTACACCTAATTCCTTTCGCACAGGGGCAACAGCTTTCATTGCTGGATGAAAAAGCGGGGCATGTAGAAAACAGATGTTGCATTTGTCCAATTGCTTTGTCAGTGTTTCTTCATCGTTGGTGAATCGGTACCCAAAGTATTCCATGACATTGCTACTTCCGCTCACACTGCTCACTCCGTAGTTTCCATGTTTAGCGACCGACACTCCGCAGGCAGCAACTACAAATGATGATAGCGTGGAGATATTAAATGTGTTCTTGCCATCGCCACCTGTTCCGCAGAGGTCAATGCAATCGCGTTCGGTGTGAAATGGAATGGCTATCTCCAGCATCGCTTCACGAAAACCACGCAGTTCATTCACAGTGATGCTCCGCATGAGATACACTGTGATGAAACTGGCAACCTGTGCGGGGTTCATCGCACCAGCGGCAATGGCAGTGAGCACATCGCTTGCCTGTGCACTCGAAAGAGGTTCGTTGTGATATAGTTGCTCAAGAATTTTCTTCATCACGAAAACTTTAGCCAGTTGTCCAGTATTTTTTCACCGAGTGGCGTGAGAATAGATTCAGGATGAAACTGCACACCACGCACCCGGTGCTTCGAATGCTTCATTGCCATCACCTGGCCATTTTCATCTCTTGCGGTAACAATAAGTTCATTGGGCAATGGTTCTTTCACCACCCATGAGTGGTAGCGTCCCACTTCAAATTCATTTGGCAAGTCGCGGAACAGGATGTCATCGTGCACCACGTTTGCTTTTGTGCTCACACCGTGAAATACTGTAGTCAGGTTCTCCAATTCACCACCCATTGCCTCGCCAATGGCCTGGTGACCGAGGCATACCCCTAAAATGTTTTTGGTAGCAGCGTAAGTGCGAACCACATCAAGGAGAATTCCCGCTTCAGAGGGAATGCCAGGACCGGGTGACAAAACAATTTTATCATAAGAATCAATTTCACTCAGCGAAATTTTATCGTTGCGAAACACATCCACTTGTTCGCCCGTTATTTTTTCAACTGCATGAACGAGGTTGTACGTAAAGCTGTCGTAGTTGTCAAAGACGAGAATTTTCATAGTTATTCGGTTTGAGTAGTTGCGAGTGCAATCGCTTTTCGCAACGCTCCCAATTTGTTATTCACCTCCTGTAATTCTTTTTCTTCATCACTTGCTTGCACAATACCAGCACCTGCCTGGTAGTGCAGCTTTCCGTTTTTGGAAAGAAAGGTTCGAATCATGATGGCATGATTGAATGAACCATCAAATCCAAAGGTGCCTATGGCTCCCCCGTAATATCCACGTTGCTCAGGCTCATACTCCTCTATAAGTTGCATAGCGCGCACTTTTGGTGCACCACTTAGCGTGCCTGCCGGAAAGGTATCGGCCACCACCTCCCACATCACATTTTCATTTTTTAATTTACCCTTCACTTCGCTCACTAGGTGAATGACGTGGGAAAAGAATTGCACCTCGCTGAATTTTTTCACCTCCACGTTCGTGCAATGGCGACTCAAATCGTTTCGCGCCAAATCCACCAGCATTATATGTTCTGATTTTTCCTTCGGGTCGTGAGCAAGTTTATCAGCCAGTTGTAAATCCTGCTGCGCATCACCGGTTCGCCTGATGGTTCCCGCAATAGGATGGATGCTTGCTTCACCATTTTTTATCATTACCTGCAACTCCGGTGATGAACCGAAGAGCCGAAAATTTCCATTATCGAAATAGAACAAGTAAGGTGAAGGATTGATAGAACGAAGTTGGCGGTACAATGCGAAATCGTCACCGGAATAGGCCTGTGAAAATCTTCTTGAGAGCACCACCTGAAATACATCGCCCCGTTGACAATGCTGTTTTGCATCTGCCACCATTTTACTGAATTGTTCATTGGTGCAACTTGCCGATTCATGTCCGTGGATTTTGAAATCAAATGGAGGAACAGAGGAACCATTCAACATGCGGATAAGTTCATCCATGTCATGTTTTGCTTTTCCATCAAGACGATTTTCAAGAATGACCAACTCATTATTGAAGTGATTGAACACCAGAATAAAATGGAAAAGCGCATATTGAATCAGCGGTGTTTGCTTCCCGGAGTTTTTCTTCCCCCCCGTTTTTAGGGTTTCGAAAAATGAAACAGCATCATAGTTCATGAAACCGTAGAAGCCTTGTCCTTTGAGACCTGCGGCACTTGGTTCAACGGAAAACAGGTGTTGAAATTCCTGCAACGAAGCGAGCAAGTCTTCCCGCGATTGAATCGCAAATCTTGAAACAACTTCATTCTTTACAGTCACTTTTGTCCGGTTCCCATCGAAAACGTATTCAGCAATTTTGCCTAAGCAGATAAACGAAAAACTGTCATCACGCGAGTGATAGTCGGAGCTTTCCAGAAGTAGTGCTCCATGAAATTTATCGCGCAGCATCATGTAGGTACCCACCGGAGTGATGGTGTCGGCCAACATTCTTTTCGTGGAAGTATGCAGTGTTATTTTCTTCATTGTTCAACAACAAAAAACCCGCTGTCTTTGCGAACAGCGGGCTTAAAATTCTTTCCCGTTTATGCCGAATAACAATCAGCAACCTGTCCGCAGCAAAGAGCGCGACAGCCACCACCAATTGTTATTTGAAATCATTTTCATTGGGCAAAAATAGAATGGCATTAGTAACATCGTTCAAAAAAATTTAGTTGAGCAGAGTCTTCACCTTATCAGCGGCCTCTTGCAGTGTAATCACACTATGCACTTTTAATCCAGAGTCATCCAACAGTTTTTTTGCTTCCACAGCATTGGTTCCCTGTAGTCGAACTATGATGGGAACTTTGACGTCACCGATATTCGTGTAGGCGTCCACAATGCCCTGTGCCACGCGATCGCAGCGAACGATACCTCCGAAGATGTTTACGAGAATTGCTTTAACCGCTGAGTCACGAAGTATGATTCTGAAAGCCGTCTCCACGCGTTTTGCATCTGCGGTTCCACCCACATCCAGAAAGTTTGCAGGTTCACCTCCTGAAAGTTTTATGATGTCCATCGTGGCCATTGCAAGCCCGGCACCGTTCACCATGCAACCCACATTTCCATCCAGTTTCACATAATTCAAATCTGCATGGCTTGCTTCCACTTCAATCGGGTCTTCTTCCGTTGTGTCCCGGAGTGCTTGATAATCGGGATGCCGAACAAGACCGTTGTTGTCCAGCGAAACTTTAGCATCCACGGCAATAATTCTGTCATCCGATGTCTTAAGGACAGGGTTGATTTCAAACATGGAGGCATCAATTCCTACATATGCTGTGTAAAGTTTTTTCACAAACACCAGCATCTGCTTGAATGCATCTCCACTCAATCCAAGATTGAAAGCAATTTTCCTGCACTGGAAATCATTAACTCCGGTGAGCGGGTCAATCCATTCCTTAAAAATTCTTTCAGGAGTATTGTGCGCAACATCCTCGATGTTCATGCCGCCATCGGGAGAATAGACAATCACGTTGCGGCCCAATGCGCGGTCAAGTAAAATGGATAGGTAGAATTCCTTTGTTTCCGATGCTCCCGGTGCATACACATCTTCCGCAATATAGATTTTATTCACCTTCTTTCCTTTTGCTTTTGTCTGAAGTGTCACGAGATGTCCACCCAAAATGCCTTTGGCTTTTTCCGGAACTTCTTCCAGACTTTTTGCAAGTACAACTCCGCGTGAGCCTGTTTCGGTGATAGTGCCTTTGCCACGACCTCCTGCATGTATTTGTGCTTTAATCACAAACCACCCTGTTCCTGTTTCTTCCTTCAATTTCTTTGCGGCTTCCATCGCTTCCTCAACTGTAGAGGCCACATGGCCGCGCTGGATGGGAACTCCGAAACTTGCAAGAATTGATTTGCCCTGATATTCGTGAATGTTCATTTCTGAAAAATTATTTTTTGGCGGGCGAAGATAGAAGCACGGGGAAAGAGGCAATAGCTAAGGTGCTTCGTTGCTTTTGAATTGTCTTTGCGTTCTTTGCGCTCCAGCAATTCCGCGCGAAGCGGGAGGAACTCATAGAATGATTAAAGCCACAAACATTACCAAATCATACGGTAAACTACAAGTGCTGAAAGGCGTTGACCTAGAGGTGCAGCGAGGAGAAGTGGTTTCCATTGTTGGAGCAAGCGGTGCCGGTAAAAGCACGTTGCTTCACATTATAGGCACCCTGGACAAACCCGATAATGGTGCGCTTTCATTCAATGGTCAAAATGTGTTTTTACAAAGCAGCAGTCAACTTGCGAAGTTTCGGAACAAGCACATTGGTTTTATCTTCCAGTTTCATAACCTTCTTCCCGAATTCACTGCACTTGAAAACGTATGTATTCCTGCCTTCATTGCAAAATCAAATCGCAGTGATGCGGAAAAACGCGCAACGGAATTGCTTGTGTTTTTGGGACTGGCAGAGCGCACTCATCACAAACCGAATGAACTGAGTGGTGGTGAGCAGCAGCGTGTAGCGGTTGCGCGGGCACTTATGAATCAACCCGATGTTGTGCTGGCCGATGAACCTTCCGGGAATCTCGATTCTGCCAAAGCGAGAGAGTTGCACAAACTTTTTTTTGATTTGCGGGAAAAATTCGGGCACACTTTCGTCATTGTTACTCATAACGAAGAACTGGCCAACATGGCCGACAGGAAAATTGAAATGCAGGATGGACAGCTCAAGGTTTGATTCTATGACTCAATAATTTTAAGTTTCAAAAAATCATCAGGTCTGATTAACCATGAAATACTTCATTACAGGTGCAACTGGTTTTGTTGGTGGCAGTTTAGTCCGCCAGCTTCGCCATGCGGGACATGATGTGAATGCGGTAGTTCGCAATCCTGAATCGGCTCAATCACTCAAATCAAAAGGTGTCACTTTGGTGAAAGGTGATGTCACTGAAAAAGAAAGTATGCGCGAAGCCATGCGTGGTTGTGATGGTGTGTTTCATGTGGCAGGTTGGTACAAAGTGGGTGTTAAAGACAAGTCACCAGGGAGAAGAATAAATATTGATGGTACTCGTAATGTGTGCGAACTAATGAAAGAGTTGGGAATTGCAAAAGGGGTTTACACCAGCTCCCTGGCTGTCAATTCCGATTCAAATGGAATACTGAACGATGAAAATTTCCACTTCACTGGTAGGCACCTCAGCGAATACGACCGCACAAAAGCAGAAGCGCATGATGTGGCGGAGAAATTCATCAGCGAAGGTTTGCCTCTGGTGATAGTTATGCCCGGATTGATTTATGGACCTGATGGCACCAGCCTATCCGATGAAGCACTGCGCAACTATTTGAAGAAAAAACTCCCGCTGATTCCAAAACGCGCTGCGTACTGTTGGGCGCACGTGGATGACATTGCTCATGCTCATATTCTCGCTATGGAAATAGCGAAGCCGGCAACCACTTACATCATCGCTGGCGAATCGCATACACTCGTTGAGGCATTCGATATTGCCAAGGAAATAACAGGGATAGAACCACCGATGTCAGTTCCTCCTTTTATACTTACAATCAGTTCCTGGTTCTCGCGTCTGGCGGAAATTTTCATCACACTGCCTGAGATGTATGCCTCCGAAGCACTACGCGTTCAAGCTGGGGCCACCTATCTGGGTACAAACGCTAAAGCCAAAAAGGATTTGGGCTACAATCCACGCCCATTGAAAGAAGGATTAAAGGAAACATTGGAATATGAAATGAAAAAATTAGGCATCAGGTAAGCTGATATTTGTTTGGATAATGGAAAACTTTAAGATTTCACCTTTTCTGGTGCCTTTGTCCACCGAACCCCGATTGACCGGGACCTATAAATTGCACTCGCTTGAACGACTCGCAAATCATATCGGGAATTATTGAAGGAGGAAATCCCGAAAACACCGCCCTGCGTTTGGTATACAAAAACCATTTCGCCCTCATTCGGTCCATCGTAAGGAACAACAACGGTTCAGAGGACGAAGCCCGCGATGTCTATCAGGAAGGCATCATCATTTTTTACAAAAACATCAAGGCCGGAAAATTTCGAGGCGAGAGTGCCATTGGTTCCTACCTCTATTCCATCTGCCGGTTTGTATGGCTGAAACATCTTCAGAAAAAGGGCAGGATGATGACAGTGGCTGCGGAAAACATTTCTGCAACACTCTATGAAGACGATACCTATCAATTGCGAAATCGCGAATGCGAGAATTTGGTTCAACGACTCTTTGAAAAGTTGGGAGAAGTGTGCAGGCAAATACTCATCATGACTTACTTCGAAGAATTACCGATGAAGGAAATTGCGCTTGCTACGGGATTTAAAGACGAACAAAATGCCCGCAACAAAAAAGCGAAGTGTATGAACTCTCTGCGTGAACTGATTACCCAATCACCACAAACTGAAAGAATGTTGAAGGAGTTGATTTAGTAAAAGGCTCACTGCCGATGGCGAAGCCTTCTTGAATGATGACCTAATATTAACTGGAAATCTCAGTGCCACAGGAGTAACGGAACTTGCCACATTAACCGTTGATGATTTGGCTGTACTTGGTGGAACTGCGCTGAACGGAGATGTGGAAGCTAATGGCAACGTTGATGTGACCGGCACTGTATCTGCCGCGACCATCACCGCAGGAGTAAAAATGTTCACTATTGATCACCCGCTTGATCCTGAAAATAAAACTCTTCATCATGCGTGTATTGAGAGCAATGAAATAATGAATCTTTATTCAGGCAATGTTGTCTTGAACCAAAATGGCGAAGCAACAATTGAACTTCCTGCCTGGTTCGAAGCATTGAACACAGACACGCGTTACCAATTGACATGCGTTGGCGGTTTCGCAAATGTCTTCATCAAAGAAAAGCTTTCAGGCAATCGTTTTGCAATCGGAGGCGGTTACGAAGGACTCGAAGTTTCATGGCAACTCACTGCAGTTCGCCACGACAAATTCGCGCTTGACAATCCATTACAAGTAGAAAAAGACAAAGAAGTGAAGAGATAAACTTTATGGCCTGTAGGATGCCCGCATGCAAGTCGGGTAAACAGACAGGTTTTCGGTTTTCGTTTTCAATTCAAAGAGGTCGTGCCCTGGTGGTTGGCCTCTTTTTTTTTCAGGGGGGAATTTCTTCAATTCAGGTTTTCAATCACCACTGCGCTGGCACCGCCACCACCGTTACAAATTGAGGCTGCACCATACCTGGCGTTGTTTTGCTTCAGTACATTAATGAGTGTGACAAGAATTCGTGCTCCACTTGCACCAAGAGGATGACCGAGTGAAACTGCTCCGCCATTCACATTTACTTTGCTATGGTCGAGATTCATTTTTTGTTCGTTCGCTAACCCCACAACAGAAAAGGCTTCATTCAATTCCACGTATTCAATATCCTCCATCCTCAGTCCGGCTTTTTCAACTGCAAGCGGCATTGCTATCGATGGAGTAGTGGTGAACAATTCAGGTGCCTGCGCTGCATCGGAATAGGATAGAATTTTTGCAAGAGGCTTCAAGCCAAGTGCATTCATTTTTTCGCCACTCATTAGCACCAGTGCAGCGGCCCCGTCATTCATAGTAGAGGCATTGGCGGCCGTAACAGTTCCTTCTTTCGAGAAAACAGGTTTCAAATGCGGAATTTTTTCAAAATTCACGCTTTTGAATTCTTCGTCTTCGGCAATGGTGATGGTTTCTCCTTTCCTTCCGGTAATCTGGAGGGGCAGCACTTCTTCTTCAAACTTTCCCGCACTCCATGCACTTGCCGAGCGCTTGTAGCTTTCTATGGCGAAGGCATCTTGATCCTCCCGCGATATGTTGCATTCACGCGCGCACAGGTCAGCGGCATTTCCCATCGCATAATTGTTGTAAACATCAGTAAGGCCATCTTTTGCAAGACCATCAATCAAACCCACGTTGCCATACTTGTGCCCCCACCTTGTGCTGTCAGAATAAAAAGGAACCTGGCTCATACTTTCCATTCCTCCCGCCACTATTACATCGGCATCACCGAGACGAATGCTTTGGGCACCCAGCATTACCGCTTTCATACCCGATGCACACACTTTATTTACTGTAGTGCAATTCACCGAGTTTGGCAGTCCGGCAAATTTTGCAGCCTGCCGCGCGGGTGCCTGCCCCAGATTGGCCTGCAGTGCACAACCCATAAGGACATCCTGCACGGAAAGTGGGTCAAGATTTATTTTTTCCAGTGCGCCTTTTATTGCCGCGGCTCCCAGTTTGGTAGCAGAAATGGATGACAGCACTCCACCAAAACTTCCGATTGGAGTCCGGGTTGCCGAAACGATAAAAACTTCTCTCATTTGTTGTATCATTGTGGCGCAAATCTAATTGCCCTATTATGTTCGTAATTGCAGGTGTTGTTGACAAAGTATCTTCTATTGCCGGTAGTGTTCCGGAAACTAAATTCTGCCCGCACTGTGGTTTGTTCTCTTATGCCAGCCGGGTGAATGTGCGAAAATGGTTCGCCTTGTTTTTTGTCCGCATACTGCCTATGAAAAAGGTGAGTACGCACAATATGCAATGCTCGAGGTGCCGCGGCATCATTTTGGAGTAATGGCGGAGGTAGCCGTCTCGTCCTTCCGATATTTTTCTTCTCATTTCACATTTGCAAAAATTCTATAACAAACCATGCCTTCAATTTGTTTGGCATGGTGGTTGAAATTCAATCCGCGTCTTACTAATCAGTAAGTTTTGGTTTTGGTTAATACCTAATTTGGTTAAGGTTTAAGGAAACGCCCCCGGAAACGTCCGGGGGCTTTCTCTTTTTAATACCCTGATACATTGCTCTTCGAAGATTTTTTTTTCGCACAATGAAACCATTTCGTTTTGATGCCCGTTACAAGTCAACAATTCAACTTTCTAAATTATTTCGGCTGATCATTTTCTTCGCATCCAACCCGAAGGTAAAAGTTAGGCATGAGGACGAACCTCCACCCCTGCAACGGAGTACCTAACCTAACTTTTTTTTATGCTCGATTACTATAAAGCCGTACTTGGAAACGTAACTTTTGATGCCATGCTTTTCAGGAAAGAACTTCGAAAGGCAATGCGTTCGTTACACGATGACGACCGCTCCAGGCTCCGCGACTGGTTAAAGTTCAGCGGTATTGTATAATGTAATTTCAGATTGCATTACCTAAAGATGAAAACGGGTCGGCCAGCAATGGTTGACCCGTTTTCGTTTTAGCTGCCTCCTACCTTCGCCCTCTAAGTTCAATTGTCCTATGAATATTCCAGAGAGCAGCGTTCCCAGAGTTGTAATTGTTGGCGGTGGATTTGGTGGGTTGCGGCTCGCACAGAAACTTGATCCCCGCAGGTTTCAGGTAGTGCTGCTGGATAGGCACAACTACCATGCTTTTCAACCTTTGTTTTACCAGGTGGCCACAGCAGGTCTCGAACCGGGAAGCATTGCCTATCCATTCAGGAAAATATTCTCCGGTAGAAAAAATTTCTTTTTCCGGCTGTGCGAGCTAAAAAAAATATTACCTGAGCATAAAAGAATAAGCACAACCATAGGTGAAGTTGAATACGATTATTTGGTACTGGCTACCGGAGCTACCACCAATTATTTTGGACTGAAAAATCTTGAAGAACGAACGATGCCCATGAAAACCGTGGCCGAAGCACTGGATATCCGCAGCCTGATTTTGCAGAATTTCGAAAAGGCCCTATTGACCATTGATCTGGGTGAAAGGGAATCACTGATGAGTATTGTGATTATTGGCGCTGGACCTACAGGAGTAGAACTTGCCGGGGCGTTGGCAGAACTAAGAAAAGACATTTTACCCAAGGATTATCCCGACCTTGACGTTCGCGCTATGGACATTCATCTTATAGACAGCAACGGACGGGTGTTGAAAGAGATGTCAGAAAAATCATCGGCCAAAGCATTGGAAGTCTTAAAGAACATGGGTGTGGATGTGTGGTTCGATACACGGGCGTTGGATTTTGACGGAAGAAAAGTTATTTGTAAAGACGGTCGTGAACTTTCGGCAAGCACTGTTATCTGGGCTGCTGGTGTCAAAGGTTTCATAGCGGACGGTTTGCCTGCGGAATGCATTGATGGTTCCAGAATTCTTGTGAACACTTTTAACCAGGTGAAAGGAATGGAAAACATATTCGCACTGGGTGATGTGGCAAAAATGGTGAGTGAAAAATTGCCACAGGGTCATCCCATGATGGCGCAACCTGCCATGCAGCAGGGAGTGTTGCTGGCCGCGAATCTCAATCTGCTGCAAGCTGGCAGACCCATGCGGGAGTTCCGATATAAAAACCTGGGATCAATGGCCACCATTGGGCGCAACAAAGCTGTTACCGAATTGCCGCATATCAAGCTCTATGGCTGGATAGCCTGGGTGGCGTGGTTGTTTGTCCACATTTATCAATTGGTAGGCTTCAGGAATAAAGTGGTGGTGCTGGTTAGCTGGATGCTGAATTACATAAGGCACTCGCGCGACCTGCGTCTCATCATCCGGCCGTTCAATAGAAAGTGAGGCTATTCGGGTTTGAAGTTCCAGGTTTTGGGTGAACGAAATGAGGAAGTTTGGCTGGAATAATTAAAAAATATTTACAGAACACAATTGTAACGCAACTATGCTCTCAGAAAAACATCTTGAACGATTTGAACATGACGGTTTCATTGAATGGAGAAACTTCATTGATGATACTGTAGCCTCATTGCTTCGCGATGAAATAACAGAACTGAAAAGGGCAGGTGAATTGAAAAAGGCAGCCATAGGGAAAGGAGTGGAGAAGCACATAGACGCTGAACAGCGCGGTGATTTTATTCATTGGATTGATCCAGAGAATAGCAGTCCGTCAGTGAAAATTATGTTAGAAGCAATGGAGGAAATCCGCACAGATCTGAATCGCAGTTTTTTTCTTGGCATCGAAAATTTCGAATGTCATTTCACGGAATATCCTGCCGGAACTTTTTACAAAAAACATGTGGACAGGCATCGTTCAGGTTCGCCCAGAATTGTGTCCGTGGTTCTTTACTTGAATGAAAATTGGCAACTGACAGATGGCGGACAGTTGATCGTTTATCATCTAAACAACTCGCAGGATGAAATAATTCCACAATGCGGAACATTGGTTTTGTTCCTTTCTGAAAAAGAGCATGAAGTGTTGACCACCTATCGGGTGCGCAACAGCATAACAGGATGGATGAGGCAAAGAACAATTTGAATCGCAATGTGATTCGCCAACCTGAGGAGCTTGTTTAAAGTTCCATCATGTCCGCAATGCGCTGCAGGTCATCATCCGTGGCAAAAGGGATTTCTATTTTACCCAGACCATTTTCGTTGCGCACCAATTTCGATTTGTTCCCGAATTTCAACCGAAGGTCGGCCTGCATTTTTTGGAACTCCAGGGACATAATGGTGCGTTCGTTCTTGAAAAGTTTAGGATGATCATCTTCTTTCACCAACTCTTCCACACGCCTCACGCTCAAATCTTTTTCAATAATCTGTTTGTAGATTTTCATTTGTTTGGCTTCAGGCTCCGCGTTGATAAGCGCACGGGCATGTCCAGCTGAAATCTGTTTCTCAATAATTCCTATCTGGATTTCGGGCGGCAGTTTCAGCAGGCGCACGAAGTTGGTCACCGTGCTTCGGTCTTTTCCCACACGCACTGCCAAATCTTCGGTGGTTAAGTCGCATTCTTCCATCAGGCGTTTATAAGTGATGGCAATTTCAATTGCGTTGAGGTTTTCGCGCTGTATGTTTTCCACTAGCGCCATTTCAAGCATGGCTTGGTCGTTCGCCTCGCGCACATACACCGGTACGTCTTCAATGCCCGCCATTTGTGCTGCCCGAAACCTGCGCTCACCGGAAATGATCTGGAACTTGGTGGCTGAAATTTTTCTTACCGTTATGGGTTGTATCAATCCAAGTTTTTCTATGGATTGTGCCAGTTCTTTCATGGCTTGTTTTTCAAATTCCTGTCGCGGTTGAAAAGGGTTGGCCTCCATCTGGTTGATGTGCAACATGGAAATAGGACCTGCCACATGGCCAATCTGTCCCGATATTGCTGTAATGCTGAGTGGGCGCTCCATAGTCGGTGCTGTGGCATTTTCCAGGAGTGCGCTCAGGCCGCGGCCCAGTGCTTGTTTCTTAGCCATTGTTTTCTGTTGAAATGTATTTTTCTTCGCTTGGCATACGTGTCATCTTGTTCTTCTGAAGTATTTCGCGGGCAAGGTTCAGGTAGTTTACCGAGCCTTTGCAACTGGCATCGTGCATAATAATAGTTTGGCCGAAGGACGGTGCTTCGCCCAAAGTGGTGTTGCGGTGTATGATGGTTTCAAAAGCAATTTCTTGGAAGTGAATACGCACCTCTTCCACCACCTGGTTGCTGAGGCGCAGGCGGGTATCGTACATGGTAAGCAAGATGCCTTCAATACTCAAATCTGTGTTGAGTTTTTGCTGGACAATTTTTATGGTATTCAGCAATTTTCCCAATCCTTCCAATGCAAAGTATTCGCATTGAACAGGTACTATCACACTGTCGCTGGCGGTGAGCGCGTTGATGGTTACAAGTCCCAGCGAGGGTGAACAATCAATGATGATAAAATCATAATCATCCCTGATTTTGTTTAGCGATTGCCGCATCATGTATTCGCGGTTGGGCATGTTTATCAATTCGATCTCAGCACCCACCAGGTCAATGTGAGATGGAATCAAATCGAGGTTCGGGTTTTCTGTTTTAATGATGATGTCACGCGGGTTGATGTCGTTTATCAGGCATTCATAAATACCCGTTTTGGTATTCTTAGGATCAATACCCACGCCCGATGTGGCATTGGCCTGCGGATCGGCATCCACCAACAGTGTTTTGAATTCCAACACACCCATGCAGGCTGCAAGGTTTATGGCGGTGGTTGTTTTTCCAACTCCGCCTTTCTGGTTGGCAACGGTTATTATTTTTCCCATGATGAAAATTTTGAATTAGAGTCCCAATAGCTATCGGGATGGTGAGTTGGTGAGTTGTTGTCCCGATAACTATCGGGATGTTGAGTTAGAGTTCAGATATTTATCGGGATGGTGTCCTTTGCCCTTTGCTTATTGTCTATTGCCATTTTCCTATTGCTCATTTTTTTTATCATACTTCCCACGTTTCTCCTACTGTCGGTAATTTTAGTTTCATTCCCGAACTGGTGAATGCTGTTGTTGCCCGGGAGTGGTCAATTTTTATGTAGCCAAAAGTTTCGAAGTGCATTCCTATTATGGTATTGCATCCAATAAATTTTGAAGCAGTAACGGCATCATCAATTCCCATGGTGAAATTATCGCCCAGGGAAAGAAATGCAACATCGAGCCTGAACCAATCGGCAATCAGTTTCATGTCCATGTTTAGTGCGGTGTCGCCCGAGTAGTAAAAGGTTTGTTTATCATCACCCACCACAAAACCCATGGGGTTGCCGGCATAAGTTCCATCGGGCAGCACGCTGGAGTGCACTGCGTTTACACACTTGACCCAAAACTTGCCGAAGTCCCATCGGCCACCGATATTCATGGGGTGGAATTTCAGGTTTTTCCCTCCATAGTAAGATGCAATTTCGTAAGCGGCAACTATGGTGGCACCAGTGTTTCTTGCAATGGTTTCAGCATCGACTACATGATCGCTATGGCCATGGGAGAGTAGGATATAGTCCGCTCTTATGTTAGTTACGTCAATGTTTTTTGCAAGATCGTTTCCGGTGATGAAGGGGTCGAAAAGAAGGTTTGTGAGGCTAAGTTCAACCAGAAAACAGCTATGCCCGAAGTAGGTAATCTTCATTTTTTTAAGCGCACGAAAGTATCGTGGAACAAAGGGGCACTTGAGGTTTTAGCGTCACTAAAGTTTTACACAGGGTGTTTGTTAGCGGTTGGTTGATAAGTGGAAGGTAATTTCCAAACTGCCTTATAGAAGAGCCTCAAAGACCTGATTTTTATCATCTCATTCTCTTCATTCAGTCATTGTTTTTTGAAAGGATGATCGTTGGATTATTGACCTGATCGTGTGTCAGCTATTGCCCATTGCCGTTTGCCCTTTGCTTCTATCTTGCGCCCCGCCTATGCAACCCCATACCCTTATGGACTCCCGGCAAATGGCGCTGGTTATCGAGCGCCTCTGCCACCAGTTAATCGAAAACCACGATGGGTTTGAGCAATCCGCCATCATCGGGCTTCAGCCCCGCGGCACCATCCTTTCTCAGCGCATTGCAAAAGGATTGAAAACCATCCTCCCCAAATCACCTATATATAATGGAGTGCTCGATGTCACATTTTTCAGGGATGATTTCAGGCGCAACGAAAAACAATTGCTCGCCCTCAACACCGAAATTAGTTTCCCCATCGAAGGCAAGAAAATTATTTTGGTGGATGATGTGCTCTACACCGGGAGAACAATTCGCGCAGGACTCGAGGCACTTCTCGAATTCGGCCGGCCCCAATCCGTGGAACTGCTCGTTTTAATAGATCGCAGATTTTCGCGCGAGCTACCTATCGAAGCCACCTACACCGGCCAAAGCATAGACAGTTACGACAACCAGAAAGTGCGTGTGCTTTGGGCCGAAGAAGATGTACTGGACAAAGTGGTATTACTAACAGAGAAACACGGATGACAAAACTCTCGCAGCGACACTTGCTCGGAATCAAAGACCTGACGAAGGATGATATTGAACTCATTTTCTCGCAGGCCGTCAATTTCAAGAAGGTCATCAACCAGCCCATCAAGCGCGTTCCTTCCCTGCGTGATATCACCGTTGCAAATCTTTTTTTCGAAAACTCCACCCGTACGCGCCTCAGTTTCGAACTGGCAGAAAAAAGATTGAGTGCAGACGTGATCAACTTCTCCTCCTCCACCAGCAGTGTGAAAAAAGGCGAGACATTGGTGGACACCGTCAACAACATTCTTGCAATGAAAGTGGACATGGTGGTGATGCGCCATTCATCACCAGGAGCATGTCAGTTTCTTGCCGAACGCGTCAATTCAGTAATAGTAAATGCAGGAGATGGCACGCATGAACATCCCACTCAAGCATTGCTCGATGCTTATTCCATAAAAGAAAAGCTGGGAAAAATCAAGGGAATGAAAGTGGCTATCGTTGGCGACATTCGTCACAGCCGCGTTGCACTCAGCAATATCTATTGCCTCAAGAAACTTGGTGCGGAAATAACACTCTGCGGCCCCACCACCCTCATCCCGAAACACATTGAATCCCTTGGCGTGAAGGTGAGCCATAACCTGAAAGACACATTGCAGTGGTGCGATGTGGCAAACATGCTGCGCATTCAGATGGAGCGGCAAGATGTTTCGGTACCCTACTTCCCCGGCCTGCGCGAGTACTCGATGCAATTCGGTTTGAACAAAGAATTGCTGGAAAGTCTCAACAAACAAATCATCATTATGCACCCCGGCCCTATCAACCGCGGTGTGGAAATAACCAGCGATGTGGCCGACCATCCGCAGAGCATCATCCTCGACCAGGTGGAAAACGGGGTAGCCATCCGCATGGCCGTCATTTACCTTCTTGCACAGGCCATCAAGCGGAATTAGTAATTGGCAATTGGCCTGTTGCTTATTCCCCATTGCCTGCTGCTAATTGATTTCAGCTATTTTTGGCGAACAAAATCACCTTACCCTTGAACAAATGAAGTTTGAAGTAGAACACAAAGACAAAGTGGCCATCGTAAAAACAAAAGTGGAAAAACTCGATGCCATTCACGCACCAGAGCTGAAAGGCGAGCTGGTGGTCATCAACAAAAACGGTATGAAGAACATCGTGATGGACATGAGCGAAACACGTTACTGTGATTCCTCTGGCCTCAGCGCTGTGCTCGTGGCAAATCGTCTTTGCAAAGACAGCAACGGGACTTTCGTTCTCTGCGGACTGCAGGATTCGGTTCGCAACCTCATTACCATTTCGCAACTGGCCACGGTGTTTAAAATTGTACCTACTCAAAGCGAAGCCGTTGATTTAGTTTACCTAGAAGAAGTTGAACGCGATATTTAAAATTATTGTATGAAGAAAAATTTACTCACACTGCTTACCTTTATTTCTGCACTTGTTGCATCATCACAATGCACTCCCGGTGATTATATTTTTAGCGGAGCATTTGGTGTTTCCCCCGACCCTGCATTGGGCGAAAGTTTTGAGGTAGGCGAATTGGGTGCGCCCTATTCCGATGTCATTTACATGCTCGTACCTAATGATGCAGCAGAGGTTAATCCACTGTTGGTCGGTTTCGTCATTGATTCGCTCAAACTCCTTTCAGTTTCTGTTTACAACGGAACTGACTTTGTGGACATCAGCACCATCGGGCTGGGCTTTACATGCAACAACCTCAATGATTCTCCCGACCCATGCACTTTCCTCGGTGGGACGCAATACTGTGCTGATCTAACCGGAACTCCCACGCAGCCAGGTGTATTTCCCTTACAGATTAATGTGCTTGGCTATGTAACCAGCAAGCTTTTTGGATCGCAGGAAGCTCCATACACATTCGAAAATTACAGCCTTACCGTGATTGATCCAGATGCTGTGGTTGAAATAACAAAACAGGAAATTGGTGAGGTGCAAAACACGCCCAACCCGGTTGTCACTACCACCGAAATTTCTTTTGAACTTGCAAAAGCCGATGTGGTGAAGTTGAACGTGAGCAATCTTTTGGGAGAAACCATTTTTACCAAAACCATTGTGGCTAAACGTGGAGCGAACCACTATGTGCTGGATGCATCCACATTCAGGCCAGGACTTTATCTTTACAGTATTGCATCTGGTGAAAAGAAAATTACCAAACGCATGGTGGTGAACTGAGAGAAAACATTTGATCATATAGCACCGCTCCGGGTTCCATCTTGCGAGCGGTTTTTTTTTGGTTCTTGGTTCCTGGTTGATGGTCGTCATAGTCAATTGCTGAACCCGAAACTTGAAACCCAAAATCCGGAAACCCACGAACTAATAACTATCAACCAAAACCAAAAGAGCAGTGACCTTCCACACCACCATACTCGGCTGCGGTGCAGCATTGCCAACCAAGAGGAATAATCCCAGTTCGCAGGTAGTGAATGTGCACGACAAACTTTTCCTGGTGGATTGTGGAGAGGGTACACAGGTGAGGATGCGCGACCTCGGTGTGAAATTCCAGAAAATCAACCATGTTTTTATTTCGCACCTGCATGGCGATCATTACCTGGGCATCTTCGGCTATATCTCCAGCATGCATTTGCTTGGACGAAAACCGGATCTTCATATTTATGGCTCGGCAGATCTGGAACAGCTTGTTCGAATCAATCTCCGGTTATCACATACTTTTCTTTCTTATGAATTGATATTTCATGAACTTCAATTCAAAACACCGGAAAAGATTTTTGAAGACAGGACTGTGGAGGTAGTATCCTTTCCGCTCAAGCACAGAATTGAATGTGCAGGCTTCCTGTTTCGCGAGAAACCATTGCCGCGCAATGTGAAGAAGTCTGCCCTAAAAATGTACGATCTGCAACCCACTGAAATTGTGAAACTGAAACGGGGCGAAACAATAAGACATATAAGTGGCCAGCAGCTAACACAGGATGATGCTTGTGAACCACAGAGGCATTCGCGTTCTTATGCTTATTGTTCCGATACTGCGTACAACGAGAAAATGGTTGAGACAATCGCGGGCGTGAACCTCATCTATCACGAAGCTACATTTTTGGAGAAGGATAAGAAGCGCGCAAAAGAAACTTTTCATTCCACAGCAAAACAGGCTGCAATGATTGCACAAAAAGCTCGGGCAGGAAAATTATTGCTCGGACATTTTTCTTCCCGTTACAGCAATCCGGATGATTTTGCCACTGAGGCATCAGAAGTTTTTCCTGCAACAGAAATTGCCACCGAAGGTCAAACTTATTTAGTCTTGTGATCTTCGGTATTCGAGTGCAACGGAATTTTATTTGCAATATGACCATTCGCAATATTTCGCCAGAAGATGCCATAGGCATACTGAATATCTATGCACCGTATGTGCTCAACTCTGCTATCACGTTCGAGTATGATGTACCGTCTGTAGATGAAATGAAAAATCGCATCCTACATTACACTGAAAAATACCCGTGGCTTGTTGCGGAGGATGAAGGAAAAATTATTGGCTACGCGTATGCAAGCACTTACCGGGAGCGAACTGCCTACCAATGGTGTTGCGAAAGTTCCGTGTACGTGAGTGAAGATGTGAAGGGTAAGGGATTGGCGCACCTTCTCTATGACCGCTTGTTTGAATTACTCACCGCGCAAGGCATCTGCAATGTGTATGGCATTATCACCCTACCCAATCCTGTAAGCGAAAAGTTTCATTCTAAATGTGGATTTGAATCATTTGCAGTTTTCAAAAACGTGGGTTACAAACTTGAAGCATGGCACGATGTGCTATGGATGGTGAGGTTTCTTAATGAACACAATTCCGCTCCTCGATTAGTGAAGTGATCACTTTTGATAGTTGAAGTGCATTAATTAGGTTGCAAGGAATTCTCCATTTTCTCCCGATAACCATCTGGATATCCATTCTAAGTTGTAATTACTAAAGCATCTCATTAGCAAGATTCGCCAATTCCGATCGCTCTCCTTTTTCCAGCGTGATATGGCAATAAAGGTCTTGTCCTTTCAATCGCTCAATCACATAAGAAAGACCGTTTGATTGTTCATCGAGATAGGGAGTGTCAATCTGCCGAACGTCTCCGGTGAGAATCACTTTCGTGTTTTCACCTGCACGGGTCACTATTGTTTTCACCTCGTGCGGAGTAAGGTTTTGTGCTTCGTCCACTATGAAAATGCAATTGCTGAGAGAACGTCCGCGAATAAATGCCAAAGGGCAAATGGTGATTTTGCCCTGCGCCTGCATTTCATCAATCGACTTGCGCTTGCGTTCGTTTTCTCCAAACTGATTTTTAATGAAATTGAGATTATCCCACAGCGGCTGCATATAAGGATTCACCTTTTCTTCTGCATCTCCCGGAAGAAAACCAATTTCTTTGTTTGATAAGGGAACGATTGGCCTTGCAAGAATTATCTGGTCGAACTGGTTTCGCAGTTCCAGCGAACCTGCAAGTGCGAGCAAAGTTTTTCCTGTACCTGCCACACCGCTTATCGTTACCAGTCGCACATCAGGATTTAATATGGCGTGAAGCGCAAAAGCCTGCTCAGCATTTTTCGGTTTGATGCCGCTCGCGTAAATTTTATCCACACGCTGCATAGCTTTTTCTTTTCCGTTGTAAAAAGCAAGCGCAGACGAAGAACAATTTTTCAATACATAAAAATGATTGGTCAGTTTTTCCTTGCCAAGGAAAGTCACCTTCTTTGATTCACCTTCCTGGTAAAGTCCGCGAATGAATTCAGCATCCACGTTTTCTATTGTGCTTCTACCGGTGTACTGAATCATATGATCCTTCACTTTACCTGTCTTATAGTCTTCGGCAGGCAGGTCGAGGGCTTTTGCTTTCAGCCGCAGGTTGATGTCTTTGGTGACAAGAATCACACGCGCTTTTTTCTCTTCGAAGCGAAGATGTAATGCTGAATTCAGGATTTTGTGGTCGTTCTTTCCTGAGTCGAACACCTTCATAGCATCATGCTCCGCACCATTGGTGAAAAGGATAATTTTGAGATGACCACCCATTTCATTTTCAAGTGGGATCCATTCCTGGAGTGTATGGTTTTGTGAAAGCCGGTCAATGATGCGAATGCTTTCCCGTGCTTCGAAATTTTTTGTGTCATTCCCTACCTTGAACTTGTCGAGCTCTTCAAGAACTGTAATGGGGATGGCTACATAGTTGTCCTCAAAACTGTTGATGCAGTTGTGGTCGTGCAAGAGAACTGAAGTGTCCAGCACGTAAATCTTTCTGCTCTTTTTCGCTACTGCCATAAGGTCAATTTTGCTTTGGTTGATAATGCTGTGCCTCATTTTGTTTCTTTCTGCCACGTTAGGCATCGCAATGAAGCAGCTTTGTTTGCAGTGGAAAAGTACCTGCATCAAAAACACTAATATGGAAAGTGCGAGGTTAGTTTTCAACTTGCCATTGCTTGAAAACCATTTACATGTCAGTAACCTTTTAGGAATGTTGCCTAAACAAAATTCAATTTGCTCGTTTGGGTAAAAAGATTTCGGCAATCATGCATCGTGCACTTCCACCTCCACAGGTTTCAATTGTTTCTAAAGACGAATGAAGAATGGAACCATGTTTTTCGATGGCATGAACCTGCTTGAATTCCAATGATTGAAATGCAAGGGTTGACATTACAAAATATTTTTTTCCTTCAGTGTTTCGAAGTTCAAGCATGTTACCCGCGAACTGCATCACCTGTGTTTCACTAAGCAGTATGATTTCGCGATTGCTTTTTTTTAGCGACAAGTGAAGCGCTTCACGTTCCTGTTTGTTATCAAGACTGTCCAGGCAAACAAGCACAAGAGTTGAACCAATGCACATCATCACATTGGTGTGATAGATAGGTAGTCGTGCATCATCCACTGTTTGGTTTGCGCAAAATGAAACCACCTGGTAGTTCATCTTCTTGCTGAACTCAACCAGCGCAGCGAGATGTGTTCTTTCTGAAATTGCAGAGTAGGCAATTCGATTCACCCTGTCCAGTACCATGCTTCCGGTGCCTTCCAGAAATCTCTTTTGCGATTCAAGATGGCTGAAGTCGTGGGTTGAAGTATGAACAAAACCACTGATTGCAAGTTGTGCAACCACATCATCCCTTCGTTCTCTTCTTCTGTTCTTGGCGAACATGGGATAGATGCAAAATGTTCCATCTTCATGTGTACTCAGCCAGTTGTTGGGGAAGATGCTGTCGGGTGTGTCCAATTCTTTTTTGTCATCCATCACCAGCACATTGATATGGTGTGAGCGCAGCAGCAAAACAAGTTCATCAAATTCCTGTTGCGCACGGTTGTTTATGTTTTGCGATGATGCGTTGACTGAAGCAGCCTGGAAATAATTGTTCACCGCAGTTTCTTCATTCGCCCGAAATTGAACGGGACGAATCAGCAAAACGGTATCAGTGGTTTGGAAAATCATGTGTTATCAACATTTGTGTGGTAATCAATTGGAGGGCTGCAAAAATGCACGGAACTGAACCCGGATACATTTGACCACGGCCTTACACGCTATCGGGAAACTTTTTTTATTGAACTCCGCGCTCTATGCGAATAGAACTTCAGTGCATTAGTCTTATGATCTTGAATGGAATTTTTTCCGGTTGCAGTAATTCACCTGTTGCCAAAAAATCGGAGGGTATTATTATATACCAGTTGAGCCTGCCTTATGTAAAGGAAAATCTGCTTGCCAATCTTTACCCTAAAGAAATGGTTCTTGAGTTTGACGAAAACCACACACACTCCACCATTCAATCCATTGCCGATATGGGGCGCACGGAGTTCATCACTTCGAACATTGGGTTTTCAATTGGCTATTTCCTCAAGGATTTTGACAGCACCTACATCATGGAACTGGATAGCGCACATGTGGTTGCCATGCTGAATGATTTTCCTCAAGTGCGTTTTGAAAAAACTAACGAGACGGAAACAATTTGTGGCTTTCTATGCAAGAAAACCCTGGCGCATTTTGTAAACGATTCGCTTCCAGCAGTGACTCTACTGCATACCGATGAAATAAAAATTGTGAATCCCAATTGGTACACACAGTTCAGCGCGATGAATGACGTGCTCCTGGCTTACGATGTAGAACAATTCGGCTTGCGCACAAGGCTCCAAGCTATATCAGTGGAGTTTAAAGATGTGGACGATGCAAGATTTTCCATGACTGAAAGCGGCAGAAAAATTTCGTGGGACGAAATGAAACCTATCATGGATTCCATGCTTTCGCGTTTCGAGGATAGAAAAGAGTCTGAAGGCGATCAGTAGTAAAATTTACTTTTCCTCAACCGGTTCGAGAAGAAAAAATTATTTCTCGTAAGTGCGTAGCTTGTAAAAAGTATCGTAGTCGAGTAGGTTAGCGAGTTTTGGTTCGTTGATGTAGGCATGTTGGAGAAAACGAAAGTCCAGTGTGTCCTTTTTGGTGAGGCAGTAAAACTTCATTTTTTCGTCAATGTGATACTTTCTTGCAGGAGCATCATAAACCGCGGTGGGGTATTTGTCGCGAATCATGCCCCCAACGTTCTCTGGACTTTTGAAGGTTGAATTATCAAACTTCTTTTCGAACACCACATCCATCTGCATCTTCACCCTGAGCATTACAATGTAGGCTGAATCGGTTTCTACAATGGGTGAAATTTTGTCAATCTGGTAGCCGTTAATAAAATTTGTCCAGCCCATATTATCAATTCGCTGCACTCGAGCCACCATGGTGTCGGCATTCATAATATCGAGCATCGGTTTGTAATGATAGTTTACATAAGTTTTATAGTCTCTCTCATTTTGAGAATAGAGGTAAGCATCAAAGTTCTCTATCAGGTTATGGCGCATTTCGTCTGATAATTCTTTAGCACCAGAGGCTGTTATAGTGCCTGGCACTGGCTGCGGTGCTCCCGGTGGAAGTAACTCTTGCACACGAGCAGAACCGCTGTCAGCTACAGGGACTTTGGCCGATGTGTTCTCCGTGTCGGTAGAACACTTGCAGGCGGGAGTCAAGGCAAGAAACAATAAACTGAGGTAAGGAAAAATGTTTTTCATCGGGAAATAATTGTTGAGGCGGTAAAAATAGACGGGTAGAATTTTACGATGTGCTGAAACTTACTATCTCATACACCGGTAGAAGCAATCGCTTTATCCTATTTCGAAACCGCGGCAAACAATGCAGAGAACTTGCGAGCCGCGTTTTTCTTTTTGTGTTCACGATTCAAAAGTTTTGGAGGTGGGTTGAACTTTCCGGGATGTTTCATGTACGGGGACGAAAATTCAACCGGAAATGCAAAATCAACTTCACCATCTAACATTCGCTAAACCTGTTTCTGAAACCATTAGTCAACTTATCATTTGGCTGAAATCAGATGGCCGGCATTTTCAAATTGTATCGCAATTATTTTTTTTATGCTACGGCATTCAGGCTCTAGGCTGGGATGCTGAGTGGCTGAATTTCCTGAGCGCTTTCACCGGGGCATTGGGTATGCAATTTCTGGCGATTCGTTTTGCGGGTGTTCCCGATCACTCCATTAAGAGCGCAATGATTACTTCACTCGGATTGTCGCTGCTTTTCAAAGCCAATGATCCGTTGCTTTTTCTTTTTGCCGGAGTGCTTGCCATCTCGCAGAAATTCCTTTTGCGCATCAATGGAAAACATTTATGGAATCCTGCCAACTTCGGAATTGTAATTATGATAATTGCCAGCGGAGAAGGCTGGATAGCTCCCGGACTATGGGGCAGCAGTGCGTTGCTGGTCTTCATTATTGGCACCGCAGGTCTTGCGGTGTTGTCCAACATCAAACGCCTCGACACCGGAATTTTCTTTATCCTAACTCTTGCCGTTCTTGAATTTTCGCGCACCGTTCTCTATCTCGGCTGGGACTTCGATGTGTTCTTCCATAAACTTTCAAGCGGCTCGCTTTGGCTGTTTGCATTTTTCATGATTACCGATCCCATGACTTCCCCCAACCACAAAGTGATGCGAAGAATTTGGGCGATGCTTGTGGCTGCCGTGTCATTTTATCTGGCCAGTTTTTACTTCATTAATGCAGCACCTTTCTGGGTTCTCTTTTTCGCCACGCCTCTTGTTCCCTTATTCGACTTGCTGGCAAAGCGCGAAAATTTCCTATGGACAAAACCTCAGTTCAAACATTTATAATAACAATCACTGCAAAGAATTTTTTGAGTGATAAAATTCAAATCAACATGAAAAGAAAAATTGTTTCAATCCTGTTCTCTGCACTCGCAATGGTGCTTTCCACCAATGCATTTGCCTTCTGCGGATTCTACGTAGCCAAGGCCGACTCAAAATTGTTCAACAACAAATCCGAAGTGATTCTGGTGCGTGATGGCAAACAAACCGTTATCACCATGAGCAACGATTACCAGGGACCCATGCGCGATTTCGCCATGGTGATCCCTGTTCCGGTTGTCATTCAAAAGGACGACATCAAAGTAGTGGACCGCAGAGTTTTCGAAGTTCTGGATGCTTACTCAGCCCCGCGGCTGGTGGAGTATTGGGATCAAAACCCTTGTACACCCGTTTATGATTACAATTTGTGCTTCAGTGATGCTGTTGAAACAACTTCAATGATGAAGTCGGAAATGATGAACGAGGATGAAAGCTTGGATTATGGTGTAAAGATCGAGGCAAGGTATTCAGTGGGTGAGTACGACATCCTAGTGCTCTCGGCAACTGAAAGCAGCGGCCTGAAAAATTGGCTTCTGCTCAATGGGTATAAAATTCCTGAAGCTGCCGAGCAGGTATTAGAACCATATATCAAAAGCAACACAAAGTTTTTTGTGGCTAAGGTGAATCTCGACAATGCGAGCACAGGTTTCGATTACCTGCGCCCTCTCCAGATTTCATTTGAACACGACAAGTTCATGTTGCCGATAAGACTTGGAATGGCTAATAGCCAGGGCGAACAGGACATGATTATCTACGGCTTTACAAGAAGTGGAAGAATTGAATGCACGAACTACCGCACTGTGAAAACTCCGACCGACAGAAACATTCCGCTGTACACTCAAGCGAAATTCGGGGACTTCTACAAAAATCTTTTTGACAAGGCATACCAGCGTGAAGGACGAAACGCGGTGTTTCTTGAATACGCATGGAATGTTTCTCCTTTCAATGCTGTGAAGTGCGACCCGTGCGTGGGCAATCCACCTTTCAACCAGGACTTTGTGGATGCGGGAATTCCGTGGCTGAATGACAAGGTACAAAATCCAACGATGTTCTTCACTCGGCTTCACGTGCGATACGGGCGAAACAAGTTTCCATCGGATCTACAATTCCAGGTGACACCTAACAACGAAAATTTCCAGTGCAGGTATATTCTCACTCATCCTGCCAGTGGGGAATTTGATTGTGATGAGGGGCAGATGTACCTCGATGATCTCTACTTCCGAAGAAAAAAAGAAGTGGATGAATTTTTCGCACTTACCGGCAAGCATGATCAGCAATCATATACCTACATGAATGAATATGTGAAGCACATGAAAGTGAAACCGGATTTGCTGGTAGAACCAAAACGCAACGAAGTTCTTGTTATGCTGCCGGAGCTACCATCAGGTGGTAGACCGGGTGCCATGCTCATTGCGTTGGGTTTCACGCTGGCAATTGTTTGGTTTGGTATGGTGAAAAGTCAGAGAGGATTAGACCACGCATGACTCTGGTGGACTAACAACTAAATTAAAAAAGGCGGGAGAATTTCCCGCCTTTTACAGTGATGTTTTCTGGAATGAATGTGAGCCTTATTTATGGAGGTCTTTGTCCATGAGCTTGTTCAAACCCATTACTTGCTTCATTGTTTTCTCCATGCCTTCGGGCGAACCATCTAGGAAGATGATATTGCCCTGGCCGTATTCCGCAAAATTCTTGATGGCTTCCGTCCACATGCTGAACATGATCATGGAAGTGTCCAGGTTGGCTTGTTTCATTTCGCGTGCTGCGTTTTGCATACCGCGGGCCACTTCTTCACGGAACAATGCCACACCCTGGCCACGCATTTGGGCAGCTTCGCGTTCAGCGGTTGCGGCAATCTTGATAGAGTTACCATCGGCTTCTGCCGCTTTTGTTTTGGTGATGAGCAATGCCTGACCTTCGTTTTCAGCTGCAGCTTTCAGGTTGTTGGACGCTACTACGCGGCTCATGGACTCTATGATTGCCGCATCAAATGTGATGTCGTTGATCTGCAAATCCTGTAGGTGGTATCCCCATTCCTCCAGCCGATTATCAATTTCTGATTTTACGTGTTCCACAATATCGTTGCGAAGTCCCAACACTTCCGCCTGCTTTTTTGTGGCAACAAACGAGCGTATGGTTCCTTCGATAGTGCGCACAAGCGCCTGCATCAGGTTTTGTTCGCTGAAGAATTTGAACGCAACACGCTTTATAATTTCTTCATTGTCGCTCATCACTGAATAGAGCAACATGCTTTTGAAATACACGTTGGCCTGATCTTGTGTCACGGCCTGGAACTCCATTTCCACCGAGCGGTTCTGTGTAGAGATTCTGCGGAAGATCTGTTCGAAGAATGGAATGCGAAGGCTCAATCCCGGGCCTACCACACGCCTGTATTTTCCGAAGATGGTGATAACAGCAATGTGCGCCTGCTGCACGATTATAAAAGATTTGAAGAACACATAAATACCCAGAACTATCCAAACGATGTTCATGGGGTTGATTTCGATTTGGTCTATCATGGTTGTTGTTTTTTGGCGAAGATATTTGTTTGCCATCTCGGCAATGGATGAATTTTGAACACACTTGCAATCCGCTGATAGTTCGCCCTAACGAATTCTTGTACGTTTGGCAGATACTTTCAAAGAAATATGATTCAACGAATTCAAACTCTCTGGCTCCTGTTTGGTGCCACATGTATGGGCATAATGATTTTTTTGCAAGAATTTTCCACACCATTCTACAGTCAGGGGACTGATTATGCAAAATGGAGTAAGTATGTAGGATATGTGATCATACTTTCTGCGGTTGCATTTCTGCTGAGCGCTTTCTGGTATAAAAACCGCAAAGCACAGATGCGCATCGTGCGATTGAATTTTGTGCTCATGGCACTGGTAGTTGCGCTGCTTGCGTTTTATTTCTCCAATCTGTCCAGTGCAATTAATGATAGTGCTTTTGAGCTAATGGATGTCCTTTTAACTCCAATGTTCTTTATGCCATTGCCGGCACTTATTTTTAACTGGCTTGGTTTAAGAGGAATCAGGAAGGATGAAGAAACCATTCGAAGTCTGAACCGGATAAGATGAGGATTTGCGCAGGGACGCGGAGTTCGCGCAGGAGCAGTGATGCGCGGAGAGAAAAAACTTCGGAACGCTGAAACTCGCTGCGAGAAAAGAAGAAACTCTGGTTATCTCTGCTCCTCAGCGCATCTCTGCGTCAAAAAGACGGAGGCAGGCTTCATCTACTTTCGCTTCACAATTTCAGTATCATGACAGAAGAAAAAAAGAAAGACTCATGGGATGCATCAGGCACCCTCTTCGTAGCATGTTGCATTATTGGTGTGGGCTTGGGGTTGGCTTTCGGCAAACTAGGAGTTGGTGCAATATTGGGTGTGGGTTTCGGATTCGCTGCTATGGCGATCTTGAAACTCTACAACAAAGACCGGCAATAGTTTAGTGGTGTTTCTCATTCCTTGAACGGGTCCTTATTTGAATCCCTATTTCAGAAATGGTGTGCTGCCAGCACCGATGAACCGATGCCAAGAATAATAGCAATAAATTTTTTGAGGTTGAACGAATGTCCTTCACTGCTTTCGAAAATAATAGTGGTGGAGATATGAAGCATAATTCCAATTAGTACACCGGTAATTTTAGGTGTGAACTCCGCCAGGTTTACCATACCCGTTGATCCAAGGAAAAATTGTACAGCAGCGCCTGCCGGTGCCACGGCTGCAAAAAGCACAATCCATATCCATGCTTTGGAACGCGACATAGTCGTGGAAAGCAGCAGCGATGCAAAGACAAACGCCTCCGTGAGTTTATGAAGCCCAATACCCACGAGCAGTGAATCACGGCTATCGTGGCTATGGTTGTGGGGTTGCACAGATGCATGAGGAAGTTCATGTAAATTCAAACGCACATCACCGCCCCAGGCGGCACCAAAAGGCATTCCTTCTATGAAAGCATGAATCCATAAACTGATCATGACCAGCACAAGAAACTGAGTGCCGCCATGGTGATGGCGGTGTTCGTTGTGTGCATGCCCGTGTTCAATTCCATGTGAAAAGAAATCGAGGATAATCTGTAGTAAAAATCCACCGAGCACATACCACCCCGCTCCCTCAATGCCTGATGCATACATCTCAGGAAAAAGATGCAGGAGGCAGAGGCCAAGTAAATAAGCAGCACTGAAAGAAAGGAGTAAACGCAGGCCGGCTGGCGACTGGACTTTTTTCAGGAATATGAAAGAAGAACCGGCAATAGCAACGAAAAACAAGATGGCGATGTAGAACAGAGGAAATTCACTCATAAGCTGCGGGCTGCTATTATCAGGCGGTCGGAATGTTCCGCATTGAAGGGATCCAATTGATAGTTGCCAAAAGTATGAACCACGGAAAATCCATTTCCGCTTAACATGGTGTGAAGTTCATCATGATCAAAGAGCTGCACCCGTTCTTCAAACTCAAATTGCTTATCGCCATCATGAACGGCAATTGATTTTACAAGCAGGTTTCCCTTCACGTTTTTTTCGATGTGGAAATGGATGCCCTCCATTGTTTTTTCCTCATGGATCACAAGGTGCTTCAACACGAAGTGAAGATTGAAATAATCAAGAATGAACCAGCCTGCGGGCTTCAGGTGTTCGTGTACTTTTTCCAGGACAACAAGGTTGTCTTCAGTGGCATCGAAGTAGCCGAAGCTGGTGAAGAGGTTGAATACCACATCGAATTTTTCAGCCAATTGAAATTGGCGCATATCCTGCCGGATAAATTTCAGTCCCCGACTTTCATTTCTTTTCGCATGGCGAATGGCAAGGTCCGAAAGATCAATTCCTGTGACATCGAATCCAAGTTCGTGTAAGGCTATCGAATGTCTTCCATTGCCACAAGCCAGGTCAAGAATGGCTGCGCCTTTCAAGGGTTTAACAACCTTCATCAGCAGTGATATGAAATGCCTTGCTTCATCTTCATCGCGCTGCCGGTAGAGAAGTGTGTAGTACTTCGAATCAAACCAATTTACAAACCACTCGTTCTTCATTTTAGTTCAGAGGAATCCATTCCAACATCAGGATGCGTACTTTGTTCACAGATACAAACTGCTGTTGTGTTGACATTTTGTTGATCGTTAATACTTCATTATCGCGTTACACCTACTTTCGAACCCGGCTTCACATCAATACATACCACATGACAGATCTTGAAATTCAGGGAACGAATAAAACACCAACGGTCCGTTTTATAGCAGCCTCAGGGCTGCTGGAACTTAAAGGCCGCTCCATTCCAGAAAACTCGCTGGACTTTTATAAGAACCTTATTACCTGGACCGAGGATTACGCGAAGAAGCCAAAGTCCGAAACTACCGTTCACATCCAGCTCGAATACTTCAACACCAGCAGTTCCAAATGCATTCTTGATCTTTTCAAAAAGCTTGAGGTTGCAAAAAGTAAAGTAGAAATCCATTGGTTTTACGAGCAGGACGATGAGGACATGCTGGAAGCGGGCGAAGATTACGAGGCCATTATCAATATCCCTTTTCGAATGATTGAAGTGGAAGGGTGAGGATGTGGCGATGTGATGATGTTGCTGACCGATGACCGAAACCCGATTGTTATAGGGACGGAATCCTGAACTCGGAACTACTGATACACCTGTTCTTTCCTCATCTTCATTCTTACGGCCAGTTTTAACAATTTCGAATTGGTTTTTTCCAGTAGCCACTTCAGGCCATCAAAGAATAGCAATATCATAAGTAATAGGCTCATTCCCCATATCACAAAAATATTGGCCGATAGCGTGGTAATCTGTTTACCAAAGAAAGATTTCGAGGGAGCATAGAAGTGCGAACCGAAAAAACTTTTACCGTAAGGTGGCAAGTACACCAGGTTGGCTTTTTGCACCAGCCTGTTTTTATTCTCCACAATTTTTTTCGTGTCGTTTTTGTTCACAAGAAAATCTTCAAGGTTGAGGTTGTGGTGGACATTCTGAAGCGCCAGATATTGCTCTTTGGCTTCTGGAGTTGCAGTGAGACTCTTCACCAGGTTTTCGCGCTCATTGTTCGCTTCGTTGTACTGATCACGGTAGTGGGCAAAAAGCACATCGAGCTTTCCAAGCGTGTAAGTCATAAGTGAAGTGTCCGCTTTTTCAGGAGTGAATTGGTCAAGCCCCTCAAAGGTGAATCCTTCCAATTGCTGTGTTTCAGCGGCCATTTCATTTCTAATAATGAGCAAATCATTCTCAGCCAAATCTGACCTGTCTCCTGACATCAGTGCTTTGCGGTACGACACGGTTTTAGACTTCAGTTCTGTAACCCAGTAGTCTTTTTTCCAGCCGCTGTTCTTACGCTTCTGATCCATTTCAAAAAACATTGTATTGAACTCATTGTTGCGAAACTGATAAACAGCCATGGCCTCGTAAGCCCAGCGGGAAGTCATCACGTTTCCAATCCATGGTACTCCCGATTGTGATGCAATGCTGGGATGCAGACGGTCGAAGCGCACTATTATTCCGCTGAATAATAATTGCGGTATAATTAGGATGGGTATCAGGATGTAAATGACTTTGGCGGAATTGAAGCTGGCCGAAATGTTTAAACCAAGAACATTTGCAAAGCACGAGGTGGAAAAAAGAATGAGCCAGAAAGGGAGCAACATGCCTTTAATTTCGAGTACGGAATTTCCGATCAGAACAAAGGTGAACGACTGTACAGCGGAAATAAAAAACATGATGCCGATTTTCGAAAACAGGTAGCTGCCCCTGCTCAGGTTCAGGTATTTCTCCCGCTTCAATATTTTTTGGTCGCGGATTATTTCTTCGGCACTTACGGTGAGCCCAAGAAAAAGGGAGACTATCACGGAGATGAAAAAGTATTGCGGGATGTTGAGGTTCTCAAAGAACGTGTAGCCGGATGAACCCGCGCCAACGGGAGGATAAAATTTGATGAACAGTGTGAGCACCAAGGCAAGCACAGGCGCCTCCAAGAAGTTGACGAGCATGTATTGCCGGTTGCTCAATTTGCTCCGCACATCGCGAACGGTGTAAACCAATGCCTGGAAAAAACGTGAGGGAAGGCTGAATGCAGATTGAGGCGTGTCCAGCACTTTGTCCTTCACTTTAATGTGGTTGCCAATGATTACGTTGAAGAAATTATTCCATTCCTGCGGGGTGATTTTCCGATGCTCTGTCAGGTTGCCATATTCATCCACCACCTTCGATTCTATAATGTTGAAGATTTGTTCAGGATTGACATTGCCGCAATGGGAGCATTCGCTGTCGTTGTGATTTACATGGTTCACCAGTCGCTTGAAGTGCAAAATGCTTTCGACAGGATTGCCATAATAGATTGGAAATCCTCCCTGGTCGAGGATGAAGAGTTTGTCAAACATCTTGAAAATATCGGACGAAGGTTGGTGAATGACCACGAACACCAACTTGCCGCGCAAGGTGAGTTCCTTTAGCAAGTCCATAATGTTTTCTGAATCGCGCGAACTGAGTCCTGATGTAGGCTCATCTACAAACAGTACGGATGGCTCGCGAATCAATTCGAGCGCTATGTTCAAGCGTTTGCGCTGTCCGCCTGAAATGGTTTTCTCCAGCACGGAACCCACTTTCAATTCCTTCGTTTCGTAGAGGCCAATAGATTTGAGTGTTTCATTTACCAGCGCGTTTATTTCATCTTCGGTCTTGCTGGCAAAACAAAGTTTTGCGTTGTAGTAAAGGTTTTGGAATACAGTAAGCTCTTCAATCAGCGAATCGTCCTGTGCCACGTAACCAAGCACTCCTTCAATTTTTTCTGCTTCATTGTGTATGTTGTATCCGTTAATGGTCACTGTGCCGTACGTGGGCGGCATGTTGCCGTTTAGCACGTTGAGCAGTGTGGATTTGCCTGCACCGCTTCCGCCCATAATGCCAATGATGCTTCCCGATTCTTCAATGATATTGAGTTGGTGAAGAGCCTGTTTGCTGTTATGCGGAAAGTAGTAGGAGATGTTTTCGGCACGATAAACAATTTTAATATCACCGTAACTGTCGAGGAACTGGTGCAGCACATCGGAATAAAAAATGGTTCCTGTTTTAGGGCCGCGTATGCTCGCTCCCTGGCTCAGCACATAGGCCCGTTCGTTATTGAACGCCTGTCCGTTCAGTTGCAAGGCTTCCGTTCCGAAGTAGCGCACAAAAAAAAGATTCTCGCTCTGTATACGTAGAAAAAGTAACTGACCCTTTAACCCCTCACAATGAAGTTTTCGTTTTATTTCGGCTTCATCATGCACATCGCCATTGGCAATAAGGAACGAATCCAACTCAGGCAATAATTCTACGTTGGAAGAAACGAAAATGCTAAGGTTCGCAAAATCTTCTTCTTCCACATTGAAGGCTTCGCTTACGGTGGAAACGAAAGTCCATTCCTGCGTGTGGTGGTTGTCGAAGGCATTTACAAATTCCAACAACCGGAGCAATACAAATAATTTTTCTTTTTGTGCGAGCTCATCATTTATCTGGTCGCAAATACGCAACACCTTTACAGAGTTGAGGGAAGTGCGTTTCTCCGAAACTTCTTTGCCATTTTGCTTGTGTGTGTGATGTTTTTCAGCCAGTTCATCGAACATGGCCAGGTAATGGTTTACCAGTTCCTTGTTGAGTTGCTGGCGCAGAAAAAGCGCCACAATCTCGCGCCCCGAGGATTTGTTTCCCCCGGCTATGATGGCGAACAATTGCACCAGCGCACGTAGTATTCCAGCACTCATTTCTTTTTCTTTTGAGTTTGAAATTTCAGCGCAAAGACTTTCATCACGTCACTCGTGTGATGTAGTGTTCAGAGAAAATTGGATGGAAGGAAACTAATGATAATGCCTCATCCCGAAACCTCAGGACAAAAGCGCGAAATACTCGTTGCGACTTTGTCCCGCGAATGTGGGATGAGAAATTATTTGCGGTGTCAAAACCCGACTATCGTTTTATGCCAATGAGCAGCACGGCACAACCTGAACTTGTTTTGTTAGGATCCAACTGTGCTTCTACAGTAACGGTCATGGTGCTGAATTCTGTCTTGAAATCCCAATAGGGCGCATTGGAATATCCGGCATTGCTAAAAAGTTCGTTCTTATCCTGATCATAAATGCGGAAGATGATGCCGCCATCGGTGTTGCCAGTGCTGGCAGAAATACGGTAGGTGCTTCCTGAAAAGAAAAGGGTCTCGAATTCAGAAATTTCATCCTTTTGGAGAAAGGCCCAATAGACCTGGCCATCGCTGATGTAGTTTTCTGAAATATTTTTTTCGCACATCGCCACGGTTTCATCGCATTGCGCAGTATTGATGGTTGCGGTAAGAACGAAACAAAGCGAAAACAAGGAGGTGGAGATTGTGTTCATGGATTATTGGATAATGGAGTTTCGGATTTCTTTTACTTGTTGGGTAATAGCGGTGAGTTGTCCATCGGTGAGGTTGACGGTGTTTTTGCTGCGCAGGAAAGTGGTTTTTGATACCTGATCGGTAATGGGTGCTTCATATTTGTAAGTGGATGCCAGATTATCGAAAAGGCCAGCGAGTTGGTTCAGGTCTGTTGATAGTTTTTTTGATTGTTCATCGGTGAAATCGCCCATTACTGCTGCCAGACTTTTTACTGCCGATTTCTGTTCTCCTATCCGCGAGCGTATGTCAGCATTGGTTAATGCTGCATCGCACGAAAGATGGAGGGCTTCTACCCAGCCACCCAATAGTATGCCTGCTGCCAGTTGTTGCCGCTGGCCGTTTTTGAGGTAGCGGTCGCCTTCTTTGTAGAAGCTGGCGGTAAGGGCAAGAATAGAATCGCGGGAGGATATATTGTCGTTGAGGCGCTTGATCAGGTTCTGGTCAATGTTCTGCAAAATGTCGAGGCTGTTAGCAAGTGTACCCACTACAGAAAAATATTCCTGACTGAGTTGTGGTTTGCTGAAGTTGCTGAGGTAAGCAAGGTCCGCTCCATACACACCAAGGTTTAACGCCTGATCCATTTGCTCCACATAGTTCTTGCCATTGGCCACGGGATTGATCAATGTCTCGTTGTATTGCACATTGGCTTTTTGCATGATCATGGCCACATGCACGGGCGATGGAATCGAGAACAATTGTCCCTGGAACTTTATCGCGCCTCCATTGCTTATAGCGCTGCTATCGGCAGTTATAGCTCTGTCGGTTGGTGGTGCTGGAGTGTCCTGGCACGATGGAAGGAAAAGGAGAATGGACAACCCGATAAGGGTGTATGACAGGGGGTGGATTTTCTTCAACATTTTAAGATAATTGTTTTCTGAACTGCGGGCGTTTACGATATTGCTCTGCAGCAAGTTTCAATGAGGACAAAAGAAATCTTTTGTTGGCAGCCATGGGAAAAAACGTTGCAAAATTTTTCAACCTGGTGCAAAAAAATGATGGGTTATCGCTTCAAATCAAAATTGTTTCGATGAATGGTTGGATGGGGGAGATGAAGATGGAATTGAAAGTAGGAATTCGGAGAGCAGGAGAGGTGAAAAGAATTACGAATTAGGAAGTACGTGCAGCTCTTAATGTGGCACTCATCATTCGTAATTTTCTAATCCTTGTGTTTTTGCATGGGTAACAATGGAATGAGTTCTTTCTCAAATAGTAAAACTCGCCTGAAGCCATTTGTTCCAAACCCGTTCCTTGTATGTAATGAGGATCACCTGGTCGTTCTGCATTCCGAAACTTATATCAAAAGTGTATTTGTCCTGTAAGAAAAACTCGAAGCCCACAGAAAGGTAGCCTCCCAGACCTACGCTGGTTCTTGGATTGTAATTCTGAATCTGGTTGGGGTTGGATGCACCGAGGAACAATTGGTAGTTCGTTTCAGCAACGCGGATTTCGTTTCGCAACATGGTGGTGAAGAGGGCCGCGCCACCTCCCTGAATGTACCAGTTAAGGTATTCATTTGATTCGATGCCGGCACGATAACCCAGGTTCGTGCTTATCCTGTCTTCTTCACCAGTAATTTGAAAGAGGCGAGTATCCAATTGGCCGTTTTCGGGAAGTATTCCGCCATAAAACACAAGTGTGAATTGGTCCACAGCTTTCACGGAAGAATAATTTGAATTGAACACTATCGCATTGTAGCGATTAAAGAGGTATTTGATATTGATGCCCACTCCTACTGATGGGTTGTAATGCATCAGTTGCGGGTTAGAACCATAAGGAACCTCGTAATCGAGAATTTCATAATAATTTGTGATGAATTGATAGTCCCTGAGGAAGAAATCGGGATCGAGTCGTTCAGCAATCGAGTAACATCTAACATCATTCGGGTCTTCCAAATAACCAACACCGCAGGTACCGTTGTAAAAATTTCCAGTCTTCTTGGAAGCGAAGTAGCCCCCGAAGTTGATGCCAACACTCCAGCCTTGCCAGGGGTCTTCCGCTTCCTCATCAATAAGTAAATCATCCTCATCATCCTGCGCACAGATATAGTTGGCAAGCGAGGGAAAAAGCATCAGGACTAAAAATAATTTTTTCATGGTTCCAAAAGTAGAGCCTGTTTAAATTTTGTTCAGTGAGACTATTATTATTCATTTTTTGTTCAGGCAATCCAAAATTTTGAGACTAGTGGAACCTGTTTCCAAAAGTTTGGGGAAGTATGTGCGGAAAGTGGGTCGTAGGAGTCCATGTGAACAAATTTTCAACAGGTTCTAAGAAGTCTTAAAATTATTCCGGAAAACTACCGTTGCAATGGATATTTTCGAATCTTGCTTTTCGCCATTACTGATATTGAAACCACCGGAGGACAACCTGCCGGTTGCGGTATTACCGAAATCGCCATAGTGCTGCATGATGGAAAAAATAAGTTGAAAGAGTTTCACACGCTCCTCAACCCCATGCAACCCATACCTCGCTACATCACAGCACTCACCGGCATTGATGATACGATGATTGAAGATGCTCCGTTGTTTGAAGAAATGGCCGATGTAATTCACGCACTGCTGGCCGATGCAGTTTTTGTTGCACACAACGTAAACTTCGATTACAGTTTTATCCGTTCGCAGTTTACTGCAATAGGAATGGCATGGGAGCCGAAAAAGCTTTGCAGCGTTCGGCTTGCAAGAAAGGTTTTTGCAGGTTTTGCAAGTTATTCCCTGGGAAACCTGTGCCGCACGTTGGGTGTGCAGAACATGGCCCCACACCGCGCACTGGGTGATGCGCTGGCCACAGCCGAAATTTTCGGGAAGATTTTTCTTGAATTGGGGGAAGATGAATTGCTCAACATTCTTAAACGGGGAAATCCTGAATCGTTTCTCCCCAACAACATTGATGCAAAGACCTACCTGAATTTGCCGGACAAACCGGGCGTGTATTATTTGCTGGATGCAAAAGGAAAACCACTTTACATAGGCAAAGCCCGCAACATCCGTTCGCGCATCAAACAACATTTTTCAGCAGACCGCGAAGCACAAAAACTTCATGGCTTTATGAAAGAAGTGTATGATCTTGATTACAAACTAACAGGAACGGAACTGATTGCCCTGCTTCTTGAAGATGCTGAAATAAGGAAATACTGGCCGCCTTACAACCGCGCACAAAAATCAAGAGCCGCCAGTTGGGGAGTGTTTGATTACCATGACCAGCGCGGTTATCTGCGGTTGGCAGTGAACAAAATTTCCAAAGCCATCAGACCCATAAAAAGTTTTCATTCCGCAATTACTGCCCGCAATTGGTTGCAAGAATTTTCAAAACAATTTGATCTTGACCTGCACCTTGTAGGCATGGCTCCTAACTTCGGTTCACTTCCTGATACTACAGAACACAATCCGAAACTTCAATTGGCGTTGCATGATTACTTCGAGCAACTGCCTTCTTATGTGTTACATGCACAAGGCCGATCTCAAGACGAAAAATCTTTTGTACTGATTGAAAAAGGAAACTTGCGCGGTTATGGATTCACCGATTCAGCCATTTCAACTATGGAAGAACTTGAAAACAATCTTGAATTGCTTCCTTCATCGGAAGTGACGCAAGGCATCATAACGGCATTTCTTGAAAATCCAAAAGGGATGCGAGTGCTGGAGCTGGTGCGGAAAAGTGAATTGACTGAATGATGCTTGCGGGCGAGAGCGAAAACAAAAAGCCCCATGCCGAAACATGGGGTTTTTTTGATGTCAATTCAACACCATTGAAAAGTGGTGAAGCCGTTCGCTCTTTCTTACACTGAGCGCCCGTGCGTAGCCGATAATCCTGTCCAACGTTTGTTGGCTGGGCTGCATTTCGTTGCACTCATTGGTGTGCAAAACCTCTTCAATCATCTGCTGTTCATTTTGGGTGAATTCCCTTAAATCATCAAGTGTAACATGTGCCATAGGCTTTATGTATTTATTGGTTCATGCGGGGAATAACAGGAGTGTTTTGGGTTTATTGTGTAAGGATAAAATTATTTTTTCAGGCCATAAAAAAAGCTGCCTCCGCAAGTAGAGGAGGCAGCTATTAACTGATTGATCCTATAAGCCGCTTGGCTTATTATGAAAGTGAAAGTTCAAGATTGTGCTTTTCCAACAGCTTCCTCATATTGATAAGGCCATATCTCATGCGACCCAGTGCAGTGTTGATACTGATGTTCTGCATTTCGGCAATTTCCTTAAAGCTCATGTCATAATACATACGCATCATCACAATTTCTTTTTGCTCCTTAGGAAGAAAATTGAGCAATTTTTTCACCTCGCCAAGTGCTTCATTGTCGCAGGCGCTGTCCACAAAGTTTTTGTGGCCACTCATTATGTAGTCGAACGGATCGTAATCATCCCTTCCGCGCACTTTCGGCATTTTTTTCCAACCGCGATAGTTGTCTATGCTCAAGTTGGTAGCAATACGCAGAATCCACGCAGCGAACCTGCCATCTTCCTGGTACTGCCCCTCCCGCAGGGCGTTAATGGCTTTCACGAAGGTATCCTGGAAAATGTCTTCAGCCATGGCATAATCCTTAACGTAGATGCGGATACGTGCGAAAACACGTTGCCTGTAACGGCTCAATAATTCTTCGAATGCTTTGGTTTGACCCTTTTGAAATAGTACCACCAGTTGGCGGTCAGTTAAAATTGACAGACGCATTGTTACCTCCTTTTTTAGGTTGCTGAATTGATTTGAAAAAATCAGATAAAAAAGTAGAGGTCTATCTTATAGGTCTGTCGGTTTTAAGTTTTGGACTATTGGTTGATTTGGCGGGTTAACGAAAAGTGACTTTAAGATATTGTGTGCCGCCAGAATTTTTTTGATGTTGACAAAAGTAAGGTGATTCATCCCTGCCCCGATTCAAAAGTCAAAAAACTTTTTTCCAGGCAGCTTTTTTAACCGGGCAAAGAGCGGGGCATTGCCACAACTATCGGTATCACTCCCCATCGTGCAAAACTTTTCATGCCGATGGTCAAGTGCGGGACTATGCCCAGTCCTGACATTTGCAAACTCATTTCTATGGCGAAAAAAAAATCTCAGTCAACAGAACATTCATTGCACAGGAACGGTCAAGACCCCGATCCGAAGCGCAATATCATTATTAAAGGAGCGCGGGTTCATAACCTGAAGAACATTTCCGTGACCATTCCGCGAGGACAACTCACGGTGATAACGGGATTAAGCGGTTCAGGAAAATCATCGCTGGCATTCGATACACTTTTTGCAGAGGGCCAGCGCAGGTACGTAGAAAGTTTATCCAGCTATGCGCGTCAGTTTTTGGGGCGCCTCGACAAACCCGATGTGGATTCCATTCACGGCATCAGTCCGGCAGTTGCCATCGAACAAAAAGTAATCAGCCGCACCTCGCGATCCACTGTGGGCACCTCCACGGAGATTTACGATTACATGAAGTTGCTGTTTGCCCGCATTGGTAAAACCATTTCACCGGTAAGTGGCAAACCGGTGAAACGACACCGTGTGCAGGATATTCTTGAATTTGTGATGAAACACACTGAAGACACACGTTTCCTCATACTGGCACCGGTGGACCGAAAAAACGCAGATATAAAAAAGAAACTGGATGTGCTGGCTCAGCAGGGCTTTTCCAGGGTGATGGTGAACGATGAAGTGATGCGGATTGAGGACGCGGTGAACATGAAAATACCTGCCAGCAGTAAACTGCACATTGTGGTGGACAGAATTTCTGCCAGCCCCGATGAAGAAAACCAGTCTCGCATCCAGGACTCAGCAGCCACTGCATTTTTTGAAGGACATGGGGTGTGCAATATGTGCGATGCTGATACAGGCGGAACGTCCACATTCAGCAATAAGTTTGAACTGGACGGCATCACATTCGAAGAGCCATCGGTCAATTTGTTTTCGTTCAACAACCCTGTGGGAGCATGCAAAACGTGCGAAGGTTTTGGCAGTGTGATAGGCATTGATGAAAACTTGGTGATGCCTAATAAAAAACTGAGCGTGTACCAGGATGCTATTGTGTGCTGGAAAAGTGAAGGGATGAGCGAATGGAAAAAACAGTTGATCTCCCATGCCAATAAATTCGATTTCCCGATTCACAAGCCGCTGATGGAGTTGAGTGCCGAACAACGTGAGTTATTGTGGAGCGGCAACCAATACTTCAAAGGGCTGAATCAATTCTTCAAATTCCTCGAAAGCGAATCGTACAAAATCCAGTACCGTGTTATGATGAGCCGCTACAGGGGCAAAACAAAATGCCCCGAGTGCAGGGGCACTCGGCTTCGTGCCGATGCCAACTTTGTGAAAGTGGGTGGAAAAAGTATTTCGGAACTGGTGAATTGTTCCGTTGGTGATTGCCTCCACTTCTTTCACATGTTGAAACCGGATACACACGATGAAAAAATTGCACATCGCTTGTTGCTTGAAATAGGCCATCGGTTGGTTTACCTCTGTGAAGTAGGCCTGGAATACCTCACGCTTAATCGCCTATCAAACACCTTGAGCGGGGGCGAATCGCAACGGATAAATCTTGCCACAAGCCTGGGTAGCGCACTGGTGGGTTCCATTTACATTCTCGATGAACCCAGCATTGGTCTTCATACAAGAGATACCACACGATTGATTGGTGTGTTGCAATCCCTGAAGAAGCAGGGCAATACGGTAATCGTGGTTGAGCACGATGAAGAAATAATGCGTGCGTCCGACTACATTATTGACATGGGACCCGAAGCGGGAATCCATGGTGGGCAGGTAATGTATGCCGGCCACGTGCAACAGCTTGAAGAGACGGGCACCACGCTCACAGCACAATACCTGCGTGGCGAAAGAGAAGCTGCGGTGCCGGGTAAAAGAAAAATGGGGAAGGACAAACTCATAATCCGCGGTGCCAGGCAACATTCACTCAAAAACATTGATGTGGAAATTCCTCTGCGGTGTTTTACGGTTATCAGTGGTGTGAGTGGAAGTGGCAAGTCAACATTGGTTCGCAACATTCTTTATCCCGCACTTCAAAAAGAATTGGGCGGATTCCCATCGGAACAATCGGGCGAATACGATGCGCTTGAGGGAGATATCCGCAGTATTGCCGCTGTGGAATTTGTGGACCAAAACCCCATTGGAAAATCATCGCGCTCAAACCCAGTAACGTATGTAAAAGCCTTCGATGATATCAGGAACCTCTTTGCATTTCAATCCCTGGCAAGGCAGCGCGGATTCAGTCCAGGCAATTTCAGTTTCAATGTTCCGGGTGGCCGCTGCGAGGCTTGCGAGGGGGAAGGTCATCAAACCATTTCAATGCAATTTATGGCCGACATAAAACTGCTTTGTGAAGTGTGTAAGGGCAAACGTTTCAAGGAAGAAATCATAGAAGTGACATATCGCGAAAAAAGCATCAGCGATGTGCTGAACCTCACCGTGGACGAGGCCGTTATTTTTTTCTCCGCAGAAAAAGACAGATCATCCAACCGAAATATCATTGACAAACTGGTGCCGCTACAGCAAGTGGGTTTGGGCTATATTGGACTGGGGCAAAGCAGCAGTTCCCTCAGTGGGGGAGAGGCACAGCGCATAAAACTGGCATCGTTCCTCGCCAGAGGGGCTGCCAACCAGCACACGTTATTCATTTTTGATGAACCCACCACGGGGCTTCATTTTCATGACGTAAAAAAACTGATGGACTCCTTCCGCGCATTGCTGGAAAAGGGACACAGCATAGTTGCCATTGAACACAATCCCGATGTTATTCTTTCAGCCGATTGGCTCATTGATCTTGGGCCGGAAGGGGGCGAACATGGTGGCGAAGTGTTATTTGCCGGCAAGCCTCAGGATGTGGTGAATGTGGAACGATCTTACACCGGACAATTTTTTGCGCAGCGGTTGAAAGCATTGGCGCATGTTTAAAATCCGAACTCATGATGTTTGCGTAAGTGTTATTCATCAATCCATAAAATCCTATCAATGAAACACATCATTTTTTCAGCGCTGGCATCAGCCACTTTGCTTACAGCCTGCGCTCAAGATCAAACATCCAATAAAAACATGAACGAAAAATTCTCAGTAGTAAAAACAGAAGACGAGTGGAAGAAACAACTTTCGCCAGAGGCTTACACGGTGTTGCGCCAACACGGAACAGAGCATGCCTTCACGGGAGAATATGCCGATCATCACGATCAAGGGCACTACCTGTGTGCAGGTTGCGGGCTTGAACTTTTTTCGAGCGAAACCAAGTTCGAGAGTGGTACCGGTTGGCCGAGTTATTATGCCCCGGCCAATGATTTCTGTGTGGCCGAAACAAAAGATGGTGGCTTTGGCATGGTGCGCACCGAAGTTCATTGCTCGCGTTGCGGTGGTCACCTAGGCCATGTGTTTGACGATGGTCCCAACCCAACGGGACTGAGGTATTGCATCAATTCAGTGTCGCTGGATTTTAAGAAGGAGTAATCTGTTTCGGGTTTCGGGTTATAATTCTTCCGGTTATTACTTCAACACATCATCCCATCAACACATCAGCGTATAGTCACATCATTTTTTTCCTCCAATACCTTTTTCCATAGCTGCAAAAAATTTCTTCGCCTGGTTTTATGTTGCGGATGGCAATGAGGCATACGCGGTTGTTTTCGTCCAATGCAATTTTTGCATTGGTGATAAAACCCGAAATTGAAATCCCCTTGGCATCATTGGCGTATTTAGCGAAGCATTTTGTATTCATAGAATCCATAGTGCTTCCATCTGGCATATTAATGAAGTAGCGATCGTTGTTTTTTTTTGCTCTTCCTGCTGCCTGGCTGCGGGTTAATAGTTCTCCCTCCATAACTGCAATTATTTCGTCTTTGTAAATGTCTATCGCGGTATAAAGACCATTGCCCGCAGAGGGCAATTGCGAAATGGCTACGTATAAATAATTCGACTCAGGAGCAGTTATGCTGTCTGTGGTGTTAAGGGTTTTTTTCAATGGCGGGTAGTAAAAGAGGAGTGAAGGTAGTGGGTGTCATTGGTTAGAAGAAGGTGACGCGACTACTTACTTTTGAAACATAATTTTTAAACACATGCAAACTTCGGCAACAATAAAAATTATGGCAAGCGATCTCAACGTTAAATGTCTGCGTTCCATCAAGGCTTTTTTTGGCAATAGGGAGGTGGAAGTATCGGATGCAGAAAGAATGGATGAGACGGCTTACCTGATTTCTTCTACCACCAAGGCCCAAATTATAAGAGAGCGACTTGCCTATCTTGATGCTGGTGACGAGACAGTGAAAATGAGTTTGGAGGATCTTCACACACTGGCCAAAGATTCAAATGCGAAACCGTGAATTTCAGCCAAAGGCCTTCGAGGAACTTCAGGAATGGTTGGCACAACAGGGTAGCATTTCATTTCTTCATAGCATCAACTATTTACCAATGAATGAAGACCGACTACACTCACTAAGACAAAGGCTCAACGAAATTCACCGCTGGCCGAGCATTTATATGTTCAAGTTTATCCTGCCTACTGACGAAAATAAAATTGCCCACCTGAAGCAAATTTTTGGTGAGAGTGTTGAAATACGCGAGCGGCTTTCCACCAATGGCAATTACACCAGCTTCACCATTCGCGAAATGATGCTGGATGCCGACAGCATTTTTGCGCGGTACAACGATGCGGCCAAAATCGAGGGGATTATCTCGTTGTGATCTTGAAGCGGCTTATGGTTCAGGGTTCATAGTTCGAGGCGGAACCATACGCTCCTTGTTGAAAACATTCAAAACAGGCATCACCCTGCCCAATTGGCACCGGATACTTTTACTCAACAAATAACCCTTTAATCTATTTAAAATATGAATACAAAAATGATTCTTGGAGGCATCGTTGGAGGCGTTGTCTCTTTTCTGCTAGGATGGGTGGTATTCGGTATCTTGCTGGAGCCCTACTACACCTCGAACATGGTGGAGTACAGTGGCAGTGGCTTGGTGAGAGCCGAAGCCGATATGCATTTATGGGCTATCGCAGTCGCCCAGTTTGCATGGTCTTTTCTTCTGGCATGGATATTTTCAAAATGGGGCGGCATAAATGCCATGAAGGGATTTGTGAATGGCTTTATCATTTTCCTGCTTGTCACAACTGGCTTTGACCTGTTCATGTACGCGCAATTCAATTTGTACAAAGGAACCTTTTACCTCGTTGACATTGCGGTAAACGCAGTGTTTGGCGGCATCGTTGGAGCGGTGATTGGAATGGTGATGGGAATGCCTATGAAGAAAGCAACCACCCTTTAGAGTAGCTGAAATTGAAATGAAAAACGCCACGCAAATGCGTGGCGTTTTTCATTTGATACCATCTCATTAAGCCGTGCTGTTAAGACTTTCTTGACGGTTCAATTCTCCAACTCAACTTTGTAGAGCGTCCTGTGGCTGCTTTCGCACAGTGGTAAGAGTTCCTGATATAGAGCTGTGACTTTTTCGTTGTTCATCCACAGGTAATTCTTGAAGCCGAAGTCCAGCAAACTGCCCAGCCTCAGTTCCAGTACGAGTGTGTATGCCGGGCCGGTGAGGTCAGTAAGCAGACGCATTTTCGGGACATCCTTGCTATTCTTCATCTCCTCAAAAATCTGTTTCCAGAGAATCAGTGCATCTTTCATTTTGCCGAACCTGATGCGAAATTCATTTCTTTCGAGGATCATGTGTTTTGGTTTTAGGCGTGGGAATAAACAAGGACAAAAAGTGACATGTGATGAGTCCTTATCATTTCATACATACTCCTCCACAATAAATCGCACCCATTTACATTAGCGCCCTCCGCATGAGGTCTCTATTTTCTTCCCTTCTTTTTTTGGTTTTGATGTTTTGTTGCGATGGTGTCATTGCACAAGTGGTAACCGTTTCCGGTGAAGTGAAAAACGAGGATGGCGACTTGCTCCAGGGTGTAAGTGTTTTTGAAAAGAACAATCCCGGCAATGGAACTGCCACCAGCGAGTTCGGAAGGTTCTTCATCAACCTTTCAATTGGTGAAGCAACCACACTGGTGTTCGAATACTTTGGGTCAGATAAAGTTGAACGCAGTCTTACCCCGCTTCATCAGAATAACACAGAATTACGCGTAATCATATTCACCCAAACCATTGGCCCGGTAGAAATAAAGGGCGATGGTCGCGAGCGAAGGATGAACCCCATCGAAACCAGGACTCTTTCCGCATTGCCATCCGTGAGCGGAAACATTGAAGATTACCTGCGCACCACAGTGGCCAACATTGCCAGCGAACTCTCTTCCTCCTTCTCTGTGCGGGGTGGGAGCTTTGATGAAAATCTTATTTATGTAAATGACATCCAGATTTATCGCCCCTTCCTGGTGCGTGCCGGTGAGCAGGAGGGATTGAGTTTTCCCAATGCCGACATGGTGGATCGCATCAACTTCAGTGCGGGAGGTTTCGAGGCGAAGTATGGGGACAAGATGAGTTCTGTTCTTGACATCAGCTACCGGAAACCACGGGCATTTGGCGGTAGTGCCATGGCAAGTCTTCTAGGTGGTTCGTTGCAATTAGAAGGAATTTCCAAAAGCGAAAAGTGGACCCATAACACTGGTTTTCGCTACAAGAGCAACACCTACATCTTGAACACACTAGACACACAGGGCGATTACGATCCGCGCTTTACCGACCTCCAGAGTTACATCACCTTTTCACCCAAACCATACGGCCCGTTCGAGTTTGCTTTTTTGGGAAACTATGCGAGGAACAAATACCGCTTCATTCCACAAACCCGCGAAACCGATGTGGGCACCATCAACGAAGCACTGCGGCTCACCGTGTTTTTCGAAGGACAGGAGGTAACACAATTCCAAACATTTTTCGGGGCACTCTCCACTCGCTGGATGCCCAGCGAATTGACCTCCATGAAATTTATCATCTCTGCATTCAATACTTATGAAACCGAATACTTCGATGTGCTGGGTGCATACTCATTGGATGAATTGGAGCGAGACCTGGGCAGCGATAGTTTCGGTGAGGTGCTGGGCAATCGCGGTGTGGGTGCATTCATCAATCACGGAAGAAATGATTTGGATGCCACCGTTATCAACTTCACGCACAGAGGAGTTGCAGAAATTCCAAACACCAAACACACAGTGGAGTGGGGGGCAGAAGCGATTGCCGAAGACATAAGAGACCAATTGAATGAATGGACGTTGATTGACAGTGCGGGATATGCATCGCCACGCCCGCAGGATAGTTTGGGTTATCAAATTCCATCACTTCAGCCCACACAGTTTATCGCGTTTCAAGATGTGGTGAAAGGTGAAAACGTGGTGACATCCAACAGGTTTTCGGGTTTCTTGCAAGATACCTACCAATGGAAAGCAGACAGCGGTCACAAGTACATGCTCAATCTTGGAGTGCGCGCAAACTACTGGACATTCAATGAAGAACTTGTGGTGAGTCCGCGCCTCAACCTTTCTTTCTCGCCCGATTGGGAGAGCACAAAGCGTATCAGGAAAACTGAACGCGACACTATCCTCCAACGCAATGTTGTTTTCACTTTCGCTGCGGGCTATTATCATCAGCCACCTTTCTACAGGGAAATGCGCGGGTTCGATGGAGAAGTGAATCCCAACATCCGGGCACAGGAGAGCATTCACTTCATTGCTGGTGCCGATTATATTTTTTCGGCATGGTCACGCCCGTTCAAGATTGTTGCAGAAGCGTATTACAAAAAGCTTGATAACATCATTCCTTATGAATTGCAAAATGTGAGGCAGCGGTATTTCGCAGTCAACAATGCTTATGGTTATGCTTATGGAGGTGATGTGATGCTCAACGGAGAATTTATTGAAGGCGTGCAATCGTGGTTGCGGGCTTCGTACCTGAAAACGGAAGAAAACCTGCGCGATGATTTTTACTACATCTACTTGAATGCATCCGGGGATACGATAGTCCCTGGCTTTACGCTCGACCAAAATGCAACAGACAGTATTTACAAAGAACCTGGATTTGTGCCACGCCCCAACGATCAGCGCTTTTCCTTCTCCATGCTTTTTCAGGATGAAATGAAAAGGTGGCCGCAATACAAAGTGTTGCTTTCCTTTTATTATTCCACCGGATTGCCATTTGGTCCACCATCACGCGAGCGTTACCTCGACATCAACCGGACACCATCTTATTTGCGGGCGGACATTGGTTTCTCGCGCGACTTCATCACTAAGAAAAACAAGGACAAGAATTGGTTTACGCGAAACTTCACCACTGCACAATTGTCTCTTGAAGTGTTCAACATTCTTGGAGTGAACAACACCATAAATCACCAATGGGTGGAGGATGTGAACGGACGTTTGTATGGCATACCCACCTACCTCACTGCTCGCAGACTCAATTTGAGAATGAGCCTTAGGTTTTAAAGCCCTTGCCCCCCAATGGGAGAACTAACATGGATAGAGGTTGTAACACTCTCTTATTATTGTGCGTCCCTTTGCCACCAGCAATTTTTCATCAATACCAACAATCAACATGAACAAAATTTTTACACTTTTTGCTGTTGCCATTCCGGTTTCATTAATGGCACAAGAACTTCCTTACACCTTTCAGGCATGGAACGAAACCTATACGGAGCTGGCAAATCCCATCATGCTGGAAGAAAATCAACCTTGGGACGATCCTCAACTCATTATTGATTTCGGTTTTGATTTCGAGATGATGGGTGAAACTTTTGATTCCATCTACTTCAACGATCCCGGTGTAATTCTATTTCCCGTGATAGATGAGAGTGACCTCAATTTGTTAACTCCCTACAATGCCGATATCATTTCCGCAGGTTTCGGACAAGACACTTCGCTTAGCTCTATCTCTTATGAAGTGGTGGGCAACCCCGGAAGTCGCATTTGTAAAATTCAATGGAAAGACGTGGCCTTTTACTATGAATACGAAGGCACGGGTACCTACAACAACCAAACAAATTTCCAGGTGTGGTTTTATGAAACCACCAATGACTTCGAATTCCGTTATGGCCACAATACGATAAAGGAAGGCGAAATCATTCATGATTATGGAGTTCCAATCTTGGTGGTTTCAAAAAATTTCAATCTGCAATCAGGAGTGTGGGAAGGATTATGGATGGTGGTTGGTGATCCGGCAAACCCTGAGGTAATTATTTTCGATGATCCCAACTTCGAAATTTCCGAGGAACAACTTTTAACAGGAGAACCTCCAGCCGGCCAGGTATATCATTTCGACACAGGTATTGTGGGCGTCAATGAACATGTGAAGACATCATCCTTCCAACTTTATCCAACCATAGCACAGGAATTTATCCACATCTCTTTTAACTCGGGTGAAAAAGGTTTGATGAAAATTTTTGATGCAATGGGGAATGAAGTTCAGAGCAAAATTATTTCCAATGGCATTGAACGAACTAATGTTTCTCATCTTGCCTCGGGGCCTTATGTGGTGAGCATCACTGCGGACAGCGAAGTGATTACGCGAAAGTTTATCCGGCAATAAACATGGAATAAGAAGAGAGCGCTTGTTTATTCCATCCACGACTATGAAGCATCAGGTAGTTAACCACTTTGACGGACTGCGCGGGATATTGGCCTCATGCTTTGTTGAGTAATTTTTTTAACTCGCCTGGCTTGCCAAAGGAGGCGAAAAAATGCTTGATGTTTTGGCTGGAAATGACGAATAGGGGACTAGGTCTGAGATTAGAGGAACGTCCCAGAAGCAGAATGATTACTCTGCTTTCATTTACCCAAACAATATTTTTAGCCATCACCGTTTCCATCCCATGAAATCCATTTTCTTTATTCTGCTATCAGCTGCTTTTCTTTTATCGTGCAGAAACGATGATGAAGAACTGATACCCCCAACGGGTCTATCCAACGATGCTATTTACTACCGTGATGAGATGCGGAAGTTTGTGATTAGCATTGCTGATTATGGCCGAGCCGCTGATGCTGACTTCATCGTGATTCCACAGAACGGGCAGGAACTTGCCACCCTCAACGGTGAGCCTGCCGGGCAACTGGCAACGGATTACATGAACACCATAAACGGACAGGGGCGCGAAGAACTTTTTTATGGTTATGATAATAATGATGATTCTCCAACTCCTGTGGATGAACAACAAGGCTGGAATAATTTGCTGTTGCGAATGCGTGATGAAGGAAAGACCATTATGATTACTGACTACTGCACAACTCAAAATTTTGTGGACGATAGTTATGCGCAAAACGATGCACACGGCTATATCTCTTTCGCGGCCGATGAGCGCGACCTCTTCAGCATTCCTGTTTACCCCAACCCGGTTCACAATGAAAATAACGGAGTGATTACCTCACTGGACGAAGCGCAGAATTTTCTCTACATTATCAACACTCAAGAATATTTAACAAAGCAAGATTTCATAAATGCGGTTGCGGCAACCAACTATGACCTTGTGCTCATGGATGCTTTTTTTGATGAAGAAGAATTCACTCCGCAAGAAATCAATCAGCTAAGACAAAAAACCAACGGAGGTGTGAGATTGGTAATTGCCTACATGAGTATTGGCGAAGCAGAAGATTACAGACCGTATTGGGAACCGGACTGGAGTTTCAATCCGCCTGACTGGCTGGGTGAGTTGAACCCCGACTGGCCGGGCAATTACAAAGTGCATTACTGGGACGAGAATTGGCAGTCCATCATTTTCGGCAATGACACTTCATACATGAAAAACATTCTTGATGCCGGTTTCGATGGAGTGTATCTAGACATCATTGATGCGTTTGAGTACTGGGAATAGAAATTCCAGATTTCAAATTATCAATGCACGTAGTCCGCGAATCTGGAATCTATTCCCGATAGCTATCAGGAGGAATATGGAATCAGTTTCTTGAAATCTGCTCTGTATGAACATGCGTTCCATCTTGTTTTTGCACCACAAGCAGGTAAAGCCCCACTGGTAAATCCGCAGTTTGCAATTGAACGGTGTTGGCCCCTTCGTTCAAATGAGCGTACTGAGTTAATCTGTCCCTGCCGTTGAGGTCGGTTATCAAATAAACCAGTTGAAGTTCTTGTGTTGAATTGATGCTCACCTTGAAATTATTTTCAGAAGGATTGGGATAAACGCTTAAGACTTCTACGTTGGGATAAACATTATTGCCAAACGATGATGAGGTGAGCCATGCCAGAGTGATAGTGGAACAGGCAGCCTTATTCTGCATACTTTCTTTTGCATCGAGTAACACACGGATGGTTCCGGTGAGCGTGGCTGTCCAGGTGATGAAAGAGGGCCCTCCGGAAGTTCCGCAATCATCATCATCAAAAGCAAGCACTGATGATCCGTTGACAATGCTCCACAAAGTCATTTCAGTATCCCAAGATGCGCCACATGTTGAGAAAGAATAACTCTCACCACATACTACGTTGAAGCGGATAAACTGCCCCGCCTGCACACAAGCGGTGATAACGCTGTTGCCCTGCGTTGCGATGGAATAAACACCACCTCCTGCATTGTAATTATTGTCCGGGGATTGGGCAGATGCGGTTTGAGTAAGTGTGTAGATCAAACCCATAACAAAAATGAGTAAAGACTTCTTCATGGAAAACGATAGTTTAATGAGACCAGCGCTTGTACAAGATTCAGTGTAGAAAGGTTTCGGGTGAATGAGTTATCGAAGCGCCCGTATTACGTGAATCTCTCCATAAGCATCCCGAAGAAAAAATTGGGACTTCGTTTCACTCAGTATCAGCACGTCAGCGCATCTGCCAATCAGGTCATCAGCTATTTTCGCCCCTTCAACCAAATTACTTTTTAATCCATAAACATCAAATCCAATGAAGATTGTAAAATTTTTGTTATACACCGTACTGGTGTTGTTCGTCATTTACGTTATTCTGTGCATTGCCGGCCCTAAAGAAATGGGAGGCATGCAGACCAAAACAATGAAGGCAAGCCCTGCCTCCATACTGGAAGAGGTCACTGACTTTAGCAAGTGGATGGGCTGGAGCCCGTGGCACAAACTGGATACTACAGCCACATATACCTTTTCCGGAACTCCCGGAACAGTGGGCCACAAAATGACATGGGACAGCAAGCACAAACATGTACTTAAAGGATCACAGGAACTTATTGAAATACGTCCCGACTACGCTAGGGCGTCACTGAATTTCATGAATGATACAACCCAGTTGGGTATTGGTGAATTCAAGTTTGAACCAATGGGTGATAGCACAAAAGTTACTTGGGGAATGTTGCCATCACCAATGCCATTCATGATGCGCGGTATGGCAATGGTAATGAATTTCCAGGGTATGATGATGGACATGTTCAACCAAGGCCTGACCGATCTAAAAGCAATTGTGGAATCGAAACCGATGGCTGCACCCATGACACATTTCGATGTTGTAGAAATGGGCGAACAGTGGTATGTAGGTCAAATGTTCCCTGGAGTGAACTTCGCCACTACCACGCAAGATGACTTTATGAAAATGTATGATGGTGCATACGCTGCCATTAACGCTCAACTTGCTTCTATGAAAACAACCGCTGCCGGACCTTACATCAGCATTGCTCACAACTTTAATGATAAAACCTATTCGGCCGATATTGAAATTGCAATTCCTGTGGCTGATTCAATGGCTGCGGGCAAGGGATTGACTTGTGGAAAAATTCCTGCTGGTAAGTCAGCGAAACATGCACACAATGGTGGATACGCTGGTGTGGCAGCAGCATGGGAAGGCTTCATGGGCGCAGTGATGGGTGGTGGTAACACACCTCGCTGGTCCGGCTACGAAGTTTACATGGTAGGCCCCGGTACCCAACCGGACAGCACGCTTTGGGTAACGCATCTGGTGCAACCGATCAAATAAAATTTTTGACTTATGAAAAAAAGCATCCTTCCGGAAAACCGGATGGATGCTTTTTTATTTTCAGCACGAATCAAACAGCAGGATAAGGCTGGGCAATAAATTCAATTCACCACTCCTGACTGTGGAGTGCTCAAAATCCTACCGACAATTTGGGTTCAACAAAAAACCGCTTCATATCAGTGAAGCGGTTTTTATTCAACTACTATTTCAGGAAACGTTTTATCACTCCAATGGCAGCCAGCAACGGTGCATCCACACGCCCAGGTTTTTGTCCTCGGTAAGGAATGCGGCCACTTTGCCATCGGCAGTTTCGCTGGCCGTGCAGGTGGTGGTGGTGTTCACTTTTTCCGGCTCGTATATTTTGTACGATGCGCTGATAATCTTTTCTATGTCTGCTGTGTTTGCTGTCTTCGCAGTACCTGTTGTCTTGTTGCTTATGGCTTCCACTATGGCGGCTTCAAGCAGTTTGTACCACAGGTCGGCAAACAATTGGCGGTTGTTATATACATCAATTCCATACAACTCACCATTGATAAAAAATGCCATGCCCACCGCTTCCGGTTCTGAGGCAAGATCTATTGAAAGGCGTTCATGGAAATTATTGCGCAATGAATCGAGTTGGTGATTTTCCAGTGTGAGCTGCAAGCTGGATGCTGAAGCATTGCGTGTCACATCGGCATTGCTCACCCTGTAATTTGTCATCATGCTGGAGTTGAGGCTGCTTTGTTGTTCGGAAACATTGCCCCACACCTGTCCCTGGTCTCTGTCATAACGTGCAGCAATTTTTAATTCCTTCGATGAAATCATGTTGCTGCACCACGCAAAGTTGTTATGTGACTCTGCCCCGCGTGTTGTCCAGCGGCCGCTCTCCACGCAATAGCTTGCAAGAGGTTCACTCTTCTCGTTGGGTTCCACCACCACATCATATTGAATGGTGCGATCCTGTTTTCCGCCTTTCACTATGTCACCGGAATGAATGAACAAATACTCATCGCCCAGGTTAGTTACGTTCAGTTGGTTCACGTTCGATGTTTCGTGCACCACAGCTTTCTTCTGCACAAGGGCATCCGTTAATGTGATGTATGCTTTTCCATTCACGGCAGGTTTTGTCTTGATAAAAAATATCTCAAGATTATCATACTTGATGGAAGATGAAAGTGTGTACTCCGGCATCCTGAAGGTGTCATCACCCACAATTTTACCCAGCTTATTTCTTCCGTCCGATACATAAGCCTGGCGGGGAATGTCGTTGTCGCTAATCATGTTCACGATGGGGTTGTTCATGCCATGATGAAAATTTCCGTCAGCAGTAGCGGAATCCGTAATGGGTTCCGAGTAATAGATAACTCCAATGGTAACGCCTGCCACCAGCAGCGCGGCCACTATAAGGAACAAGTAACGTTTCATTTTGTTTGGGATATTCGATTCTGTAATCATATTAATTTGGAATTGGACGCAAAGAACTCAAACGTTGTGGAGATATTTTATTCCATGCGTTAATGATTGTGAATATTGGGGATTACGAAAGTAGGAATGTCCGCCCATCATTGTGAAAACGGGTCACTGAATTTTTCATCACTCAGCAATTCGAAATCGGTGATTGTGTTGAGAAAGGCAATGAGCGCTTCCTTCTCTTCTACGGAAAGATTGAGTTGGAACGGTGTGCCGCCAACCGTTCCTTCCTCGGTTAGCCGGTCATCGAGATAAGGATGAGGCTGCACACCGCTGTTGTAATGTTCAACCACTTCTTCCAATGTTGCAAAGCGGCCATCGTGCATGTAAGGAGAAGTAAGTGCAACATTTCGCAGTGAAGGAACTTTGAACTTGCCCATGTCTTCAGGGTCACCACTGAGTGCCCCCACTCCTTCATCAATGTAATCGGATTCAAGCCCGTTGTTCAATGCTTGGGTAGAGTAAAAATTGTAGGTCATGTGGCAATGATTGCAGTGCGTATCTCCATTGAAGAAAAGTGATTTGCCCAAAAGTTCCTGTTCCGTAAAGTTTACAAAACCTGTTTGAAGACCTTCATCAAATTTTGTTTCGTACGAAATAATGGAGCGAACAAACTGTGAGAGCGCCATGGAAATTCTTTCACTCGTTATTTCACTCTCGCCAAATGCATTTTGAAAAAGAGATGGGTAGTATTCGATGGTATTCAGATGTGCAACGAGTCCTTCGAGTGTCATTCCCATTTCAAGTTGATCCTGTATGGGCATCAGCACTTGTTCTTCCAGCCCATTGGCACGCAGGTCCCAGAAAAGCCGGAAATTGAAACGAAGGTTTACAAGGTGAGATGCGTTGCGACCAGTAGTGCCTCCGTTGTGGCCCGTGCTTCCGGGAGTCACATCTGCAAATCCATGTTCCTGCAAATGGCAACTTGCGCATGCAACAGTTTTTGATGCACTAAGGTTCTTGTCATAAAAAAGAACACGACCCAGTGTAGCACCTGCATCCGTTGTTGGATTGTCTCCCGGTTCGGATTCGAAAAACGAAAGACCGGGCGTATAAAAGAAATCCGGGATTTCTTCTCCGTAATGGAATGGGGATTCAGGAAGTTGTGGAGCGTTCATTTCTTGAGTCACAAGAGGCGGCACTGGATCATCTTTTCGGCACGAAAAAATGATGGCTGTGAAAAGTACAGCTACAACTATGAATTTTTTTCGACCTGCTATCATAGAATTCTGTAAGGTGAATGGAATTTTCAAAAATTGAATCAACTACCTGCTGTAAATGTCTGGAGAAAGTTGATTTGCTAACTGATGAAATGGAGAAGTTATTTCCCCTCGCGCAACGCATCAAGACTTTCCATGAGTTCGCGCAGTTCCTGCATTGCGCGCGAAAGTGTGTTTTGCAACTCAAGATATTTTTCTACGGGCAGGGCATTGCCAGCACTGCGGGCAAGTTGTTCCAGTTGACTATGGGCATCTGCAATAAAGCTTCCTGTTCCTGATTTCAGTTTGTTGTTCACTACAGGAATCAATTCCCACAATTCGGTTGAATTGGATTGAAGCTTTGAAATGATGATGTCTTGTTGTATGATGTTTTCACTGAGTTTGCGCATGTCTTCGTTGCCGGTTTTTATTTGTTCAGACAAGCTAGATATCTCATTCATTCTCTTCTTCAAACGGCCGCGAGATGAAACAATAAACCGAATGAGAAAGACGAGGAGCAGAAGCAAAATACCACCACCAATAAAACTATAAAGTCTTACCTGATCCGAAAAAACTAAGTGTGACTTTTGTTCATCAGCCAGTTTCGAAATCAAAGCAGCATTTTCCCTTTGCATGGAATCAAGTCCCGATGTGAGCAATGATGAAGTCGAAGTTTGTTGGTTCAATTCCATCGCATCTTTCAAAGCAATCCATTGCAGTTTGTAGTTGTAAGCATCTTCAAAATTTTTCTTTCTTGAAGAAAATTGAACCAGCGAATCAAGCACGGCCAACTTTGAATTGGCGGAATCTGTTAGCATTATAGCATCAAGTGCCTCTCTCATTTCGAATGATGCTTTTTTATCGAGGTGTTTCGATTCAAAATAATTTGACTTCCTGAAATGAATGGCCGAAAGTGTGGTGTAAGCCTTTAGAGAGTTTGCCCACCACAGGGCAGAATCCCATGCGGCAATCGCTTTGTTGAATTTTTTATCTGCCAGAAGTGTTTCAGCCTTGTCCAGATAGTGGGTAATGCTGGTGTCCGCCTGTTGCGCCTGAAGTGGAAGGGATAAAACAATAGCAAGTTTGAGAGCAATAAGGACGGAACACTTTTTCATAAACGAAAAGGGTGGATTTGGCCTCACAAAGAAAAGACTTTTAGTAAATGCAAGCTTCAACCAAACCACTGAAGTGTTTTTTACACCACCGGCTGAAACTCCCTCGCATTCCTCTTCCTGTCATTTTCGTTGAGGTAAACTTTGCGAAGGCGGATGCTCTTGGGAGTCACTTCCACATATTCGTCAGCTTGTATGTATTCGATAGCTTCTTCCAGAGAGAACCTGATGGGCGGGGCCATTCGTGATTTATCATCGGTTCCGCTTGCCCGCATATTGGTGAGTTGTTTTGTCTTGGTTATGTTCACCACAAGGTCGCTGTCGCGTGTGTGTTCTCCTATCACTTGTCCCTGGTACACCGCATCCATTGCATCAATAAAAAAGCGGCCTCGGTCCTGTAGGTTGCTAATGCTGTAAGCCACCGCCATTCCACCTTCCATACAAATAAGCGAGCCGTTGTTGCGCTGCGGTATTTCACCTTTCATTGGCTGGTATTCCTTGTAGCGATGCGACATTACTGCTTCGCCTTGTGTGGCGGTGAGCAGGTAGCTTCGCAATCCGATAATTCCGCGTGATGGTATTTCAAATTCAAGGATGGTGCGATCACCTTTGGGTTCCAGATTTTTCATTTCGCCCTTGCGTCTTGTCACGGCTTCAATAGCAATGCCGGTCATTTCAGTGGGCAAATCAATATTGAGTTCTTCTATCGGTTCATGCTTCTCCCCGTGTATTTCTTTTACCAGAACTCGCGGCTGGCCAATCTGCAATTCATAACCCTCGCGTCTCATGGTTTCTATCAGCACAGAAAGGTGCAGAACTCCGCGTCCGAAGACATTGAAGCGGTCGGCCTTGTCGGTATGCTCCATTCTCAGAGCAAGATTTTTTTCAAGTTCTCTTTCGAGGCGTTCCCTGATGTGGCGGCTCGTTACAAATTTTCCTTCCTTGCCGAAAAATGGCGAGTCGTTAATGGTGAACAACATGCTCATGGTGGGTTCGTCCACCGCGATAGTGGGCAACGCTTCAGGATTATCAATATCAGAAAACGTGTCCCCGATGTCAAAATCCTCCATGCCATTTATTGCACAGATGTCTCCGCTTTTCACACTTTCCACTTTTCTCTTTCCCAATCCCTCAAATAGATAAAGCTCCTTTATTCTTCCCTTGATAATGGATTCGTCTCGCTTTACGAGGGCAATGGGCATTCCTTCTTTCAACTCACCGCGATGCAATTTTCCAATAGCCATGCGCCCGGTGTAGTTTGAATAGTCGAGAGAGGTAACCAGCATTTGCGGAATGCCTTCGCGTGTAATGGGTGCGGGGATGTGCTCTATCACCATGTCAAGAAGTGGTTCAATGCTGTCTGTTTTTTTGCGCCAATCGGTGCTCATCCAGTTGTGTTTTGCAGCACCGTATGCAACTGGAAAATTGAGTTGGTCTTCAGTGGCTCCCAAGTTGAACATGAGGTCGAATACTGATTCATGGACTTCATCGGGTGTGCAATTTTCTTTGTCTACTTTATTGATAACTACAATAGGTTTTAATCCTAGCTGTAAAGCCTTTTGCAACACGAACCGAGTTTGAGGCATTGGACCTTCAAATGCATCAACAAGAAGCAGAGCACCTTCGGCCATATTGAGAACTCGTTCCACCTCGCCACCAAAATCACTGTGGCCGGGCGTATCAATGATGTTGATTTTATATCCTTTGTAAGGAATGCTCACGTTCTTGGCCAGAATGGTAATTCCGCGTTCGCGCTCCAGGTCGTTGCTGTCCAAAACGAGTTCGCCCATGTGCTGGTGATCTTTGAAGAGATGGCCAACCATCAGCATTTTGTCAACGAGTGTGGTTTTGCCGTGGTCAACGTGGGCAATAATGGCGATATTCCTGATTTTCTGCATTGTTCTTATTTTTTTTAAAGGGGCGCAAAAGTAGTGGGTTGTGAACGTTTGGGTTGTTATTGAGATGTCATAGTTATATGTTGAAACGATGTTGAAAATTTTTGTCCAGCGCTGTCATCTAAACGAAAAACCCCACAGCCTGGTGTTTCAGGAGGTGGGGCATTTTCTCTAACTGGTTTGGTTAACTGAATGTATCGTAATCATTAACGAATGAGGGTGACATGACCCATGATGTCTTTTTTCTCTGTACTGAAACTAAGTTGAACAATAAGCCGATAAGTGTAGGTGCTAGTTTCACCGTAAAATTCGCCCTCTTTCATGTTTCCAATCCATGGTTCACGAGGGTCGTTGGTTGCGAATACCTGTTCGCCCCAGCGATTGAAAACAATCAATTCATAAGTATGTATGTGATCAGTCCCGGCTATGGCCGGGATGAAAACATCATTCAAACCATCATGATTGGGACTGAATGAATTAGGGATAAACACTGAAAAGTCGCTGGTAATTTCTATCTGTTTTGTCTGGGAATTTTCACAACCTTCTTCATTCCAAACGGTGAGTGTCACAGGATAAACCCCGGTGTTGATGTAAGAATGAGTTACTTCAGATGCCGAGCTTGTGCTTCCATCACCGAAATTCCATTCGAGTGCAATCACATCCTCTGATTCGTTTTCAAAAGTGATTTCGGGGAAGAAGATGGTGGTCTCATAAGTCGTAGCATTGAACTCGGCCTCAGGTTCAGAAAAAACTTCCACATAGTTTTCGATCTCTACTTCATTTTCACAACCCTCAGGGGAGATGACAATCAGCGATACGTCATAAAATCCTTCCTCTTCAAAAACATATGCAGGGTTGGCTTGTGCGCTTGTATCATCATTGCCAAAAGTCCAGAAGTATTGTGACGCATTGGTTGATGTGCTGGCAAATTGTACATGCAGGTCTTCGCATCCGCTAAGCGGTAAACCACTGAATGAAGCTTCCACAGCAGGATGTACAGTGAAAATCTGCAACGAAGAATTTGTGCAGCCAAATTCATTGGTGGCGTTAAGCGCAATTTCATAGACTCCCACATTATTAAAATTGAATGAAGGCAAATCATCGTTGCTCACAAGATTTCCGTTCACATTCCATTCATAATTGCTCAACGCGACAGGGGCCTCAATGATCATTGCTTCAGCAGGTACTTCGCATGAAAAAATTTCATCCAACACAAAACCGGCAGCCGGAATAGGGTTAATAACCAAGCTCAATTGAGTAGTATCCGTGCATGCTTGGCTCGTTTCAGCAATGAGTACAATGCTTTGGGTTATGGGTATTGTTCCGCTGTTTTCAAACGAAAAACAAGGAGATATTTCGCTGCTGGTTGTACCATCGTCAAGTTGCCACTCAAAGTTGGTAGCACCGGTTGAAATGTTTTCCAGGCAGGTGATCAACGGGCTGCATGAATTTGAAGCGGGTACAGTGAATGCAGCAACAGGATTCGCGTTAACTGTTATGGGAATGGAATCAGAAAACTCACAAAGTGTTGTTGCAGTTGCGGTGAAATACACAATGTAATTCCCTGCCTGGTCGAACTGATGATCTACCAAAGGGTTGGAAGAAATGTTGCCATCACCCATATCCCACTCAATTACTGCTGCGTTTGAAGTCACGGCTTCAAAATGAATTTCATTGCCAGCACAAATGGAACTTACATCGGAAGAGATAACGGCATCTGGCGAAAGAAGCACCGAAACAATTGTGGATGTGGTGTCAAACCCACAACCATCCGTAGCATATTGGTTTATTATAAAGTTACCAGGTTCTGAAAAAATGTATTGCGCGTTGAAGTCATTAGAAGAAGCCAGCCCACCGAAGTCGTAGGTCACTTGTGTAGCACCGTTGCCACTATCTGTAAAATTCACCAACAGCGGATCGCAACCGGAAGTAGCACTTGCCGAAAATTGTGAACTTACCATGTTAGGCTGCACGGTTACCACCACCTGAATGCTATCTTCTCCGCAGCCATTTTCAACATGAAGCCATATTGGAAAGTCGGTGGGCGAACTGCCGGTGGTGTATACATTTATTTCCGGATCAGCATCGGTGCTCATCGTGCCATCACCAAAATTCCAGTCCCAAGATGTACTGCCTCCGGTTGAGATATTACTGAACTCAACAGTAACAGGGGAACAAACGGAGCTGAGAATATTAGTGGAAAAATTTGCATATGGCAACGGATTCACAATCACCTCATCCGAAGCTACATCGCTTCCGCAGATATTTTCCGCAGTAAGATTAATGTCATAGTACATGATGCCTGCACCCTCGCTAAAGATGTGGGTGGATGGTTCGTCCACGGCCAAAGTTTGTCCATCATAATTCCATGAATAAGTGGTGTACACACCTATAGAGTTGTTGGAAAAATCTACTTCAAGCGGTGCACATCCTTCATTAATACTTAGACTTATTGCAGCCTCCGGTATCGAAATAATTTCAACCAACGATAAAGTCTGGTCGGAGCAGCCTGCTGCATTGGTTGCCGTGAGTTTTATCCAATAAGTGCCGTCCGTGTTGAAAGAATAATTGGGTTCAAAAGAAAAATCATCGCTGCCATTTTCAAATTCCCACAGGAATGAATTGGCACCAATGGAAATATTTTCGAGGTCAAGAATTTCTCCGGAACATCCTATGGCCGGCACTGTGAATTGTGCATTGGGAATTGCCACAACGGTCATATCCATGTAAGCTGTGTCTGTGCAAGTGGTGATCGCGTCCGTGTAGAAGTAAAAAAGATTGTAAACACCAACTCCAACGGAAGGATCAAATGTTCCTGCCAGCGGATCAACAATGCCGGTGCCCTGCCATGAGCCTCCAATAGGTGAAGCTCCACTGAGATTCAGAACTGATTCGTTTCCGCATACAAGTTCGTCTATCCCAGCTGTAACCGCAGGCAGTGGCATCACTTCCACTTCCATTTGATCGCTCACATAACAGGAGCCAGTTCCATTTTCAATAGTTATGATGAAGTTTCCACTCCCAGCAATTTGTGGGTTGAAAGATCCAGTTAGCGAATTTGCTATGCCTGTTCCCAACCACGTTCCGGTTGAAGCAGTATTGAGGCTCAGCAGTTGAATGCCATCATTGGCACAAACCTGTACATCTGACCCGGCACTAATTGCTATAGGTGCCACGGCAGTTACAACGAGATCATCGCTTGCAGAACAACCATTCGAATCAGTATAAGAATAAACAACCGTGTAGTTGCCCAGGCCGGAAGGAGTAAAACTTCCACCTGGTGTAATTCCAGTTCCGCTCCAAATTCCGCCAACAGGTGTTGCAGCGATTAATTGTGTAGCAATGGTTTGGTTACAAACTGAAATGTCGTTCCATGCATTTACATCAGGAAGAACACTAACGGTGAGTGTCATTGCATCTGTATCGAAACAATTGTTGTTATCCGTTACCGTAAGAACAAATGAAGTTGTGGCAATAGGAAAAGCGGTTGGATTGAATTGCGCAGCGTTTAAAAGACTTCCGCCATTGTTCCACAATGCGGAATATGGCGTTTCGCCTCCACTTGCCGATCCATTAAGAATTTCAGAATCACCCACACAAAAGGCTAGGTCGCTACCTGCATTGGCCACCGGCAACTCATTTACAAGCACAAGCACCTGGTCTGTGGCGCTACATGCTCCCATATTAAAAGTATAGGTGAGATTGAATGATCCAGCACTGGCAGGATTGAACAGCCCACCGGGAGTTACGGACGGTCCTGACCAACTGCCGCCTGGATTTAGAGGAACAAGACTGAAAGCTGTCGAATTCGCGCAAACTTCGAAGTCGGGGCCTGCATCAATTGCCGATGGAGCAACAACACTTGCCGTCATCTGGTCGCTACTGGTGCAGCCCTGTGCGTTGGTATAAGAATAAGTTAGTATGTAATTTCCTATGGCGCCAGGCGTGAACAATCCTGTCCCGTTTACTCCGGCACCGCTCCATGTACCACCTGCAGGCGAAAATCCTGTTAGTTGTGTCGGACCTGAAGTGGTGCAAAGACTGATATTATTTCCTGCATTTACCGCTGATACCGGCAGAACAAACACGGTTACCTGATCGGGGTCGCTACAGTTTTCTGCGTCCACCACTGTCACATTGTAGAATGTGGTGGCCCCTGGGGTTGCTGTTGGATTTTGAGACAGTCCGTTGCTCACAGCGCCTCCACTCCATGAATAGAGAATTATTGCACCGTTAGGGCTGATAGCTGTGGCTCCCAGTTGTGCAGTTTGACCTGGGCAAATGGTGATATCATCAACGGCCGTGGTGGTGGGCAAAGGATGGACAATGATGACCAGATCATCCGAATCGGTGCACATTCCGGTATCAATAGTGAAGGTGAGATTGTATGTGCCTGGGGCAGTGGGAGTAAATGCTCCGTTGGCAGTTACCAGTGGTGAGCCACTCCACACTCCACCGGAAGCAAGGCTAACAACCGGTGAGTTCAGGCATACATCGAAGTCAGCGCCCGCATCTGCCGTGCACTGAGTTAAGGCCATAGTTCCTTGCATCAGGATGGAGGCAAGGGCAATAAAGAGTCTTAGGCGAACTCTTTTTTTGTCCGTCATACTTTTAAAGTTAGGGATGCTTAATTCCCGCTTGATACGAATCATTGCCTTTTGAGGTTTCGTCATTTAAAATTTTAGTGCAATAGCGATGACCATACATTGATGGACATGCACTACCCGCATTGCCGTGGAGTACTTATTTGCCAAGCACTATTAGTAGCAGCACCAATTCGGAATTTCCGAAACTGGCATCTTGGAGAAAAGATAGAATTTTGCACTTGCCACCTTCGGAGAAGTGCCTGCCTTTAGGTGAGGCAGTTAGGTGTTTTGATAATCCATCGGATTGAACTTTCTTTGAAGTCCTATATTGATGATAATGGTAAGTTATCAACAATGAGACAAAGATATTAACAATGAGTTGCCTGATGCCAACATTTTTATTGAAGCTTGTTTGGTTTGAAAATTCAGTTTGATTTTGAATGATGTTCTTTGCCCTTGTTTAAACAAAACATACAGCGCAATGAAAGTTTTTCTTGTTGGCTACATGGGTTCTGGTAAAAGCACACTAGGACCGAAACTGGGTCTCGAACTTTCGTTACCCTTTTTGGATTTGGATAAAGAAATAGAAAAGAAAGAGGGCAAATCCATTGCCCTGATTTTTGAGGAAGAAAACGGAACAGATCGGTTTCGTGAAGTAGAAAGGGACATGCTGGATGAAAGTATTTCGAACCTTGAAAATTTTGTGATGGCTACCGGTGGTGGTGCACCTTGTTTTTATGAGGGGATTGAAAAGATGCTGAATGCAGGTCTGGTGGTTTATCTCCAACTTCCTGCAAAAACGCTTGTGCAGAGAATTCTTCAATCAAAAGAGAAAAGACCTGTGGTGGCAAAAATTCCGGACGACCGGCTTCTTGATCATATAGCAATGCAACTGAGGGGAAGAGAACTCGAATACAATTGCGCCAATATCATTGCGGACGGTTTGAAGATCACGCCAAAAACGCTTGCTCATCAAATCCGTGAGTTCAAAATGGCGAATCTGTGAAGTATGAAGATTCTTGTAAAAAACATAAAAGGTCTTGTGAACGCTCAACTTTCCCCAACACCCAAAGTGAGTGGGGCAGGGATAAGCAAAATTTCTATTCTGGAAAATGCGTGGTTAGCTATCGAAGAAGGAAAAATTTCTGATTTCGGTGAGATGAATGATTGGCCGGGTGTAAGCGACTGGTCAAGTCTTGATGTGGTGGATGCAGAAGGAAAATTTGTACTGCCATGTTGGTGCGACTCACACACTCATATTGTTTATGCAGGTTCGCGAGAGGGTGAATTCGTGGATAGGATCACTGGATTGAGCTATGAAGAAATTGCTGCACGGGGTGGTGGAATTCTCCATTCGGCAAAAAAACTTCAACAGGCAACCGAAGAAGAACTTTTTGAATCCGCATGGCGCAGACTAGATGAAGTAATGCATCAGGGCACAGGTGCTGTCGAGATAAAAAGTGGCTATGGATTGACGCTCGAAGCTGAATTGAAAATGTTGCGGGTGATTCAACAATTGAAAAAGAAGCATCCCCTAACCATTAAGTCCACTTTCCTGGGCGCACATGCTGTTCCTGTTGAATTCAAAGCAAATCCTTCGGGCTACACAGATCTTATAGTTAATGAAATGATTCCCGAAATAGCATCGGAAAAGCTCGCGGAGTTCATTGACGTGTTTTGTGAGCAGAATTATTTTTCAATCAAAGACACCGATCGAATTCTTGAGGCAGGAACAAAGCATGGACTTGTTCCAAAAGTTCATGTCAACCAGTTCAACATCATTGGGGGAATTGAAGTGTGTGTAAAACACGATGCGCTAAGTGTTGACCATCTTGAATTGATTTCGGATGAAGACATTGCGGTATTGACGAAATCAGAAACGATGCCGGTGGCGTTGCCGGGTTGTTCATTCTTCATCAGGATTCCATACACACCTGCAAGAAAAATTATTGATGCCGGATTGCCACTTGCGTTGGCCACAGACTTCAATCCCGGCTCTTCTCCATCTGGCAACATGAATTTTGTGAACAGTCTTGCCTGTATCAAAATGAGTATGACTCCTGAAGAAGTCATTAACGCATCTACCATCAATGGTGCTTATGCTATGAATCTGTCAGATGAACTGGGGACTATTACGCCCGGAAAAAAAGCGAGCTTCATCATCACCAAGGAAATTTCATCTCTTGCATCCCTCATGTATCACTTCGGAACCGACCTGATTGATTCGGTTTATATCGAAGGCAAAAAGGCCCGCTGATGAGCGAGCCTTTTCTATTGATTGCTGAGTGAAAGCTTATTCCTTAATGAATTTGATTCGAAATGATGACTCCTGATTTCTCTGTTGAAAGATGTACAACCCGGTTGGTAATTCTGAAATGTTTATGACTGCATTTTGTTGAACCCAATGTGTAAGCATAACCCGACCCTGAGTGTCGAGAATTTCGACTAGAGAAGATGATGGAAGTTGTACCCAAAGCTTGTCGTTTGTAGGATTGGGATAAACTAATACTTCTATTTCGTTCAATTCAGTCTGATTAAGAAGCAAATTGTCAAGAAATTCAAAATAATCGGGTGTAACATTATTGTATTCGATGTCTTCGAATTCCACCACATCATCAAAGTAGGTAATGTCGTTGTGTGAGAGAGCAAGTTCATCTTGAGCGTCAGACCACTCATCAGTACCAAAGCCGCCACCATCCAAGATGGAAATCTCTCCATACAGTATCAGCACCATGTCATATTCACAATCCTGATGTTCATAGTGACCACGTATCACAAGGTCAACCCCCTGTCCGGCCACAATACCGGACGAATTGACAAGAGCAACAAAACCTGACCAATCAAAACTTTGAGCATCCACACTTTCCCATGAAGTTGAAGATGCAGGTAAAAAGTTGAAAGCATCAAAGCCGGCTACTGGCACATTGGTGATCGAATCAACAAAGACAACGTAGTCGATGAAAAAGGGCTTATCAGGCCCTAAATCATAAGAACTGATTACACCACAACTACAGAACTGGTTTGGATTTCCTCCAAACATCTGGAGGTTCGTAATCCTGATTTCAAGATTGCAGGATGAGTCACCGCTAATAATCACCCTTACAGAGTCAGGATGGTAGTCAACACACGAAGTTGAATTGAGCGATGAAAACAAAAGCGGAAATGCACAGATAAGAAACAAGTAAATTTTTTTCATTTCATTTGGATTAAGGGGTTATGTCAAACAGACAGAATGAACTTGCCATTCGTTGCCTGATCAAACTATCAACTACCGAAGTACTCACTGATTGCCTGCCTGATTTCATCATCCGATAAAACACCATGCAGGATTTTTGGTTCTCTTTTTCCATCACATAAGATGACACCACATTGTTGTGGTTGAAGGCTGCGTTGAAAAGTTATTCCTCCATCCGGCAACTTGAAAAAAATCATGTTTTCATCTTCATACCGAATCGCGAGGTCGGTTCTTCCCGGATTTTGAGTGAATTCATTTACATAAAAATCAAAATCGCTGATGACTTCATTCAGGCCTGATGGGTCATTTTCAGACAATGCTCCAAGTTCAGAGGAGGAAGGGGCGAAGAACACAACTTCCTTCATTCCAGATTTTGGATTGACTTGAACCGGCTCTTCCGCTTTGATAGGCTCTGTTATGTTGTTTGAGCCTTCCTTCTTCTCAATCTTCTTTTCAGAGCAGGATAAAAAAATGCATGCAACCAGCATCGTTGACATTCCAAAAAATCGCTTCATGTTGTGGTTTGTTTATTTGCCCAAAGAAATAAAAATGCAACGACTAATTGAATGCATCCCCAATATCTCAGAGGGAAGCGACAGAGAAAAAATAAGCACAATCGCCTCCGTTGTGGAAAATGTTCCTGGAGTAATGTTGCTTGATGTGGATCCCGGTGCAAGCACTAACCGCACTGTCATAACGTTTGCAGGTGAGCCTGAAGCTGTAGCAGAAGCAGCGTTTCAACTCATAAAAAAGGCCGCTGAATTGATTGACATGCGACACCACAAAGGAGCACATCCGAGGCAGGGATCAACTGACGTTTGTCCTATGGTTCCCATAAGTGGTGTTACGATGGAAGAATGTGTTGCACTTGCGCACAAGCTGGGCGAAAGGGTAGGGAAGGAGTTGGGTATTCCCGGATATTTCTATGAGTACGCTGCGAAAAATGAACAACGAAAAAATCTTGCGAATTGCAGAAAGGGTGAATATGAAGGGCTTGAAAAAATCACCACTAAAGAATGGACACCTGATTTTGGTCCAAACAAAATCAGTGATGAAGTGAGAAGAAGCGGAATCACAACCATTGGTGCACGGGTTTTCTTGGTCGCTTACAATGTGAACCTCAACACCACTTCAACACGCAGGGCCAATGCCATTGCCTTCGACATTCGCGAAGCGGGACGAATGGTTACCAACCCGAAAACCGGCAATCCGGAACTGGATGAAAAAGGCAACCCGAAACAAATTCCCGGAACACTGAAAGCAGTAAAAGGCATCGGTTGGTTTATTGAAGAATATGGCATTGCTCAGCTTTCGCTCAACCTCACCAACATTGAAATCACTCCCGTTCATATAGCGTTTGAAGAAGCATGCAGTAGAGCTGATGAACGCGGTATCCGGGTGACAGGAAGCGAACTGGTGGGATTGATTCCAAAAAAATCTATGCTTGATGCAGCTGATTATTTCCTGAAAAAACAACAGCGCTCACTCGGTATTTCTGAAAAGGAGAAAATCAAAATAGCGGTGAAGTCACTCGGACTGGATGACTTAGCACCGTTCAAGCCGGAAGAAAAAATAATTGAATACATCATTGAAAAAAAACTTGGACAGAAGAAAAAACTGGTGAACCTCAACCTACGTGAATTTGCCAATGAAACATCAAGCGAATTGCCCGCTCCCGGTGGCGGAAGTATAAGCGCTTATGCAGGTGCATTAAGTGCTTCATTGGCTGCAATGGTGGCCAATCTTTCCGCGCACAAGCGCGGTTGGGACGAACGTTGGGAAGAGTTTTCAGATGTTGCTGTCCGCGCTATGAGTCTTCAGGAAAAACTTCTGACTCTCGTGGACGAGGACACGTTGGCATTCAACAAAATCATGGAAGCATTTGCGCTTCCAAAAAACAGCGATGATGAAAAAAAGCTGCGTTCAGATGCAATTGAATCAGCTTCTAAGTACGCCTTGGAAATTCCATTGCTCACTGCTCAACTTTCACTTGAGTGTTTAAAAGTGTGTGGTGAAATGGTAGATAAAGGAAATCCGAATTCCGTGACGGATGCAGGAGTGGGGGCGTTGTGTGCACGTGCGGCCGTGTTGGGTGCAACAATGAATGTGCGCATCAATGCTTCGGGCATAAAGGACAAACTTTTCACTGAAAGAGCGTTGAATGAAGTTGCAGTGCTGGAAGCTGAGGCAGAAAAAATTGAAGCGAAAATCCGCTTGTCGGTAAGTGGAAGGATGAGCTAGAAGCACAGTATCGGGAGCCATTTCGCACTCTAACCACCAAGTGAGCTTCAGTTTGATAACGTCAATAATCCAACACAATGAGCTTTCTTGTTTCGATTTTTGGGTTATCCCATCTTGCAAAATAGACACCGGATGGTAGTCTGGAAATATCAAGGACAGAAACCTTGTCATGCAAGTCAAGAGCGAAAACAAAACTCTCGATTCCGGTTGAATTAATGATAGTCAGGAAGGAACTTTCATTGTTGTTCACTTGCACATATTCTAAGGCGGGGTTGGGCCTTATTTCTTCCCAAATGGAACTAGTTGGGGTTTGAACCACACTAACAAATGAGCAGTTGGAAGTAAGTTCAGTATCCACGCTGTTGTCAAAGTAGTTTTCAAATTCAGCCAGATTTTCACTAACGTTTTTCAGGTAGTATCCGAACCACAGCGATAGAAGTTCGTGCGTTATTTCCTGTTGAACTTCGCGGGACATTCCGGAAAAACCAATTTCACCGATGTCGCAAAGTGTACCATCATCGGCATAGCCACAATGACCGCCATCAATAATGTTGACGAAGGCTTTGCAATCGCTCGCGGTGTTTTCATAAATGGGGGTGTGATGATTTGCTGACGGAGTTACTGCATCCGCTGAGCCACTGAGCAGAAGAGCGGGAACTATTACATCGTTTGCAGCACTAATAGCGGAGGGACTTGTTTCAGCCGGGGCAAGACCAACAATGGTTTCTATTTCATCATTGCCTGAAGCAGCAAGCCACGATGCGCCACCACCCATCGAGTGGCCCATGATGGCTTGTTTGTCGTTGAGGTGGTTGTAGAAAATGGATGTTCCGTTAATGGACTCGTCCATCATGGCTTCAACAATGAACGCCAGGTCAAGCCCGAAATTTTCATGATTCGGAAAAAATCCTCCCTCAGTGGTTGCGAAAGCCATCACATAGCCCTGTTCTACCAGATGTGTCCAGATGTTTTCGTAGTCGCTCCAGGGCATCACAAAGCCATGACCAAAAACGATGAGTGGGAAAGTTCCATTGCTCATCACAACATCATCGCCCGTGCTTTCAGATGGATAGTAAATCTCTGTGGTGACATCCCGGTCTCTTGAAGAATCATAAAATGAAATGGCAGTATGGCCGATTTCAAATTGTGAAAGAGCGGATGCTGTGTAGAAAATGACGGCAACGGATAAAATTATTTTCATTGGTTTAGATTTTGTAAAAATTTCAGCGAAAGTATTTCCTTGACATCACTTTCTGGAAACAGCGGTAGATAATCATTAATGAAATCCGGTCGAGGGCATCATTCACCGACTGTGCATTTGCAATCACGGGCTTCAACATCTTTTCAGAAATATCCACGCGATACATCAACTGCATAAACCGCTCGCGGTGTTTTTCATAAAGCGGTGCAATGCATGACTTCACAGCATGGAGCAAATCTTCTGGTGTTGAAATTTGTTGTGAATTATAGTTAGCGGAATACAAATCTTTCCGAACCTGTTTTTCTATTTCTTCAAGAAGCGCCTGTGCATCCATTTCTTTCGGCAACAGCGAAACGAGTTGATGCAATGTGGAAATGCTTTCATCCATGGTGCACTCAATGCTGACGAACCAAAAGTTCTTCGGCAAGCAAACGAAGCGATTCTTTTTTCGATGACGACACGTTCACCTTTTCCAGATGCTGCAAGGCGAGGTTGTTATATTCATTCATCTTATTCTCTGCATTGGAACGCACATGAAGCTTTTCGAAGAGGTTGATTACACCGGTGACTTTCGTTTCAGGATTTTCTTCATTCATCAGTTGCATGAGTTGTGCTTTGTCATCGCCTGTTGCTTTTTCCATTGCGCAAATCAGCAAGTAAGTTTTTTTCCCCGAGCGGATATCTCCTCCACGTTTTTTCCCAACAAGATTTTCATCACCAAATGCATCGAGGTAATCATCCATGAGTTGAAAAGCAATGCCCATGTCCACGCCAAGTTCATACAAATGCTGTTGGTCTGCATGGCCTGCTCCGCCCAACAATGCCCCTGTCTGCAGTGCAGCACCCAGTAAAACACTTGTCTTCTGTGAAATCATGTTGATGTATTCCCATTCATTCACATCGGTTCTTTTTTCAAAGTCCATGTCAAGTTGTTGTCCGTTGCAAACTGCAAGTGCGGCAGAGTTGAAGAGGCGAAGCAATTCAGGAAGGTAAGTGTGAGGCACCGAACACATCAGGTCATAAGCATGAATGAGCATAGCATCACCGCTTAGAATGGCAGCGCTGGTGTTCCACTTTTTATGCACTGTAGGTTTATTCCTGCGCACCGGTGCGTTGTCCATCACATCATCATGCAGCAACGTGAAGTTGTGGAAAAGTTCGATGCCGAGGGCAGGTTTTACACAAAGGGTTACATCATCGGAAAACAAACTGCACGACATGAGTGCAAGTGCAGGGCGCATTCGTTTTCCACCCATGCCCATAACGTAACGAATGGGTTCGTTGAGCGAATGATGTGGAAGAGTTTCCAGAAATTCATTCAGCGCCTCGTCCACTTTTTTCCCACACTCGGCCAGCGTCATTTTCCCGATTTCAATTGTTCGAGTAAGTATTTTCCGTATCCGCTGTTGAGCAGTGGTTGTGCAAGAACTGCAAGTTGGGCATCGCTGATAAATTCCATTCGCCATGCTACTTCTTCTATCGCACCAATCTTCAAACCTTGTCTTTCTTCAATCACCTGTACATAGTGTCCGGCCTGCATCAGTGATGCGAAAGTGCCGGTATCCAGCCAGGCGGTACCGCGGTCCAGTTTGGCAACTTTCAGTTTTTCGCGCTTCAGGTATTCTTTGTTTATGTCAGTGATTTCGTATTCGCCACGAGCGCCCGGTTTAAGGCTCGCTGCAATTTCAATCACATTGTTGTCATAGAAATAAAGTCCCGGAACTGCGTAGTTGGATTTTGGGTGTTGGGGTTTTTCTTCGATTGAAATTGCTTTTCCATCAGCATCAAATTCTATTACTCCATAACGATGGGGGTCACTCACATGGTAGGCATAAACAAGTGCGCCATCTACATTGGTGTTTTCGCGCAGGAGTTGTCCCATGCCGTTTCCATAAAAAATATTGTCGCCAAGTACAAGGGCGACTTTTTCTTTTCCCACAAAATCTTTCCCAAGAACAAATGCCTGTGCAAGCCCGTTGGGTTCATGTTGCACCACGTAACTGAATTCACATCCCAATGAATTTCCATCGCCCAAAAGTTTTTTGAAACCGGGTAAATCATGCGGTGTGGAGATGATTAGAATTTCGCGGATGCCCGCAAGCATAAGAGTAGAGAGTGGGTAATAAATCATGGGTTTGTCGAACACAGGCATAAGTTGTTTGCTCACCGCAAGGGTGAGTGGATAAAGCCGTGTGCCGCTGCCGCCTGCCAGGATTATTCCTTTCATTCAGTTGGAGAATTGATGTGTTTGTGTGTAGTTCGACTTCGTTCACTATGACATGCTCACTATGACATCTTCAACTTCGCTAGCCATGACAATGAATGTCGTTTTGAGCTTGTGTAAGGATGGCGATGTATGAAAAAGACCGTCCCGATTTTTCGAGGCGGTCTTTTCAGAAATGTTTTTCATGGATTAGTTCGATGAAGGTTTTGCTTCTTCGCCTTCCTGTTCATGATGATGTTCGCCTTCATGTTCATGTGGTGCATGATCGGGCACGCCATCACCATCGTGGTCGTGTTCAAGGTTCACTTCGGGTTTCTTGAACGTGATGGATACGCTCGAGGCATCAATGCGGTAAGTGTCTTTGGGTGTGGTGATGGCCGCCTGCCGGGATGCCAGGCTCAATGAATCTTCAGCGCTGCTCACCGCATCGGCCAGAACATTTCGTTGATCTTCTATGGATTGTATGTCCTTTCTCGCCACGCCTTCAATGGTTGCCGTGTAGCCAGCGCAGCCATCAATGGGAACAAAAAACTCGTGTTGCGTCATTACCAGCATTGGTTCATCGGTTCCGTTGTCAACGGTGAGCCAGCATCCTTCATGGGCACAGGTCTCCACAATTTTTCCCTGAACAGTAACAAAAAGGGAATCGCGATCTTTAAGTGCATCGGGAATTGCGGATGCCGCAATAGCAGCATCGGCTGCGCCTTCATGCTGGTGGTTGTGTTCGTGTTTGCAGCCACTCATGCTCACTGCAAGTGCAAAAAAGAAAAAATAATTTTTCATTGAATCGGGTAATTGAATTTTGATGGGGCGAAAGTAGGATTTTAGTCCACAGTGTATGAGTTATGGACTTCAACAGTGTGCAAAAATCGTTCTTACCCCTCTTGCGTTCTTCCCCTACTTTTCAAACCCAATTCAAAAACCAAAATTCAACTGAACACAACGTTCAATAAAAAAATGAAAACCATGAGTATAAAATTCTACACATTTCTTGTTATTGTTTTTATGACTTCCACGCTTAACGCGCAGATGGTGCTGAATGAAATTCTGATTTACAGCGGATTTGCAACCATTGAACTCCACAATCAGGGCGTTTCTTCGGTGGATGTAAGTGGTTATTATTTTCATAATTTCCCTACCAGTATGGCATTGGCCGATATGACCAATGTTTACGATACCGACCTCGTGATAGGTGGGGATGAGTTCGTGGTGCTGACGGGACTTGTTTCCGATAACGTGCATGGTGAAGTTGGCCTTTACATGAATGATGATGACTTTGCCGACAGCGACAACCTGGTGGACTATATGGAATACGGTGAAGGCGGACACCAGCGCGAACCCGTGGCTGTGGCTGCGGGCCAATGGACAGTGGGTGGTTTCGTGGTCACACCTAATTTCCTGATGGGCCATTCCATGGCTTATGATGGAGATGGCAATGCGCCCAGCGATTGGCAGGATGTGTTTCCTCCTACAGCGGATGCACCCAACGTGACTGGTGTTGAAGAACTTTCTGTTTCATCTGTCATCATGGTTTATCCCAACCCAAGTACTGAAAAAATTTCGGTACAGTGTTCACAAAAGGGAATGGTGCGTTTGTTTGATGTGCGTGGTTCGCTGGTGAAAGAAGTGGAAAAAACTACTGGTGAGGTGGTGATTGATATGAGCGATGTGGTGAATGGAAATTACTTCGTGGAACTGAATGGGAGAACGGTGCAGTTCAGGATTGAAAATTAATGATTGAAAATAGTCTTTCGACCACTTCGACCAGTTCAGGGTAAACTCAAGCTCAGGGTAAACTCAAACTTAGGATGAAATCGTGATGAAGGAATGGTAAAAATGAAGAGGGCCGCGCTGTGCGCGGCCCTCTTCACTTCCAAGAAGAAAGCAAAAGCTGCCCGTAGAGCGAAATGAAAACAGTGGTGATTTTGGGGTGAGGGGAATGGGTTGTGATCCTTCTCCTACATTCGCAAAAATCCCATCGCATGAAAACTTCGTCCATCATTTGCATTCTTGCACTCCTCATCCTGTTTTCGTCCTGTACACAAAACACTGCCCCGGGTATTCTTTTGGGCAAGTGGGAATACACTCGTTGCGACATGGCCGCAGGAGGGAAGGACGTTGGAATGTCCACAATGAAATTAGAGCGGTTTGAAGCGTTCATGTCGAATTTTACGCTGGAGTATTTCGGTGACCAAACGTTCTATGCGAGCGGAATTAATGGTACAGAATTTTTGGAGAGAAAGGGCACTTATAAAGTTCGGGAAGGCAAGTTCATTGAAACTAAAAGTACGGGCGAGGATGGAATCGACCTTGTTTACACAGATCCAATCATCCTGCTTACGTCAGATAGTTTGAAACTCGGAATGGCAGACAAGTGGGTTGTAGTTTATAGCAGGGTGAAATAATCACCCAATCGCACGACTTTAGTGCACATAACCCGCGCGTTCTTTCCGGGAGCATGCAACTCTCATTCTCAGCTCCACACCAAACAATACCTTCCCCAAAAAAATTCCCAACATGAAAATCATTTCCATTCTTGCACTCCTCATCCTGTTTTCTTCCTGCTCACAAAACAATGCTGATAGGCTTGTTGGCAAATGGAAATATGATCATCTGGAAATGCCTGCGGGAGCAACCAGCGAAGAATGGACACCGGAGGGACTGATGACCATGAGCCGCCTCATGTCTGGCTACACCATGGAATTCTTCAGCGACAAGAAGTATAAATTTACCCTTGAAGACTATGGCAGCGGCCACTCCGGTACTTATCAATTCGTGGAAAACGGCAAATACATCGAAACTACAAGCGTTCTTGCGGATGAACAATCCACTATTGATAAGCAGGAAATCCTATTGCTCTCGGCAGATAGTTTGAAACTGGCACCAGCGGATAAACCGGTGGTTGTTTATAGCAGGGTGAAATAATCCCAAAATCGCTCGGCTTTAGTTCAGCGTAGCCAGATAGAAAGGTCAGTAGAATATAAGTCAAAAGATTTTTCATTGCTTGTCAGTTTGATGTTAGCACTACCGCCAATTGGTTACGGATAAAGTTTGGTAGCTACCTGAAGGTGGCGATTTGAAACGCTAAACTGTCTATACGCACCAAAGCATGTTTGGAACACGAATTTTCATATTCGCACTTCCGCGCCACTATGGGGTAGGTGCTGTTATGGGCTGGTTTTCCGTACCTCTATGCAAAAGTTCATACGAAGCACAAATGATGAGTCTTGCACAATTTTTTCTACGACCCACGTGCGGACGATTTCTATTGTTACGCAATTGCCCACAGGTTTCGTTTAACCCATTAAAGAAATGGATAAGATAAAGGTTTAATAAATTTTCAGGCAGGTCTCTTTAATTCATCAATTGACTTTGTAAGTGCAATTATTTCTTTTTTTAATTCTTCTATATCTTTTGAGCCAGCTAACGGTGCATCTTTTTCTTCGGCATCGCGACCTATAAAAAACGTGGCAAAGGTGGCGGTGACATAGCCAAAAATAGTGTACCCAAAAACTGCTATTAAAAATGCAAGTGTCCGGCCTTCAGGAGTGGAAGGATTAAATTCATTGCCTGCCGTTATAACCCTCATGGCTGTCCACCATAAAGCCATACCATAACTATCAAAACCTGAATTTGGATTTTCAAACGCATACATACCGGCTGCACCTGCAAAAGTTACAATAAGTGTAATCATAAAAACATAACCAAAGGCTCTTCGTTTCATTGTTGCCCCCAGGCTCTTCATACTTCTGTTGAAAGAAGAAACAATACGCACAAGCCTGATCCCTCGTAAGCCTCGCAACAATCGAACAAACCTAAAAATACGGAAGACCCTCAAAGCAGGAATAATAAGGGATATAGTTGTTAACCAGTTCTTTTTAAAAAAATAAACTTTAACAGGCGCTAAAATGAATTTAATCAGATAATCAATGATGAAAATAATCCAGATTGTTAAACTAGCATATTCAAGTGGTTTATTCAAACCCCATATCAATTCACTCACCAATAGAGCCAGCCATACGAAGCCTAAGAAAATCATTGGACCTTCTAAAATCTTTTCTAATGAACTAAGCAGTTTTTTTCTTTCGTTAACTAGTTGCTTTTTCATGATTTGTAAAATAATAATGACAGATAGATATTTTCTTATTGCAGCATGTAGGTAATGTTTACAAGGTTATTGACATAGAAAAAATGTTCCGTAAAGAGAAACTTGTTTTTGTCCGTTCGCATCCTTAAATCTTGCCGTTAACCGCACAAACAGTTCGTCCGAAACTGTCTCGTATCAAGTTTGCAGTCAGTTGATTTGTTGTCATAGACCGAAGACTTGATGTTGTAGAATGTAAGTGATAACTCCTGCAAAGTAACCAAGCAATGCAAGCAAGCTTATTTTTTTCAGATACCAGAAGAAACTTATTTTCTCCATGCCCATTGCTGCCACACCTGCTGCCGAACCAATGATTAAAGCACTTCCACCTGTGCCTGTGCAGTAAGCAAGAAACTCCCAAAAATAATGGTCAGTAGGATATTGATTGAGGTCATACATGCCTTGTGCTGCTGCAACCAATGGAACATTGTCAATAATAGATGAAAGCAAGCCGATTGAAATTACGATCGTGTTGTCATTTTGCAATGTTGCTGTCAACCATTGAGCAAGTTCGGAAAGTATGCCTGCTGACTGCAATGCTGCAATACTTACCAGGATGCCAAGAAAAAATAAAATACTCGGTGTGTCAATCTTACGAAGTGCATGAACAACCGAAAGATTGTGTTTGTCTTCTTCATCTTTTTGCCCGTGAATAATTTCGGTGATTATCCAAAGTATTCCAAGTCCGATAAGTATTCCCATGAAAGGTGGAAGATGTGTTACTGTTTTGAAAACTGGAACTAAAACAAGAATCAGCACACCCGAAAAAAAAACGATTGATTGATGTCTCTGAGAAAGCGTCTGATTGTTTGAATTGATTTCAATGTCTGGTCTTTCAATATTCCCTTTCAACTTGAAAGAAAGATAAACCAAAGGAATTGTAAGGCACATTAAACTTGGCAGAATTAATTTGATGATGATATTGGAAGCGGTGATTTGTCCACCAATCCAAAGCATAGTTGTGGTTACATCACCAATCGGACTCCATGCTCCACCTGCATTTGCCGCTACTACAACAATACCTGCAAAAAATAATCTGTCTTTGTCGTCCTTGATAAGTTTACGAAGCAATGAAATGATTACGATGGTAGTTGTCAGGTTGTCTAAAATGGCTGAAAGAAAAAAGGTGATAAAAGCAACTGTCCAAAGTAGTTTGCGTTTGTCGGTCTGCTTTATTCTTGTTGTGATAATGTCAAAGCCGTCATGTGCATCAACTAGTTCAACAATAGTCATTGCACCAAGCAGAAAAAATAAAATGCCTGAAAGTTCTCCCAAATGGTGGGTAAGTTCTTCGCTTATTAAGTGCTTGTCAGGCGAAAACAGAATGTACACTGTCCAGCAGAGAACACCAGTAACCAAAGCGGTTGCTGCCTTGTTTATTTTGATGGAATGTTCAGTCGCAATGGCGATGTATCCTAAAACGAAAATGGTAATTATTAGTCCTGTCATTATGGTTTTAATTCATTGTACTTTTCTTCTTCAATCCTTTCAACTTTGTTCCACTTCCTGATTTTAGTAAAAGGCATCTTTAAAAGATTACCGATTGTTAATTCTCTTTCATCAGCATAGTGTGGAACTCCCGTGACAATTTCGTTTTGATGAATATTTAACCTAACTGTTTTATGTATGCGATCCCAGAATGAAAAAATGATAGAATAATTACTATCTGTTTCTTTCTTTATCATGGAGTGATGTATGCCGTGCATTCGTGGCGTTACAATCAGATAGTTCAAAATTTTCTCAAAGCGAAACGGTAATTTTATATTGCTGTGATGAAATTGAGTTGCTGCCTCAAAAGCAATTTCATAAATAAGTACCATCACCGGTGAAACACCAATTAGAATAATTGCCGCACCACGAAAAATGATGGAACCAATCATTTCACCAAAGTGAAACCGAAAAGCTGTAGTAATATCCAAATCAAGGTCGGTGTGGTGCACTAAATGAAATCGCCATAAAATGGGAAATTTGTGTAGCAGTATATGCCATAAGTAATTGCTATAATCAAGCAGTAAAAAACTTATCGCATAATGCGCCCATTGCGGAACCTCAAATAAATAATTCAACCCGAAATGCCATTCCTGGTTTTGTGCAGCCAGCCATAGCATTGCAGGAATGAACAGAATGCGCAGCAAAGCAAAAGCAGGAATGGAAACAATAGAATTGATAAAAATTCTCTTCCATCGACTTTGCACTCGTTTTCTTAATTGAAACTTGCTTTCAAATAGAAAAAGGATTACAAACATTGTTATGAGAATAAGTACACCATAGGTGTCGAATACGGATCTTATCACTTTAGTTATTATTGATGTAAATGTTTCCCGGGATTCCAACCCTTCTTTTCGAGATAAGTTTTTCCTGATTGCAGCGCTGCATTTTCAAGTGGAGTAGCCATGGAATCGTTCCAGCGATTCAGGTAACCAAACAAACTGATAACCCCTAATATTTCAACAATTTCCCCTTCATCCCAATGACTGCGGATATTCTTTGCCACTTCATCAGTAACGGCATTTGGAACAGTGCTCGCAGCGATTGCAAAATCAAGAGCGGCTTTTTCGGCATCGCTGAAAGCCGGATGCATTTTGTACTCCCAAATATTATTGAGTTTATCTTGTTCTGCCCCGTAGCGTTCGGCAGCTCGGATAGTGTGGGCCTGGCAATAGTTGCAACCTGCAGTATAGCTCGAAAGGTAACCGATCAACCGCTTAAGTGCACTGGTTACTCTTCCTTCATTTTGCATAACAGCCATATTTAGATTTACAAAAGCCTTTGCAAGATGCGGCCTGTGCTGCATCGTGAGCACACTGTTGGGACAAAAGCCAAGTGTTTCATTAAAGAATTGCACCAGCTCCTCCAACTCAGGATTGTCAATGGTTGAAATGGGATGTACCAAGGGATTTTTCATGTGCTAAAATTAGTTTTCAAAAGATACAAAGGAACAGAAAGTTTGTTATTAGCAGACTTCTTTCAAATTCGATCGAAATTACTCCTCTCTCAGTTTCTCACCTTCTCCTTTTTTTGGATGCCATGTCGCATCTTTATTTAATCCTTGTTCTTCCTGTTGGTCAGGTGATGAACCTTCAGGCGCTTTGCCTGCCATCATTTTAAAATAGTTTATTCCGTCTTTTACATTGGCCCATAAATGCGAGGGTTGCTTAAATCCATAAGCGCGATACTTGCCGGGCGTAACCTTGCCTTTTTGCTTTACAAAGATTTCAAAATCTTTTATCCAGGAATAAAATCCCTTCATAAATATTTCTTCTTTAACCATGTCTTCTGCCTGCGTGTCGCTGTATTTTTTGTTCTTGCCTATCAATTGATACTTCCATAAATTATCAGGCACTTCCACACCGCCATACCTGCATTGCCATACTAAAGGCTGGTAAGCAAGCCTGTCATTTTCAAATGGCTCTTCGTCAGGATTAAAATAATTTTTATGCATTAATATTTTTGGTCTGCCGTCAGTACCAAACTCGTCACCACCATCATCACCGTAGCAAAAAAAAGCTGCGGTTCTGCCTTCCATGTGGTTTATGCTCATTTCTTTCCATTCATCGCTGTGTTCAAGCGCCATTGCTTTCATTGCATCTTTATGTCCGATGGTTTCCTCATCAGGGTTTCCGCCATTCATGCACACTAATCTGTCAAACATTAATTTCAAATTGCTTGATGGCGCATACCAGTTTACAGGTCCAATAATAGCCCATGCATCAGCCATATCAAACCTTGCATACAAATCTAAATTCCACATCAGGTCGGGTTCGCTGCTGCTGTTTTTTGAATAACAATTGCATGGCCAAACGCATAATGCCATGGAAGTGGAAACGCATGCGTTGCAACTTTGAATATGTTCCCGTGAATATACATTGCCTAAATCTTCGTAATCTATTTCCCAATCCTGCGGCAGCATTTCTGCCATCTTTAGCATGAGTGTTCTTGACTTACTGTCAACGCCCGGGCAGTTGTATTGCCTCCTGTTAGAGCCGGAGATAATCAATATTCTGTAAGGGCGTTGCTCTTTCGGCAGCTTTGCATTGTCGTCATTTGGTTTCATATTGATTATTTGATTTTAGTTTTTTTATGTAATGAAATTATTTTTTTGATTTTATTATGCGTATAGTTGAAAATACCCCATAACCTACCATGATGACAATAAAAATATAAACCCAAACCGGAATATTTTTACCGGCAATTATCAAATATAGATAAGCGGATATAAAAAAGAATCCTGTTAATAAAGCAGGAAGCACAATTGATTTTTTCTTTTTTATATTTTTTATTGTCCACGCAAGTGAAAGAAAAAAGAAAGGTATAGCACCGACATAAATGCCACCAAAGATGTATGGGTTTACGTTATACTTTTCGCCCAAACTTAAAAACCAATCTTTAAATGTTTCCCACCATTCCATTTGATGAAGTTTATAATTTATTTTTCCTGATTAATCTCTTATGAACCTTCAGCAGTTGCTCCTGAGAATAGCCTAAATAATACATCGCCCAAATGCGATAAAAAATTCCCTGCATCCGGTACACTCCGTTGTCCAGGTATTTTCTTGCTGACGTAATAACGTAGTCATTCAACACCTTGAACTTGCCCTGTTGTTTCAGACGATGAATAATTTCCTGGTCTTCCATCATCAGCAAATCTTCCCGAAAGCCACCTGCCTTATGAAAAACTTCTTTTGTAACAAACAAGCTTTGATCACCGAAACGAACAGCATTTGCATTAAACCTGGTGAACCAGGCATTGGCTTTGAGAAACCAGTGCTTGTAATCAAATTGCAAACGAAAGCATCCGCTGCTCACACCGCTGTGGTAAGCGTTTAAAATTTGTGTTGTAAAATTATTTGGTGGTATGCTGTCAGCGTGAAGAAAATATAATATTTCATATTTAGCAATTGAGGCACCCATGTTCATCTGTGCCCCCCTTCCTTTGATATCGCTCTCAACAACAGTTGCTCCGCATTGTCGGGCAATGTTGATTGTATCATCTGTGCTGCCCCCGTCTATAATAATAATTTCTGACTCATACAAATCAATAGCACCATTTGTTTTGCTAATGGTGTGTGCAATCTCGGCTGCTTCATTATAAGTTGGGATTATGATGCTGAACATTTGTTTCCAGTTTGCTATTAACCAAGTCTTTCAATTCATCCACGGAATTACATCTTTTAATTTCCTGGTTGTTTATAATTTCTTTAATTACTCCACTTGATAAGATATACGCTGCCGGTAAAGCAGTACGGGTTTGATATTGTTTTTCAAATTCATTCTTATGGAGAAAAACAGTTTGTACAGGCAGGTTTTTAATGAACGACTTCCATTCCTGTTTTATCGACAGGCTGTCATAGGTCAATGCACATAACTTGCACTCGTAGGTGGATGGGGATAGTATCTTATGAGCAAAGTCTGTAACGGTGCTGAATAGGTCACTGTTGGCGTTGTACACAAATATAAGTTGCGTGTTATTCATATTGCGTTTTTATTGAGGTGAACAAGATCTTTTTCTACATCAATGTCATTCAGTACAGGTAGTAAATGATATATATGTTTCGATGCTTTGCATTTAGTAATTGTATGGTGAAGAACTTTTTCTGTACTCCACTCAATGTCTTCAAACAATTCCGTGTGCAGTGCTTTCAAACCCAGTAAATAATAACCACCATCTTCAGCAGGACCAATCACTACATCATTATTATTCAGATCATCAAAGGCATTCATGATTATTGCCGAACTGATATCAGGGCAATCAGCACCAATGATCACAATTTCAGCATACCCTCTTTCAAAAGTTGAAGCGAAGGCGTTTTTCATTCTTTCTCCTAAATCCATTCCCTGTTGCATTTCCTTAATGTAATTTTTGTTACTAAAAATATCATCCTGCGGAATGTGATCCGAATAGAAGACAAACATATCAACTGGCAAGTATTCGGTTGCTGAAACGGTGTAAAGTAAGAGTTGATTATAAACTTTAAGTGCAGCTTCATTCCCTATGGTTGCTGCAAGCCTTGTTTTTACTTTACCCGCCTCCGGATTTTTAGTGAATAGAATCAATGCCTTCTTCATACTATTTTTATTGCCTCCGCAATCAGGCGGGATAATTTACTGTCGGCTTTGCCTGCTACTTCTATTATTTCGGAAATGTTCACCGGTTTTAAATTATCAGGATCACATTCATCTGTAATTACAGAAATAGCGGCACAGGGAAGCTGCATGTGATTGGCAGCTATCACTTCGGGAACTGTTGACATGCCTACTAAATCAGCACCAATAATTTTCAGATAGCGGTACTCAGCTCTTGTTTCAAGTAAAGGTCCTTGAACTGCAACATACACACCCTGCTTTAAATTTATTTTTAATTTATCTGCACTTTTTTTCAAATGGTTATTTAATACAGCATCATAGGGTTGGCTCATATCAGGGAAACGTGTTCCTAATTCATCAATATTTTTTCCAATAAGTGGATTTGTATGCTGGAGATTGATGTGATCATCAATTAAAACCAGATCACCTTTTTTAAAATCAGGATTAATCCCTCCTGCGGCATTGGATAAAAAAAGATTTTTAATGCCGAGCAACTTCATTACACGTATCGGAAAAACAATTTGCTGCATGGTATATCCTTCATAAGCATGTAACCGTCCCTGCATCACAAGTACCTTTCTACCGCTTAAATTTCCATAGATTAAATTGCCTTTATGAAATTCAACTGTTGATACAGGAAAGCCCGGAATTTCAGCATAAGGAATAGTTGTAATTACAGACACTTCATTTAATAATTGATTTAGTCCGGTACCTAAAACAATCCCTGTTTCAGGAAAAGAGATTCCATGATCGTTTAAAAATGTTTTTGCCTGATAAAAGTGTTCCATGCCTTAATACTTAATTTATCCGGACCGATCAGGATAATTTATCTTTTTAGTACAATTTAACTAAGCAACAGCTCCGCCACAACTGGAACCTGAACCGGCAGTGCAGCCAAAGCAGTGCTGGTTGATAACAATCGTGCGGTTCTTAAGTTTTTGCAAATCAAAATTGCTGACGTGCTGCGGAGCATTATTGTCTGTTTTTAGCCCAAGCATCTGATTAAAATCGCAATCGTATAAATTTCCATCCCATCCAACTGAAATTGTGTTGCGGCACATTACTCCTGTTGCTGCAACAGGATTAAAAGCATTGACAAGCTTTTCCATATACTTCTGGTAGTTCTCTGTTTGAATCAAATAATCCAGGAAGCGGCTGATGGGCATGTTGGTAATTGCAAAGAGATTGTTGAATTCAATGTCATAATTCCTTTTCAATTCATTCTTAAAATCCTTCTCAAGCTGATCCTGAGATGCAGGAAGAAAAGCCCCTGAAGGATTGTAAACTAGATTAAGAATCAAACCTGTTTTTTCTTTTCCATAGCCAATTTCATTCAGCATTTGCAATGCTTTTACCGATTGCATAAAAACACCTTCACCGCGCTGACGGTCTGTGCGGTCAGCACTATAGAACGGAAGAGAGGATACTACTTCAAGGCGATGCTCTTTATAAAATTGCGGCAGGTCATTAAATTTTTTATTTGAAAGAATGATAGTAAGATTGCATCGGACAATTATTTTACAATCAGCATCTCGTTTTCTTAGTTCTTCTATAAACCATCTGAAATCAGGATTTAATTCGGGAGCTCCCCCTGTAATATCAATAGTGGAAAAATGATGCTGCTCAATTAAATCAAGGATTTGCTGCATCGTTGAACGTGTCATAATTTCTTTCCGGTCAGGTCCGGCATCCACATGACAATGTTTGCAGGTTTGATTGCACATGTATCCAATATTTACCTGAAAAATTTCAATGCCAGTTGGTTTGAGAGGATAGAGTCCAACGGTAGCCAGTTTCTGCTGAAATGCAGGAATACCTGATTCCATTTCAAGCACTTCAAGCTGATGTGCTGTATCAGCAAGCTTATGATGCTGAGCGTGTAATGTTTTGACTGAATTCATTTCAGGAATATATTTATCAATCGTAATTAATTACATGCTGATGTCTTTTACCTTATTCATCATTTGCACACCATGCACCAAAGAAGCACCACCACGAATTGCCGCAGCCACATGTACTGCTTCCATCATTTGCTCTTTTGAATATCCTTTTTCTGTTGCATCTGTTGAATAGGCATCAATGCAATACGGACATTGAACCGCATGTGCAACCGCAAGGGCAATTAGGGATTTTTCTTTGGCACTAAGTGCGCTGTCTTTAAATACTTCGGTGTACCAAGAAAAAAATTTATCGCCTAGTATTTTTTGAAAGTCTGTAATGTTTCCAAATTTTTGGAGGTCAGCAGGATTGTAGTATGTTTCCATTTGTTTATTAATTATCAGTTAACAATTATTTTTTCACTAATCTTTCCTTTTCAAATGATTTTTGCGCTCGTGCTACTCTCGAACGACACTGTGTCGTTAAGAGGCGTGCCACCCTTTTCATAATTGCTATTTCACTTCTGTTCTTTCCTTAGTGAAATATCTGGTGTTCCACCTTCATCAAATGCTGAAAGCTTTAATGAGCTGTCCTTTTCGATTATGCCCCAGGTGCCCGATAAGTAACTGCTTTAACACGCTTGAGGGCTTCCATTGTCTCCTCGACAGAGAGCAATACTGTCGTCTCGATTTTCGATAACGCACCTCCTCCGCTAATTGCGATTGCGACTGCTGCCATCGAGACATTGTCAGGTGCTTCCCAGAGATTGTAACCATCATATTCTCCGAGGGCATACCAAAAGCCATGTAGTTTCCCACCGACTGATTCGATGTATTTTCGTGCAGCCTCTCTGCGGTCTTCAGGGTTTTTTGACAATCGATCCCAAGTTTCAGGCGTGTAACTGAACCGTGTTAAATAAAGAGTCATGATTTAATTTTTATTTTGTCGCCTACTCTTTGTCGGATTTTCGGCTTACTCCGTTTTTTATTCTGTTGGTAATTTGTACTTAATACCAAAATATTTTGCGTATTCCTCAATCGGTTGCAGTCCGACTTTTGCTCTGCGAAGATGCACGTTTTTTTCGTCCTCTATCGGATAAAAAATAATTGACGCAATTCTTGATGTTACTGGTTTTGCTATTCTTCATGCATCGCATATTAGACTGAAATTATTCAACAATTATTTTCTGGACATACATTTTTTCTCCATCACTCATTTTTACAAAATAAATTCCCGGAGAAAATTGTTTCATGTTTATGGTTTCTTGTTGCTTGTTTATGGCTGCGCTATAAAGTTTCTGGCCAAACACGTTGTAAATTTCTACCTGAGCATTTCTTATTTCTGCATTAACACTGATGGTGAAATTATCCTTTACAGGATTGGGAGAAATAAAAAAGTCATTTGTATTTGTTAAAGGTTCTTCGATGCCAATAGCTGTATTGAGTTTCACAATCCAATAGTCATAATCGCCATGATTGCCTGTTACGTCACCGTCATTTGAAGAGGAATATCCTGCAACAATATACCCTGCATCTGAGGTTAGCTGAATGAAGAGTGCATAGTCAGCTTCTGTTCCTCCCAATGATTTCTGCCAGGTAATGCTTCCTGTGCTTGTAAGTTTCACAATCCAGTAATCAATGTAGCCAAGATTGGCTGTTACGTCACCGTCATTAGATTGGGAAACTCCCGCAACAATATACCCTCCATCGGAGGTTTGCTGAATGGAATGCGCATAGTCAGAATCTGTTCCTCCCAATGCTTTCTCCCAGTCAATGCTGCCTGTGCTTGTAAGTTTCACAATCCAATAATCATTGTTGCCATGATTGCCTGTTATATCACCGTTAGTTGATTGGGATCTTCCTGCAACAATATACCCTCCATCATTGGTTTGCTGAATGGAGTTTGCATTATCATCATAATTTCCTCCCAACGCTTTCTGCCAGTCCATGTTTCCTGTGCTTGTAAGTTTCACAATCCAATAATCATAGTAGCCATGATTGCCTGTTACGTCACCATCTGTTGAAGTAGAAAAACCAGCAACAATATATCCTCCATCTGTGGTTTGCAGGACGGAAGATGTAAACTCATCGTCTGTTCCTCCAAATGATTTCTCCCATTCAATGCTTCCTGTGCTTGTAAGTTTCACAATCCAACAATCATAGCCGCCTTGATTGCTTGTCATGTCACCGTTAGTTGAAGAGGATTGTCCGGCAATAATATACCCTCCATCAGCAGTTTGCCGGATGGAGTTTGCCGCGTCATCATACGTACCTCCCAATGATTTTTGCCAGTCAATGCTACCTGTTTCTGTAAGTTTCACAATCCAATAATCATGACTTCCATGGTTGCCAGTTATATCACCATCATTTGATGAGGCAGAACCCGCAACAATATATCCTCCATCGGTAGTTTGCTGTATGGAGAATGCATAATCACTACCTGTTCCTCCCAATGATTTCTGCCAGTCAATGCTTCCTGTGCTTGTAAGTTTCACAATCCAATAATCATTTACTCCCTGATTGCCTGACACATCACCGTCATTTGAGTTGGCAGAACCAGCAACAATATACCCGCCATCAGCAGTTTGCTCAATGGAGTATGCCTTGTCAATACCTGTTCCGCCCAATGATTGCTGCCACTCGATGGTTGGTTGTGCAAGGGAGTTGAAAATTGAAAATTGAAAGTTGAAAATTGTTATCACTGCGATGAGATAAAATTTTGAAGATGTTTTCATGTTTTTTTTTTTTTTAGGATTTTAGTGCTTACTCTTTTTGGTTTTTAGCTTCCCCGGTTTGTTTTATTTTTTTAACCTAGCAAAAGTTTCCCAATTTGAAATTCTGTGGTAAAGGTATACGCGATTCGCATAAGGGATACACCCAGTTTTTAAAAAGGGGGATAGAAAGCACAACTGTTCGTTTACCCCTCAACGCCCTTGCTTTAAAAATTTCCCTCTATCCTTTTTTTTTCGGATGCCTTGCTTTTCATTCGGAGATGTCATTGCTTAATTAACTTTCCACACTTTACTAAATGGTTGTCAGCAGAAGTCAGTTTATAAAAGTAAATGTCGCTAGAGTAAGCTGATATATCTATTGTGCTTGATCTATTTTTCAACGTTCTGTCAATTATTTTTTCTCCCAAAGAATTGTAGAGTGTGAATTGAAACACTTGTGGTGAATTAAGTTGAATGTTCAATGCGTTGTTAGATGGATTTGGATATATAATGCAATGTACCATTTCGTTGAGTTCATTATTTGAAACTGGAGTTATTTCTGAAATATTTTTTCTATAAACCTGCGCACTATCAGTTCCTAAAATAAGAACAGAATCAACCACAGCCACTGAAATAATTCCTGTGTTTAGCGGCAAGCCAGCATTATCCTCAATCCATGTGTATCCATCATCCGTTGAGTAATAAAATCCTTTTGAGGTTCCTGCAAAGGTATAATTGCCTGATTTGGTAAAATCATAAGGAACAATAGTATCTTTAACAAGTGTCCAGGTAGCACCATAGTCAGTTGATAGGTTAATTGATGATAGATTTGGCCCGGGTCCGCAAACGAGGTTCCCGTTGTTTGTCAACCCAAGTTGTTTGGCGTTCATTGCACCATTCTTCAGTGTCCAGTTACCGCCATTGTTGTTTGAATAGAAAACACCGGATGGTAAATTGCTTACCCAAACTTCACTTCCTTGTGTTACAAAAGTTATAAAGGCATCGATATTGGAGAGATAGTAAACCTTGTCCCATGAAATTCCATTGTTTAACGATTGATAGATGGATGCAGTGTCGCCCACAAAAGAACCAGAAGTGCCCACAAGTAAAGCGGTATCACTTAAAATCAGCGAATACACGTTTTCAGGAATTGCAATTCCTGCATCGCAACTTGTCCACGATATTCCGTTATCTGATGATTTATAAATTCCATTATAGGGAACAGTGGCAAACAAAGTAGAATCCTTTACTACAAGGTTTCTTATTTCATAGTTAAATGCAGAGGAACTATTGAATGTCCATGTTGCACCTAAATTGTAAGAAACATAAACACCAGCGCTACTACTTGCAACAACCAACGAATTATTTTGCACTACACTGCGCGTAATAAAATTTCCTGTTAGTTGCCATTGAGCATTGGTTTGTATTGAGAATAGCAGGAGAGCAATAGTGAGGCAAACTAAATTGGTTTTCATTGCATTTGATTTTAGTTGTCAAATTTAATAAAATGTGTTGTCAACGTTCTGATGCTTCGGTTAGCACTGTCGTTTGTTCGGGGCGTCTTTTCTCCGCAATACTTTTTTCACAAGCACATTTGAGCAACAAATTGCATCGGCCGGTCCAACTATTGCCGTAGGCCTTCATACCAACGGCAAGAAAAAAGTGACCGTGTCTCAATTTCGAGACTTCAATGGGGATGAATCACTTATGGGAAAATAGGTGGCTGATGAGGTGGGACTTAACCTGATGAACTGAGCTGAAACCTACCAGATGATTGAACGCACCCGGCTTAATGCATTACTAAGAGAACAGAACTTGGGTACGGAAGCAATTATTGACGACTCCACCCGTGCGGAGTTCCGACGCCTATCCAGAGTGGATGCCATGATAGGAACCATCTCGCTGTTTGAAAATGATTTGCGATTAACCATGCGTGCAATAGATGCGCAAACAGGTTCAATGGTGAAGGTGGAAATGGTGGATGTAGGGAAGAATAATCGGATACGAGTTTTGCCTGGTGAGGCAACGGTTGCCGGAGAAAAGACGATTGAACAACTTTGATGCTTACACACTTCGCGGGACATTGCCAAACAAAAAACCTGCGCGATATTCATCACACAGGTTTTTAGCGCTTAACAGGATCCTTTTTTTCGGACCCCTGTGTATATCCTATAAAGACATACACCACTGTACATGAATTGCGGTGGGGTGCGCTTATGCGACCCATGCAATTACTTCCTCCGACCAGCCGCCTGCTATACCGCCTGCCCCTATGGCACTTGCACGGAAACCATATTGTGTGTGGGCATCAAGGCCACCCACCACATTGCGTGCACGGGTGGATACGCTGTGCTGTGTCCACGCTGTTTCGCTGGTTTTCCGTACCTCTATGCGGTATGTAAAAGCACCTTTGATGCGCGGGAAGGTCATAACGGCCTGTCCGCTTACACCGTTGGAAGAGATTTCCATCTGTTCCACCGGAGGCAATTGTCCAACAGATTCTGCCCGCTTGAACAGGCCGTAACCCAGCGCAAGCAGTTTATCGGTTTGGGCACCCGGGGTCACTTTTTGCAGCGCATAAGAAAGGTTGTCAAGAACCATGTTGTTGGCCTTTTCGCGAATTGAATCGCGCAGGGCCTTGTCGTCCTTGCCACCTGTATCTGCCTTGGCTGCTGCTTCTCTCAGATCGTTGTACATATCTGTCATATCCATAATGGTGGGCGATGGAAGTGTGAAGAAAGCCGCCTCTGCCGTCATTCCCTGGATTATTCCCCAGAAGAACTGCAAAAAGTTATTGGTGCGGTATGGGAGAAAGTCTTTTTTTACTTTGATATTATTCATCATCGTATTAAAGATTTCTATTAACGTTCTCACTGGGTAGTCTGCACGGTGCCGGTTGGTCATTGCAAAAAACACCACGAAATGCGCTGCTCCGTCTTTTTGGATAAGTAAGTTTGGAAAGGCTCTTCACTGGCTCAGGTTTTTTGCGGGGACACGTTATTTATTGTATCCCGGCAGTGTATTGCTACAGATAAGGGCGGTGATGCGCTCCACACTGCTTTGCTGGCAAGTGTCCCGCTCATCCTGCTTATCCATCCGTGTTTTAGGGCACGGCAGGGGCAGAGATGTTTGGGTAATCTGCCTGCTCTTTCGGGAGGGGTTTTTGGAAGGTTTCGTTTTGCGCAAAAAAAAATTTAGGTGGTGGGGAGGGATGAAGATTTTTCCGCTTGCGATCCGATGTCATTGCGGACAATCGAATGTGAAATGGTGGGCGTTTCGTGGATGAAATGAGAACAGACTGTAGGGCACCTCTAAAATTGATTTCTTGTAGACACTTTCAGGTTTGCAGTGTCCCCAAGCATGTTGCACGATGGTTTGCGGTTTTAAGAAGTTGGCGATTTCGAAGCACAAAACTGCCTGCCACCACAACCCCGCAGGGCTCACGAATTCCGCTGAAAATAAAACCAGCATGAGTAAAACTTGATACGAAGTACAAAGCTTCATTTAACCACTGAACCGCCAATTTTTTGTAGGTGCTGTTATGCCTTCGTTGTTCTTTTCTGTCGTCCGCTTGTCTGTCGCTGTGCGGTTGGGCAGGCATACTCTTTTGCAAGCTTTGGTTTGTGTGTTGGGTTGGGTGGCTTGCAAATGTGTATGACTGCGAAGCGTCAAACTGTCTAAGAACTAAAACGAATACGCTGAGAATCGCTTAAATGAAAAATCATCAAGATAGGTCCCCGAATACAAACATCATAAAACGTAGTTTTTAGACAGACTGGCGTTGGCTGTATGTCGGCTGTGTCCTGTCATTACGCTGCTTTCTGTTTGTACAAATGCTGTTGAAATTCTATAAATAGTCTGCTGATGTTTGCAACGTCACCCAAAATTTCTTTTGCATCTTCGAGTGATTGATATTTATTGGTAAGAAGTATAGGTAATTTTTCTTGGTCAAGTTCCTCAACGCCTGTTTCAATGTATTTGCTCAATACAAATTCTATAAACTCTTTTTGTTTGTTGTCGAGCAAGGCGAAAATTGTCGCTTGTGCTGCTGCAACTCTTGCTTCTCTTGTCATTGGCTTGATGTCGCTATTAAACACATATTCCAACACATCAAACAAGTCGCTTTTCTCTGCGTCAATTAGTTTTTGTAACGTGGTCAGTTCTTCTTTTCCAAAACCTGCTTCGTCCAGTTTTTCTAACAAGGTTCGTCTGGTTAGTGGATTGCTCCAAAGTGTCCGCAATTCATCTTCGCTTTTGAAAAGGTTAGGTAATTCTCCAAATAAATTATTTAAAAATTCTTCTGCCGAAATGGGTCTTCCGTCTGCACTCCAAAATGAAGTTGAAATCATTGATTGAATTTCTCTTTCTTTTCCGTCTTTCAATTTCACTTTTATTTTTTGTCGCTTGTTGCACACACAAGGACTTTCTCCGCAAACGAGGCAAGGGTCAACAATTGGTTTTTCGCAAATACAAGGTCGCTGTCCGCAAATTTTGCAAGGTTGTGGCGGTGGTATTGGGTCTGCTGGTTCAGGTTCTAAAGGTTCTCCGTCCCATTCAGGGTCTGCAAAATGATGGTAAGCATCTACAAAATCATAGATTGTAAAAAAGTCTTTGCCATCAAACAAACGTGTTCCCCGTCCTACAATTTGCTTAAACTCTATCATTGAGTTTACTGGTCGCATTAAAACTATGTTACGGATATTTCTTGCATCAACTCCAGTTGACAGTTTTTGCGATGTAGTTAAAATGGTTGGTATTGTTTTTTCGTTGTCTTGAAATTCTCTTAAAAACTGTTCGCCTATTTCTCCGTCATTGGCTGTAACACGAACACAATAATTTGGGTCGGTGCTTTTCTTGTATTGGTTTACCAAATCACGAACTGCGGCAGCATGGTCTTGAGTGGCACAAAAAATAATTGCCTTTTCTTTTTGGTTAGCATCGTCCATATAAACCTGAACACGCTTTGCTTCCCTTGCTTTTATCTCAATTATTTTATTGAAGTCGGCTTCTACATATTGCTTGCCTTCTTCAATTTCTCCTTCAATTATTTGGTCATCGCTTGTATAGATGTAATCATCAAGCGTTGTCTTGATGCGTTTTACTTTGAATGGCGTTAAGAAACCATCATTGATACCTTCTTTGAGTGAATAGACATAAACAGGTTCGCCAAAATATTTGTAAGTATCTACGTTGTCTTTGCGTTTTGGTGTGGCTGTTAAACCCAACTGAACGGCTGGCGAAAAATATTCTAAAATTCCTCTCCAGTTTCCTTCATCGTTTGCTCCGCCTCGGTGGCACTCATCAATGATGATGAAATCAAAATAATCGTCTGGATATTGTCCAAAATTGTATTGTTCATTTCCAAATTCAACAATAGGCTCGGCTGCTAAAGAAAGTGGTTCGGCTGTTTCTATTTTCTTAACCACTTTAGCATTGGTCATAAAAGTTTGAAAGATGGTAAAGAAGATGCTGCCATTTGTTGGCACACTTCCTTTTTTACTTATTTCTTTCGGGCTAATTCTTACCAAAGCATCTTCGGCAAATGCTGAAAAAGCATTGAATGCTTGATCGGCTAAAATGTTTCTGTCTGCTAAAAATAAAATTCGTGGTCTGCGGCTTCCGTCACGTTTTAAGTTCCAACGGGTTTGAAATAATTTCCACGCTATTTGAAATGCAATAAATGTTTTTCCTGTGCCTGTGGCAAGGGTTAATAAAATGCGTTGGGCATTATTGGCAACGGCTTCTAACGTATTGTTTACGGCAATTTCCTGATAATATCTTGCTCCTTTTGTTCCGCCAATATCTTCAAACGGAATGGCGAAAAATTTCTCTCTCCATTCGTTTTGAACTGCATAAGTTTTGTTCCAAAGTTCTTCGGGTGTTAAATAATCTGCAACTAAATTTTCAACGCCTGATTTCATACAGATGCTGTAAATCTCTTTTCCGTTGGTGCTGTATGTGGTTTCTAATTTTAATTTCTCGGCATATTGTTTGGCTTGTGCCACACCTTCGCCTACGCCTAAGTCATCGCTTTTGGCTTCTATTACTGCCAGTTTAATTCCTTTGTAAACCAACACATAATCGGCAGTCAATTTTTTTGCCCTTACGCCACCTGTTTGTATTTTACCTGCGGTAATGTTGTATTCACGAAGGATTTTAGAACCCTCTACAACGCCCCAACCGTAAGCTTTTAGCTTGGGGTCTATGAGTTCTGCTCTTGTTTCAGCTTCGTTCATACTGCTTCTTTTTTATTTGCGAGGGGTGATACCGCCTCGCTGATGTATTTCGCCCTTACAGGGCTGCTTATCTCCGTGTTATTATAGGATAGGGCGATGCCCCATTCTAATGTATTTTGCCCCGTTGGTGCTTGCCCTGAAAGGGCATAATATCTTAACATAGGGTGTAGCCCTATGAAGTGGCAAAGCCACGAAATCCTAAGCCCTGAAAGGGCGGTATATATCTCTTTCCTCATATTCATTAACGAAGGGCTACACCCATCGTTAGGATATATCGCCCTTTCAGGGCTAATCCCAAACATACTTCTCATCGTATTCAACGTTATATTTGTTAAGAAAGGCAAGGTATTCATCTTGAAATGTTTTTTTGCTGTGATGTTCCTTTTGATTAGCAATATAGTTTATCACTGTTTCTACTTCTGATGGATTTACAGAAAAAGCACCATAGCCATCTTGCCAATAAAAGTTTGCATAATCTTCGCCTTTTGTTTTTATCCATTTGGAGGAATGTGATTTTAGTTCCTCCATCAATTTTATCAAAGCTATTTTCTTGGATAGCATACAGAGAATATGAACATGGTCGGTATAACCGCCTACTTTTACGGGTTGACATTCTAAGTTTTTGCAGATGCCTCCTAAATAGCTATGCAGTTCTGCTTCTACCGGTGGATGTATTAAAGGCTGTCTGTGTTTGGTGCTAAACACTATGTGGAGGTAATTTTTTACTAGCGATTGTCCCATAGTTTTATTACGCCCTTTCAGGGCTTTTTTTGTTTTTATTCTTATCCGATGGGCTACGCCCATCGTTAACGGATGACACCCCTTCGGGGCTTTTTTTGTTTTTATTCTTACCCGATGGGCTACACCCATCGTTAACGGATGACACCCCTTCGGGGCTTTTTTTGTTTTTATTCTTACCCGATGGGCTACGCCCATCGTTAACGGATAACACCCATTCAGGGCTTTTTTTGTTTTTATTCTTACCTAATGGGCTACACCCATCGTTAACGGATGACACCCCTGCGGGGCTTTTTTTGTTTTTATTATTACCCGATGGGCTACACCCATCGTTAACGGATGACACCCCTTCGGGGCTTTTTTTGTTTTTATTCTTACCTGATGGGCTACGCCCATCGTTAATGGATGACACCCCTTCGGGGCTTTGCAGTTGCTCGTATAAAAACAGCCCTGAAAGGGCTTCATACACTAACATAGGGCATCGCCCTATGAAGTGGCGAAGCCACGAAAGACCTAAGCCCTGAAAGGGCGATA
>Ga0163150_10000204_pt1 | contig 108794 bp, 132 predicted proteins | sample OliLakLV19P2IB_FD_148628 | JGI IMG/M metagenome (GOLD analysis project Ga0163150, IMG submission 148628) | Freshwater microbial mat bacterial communities from Lake Vanda, McMurdo Dry Valleys, Antarctica - Oligotrophic Lake LV.19.P2.IB | ecosystem: Environmental > Aquatic > Freshwater > Lake >...
TGTAAGGGCTTCGATAACATGCCGTTGAAGCCGGGTGGAAAGGCGAAAAAGCCTGCGAAAGACCCTGTGGAAGTCAAACAGGAACTCCAACAGAAAAAAGAATTGGGTGTCTCGAAGGCGAAGAAAAAGGACGACGATTCAATCATCAAGGTGACGAAGGAAAAGACCAGCCCGAAACTCATTGCGAACGTGCATGAGAATTCTCCGGGTGTGGCCGAGCGGCGACGACCGGCAGTGATGAAGGCGCTCGACGAGACGGCAAGTGCGGCGAAGAAATATACGCCTGCACCCGTGCAAGCTCGTCCCGCTCCCGTGCAAGCCAAGCGGAACAGTTTCATCAAGGCCGAAGGGCCTGGCGGAATCGTATTCGACTTCGGTCCTCTCACCGGAAATAAGTTTGCGGATTTTGGCACCGAGCTTTTGCGCGGTGGAGATCCCGTCCAAGAGAGCATCGCGACCGAGCAACAGAATGCCTACGATAAGGCGCTGACGAACTTCGTAACCAAAGGACGAGCCGATGCCGTTGCTCCCGTTCCTTTCGGCAATGTGGACACGGGTTGGAAAGATCAGTTGGATAAGTCGATGGATCAGCAAGTCGTCGAGGCGTACAAATCCGGTGCGCTCGAAGAAAAAACCGCTGTTGCTCCTTCGCAGTACAACAAGACCGAGATCACCTTGGGCGGAGAAGTGATCAAAGCGACATCGGAAACCGATGCGGCGCTGATCGAGTTGATGCTGAAAAGCCAGGCGGCTCCCGAAGCCGGTGGAATGATCGCAGACGCAATGGGCGGCGGAAAAGTCGGCATTTGCGCTGACGCAATTTAGTTTGGGGGCTGCATGGGGCTGGTGAGAGATCTGTTATCGACGTCGGTCGATTTTGTAAAAGAGGAGATCCTTCCACTACGGACGGATCTGATCAAGGCGGGCATTATCACGCCTGATAAAAGTGCCTTCGATGCCAAAGCCTCGCTGGTCGATCCGTGGCACTACGGATCAATGGCGTATGGATACAAGGAAAAGTATTCCATCCTCGATTACGCCAAGTGCCGACAAATAACCTACGCCGATCCCGTTGTTGCTGCCGTGATTCAAACCCGTCTGAATCAGGCAGCCGCATTCGCTGTCCCTCAGCCCGACAAATTCAAAATGGGTTTTAAGATCGCGATGCGCGACAAGGAGAAAACTCCGACCGATCAGGACAAGAAGAAGATGAAAGAGATTGAGACTTTCATCTTGAACTGCGGGGTGCCAGAGAATTTCGACGACACGCCCGAAGTAAAGAAACGCGACGGTTTTGAAACCTTCATGCGCAAGATCGTGCGCGATTCTCTCTCGTTTGATCAGTTGAATTTTGAAATTATCCCTCGTCGTGACGGCAGACCTTACGCTTTCCAGGCGGTCGATGCCGCTACTATTCGCGTGATCCCCGACAAAAAAGAGCAGGTAGAGCGAGGCGGCGGGGACAATTTCGTTTACGACAAAACGAACGTGATGAATTTGGGGAGCGAGAAGGTTTTCAATGAGTTCAAGCCGAAGAATCCCCGCTACGCACAGGTGATGAACGGGATCGTTCGTCACGTTTTCGACGAATGGGAAATGGCTTTTGGAATTAGAAACCCGCGCACCGACGTCTGGGCGAATGGTTACGGTTTCTCCGAGATCGAAATGCTCGTGACGACGATCACGTCGCACATGAATGCCGAGACGTACAACCGAAAATTCTTTTCTCAAGGGTCATCCATCAAGGGTGTGCTCGCATTTGAAGGATCAATCCCGCCTGACCAATTAGAGGCTTTCCGCCGACAGTGGTATCAGCAAGTGACCGGCGTGAATAATGCGTGGCGCACCCCCATCCTCTCTCTCGGGAAAGATGGGAAATTGAATTGGCAGTCTCTCCATTCGTCGAACCGAGAAATGGAATTCGGTAAGTGGCTCGAATACTGTATCAAGACGATCTGCGGCGTGTTCCAGATTGATCCCATCGAAATTGGTTTCGACATCACGAAGCAGGGCTCTGGGCAGACCGGATCATCGGGCGGCTTAGGCCAGGGCAATCAGGCCGAGCGAATGATGTACTCCCAGGATCGCGGTTTGCGTCCTCTCATGAATCACGTTCGTGGGATTCTAAACGACTACATCGTTTTCCGTATTGATCCCAATTTTGAGATCGAGTTTGCCGGGCTCAATGTTTCCGACGAGAAGGACGAACTCGATAAGACCGTCCTGAAGGTAAAAAATTTCAAGACGATTAATGAAGTCCGCGCCGAGAACGATCTCGAAGACCTCCCCTCGCTTGAGGAAATGGCAAAAAATCCTGGGGAACTCGTCCTCGATAGCTCACTCATTCAGTTTATTACGGGTCAAATTGCAGCTAAGGCCGCTGAGGAGCAGGCGAAGCAGGGCTTGGGACCGGATGGGCAGCCGCTTCAACAACCCGGAATGGAAGGGCAGCCCGGAGAAGAGGGCGAAGAAGAACCGATGGAACCGCCGGTCGAAGAAGAGGAACCCGATTACGGCAGCATGTCGGAAGAAGAATTAAATGGGGAACTCGAAAAGCTGCAACAACCGGCGGAGAAAAAGCCGGTCAAAAAGTCTCAACCGAAATTTTTTAAAGAACTCGATTTATGAAAGTCCAGATTCTCGCCGATTCGCAGGAGGAGTTTGACGCGAAGAGGTCTGTGTTGGTGAGGGCGCTTTCCCGTTCGGGGAATATCCCCACCGAAGCGCGTAAGCCGCACTTTAAAGCGCAGGGCGAAGTGAACCAAATGTGGGACGAGAAATTTAAACAGATGCTTGAAGAGATCAAACGAGAAATAGATGAAATTATCAAGTGAGTTTCTATTCATTGATCTCGCAAAGGACGACGTAGCGTCGGTCGCCGTGCGCAACGGCACGAAACTTCTCATGGGCAAAAGGAGAGATAATGAACGCTACACTCTTCCTGGCGGACATTTTGAGGACGGTGAGGATAAGTTTGAAGCTGCCGCGAGGGAACTCAAGGAGGAATCGGGTATTGAGGTGGAAAAGAAAGATCTCAAACACCTGGGCACTGAGAATGTCACGACGTTCACCGGAAAAAAGAAAACCATTCATGCCTTTGTGATCGATCACAGCGGGCCGACTTCGGTAAAGAACGATCCGGATAAAGAAGTTTACCGCTGGAAGTGGGTGGAAACGAAAGACGGTCTTCCCGAAAAAATTGCGCAAAATTTACACTCTCCCAAAAACACCGTGCTTATGAAGCTGGGACTGCTCAAGAGTTTACAAGGATTTTACATTTCCCTGACAAAAGCTCGCCCGCACAAATATTTGCGTAAGTTTCGGCGCAATGGGAAGTGGGTTTATATCTACCACGAGGGTGAAACCCGCCGAGAGCTTTCCGAGCAGGCCGCTGGTCATCTTCACAAGCTCGCCGAAGTGGGCGACGAAGATGCGAAAGGGCTAATAGATAACGCCGAGGAAATGGACGAAAAGCATTTGAAGATCCTGCGCGCTCTGGCCGACTTGGGCGATAAGGAAGCGCACGGGCACCTAAAGAGCGTCGGCATTGATCGCGATCACGAGCGTAAGCATGAGGACACGATCACGCGACCGCTTCAGGGCGAGGATCAGGAGAAAGTTCTCTCTTCGATTAAGAGCATCGTCGAGACAGATCTGTTCCATTATTTGGAGCGCCACGCGGAAAGTCCCTACAATAAGGGTTTGGTCACGAACGGGGTTACGAGAGCCTCGGTTATCTCGGCGCTGACTGGCAGTTCGGTAAAGGAAATGCTGGAAAATCTGCACGCGCAAATGGGGCGCGTAGACCGGGCGCACGCGGGATTGGCTCCGAGCCAGAATCAACCCGTGCGAGACGCTGGCGGCTACGGGTCAATGGTTTATAAAAAGGCGGTCAAGACCCTGGAGGGCGTGCAGCTATCGACCGGCAAGGCGCTTCCCGAGGGCTACTCCGAAGTCCACCGTCGCGGAGAGCGTTTTGTCCCTGCAAAGGAAATGCAGGAAGCGCGAGAGCGCCAAGTCCGAGAGCGTGCCGAGCGAGAGGCGCGAGAGAAGGTTGAGCGCGAAGCGCGTGAAGCGGTAGAACTCGCCGAAGTCGCGGGCTCAATGGCTCACTTCATGTCCTCGATCACAGAGCGCGGGCTCCCAATTGAGCAAACGAAGAAACTGCATCGGGCGCTGAAGAATATTTTTGGACAAAATTTACGCAAGGAACAGTGGCCGTATGATTTTTCGCAGCACGGCCTTACGACGAAGATCACCGATGTCCAATTTGGTAAGAGTTCGGTTTCGCTGAGTATGCAGGTTTACGACGCCCAAGGGCGAGAGCTAATGGAAGGCTGGCGACGGCGCTGGAGCAGAGACGGCGGACGACCACACATCGAGAATTCCTACATGGGAGTGATGCGAAGTGCGCGCACGGGCGTTCAGATCGGGAACCTGATCAACTCTGGGCAGAGAGATTTGATGCGTTCGGTCCCTGGCGGCGGAGTGATTCACGTTCACGCCAACATCGACGTGGGCGGTTACACCTGGGCGAATCAGGGTTTCAGTTTTGACGGTGGTCGCAGCAGCACACTCAATCATTGGCGACAGAGGCTTCAGCTTTTCGCAAGACAATACGGGGTGACGTTGAGCGATGCGGACCTCATGCACTTCACCGAGCCTTGCCACTTCGCAGCTTTTAACGACGGCAAAAGATATGTGATGAACGTCCACGACATGCCTCTCTCGCAAAAACAAATTGATACGAAGTCTCTTTCTGGCGTTGTGGGAGAGCATCCTCTTGAGCCGTCCGAAATTGCTAATAATCGGACGTCGCGCATGGCGGTCCATCTTGGGAAAAAATTCATGCTCAATACCGACTGGTATGGGACGTGGGATTCCAAGACCAATTCCGAAGCCTCGAAATTTGCCGATCAGTATTACCAGCTTCGAGAGCGCGCTTCCGAGCACTTGAGGCCGGAATATAAAGCTGTGCTCTCGCGTGTGGCGAGTGGCGTGAGAGCGCCCGCTCCTGTGGCGGCACCGGCTCCTGTGGCTCCGACGCCGCGAGGGAGTGGCAGCGACATGGTGGATCGTCACATCCGTTATTGGCAGCCGAGACAGCGTTACGGCGGGACAGCGCGGACTAATATGTCGATGACCGATTCGCGAATGCAAAGAGTTTTGTCGTGGCCGCGAACGGACATCAAAAAGTTTCTTGAGCACGCTCCTCTGACTCCGGCGGCGAAGAGACGGATCAGAGAGGCTATGACCGGGGCTCCCAGATGAAAAATAAAAAAAAAGAAGAAGGCATTCAGCCGGACGGAAAATTCATTGAGGACGACGCTGTAGAGGCGCATCCGGATTTTCACGACGAGTACGTTGACATGGTGGACGAAGTTTTCGCAGAGAATCCTGGTTACACCGCACTTTTGAAACGGATTAAGAATGGCTCTGACCAAAGCTCAGATAAGTAAAATTCAAGAGCTTATTCGACGCCGTTTTCTCGCATTCACTTACGAGGCGGTCGGTGAGCGCGCTTTGACCCGATCTGAGATCCGAGAATTGAAACGGCTGGGACTGATTCGTGACAGCGTGAGAAACATGGTCGCCGATCCCTACATTTTGGGGAAAGTCGTTTCTACCGTAGAGCGGGGACGTGTGCGCGATGTAAGCCTGGAGCGTATCCTGAAACTCTTTGGCTCTACCGACAAGCTAGGGCCGGTCGAAAAGCAGGCGATCAAGTACGCTCAAGATCACGCGGGCCAGTATATTCGGGGAATTGGCGATGCTTTGGTGAAAGAGGTTGGCGCGACAGCGGCTCGAATCGCCGCTCAGAATTTGCGTGCGGTGCGTAAAGAGGTCGTTGGGGCGCTCAGAGATCGCAGTACGGTGAGTGAACTTTCAACTGCGCTTCGCGATGCTACCGACGATACATTTCGCGATTGGCGGAGAGTGGCTTCGACCGAAATAAACGATGCGATTCAAAACGGCATCTACAACGAGCTTCACGACAAGTCCGACGAAGGCCGGAATCAGTTGGTCTATAAGCGTCCCGCGCCAGACGGCTGCCGTTACTGCAAGGCGGTCTATCTTAAAGAGGATGGATTCACCCCAAAGATTTTTAGGCTGAGAGACTTGGCTCCTTCCAATATTGGAAGGAAGGCAAAAGACTGGCTTCCTACCGTGGGAAGTGTCCACCCGTGGTGCCAGTGTCAACTGCATCCGGTGATAGAAGGCTTTGATTTTGTTAAACAAAGGACCGTGGGAACTCCGTTCGTTTCCGAGGGCACGAGCTATAAGCTCGGTCAAGTCGTGGACGAAGAGATCTACGCCAGGCTCACGGTATCTCAGAAGAATAAGCTCCGTTGGGATGCCGTTCTCTCTTATACGGGTAAGACACCCAAGGCTTCCGTCCGAAAGAGTTTAGATAATTCTGCAATTTCCGAAAACGATTCAGAATGCGTTTGTAGTTATTGAGGGGAAAAATATTTTATGCGCAGCCACAAATATGTAAAGCGAACCGGCGGACCAGGAAATTACAAATACTGGTACAAAATGCCCGATGGATCGCTTCAGGCCGGAGATCAGGAAGAAGGCCGGAAAGAGCACGCGCATCGCCTTGTTGCCGGGAAAGTCCACGGTCATCACGAAATGAAAGTGGCCGACATCGCGAAAGAGACTGGCCTCACTTCGGGGAAAGTAAATTCCCGTTTGCAGAACTATAAGATCGCACAGCGGGCCGCCACAGCGCCCACTCACGGTTTTGAAGAGCATCACTTGAAAGAGGCGCACACGCCAATTTCGCATCCGGATTATGCGAGACACGTCGCTGCCGCCGAGAGAGCACCGGCTGCCGGTGCGCCTGGTCCGCGCCGCGCTACTCCGCGAGCCACTCCCGCTGCACGTCGCGGAAGTCCCGTCCCTGCTTCGGCGCGAACCGATACCGATTCGGGCGCTCGCGATCCTCACGGTCGAACGGACGCTGAGCGAACAAGCGACGCAAGCCGAGGACGAACTGCCCGTGCCGCTCGTCGTTTACCGCATGAAACCGATGCGTCACTTGCGGCTCGACGAACTGCGAGAACGGCTCCTCCTGTCGTAGGAGGTGTTGGAAGTCACGCAGCACGACCGGCAGCGGCCACTCCCGCCGCTCCGGCCACTCCCGCAGCGGAAACCCGCGAAGCGAAGATTAAGCGCCTGCGGGCGGAATTAGCCGCACTTGGTGGACCTTCGTTTGAACGACCAGAAGAGGCACCGGCAGTCGTCGCGGCTTCGGCAGAGAGAGTTCGCACAGCTTTAGCTCCCGCATCAAGGGCTGCTTCCACCCGTGCTCCGGCAGCCGCAGCATTGCGCGCGGCAGATCCGGATTTTGCGGCGGCGGAAGCGCCTGTCCGGAGAGCGGAAGAGGCGGCAACTCGCGGTGAGAATCCTTACCTCAACGGCGCGAAAGCTATTTTTGAAAAGATTAAGGGCGACCTTAAGCCCGAAAGAAAGACGACGTGCGAGCATGTGTTCGCAGCGCTCACGGCTCTCGGTCCTTCGGCAAGCGAATCGGCTCTCGTTGCGAAGTACAAAGAGTTGAGTGGGAAAAACATTCGCGGAATTTCTGGAATTTCCGACGAATTTGAAAAGGGAACCGGCCACGGGTTGGACGAGGTTCTCGGCAACGCTCCACTCGATCTCGAAGTCGAGCGTATGAAACGCGGTTACGCGGCAAAGCAGATGGAACGGATGCGACCGCATCTGAAAGATTCCTTCACTGCGCAAAATCCTTCCGCGCCTCCTCCTATGCCGACGTTCGGCGACATCAAAAGCTGGGGAGAATTTGGCGGAGCAAAACCGTCGTGGGCGGGAACTACGCGTCTCTCGATGCCGAAAGAAGTTTTCGATGCGGCGGTAAAGGGAGGGGACGGCAAGCCGTTGTATCCTCCCGCATGGATGCCGATTCATTTAATGCCCGCGTGGAATTACGTTGCGAAAAAAGTTGGTGCTGATGGATACCAGGCAAGACCTGTCGGATTTACTCAGGAGGGTGCGCCTAATGTTGGAAGCCAAGCCTCTTTTCAGGAGGGGATGATCACTGCCGCTCTCCGCAAGTACGTTGCCCATCGCGGAGCCGGAAAGATGGTTGATATTCCAAAGGCGAAACTTACCGAGATCGGTCTCACGCACGCAGAAATTTTTAAGGGTGAAATGGACTTCAAAGAAATAATTAAACACAAGATTGTGGATCTCGTGGCGCTACAACCTTTTCTTGATGCCGAAATGAAGGTTAAAAAATCTTTCGAGCTTGTCGTCGATGTGAATGCTCCGGCGGTTTCTTTCCGCAAGGGATTCACCGTCCCTCTTTCCAAAGGGGACATTGTGAAGGCTCGCATTGAAAAAATTCGAGGTTTGATTAATGAGAAAAAACAATCTCGACTGTCCTAATTGTAGCAGCAACGTGGTGAAGTCCTACGGGGGCGAAACCAAATTGCGCGCCAAGTTATTGAAGTGGAATAAGGACGGAATGTTTGCCGTTTGCAAAGGTTGTGGAACGGACATCGGTATCACTATCGACTTAATAAAATCGATCCAATCCGGTTTCGTTTATGAGATCGAAGAGGAAAAGCACTTGTTTTAGTTAATTCTTGGTGTCAAACTAAAAATAGACCCGCCCATATAGGCTCAAGTTTGATGGAGTGATTGGGAAAATTACTTTTTCAACACACTTGAGGCTATGAAAAAATTCTTCATTTCCGAAGGCGACTTCCGCGTCTGGTTGCCCAATGTCCAATTCATAGAAAAGAGCGAGGACGACTACAACTCTCGTCGTCTGCGCGGAATTATGTCCACCCAGCGAATTGATCGCCAGGGTGAATCTGTCGTCGCCAAAGGTTTAGAGTTCGACGACTTCCTCCATCACGGTCACTTCAACGACAATCACTCCCAAGAAACTTCCGCAATCGTCGGCTATCCCGAATCCGTTCAATACCATAAGAGCATGGAAGAATACGGCGGACCAAAATCCGAGGGCTGGACGTGTGAGGGTTTTGTGCTGAAGGGCACTAAACGCTCTGACGGAATTTGGGAACTCGCGAAGGCTCTCGCGGAAGTGCCGAATCGGAAGCTGGGCTTTTCCATTGAAGGGAAAGTCATTCGTCGCAATGACAAAACAATCGAGAAAGCCCGCATTCGTAATGTCGCGATCACCAACTGCCCGGTCAATACAGACTGTTTCCCTGGCGATGTGTCGGTGGTCGGAGCGGGTGAAAAGGTTTTTCAAAGGCTCTATTCAGGTCTTATGATCGAAGTGGTGCTTTCTACTGGCGAGAAGCTCACCGGAACACCGAATCACCCTGTACTCACGCAATTTGGCTGGGTGCCTCTTGGACAACTTGATAAAACGAGACACCGCATCGCCCGTTCTCTCGGTAACACTGTCTCCGCGTCTAGAATCTCCCGTGACGTAAATGACATGCCAGCCACACTTGAGGAGATATTTAACTTTACGAGCGTCATTCCGTCTAATAAGCGGGTTTACTCCGCCAGAAAAGAGCAATTCCACGGCGACGGGACCAGTAGCGGCGATGTCAACATTGTACTTATCGATGGCAAATTGAAGAATCGTCTTGATACCGCGTTTTTCCAAAAGTTCGGCGAGGGTGCGTTCGTCGCGTCCCAGTTGGGAGAGAGAATCCTGCCTTACCAGAGCTTTTGTAATAAGCTCGGATTTGGAAGCACGCTTGCTTCGTCGAACCCGATTCGCTCTTTTAGTGAGGAGTTTGCGCTGTCGGAGCGTGAGGTTCTTGTGTCGAACGGTCACGGCTTCACTCATGGTTCGAATAGAAATTCCAGCATCTCTCACGATTCTGGCCACTGTTTTGTGAGTAATTCCAAACTTAGCGCCTACAGCGACCGTACTCTCTCCATGCCGATAGGCTTCAGTGATATCTCTCGTAAGCGATCTTTCGGTTTTTCTGGTCATGTCTACAATCTTCAAACGGCACACGACTGGTATAGCGCCAACGGCATTATAGCACACAACTGCACTTGGGAAGTCCTGGACAAATCTTTTGCGTCTGAAGAGGTAGCAATGAAGTCAATGATGGCTGGTTACGGCGCGTCCCCCGGCACACAGACCGGCGGCGGCGCGATGCGCGGGGAATCTTTAGATTCCGACGAGAAAGTTTCTCAAGACGAGAAAAAGAAGAAGAGAGTGGCCGCTTTGAAAAAGGCACTTCTTTTCGACGATATGGAAAAGGCTATGGAAATAGTCTTGGATCGCCGTCCTGACATGGACGAAGAGGCGGCGGCTTATTTCGTAAACTACTTATTTAAGAAGGGAGGAATGCTATGAATTCCAATATAGGCCGTTTAGACACGGATCTGGTCGGAAAAGTGCTTCCGCACGACGCTCCAGAAACCGTAGTCGCCGCAATTTTGTCGAAACAAGATGAGATCATCGACAAATTAAATTCACTTCTCGTTGCCGTTGAAGCGGCGACGGACGGGAATACTTTGTTCACCGGGCTCGATGCAGCCGGGATCAAAGCGACTTTGGCAAAATTAGAATTTAAACTTTAAAGGAGGGGCCGATGATTACTAAGGATCAAGTAAAAAAGGCTTTGGATTCCTTGGAGGCGAACCTCGAAGATGAGGCGGTCACTAAGGCTTCCGAAGATGATTTGGATCAACCAGAAGGTGCGGACCTGGGCAATCCTGCCAAGGAAAAAATGTCCAGCAAAGCGCCTGCGCCTACTTCCAGCCCGAAGCCCGTAAAAAAGGCCGAAGCTGAAGTAGAAGAAGAGAGCGACGAAGATGAGGCCGAGGAATCGACCAAGTCTTTCGTCGAAGCAGCGCCCGAAGAAATTCAGACGAAGATTGATGTCTCTGAATTTTTGAAGTCGCTTGTGGATCATACGGGCAACGTGATCGATCAACTCCGCGCCGCTGTGGTGAAGAGTGAAGCGAATCACGAGAGCCGGTATTCCGGTGTTGTGGAAACGCTGAATGAAGTTCAGCAATCACAAGCCAAGATCGGTATCGTACTCAAAGCGCTTTGCCAGAAGATTGGAATTATCGAGGCATCGCCTGCTCGTCCCGCGAAAGCGGAAACCGTCGCCAAATCGACGGCTGCGACGGCGGAGCGAGAGTTCTCGTCTGGCTTGGGCAATGAGGGCGGAGAAGAGAAGTTCGCAAAGAGCCTCTCGGAAAACCCGGTTGTTGCTAAGTCTCAGATCGCGAACGCGCTCTGTGACATGGTGAGAAAAGGCGAGGCAACTGATCTCGACGTGATTGGTTTCGAGAGCGGCGGCTTTATCCGTCCCGAACTGACCGCGAAGCTAAAACAATCTTTAAGCTAAGAAGAGGAGAGGAGAGCTTATGAATCCAATTGTTGATCCCAAAGCGTTTGAACAGCACGGAGACGGCTTCGGTAATTCCGATGCCCAAACTGTTGCTGAACTTAACAAAGCCCTCACTGCCGGAACGGCTGTTACCCCTGGTACACAGTCCAACGGTGGTGCGCTCCGAGTTGAGTCGCTCGATTCCACGTTGAAGATCGTGTCGTTCTTGGAAAAGAACATCATTTTCTACAACGATATTCCCAAAACCAAAGCCTACAACACCGTCGAGGAATACAACATTCTCTCGAAGTATGGTGGCAAGGGCGGGTTTTTCATCGAAGAAGGCGGATTGCCGCGCTCCGAGGATAGCTCGTACCAACGCAAGGCCGCGTTCGTAAAGTTCATGGGAACTACTCGTGAGATCTCTCATCCGATGTTGCTGGTTCGTCCGGCTCACGGATCGGTGGTCGCGCTTGAGACCAAGAACGGTGCGAAGTGGATGCTCCAGCGCATGGAAGAGGCACTCTTCGCTGGCGCTTCGGGCGTGATCTCGCAATCCTTCGATGGGTTGGAGAGACAGTTGTTGGATGGTTACATCGATCCGACGACTGCCGGTGATGGACGTCCTGACGTCTCTTTGGAGCATGTGATTGACCTTCGCGGTCAAATCCTCTCCGAAGCGGTGTTCGAGGAAGTGTCTCGCATCCTGCAAGACAACTACTACTATCCGACGCATTGCTATTTGAACAATAGCAACCACACGGACTTCAACAAGGCGTTCTTCTCCAAGGGGCGCTTTCAGCTTCCCGTTGGCGCGGATTCGACCGTTGGATTCGTGGTGGATCGGGTGAGAACTTCTGGCGGCGTGGTTCAGCTTCGCCCGGACGTTTTCCTCCGCGTCGATCAAATGGCTCCTGCATTGGCAGACAATGCGGCGGCTCCCACGGCTCCGGCTTCGGCCACTGTCACTGTCCAGGCGGTCACCACGTCTCGCGGCTTCAAAGCCGCTGAGTATGGGACTTACCTGTACGAAGTGACTGCGGTTTCCAAGTCCGGTGAGTCGGCTCCTACCGCCGGTAACGCGGGCGCAGTAGTTGCGGCTGTCGGATCTGCGGAAGTGAAAGTCGTTATTGCTCGCGGCGCGGTCGCTGGTAACGATCTCACTCAGGGCTATCGCGTGTACCGCACGCGGTTGGGTGACACTTCGGGACGGAAGTATCTCGTCGCGGAGATCGCCTCTGCCGGTGCCTCGACCAACTACTTGGATGGAAATGAATTCCTTCCTGGTTTGGGTCGGGCGTACATGGGCCAGTTGGACGAATCGGTCATGTCCTTGCGTGAGTTGAGCCCCATGCTCAAGTTCCCGCTCGCGACGGTCGCCTCGTCCATTCGGTGGATGCAATTATACTATTGCGTGCCGATCACGTTCCGCCCTCGTGGCTGGGTTGTGATCAAGAATATCGGACGCCTAGACCAGCCCAAGTTGGGAACGGTTTAATCCGATAGAGTGATTTGAAGAGGGGGGGAGGGGAAACACTCCTCCTCCCTTTTTTATTAGATTGGAGATTTAATGAGACGATTGAAAAATGCGCGCATGGCAAATCAGAAACTCGCCACTGGCGGCGGGGTTCTGCAAGTGGATGCCGAAGGCTTTCTGGAAGTTGAAGATGAATTCGTACAGGCGTTTTTGAATTCTGGTTTCAAAATCGTCGCTCCCCTCAAAAAAGTTGAAGAGCAAAAAGCGAAAGAGCCCGAACCTCCGCCGGTAGAACTCAATTCTGGTCCTGGGATGGAATGCCCGGAAGAGTTGAAAACGGTACCGAGGGAAGCGAAGGATGCCGATCCGATTGATCTGAGTGGTGAGGAAGAAAAGCCAGCCGAGCCGAAATTTAAGCGAAAAGAATCGGACGCCAAGTGGCAAAGGAGTAAGCAATGACCGTAGAAATGGATGGAATGTTTGGAGGCAAAGGTGAACCGGATTACGCGGAACACTCTCGCCCTTCGTCCTCGAAGAAAGTAATTCAGGGACCGACTGCAATCGCGCCTGATCCAGCGGCTCCGGGAAAAAGCATCAATCCGATTGTCGGAGCAGTGAGCGCGGTTTCGGCTTCGCTGACGTTGCTTCGTGGGAAATGCTATCGCGTAATCTCAAGCGTCGCGGTGAATTTTCGCATGACGAATGGTGTGGGCACGGCGGTCGCTACTGACATATACCTTCCTGCGAATACTCCGATTTATTTGACGACGGATCGCTGGGAAACTCTTTCGGCGATTGCGGCTGGCGCGGGTAGTATTCAGGCGGTCGAAGTCGAGTAATGTACCAAACGGTGAATTATTTGCTCGCTGCCTATCTGCAAACGCGGGAAGGCGGCGGGCATAAAATTTTGAAGGTTGAGAAGGTGCGTCCTGGGAAGGCGAGGTTTTTTTTTGAAATTACCCTGGAGCAAGCCGAAAAAATTCAACTTCAATTCCATCACAGCATTTGTTCCGAGTTTGAGACGAAGCGGAAGCACACAATCAATTTGGCGTACTGAGGTGAATTGTGACCACGGCATATAATCAGAGGCCGCCAGTAAAAGATCTCGCGATCTCTCCGCAGGAGCTTAAAGATCTCTTCCTTTTCGGCGTTAAGCTGACGGACGACAATGGCTGTCCGTTTCCGGAGAGCATGTACGAGTTTTATATTCGATCTGCGCAAGAGTGGTTGGAAATGGAACTCGGTGGGATCTCAATAACCGAGCGAGTAATCACCAACGAGATCCACGATTACTACATGAATGATTATATCTCGTACAATTTTCTGAAACTTTTCCGATTCCCGGTGACGGAAGTGACGGACGTTTCAATCCAGTTCCCGCTTTCTTCGGACATTCTAACTTTTGATCCGACGTGGTACCGGGCCGAATCGGTGAGCGGTCAGGTGAATCTCGTCCCCACGCACGGGACTTTTTCTTCGATCCTTATTGGGCAAGCGGGCGGCTATCTCCCTCTTCTTAATCAGGCGTTTAATATTCCTGCGATCATGCGCGTAAGCTACCAGGTTGGCTTTAAGAAGGGCGCGATCCCGGCGAGCATTAAAGAGATCATCGGAATGAAGGCCGCGATGGGACCGCTGAATGTCGCGGGCGATCTGATCGCCGGAGCGGGTATTGCCTCGAAGTCTCTCAATATTGACGGACTTTCGCAGTCGATCTCGACCACTTCTTCGGCGACAAACTCCGGTTACGGTGCGCGCATCTTGCTTTACAGCAAGGACATAAAAGATCGGCTTGCGATCATGCGGCAGTATTACCGAGGGATTCAGATGCAGGTAGCCTAATGCCAGACTACACAGACAAATTAGGAGGGCTGCTACCGGCAAGCCCTAATACTTACCCGAAAACGACGACGAGAACTCCTCGAATTGATATTGATCCGCTTGAGTACGAGGGGTTAATTGAATCGCACGGCGCAAGAGTGCGCGTAACGCCGACTGTTCTCTGCCCGAATCGGACCTCGCTCGAAGATACAAACCACGTTTTGGACTGCCAGCTTTGCTGGGGTAGCGGAAACGTCGATCTCGATTCCAACGCGGTCGAGGATTGGGCGTATATCCAGGGAATAAAATTAGACAAAAAATTTGAGTTTCACGGCATCTTCGATCTGAAAGATGCGCAGATTACGACGAGAGCCGGGGTAAAGCTTTATTACTGGTACAAAATTGAAGTGATCGACTTTTCTTCTCTGTTCAACCAATTAATGAAACGGGGAAGCGGCGATGTGGACCGGCTTCGGTATTTACCGACGAAGAATTCCGATTTTTGCTTTCACTGTATTGATTCCACGGGCTACCGCTTTATCAGAGACGAGCATTATCGCATTGAAGGGCAGGAGATAAAGTGGCGAGGGACGAAGCGACCGGCTATCGGTTCGCTCTACTCTTTCATTTATCCCATCCTCCCGACGTTTCGAGTTTTGGAACTGCTTCACGAAAATCGGTTTTATTATTTCGGATATAACATCCCTGTTAAAGTTCCCGTTCAGCTTCCGCAGAATGCGCTGATCCGCTGGGACTACATCGCCAAGGGCGCGGGGAATGCTATCGAGGTAAAAACTTGATCAGCGTTAAAGCAAAAATTATTGAAATGGGTTTCAACCCAGAAGAGATCGAGGGCGTCTCAACGACCGCATTCGTGCGCTCGGTGGGCGCTGTCGCTCTGGCCGCCCGCGAAGAGTGGGTGCGGCTAGCGCAGGCAAGACTAAAATCTGGCCGCGAAGAGTACGTCAACGGGCTCAGGAAAAAAGAGAGCCTCGTTATCCGTGATGTCGGTGAGACGGTCGTTTTTGAAGTGGGACTGATCGGCAAGATGCCGAACCATTTTGAATTTGGGATGGACGCTTTCGATATGAAAACGGCGCGCCCAGGCTGGCTCGGTGGAAAAAAAGCGAAAACGAATAAAAAAGGAAAAAAGTACGTCATTATTCCCTTTCGACATTCGACCAGTAGTGATGCCCGACTTGCCTACACCGGCAAAGCCAAAGAGGCAGATTTAAAGTCCGAACTCCGAGGCGTCGTGCGAGATTACGGCTTAAATCGCGCCGTGAAAGTGGCAAGCGGAGGGAGTTATGCTTCCGGCGCAGTAAAGCGCGGGCCGACTTTCCCATTGAACGCTGCGATCCGAAAACACTTTCCGACTGCGAAAACTCACCCGCTCTCTGGCCTTACGCGGATTCAAAAGGGCGGGAAAAGCGGTGCAGGGCAACTCATGACTTTTCGGGTAATGAGTGAGGATTCCGCACCGGGAAGTTGGATGCACCCAGGAATTAAGGGCGCAAATCTTCTCCCCGAGGTAGAGGATTTTGCACACCACGAGTTGGGCAACATGCTTTTAAATTTGATCCCATTGGAGAAGTAATGCTAGGCCCCAACGCTTTTAGATACCCGCCGGTCGTTTCAGACGAGGCACCGCTTACCGGCGTATATCCGGTTGATTTTGTCTTGGAAACCGTTCTGCGGGCAGGGCTCGATTGGTTTAGGACCGACCCCAAGGCACCGATGTCGGTTTACGGGCACTTCACGGCTCCCTGGCTCTCGGCGAAGTACGGCGAGGCGAAGGTAAACGAGATCGCGGCCTACATCAAAAAGTACGAGATCCGAATAGTACAACACTTCGCGTTGATTGATTTGCAGCTTCCCTCGATCTCAATCCAGTTGCTCGATGGAAACGAAATGACGGAGCGCGCTAGTCTCTCCGATCACGCCCAGATGGTCGACGTGATGAATTCCGATGGGGAAGTCCAGGGCCGAAGCGAAGTGGGTTACGCCGCCGTGATGGACAATATTCACATCGGCATCCACAACATCGGGACGCCCGATCTCACCAAGTATCTTTACTACTTAGTGATCTACATCCTGAACTCTTTTAAGCCTCAACTCGAAGAGAGAGGGCTTATGCTGGGGACATTCCGGGCGACCGATCTCTCGCGGCTCAACGATTTTCTGCCCGAGAATATGTTTTCGCGCTTCGTCAATTTCAACGTCTTTACGATTGCCCCCTTCAAAAAGGGAGAAATGCCGATTATCGACACCTTCCTCGGGGTGCATGTCCCTCCGGGACCGTCTGTAATTTTTAACGAGAACTCCGATGAAGAGTTGAATATTGAAACAGGAGTGACGGTCGATGAGCGATAAAAAAGAAGAAGTTAAGCCTAAATTGTCCAAAGCAGAACTTATCGCCCGGTCGAAACTTCCGAAAGAGCAGAAAGACGCTTACCTCCGGGCGCTCGGTAAAGGGAACCAAGACGGTAAGGTTCCCTTTAGTGTTTACGCGAAAGTGCGAAACATAAGCGACAGTTTTGTAAAACCGATGCTCGCCTATCCCAAGGCGGCAGGTGTGGCAATGGCGTCACTGGAAGAGTGGGACCAAATTTTCACTGAATTTTAAAGGAGAGGTCAATGTCGATCAAAAGAACTTTCAACGGCGCGACGATAATCAGGCCGGGTGCGTACTCGAAAATTATTGTCGAAATGCTTACCGGATTCCCGCTCCAGCCCTCGGGCGTAGTGGGGATTGTGGGTGAAGCGGTCGGAGGAGAGCCTCGGGTTCTCGACATTCTCTCTCGCGAGAGAATCCAGGACGCGAAAGCCCGCTACAAGTCGGGGCCTATCGCGGACGCTCTGGAGCTTTTGGTCAATCCCTCGAAAGATCCCCGCGTTCCGAACGGTGCCTCCACTATCGTCGTTTACAAAGTAAACGCGGGCACGCAGTCGCAGGTGAACCTGACGAACTCGGATGCGATCAACCAATTTCTTTTGAAGTCCCAAAACTACGGGGACGACGAGAACAATCTCAACGTGCTCGTTTCGGCGGGAAGCGTTCTTGATTTGAATGCGATCCTCGCGGGATCAGTAGCCGGTCCTTTCGCTTTGGCAGGCGGTGAGACGTTAATCCTCACCGCGAACAATGTGGTTTACACGTTCACTAATACGCTAGTGGGCGGAGCGATTACGACGGCAGCGCTCGTCGCGGAATTGAATGTCGCGGCTCGCTGGTCCGGTTCGCTGAAGCCGGTTGTGGCAAGCGGCACGACGACGATCACTCTCACGCTCGATGCGACGGTGGTTACGACTGGCGCAAAGGACTACGGGTATCTGAAGGTCGATCCCGCGTCCACGTTGGATCTGATCGCCGGTATCACGGGCGAGAACCGGGGAAAAAAGGGCAGCCGTTTCGCCACGCTTCGCAAGGGCTCTACAGTAGAAATGACCTTGGAAATTGGCGGGCTCGATACCATGAGTATCAAGTACGTCGGAGCGGGCACGGCGGCTGTGATGACGATCCAGGATTCGCTGGGCGCGATGAAGCTTACGACCACGGTCACGGGTGCCGGAGGCGATAACCTCGATCTTACGCTCCGCGATGCGAACGGTAAGGTGAAGTACACGCTGAAGCAATTGTCGGATCTGATCAACGCCCACGCGGCCTACGAGTCGGCAGTCCTTTATCCAAATCCCGAACTCAATGCGGACGAGTTGGATTACTACTTGTCGCTCGACATCCGCAATGTCTCGGCGGTCCTTCGTCGTGATTCGGCGGATTTTCTGGAAAAGGTCAACGTCGGGCAGTTGGCGACGGCATCGAAAATTTCCAACATTTATAAAGAAGTCCTCACTTTCGGAATCCCGAAATTCTTCGCTCTCGGAACGGATGGGACTTCCACCAACGCCGATTGGGTGAATGCGTTCGAGGCGTTCAAGGAAGAGCGAATTAACGTGGTCGTGCCCTTGATCTCGCAAGATGTGGGTGCGCTCTCGATTGATTCAATCAATGCCGGTGCAGCGGCGCACGCGGCTTGGGGATGGGGAACCACGGGAAAATCGGAGCGCTCGGCGTTTATCTCGAAGAGCGCGGCGAAAGAGGCTTTCAAGACTGCGTGCCGGAATACCGCAAGCGGGTATGTGAGCATGTTTGGTCAAGAGCCCGAAGTGCTGAACCGTCTCGGGGAATTAGAATTTTTAAAACCGTGGGCAGCGGCTTGCATCGCCGCCGGTCTTCGCGCTGGCGCGGAAGTGGGAGAGCCTCTCACTTTCAAGATCGTCAACGTGAACAATATTCGTGTCGCCGATGGATCGTGGAATCCTAAAAAGGATTACGCAGAAATGATCGAGGCCGGTGCGACGATCTTGGAGCCGCTGGATTCCGGTGGTTTCCGCATCGTCCTTGGCAACACGACCTACGGTGCTGATCCCAACTTCGTTTGGAATCGCGAATCGGTCGTGCAGGCGGCGGGTTTCATCGCCTACGATCTCCGGTTCAATTTAGAATTGGTGTTTACGGGAACCAAGGCGAGGACTGGAACTGCCGAGGCAATCGCGAACTTCATTAAGTCCAGGATGACCACTTATCTGGAAGCCGACATCACAGTAGGCGATGATTTGAATGAGGGGCTTGGTTACTCCAAGCTCGGGGTCAGCGTCCAAGGAAATACGGCATTGATAAATATTTCTGTAACTCCCGTGCAGGGAGTGGACTTCATTCTGCCGACGATTTACTTGGCTGATATCAGACAAACTGCTTAAAAATTTTAGCCGATAAGGGGGCGACCAGATGACGACTGTAATGACGGGTGCAAAGGCGATATTCCGAATCGCCGGAAACCAAATCGCTTATGCTTCGAGTGTTACCTACAACGAGAATATCCAACTGGAAGAGGTCAACGTCCTCGACGAACTCGTGACCAAGGAACTGGCGGAAGTCGGCTACCGAGTGGATATGAGTTGCCAGACTTTCCGGGTGCAAAATCAGTCGGTAAAGCAGCTTGGGATTATGTCGAAGCTCAGCGCAATTCTCACTCAGGGAGAGTTGACGGCGGAGATCGTAGACAGGAATTCCAATGCCGTTCTCCTTCTCATGGAGGGCGTGAAGCTCGAATCGCGACAAACCACGGTCGATGCTCGTGGACTTATGACGGAAACTTGGAACTTCCGAGGCCGCAAGTCCTCTGACGAATCGAACGGGTAAGGTTTTATAATTAGATTGAAAGGTAGAAAATGAAAAAGTACACACTTCCTAACATGGAGTTCCCGTTCTCAATCCAAATGGTCGGTGAAGAAACCGGGATCAATTGGGTTGGGAACTTTTTGTATCGGCGTCCCACTCTGCTTGATCGCAGCCGAATCGACTCTTTTCGAGTCAGCCTCAATGGTGATCTCCTCACTCTGAAACCAGAAATTGAAGAATTTAATAAGGCCGTTTCGCATTTGCGTCACACACTTACGGAAGCTCCGGAGTGGTGGACGGAAGCGGACATGGGCGGATCTTTGTACGATGGGAACGTCGTAAAAGAAATTTATGCTAAGTGCATGGAGTTTGAGAAACGCTGGAAGGAGAAGGTGACAGGAGGCAAGCCCGAAGAGGTGGAGGCTGGGAAAAATGAAATTAAGGACGTCCCCTCTCCCACGATTGCTACCGGAAAATAGCGATAACCTGCATCGGATTGCGATCTCCAATATCACCGTAAACACCGAGACGAAGATCTCGCGATGGTGGTCGGAGAAGTTCCGCACTCCGATGAAACCTTTTCTTGAGCATACGACCGAAGAATTGGTGATCATGTTTCTGGAAGATCACTACGAGAAAAACCCGATTGAAATGCAGAAGTTTTTGGCTCCCGCTCCCGAAGAGGGTGAATGGGATGGGAAGATGCCCGTCGAGTACGAGCGGGTGATGGAAGCCAAAATGAAAAAGATTCAGGAAAAAAACAAAGTCGATCTCAGTAAGTATCAAGACGAGAAACCCGTTTCGCAGGAAGAAGAAGACCGGATCTTAAAAAACCTGGGGCTCCCGCAGGACAAGGGAGAGTTTGAGGATAATTTCGAGGACTAGATGCAAGCCAAAGTCAGTTTGATTGCCGATGTAGCCGGATTCAAACGACGGCTGCAAGAGGCCGGTGCGGCCTTCAAACAGTTCCAGCGGATCGTCTCGGCGCAAACCGGAAATTCTTTTGTTGGTCCGATGCCGCTTACTTCCGGTGGAAGTCCGCGTGGGATCGCAGGCGGTGCTGGAGGGAATCTCGCCGGTAATAGCGGTGGAGGCATGGGAGGCTCGCTCCTCTCGATGGGCATGAAGGGTGCGGCTGCGGTCGGCGTGACAGTCGGAGCCGCTGCGCTCTACCAGCGAAGGCTCGATATTGCCCGCCAAAACATGTCTATTCGCTCGCTCACGGGCGGTTCGACCGTTGGCGGGATAAGCTCACAGGGTTTCACGGGCGAGGAGCACCGCGAGCGCGCTATGGGAATTGCTACCGAGCTTGGCAGGAATGCGAGCGAAGCCGAGCTTACGCGATTGACAGATCAGAGCGAAAAACTCCAGCGAAGATTTGGAATTTCCCAAGAGCAGAGTTCGGCGACTGTCGGTGCTGGTCGACGTGCTGGAGCGCAGGGTGAAAAAGTTTTGGCGACCGCGATTGGTGCGGCGGTAACGAGCGGGCTTACGGGTTCTCGCGTGGGAGAGTTCCTCGCTTCGATGACCGAATCTCTCACTCAGATGTCCCAAGGGGTAAACATCGACACGAGTTCCCTGGCGGGCATGGCTTCCAGCCTCGCTGGCATGTCCTTTTTTAAGGACGATCCGCGCAGGGCATTCCGCACGATTCAGCAAATGGGAGGCGCATTCTCGAATGGGGATCGCTACCAGCAAGCGCAGGCGGCGCGCGCAATTCAGATGTCCTCGCCGGGTGCATCGGCTGCCGACATTGAGTTGCGCCGATCCCAAGGGCTCTTTGGGGAAACGAGCGCGAAGGATCTGGACCGCATGAAGCGGCTTGGTTACGACGATTCGACGATAAAAACGCTAGGGCTCAAGGGACCAGAACTTATCGGCAACATCTTCAAGGATGTTATGGCGACAGGTTCGGGAATGGGGATGGGAGAAAAGCAACTCCAGTTCCAGCAAAAGACCGGCATTCAAGATTTTGGTGCGGCGCAATCACTTTTCCTCCGAATCCAGGAAGCGGAAAGAAAAGGCGAAGCTTTCAAGCTCACCAAGTTTGATCGTAAAAAATTACAGGAAGCCGGACAATCTCCTGAAGTTCTTGTGATGAAAAATTTGGATGGGAGCATCCTGAATCTCAATACGAGCGTACAGAATCTTACTGACCGAATGAGTAACGTCGCGGGCGAGGGTGCGGTTGGTGCAAAAGGGGTTTGGGATACCGCGAGCGGTTGGCTCGGAAAAGTGAATTCCGGCAATCTTACGGATCAAGTAGGCGGCAACAACGGCGGTTTCTTAAGTTACGGCGGCAAGAGCGGTCCTCCTTCGGGTGATGATCTTGCGGGAACGCCGGAAATGTTTGCGGCGGCTTTCGCAAAAGAGTTGGTGGAGGCGCTGAAAGAGAACACGACAGCCACGAGAAATAATTCCAAGACCACAAAGGGTGGAATTCCGGGGAACGCTACCGTGATGGATCGAAGGAGAGAGGTCACGGGTAAATGAGTAATTTCTCTCTGGGAGATCGTGGCCCATTTGGGAGATTCCCACTCGATAAGCGCTCTGTGGCGTCGAGAAGTTCGTTTGCCTCCGTCGTTTACTGGCACTACAAGCGTCAGAACCTTGGGGCTGCGACCGGGCTTGCCTCCGCGTCCGATTCGGCAAAACTCGATACCGACGCCTTCACGTTTGAGACGGGCCAGCTAGAAGAAGAGATTGCCTCTGTCCGAATGAATAAGTCTCTCGACCAATCTTCGGGGACTTTCGATCTCACGCTATTTCCGACGACGAACTGGAAGGCGAAACTCTCTCCGGGCGATTGGATCGCAATTTATATTTTTGACGAATACGAGGTGAAAAAAGGAGCGCAGCGGGGGAACACCAACCTCCTCATGCTGGGCAACATAGATCGAGTGTCGCGCACGCTCTCGAAAAATGACGACGATGATAAGATCGAGTTGCGCTACACGGTGAGTGGAAGGGACTTTGGAAAAGTTTTTGAGGACACGGACATTTGGTTCGATCCGTACACAAACCAAATGTCTGGGCTAGATGTGGCCCTCCGCACGGCGGGCCTTCCGCTCTCTGGAAACCCAAGCGACATCACGAAAGCAGCTATCGACGTATTTCTGGGGCCGGGTGCAATAACCAACCTGGGAAAGACCGCAGGGCTTGGGATGTGGCGTGTCCCGAAACCCGTCGTCACTCTCTTCGGGAGCCAAACGGGCGCAAGCGCGAATTTTTACGATCTCTTAAGAGTAAATATCACACCCAATTTGCCGGGCTTTAAAGCCAATCAGATGCTCGCGCCGGACGATTCAAACTCTCTCTGGGAGCTTTTAAAGCGCGGAGCGAATTCCCTCGTAAACGATCTTTATATCGAAATGGTGAAGGACAGCAATCGTCGCTCGGTTCCGACGATCACGTTGCGTCCCAGACCAGTTTGCTCGCCCGCACTTCGATCAAGCGTAAAGGGGACTTTAGGCGGCGCAGTCCAAACGCTTCAGGAATTATCTTCTACAAGTTTTTTGGAGCTATCGCCCGCAGAAATTCGCTTCGAGAATATGGGGAAGGACGACCATTCCCGCTTTAATCTTTTCTGGCTCTACACGACGCTGAAAACCGATTACATGCTTTCTCCCAGCGCCAATCTCGATCTCGCAAGAGGAATCGGTAATCCCACGTTCCAACGCCAGTCGATTCAGCGCCACGGTCTTCGTAGGCTCCAGCAAACTTTGGAATTCTGCTACCAGGAAGATGCGCGAAAAAAAGGCGTGAAAGTTCTCGGAGCCAATTCCAACTTGAATATCTTTCGGGCCTTCATGGAACAGGTCTACGACATGCACTCCTTTAATCACCTCTACGATGCGGGGACGATTGAATGCACGGGTGTCGTGGAGGCGGAAGTCGGGAAGGCTCTCATAATTAAGCCCTCGCGTTCCGGTGATCCTGAGAAAATTTTTCTTATCGAGGGTTACGAGCATGAGTGGACTTTCCCGAACGTGTGGCGCACGACTTTCACGCTCACCCACGGGCAGTTTAAATCGACCGTCTCGAAAAATATTTTCATTGATCTAAGCGAAGCAGACGGCGGCCAGCCTGATTCACTAATCGACAATGTTTACATCGCAAAGACTGTGACGGACAAATGAGATACACGAGAGACGGCGGTGTAATCCCATCGAGCGTTCCCGTGGGAAGGAAGAGGAGTGACAGCCATAGCCGTATGTTTGGCATTTATCGCGGGAGCGTTATTAGAACGCTGTACCCGGACGATCCGGCGAATAGATCCGGAGAAAGAGTAGAGTACGTCGTCAAATGCCTGGGACAAGAATACCGGAATGCCGTTAATCTTAAAGAAGGTGGAGGCGTTTACAATTTCAATGAGCGCATCCGTAAGCAGACCGAAAAGGCTTTTGCCGGGCGTATTGATCCCCAATCCTCGCGCAACGAGGATTTGGACGGTGAAGCGGTCTTTGTAATGTTCGTTGATGGGCACGGGGATTACCCGGTTATCGTTGGAGCCCAGCAACATCCAAGGCAGGCAACCAAAGCATCGAAGGCGAACGGACTTTGCGACGTAATGGAGTTCAACGGGATTGAAGTTAAGATCGATAAGGATTCCAATTACACAATAACTTCAGTGGGGAGAAAATCTCCAGATGGAGCGGTAGAGAATCCCGCTGCGGTCGGGACGATGATTAAGATCGCAGACAACGGCGATGTCGAGGTTGTATCAAAAAACGACATAACATTCTCTACGGAGAGTGGAACGCACAAATTCTATAAAGACGGGAAGCACGAGATAAAGAGTGCAACGGCGGAGTTGATGGACCTTTTGGTGCAGCTCGTGGACACGCTTACGAAAGTGCAGACGATGACGTTGATGGGTCCGCAGAAATTCCTCCCTAACTTCATTCTTGATCTGACACTTATCAAAACAAAATTGGAAACTTTTAAGGTGTAACTATGGCAATGAGCGGGACAGTCCTTGGGACTTTAATTTGGACAAATATCAAATCGCGCAATCCTCCTGCGCCCGGTCCAGCCGAGGATTCGAAGGGTTTGGCGGAATGGATCGCGATTGCAACGGACATCGTAACTCATATTAAGACTACGGGCGTCGTAAATGCGACTGGTCCTGATCCTCAAGGCGGTTCTCAGGTTGTTGTTGGGACAGTGACCTAAATCCGACAAAGGGAGATATGGGATTATTCGGCAACATTATCGGCGAGATTCAGGGCGCGATTGATTCGCTAACGAATATCTTTGGAGGATCAACGGGGAAGACTAAATATCCCGATATCTCCGGCATTGACACCAGACGCTTTACGAATGTGCCTGACTATCGCAATAAAGACTGGAAAGAGAGCCGGGGTTACGGCTTCCAGGTCTATCGTATTTTGAGCGGTGGGAAAAAAGAGGAAGCTGGTTGGAAAGAACTGCGGCTCCAAATCAATCCGCAAGAATTACAGCAGGATGAAATTTTCGCCATTGAAGTTACGCCCACCCTACGGGGTGTGTTAGTCGAACATCATGGCGCAATCTTAAAAGATATCGTTATTTCCGGAACAACCGGAATCTCCCCCTTGCGCCGAGAAGGGGGAGCCGATCCCCGTACAGGACGTCCGATCATGCAGAGTGGGCATTCGGGCTTCGAGGAATTCCACGAGTTACGATCTTACATCCGCGCCTATGTGGAGGCGAAACGTCTCGACACCAGACAGAACGGTGAGCTTCGTTTAGTTTTCAAAAACTTCAAGGACAGCGAATTCCTATTCGTCGAGCCCATGAAGTTCTCGATGAAACGTTCGGCGCAAAGTCCTCTCATGTACGGCTATTCTATTGCGCTAAAAGGCATCGGTGTTTCCTTAGATCACAAAAAAGATGAGGCAAGTTTTTTTGAAAACATCGACACCATTATCGACACCGTGGCTGACTATTTGGAAATTGGACAGAAAATTATTGTAGGTTCCATCGGAATTGTTTCTCGAATAGAGCGGGACGTCACAAATACAATTATTATTCCGATTACAAAACTCATTGGTGCGGTTCGCGCCGTTGGAACAGGAGTATTAGGATTTACTCGCGCGTTTGTAGACGATTTGAAAAAGACCATTGAGGTCGTGGAGTCCAATCTGAACGACGCCTTCGGGAGAGATACTTCCGACTTCAATACTGCCACAGGGAAAACTCAACTCTTCACCGGCTCAGGACGAGAGACGACCTATCAGGAGCTGCAAGTCTTGAATGCTTTTGGCTCGGTGAAAAGAGGGCTCCTTCTTCTCGCAGCTCAGGAAGATCCATTTTTTGCGAAGAATGTTTACGATGCTAACAAGGATGCAATCGCAGGATCATTTGGCGACAAGTACACGTTTCGTGAGCCGAAGTCGGTGCGCCAGGTCCGTATCCTCGGCAATGACGACATCCAGACTATCGCCGCGCGAGAGTTGGGCAATGTGGACACCTACCGTGACATCGTGCTTTTGAATAGCCTGAAACCTCCTTATATCGATATTTCCGGGGGTAACGGCGTACTGAAACCAGGGGATTTGATTCTTATTCCGCAACAGTCTGCGTCAAACCAGATCGGTGTGCTTCAGAATAAGCAATACAACATCACGCGATTTTTTAATTTCGCAGAAAAAAACTTAGGTGTAGATCTGCGTTTAAATGCGGATGGGGATCTCATTTTGACGAACGCTTCGGACTTCTCGCTCGTGGCAGGCGTGGAAAATTTAGTCCAGGCAATCGGAATCAGATTATTGCTGGAACGGGGAAGTCTAAAACGACATCCCTCGGTTGGGACGAACCTCCAGATCGGAAGCAAGACGACCAACATCGCAGAACTTCGAGATCAAATTGTCGGTTCTCTTGCTACAGATCCCAGGATAGAATCCATTCCTTTCGTCCAGCTTTTCCAAGAGAGCGGGACGACCCGCATCAATATGATTCTAAAGATTAAGCAATTGGAACAGCCAGTGCCGATTCCATTGTCGTTGCCTAATTAGGAGAAGATATGTCTTTCAGTCCACGTACATTCCCGGAAATTTTAGGCGAGATGATAGCGCGAATGATCGCGCTCACACCTTTGACCGACGTAAATTTCGGCTCAGTCCTTACCACTCTTCTCGAAGCAGCAGCGCAAGAAGACGACGAACAGTATTTCCAGATGCTCGAAATTATCCGCAACTTCGCGCTCGATACTACGACCGGAACGGATTTGGATGATCGGGCGATTGAGTACAACCTTACGCGCTTACCGGCGCGCAATGCCTCGACGCGAGTGACGCTCTCGGATTCGGCAATTGCCAAGAAATTTACGCAAATTTATTCCGCCCTCCCAGGACCGGATGCTGGGACGACATCTTTAAACGGTGTGTCGAGCGTGGGATTCCCCACCACGGGCAGCATTATCGTAGGACGCGGAACGACTAGCGTTGAAACGGTTCCCTATTCTTCGATCACGGCAAACATCGGCTACGTCACCTTCAACCTCTCGGCTCCTCTGTCTTTCGATCACGGCGTCGAGGAAGCGGTAATCCTCTCGCAAGGTGGAGCGCGCACGATTCCGATTGGAACTCTGGTCGCCGTCCCCGCATCCGACATCAACGAGCAAATTGATTACACGGTCGATGCGAACGCGATTATTTTAGACGGCGAATCTTTCGTTGCCGAGATTCCGATCACCGCCGTCGTTGCCGGAAGTGCGGCGAACGTGCCCATCGGTTCCATCAATCTTTTTCCCTCGCCGCCTTTTTCGACTGCCGTGGTGTCCAACCCTCAGCGAGTGACGAACGGCAGAGACGAAGAGACAGATCAGGAATTGCGTGACCGAATCAAGGACACGATTCAATCCCTTTCGCGGGGAACGCCGAAAGCAATCAATAGCGGTGTCATCGGGCTCCTCTCGGAAATTGACAATAAGCGCGTGGTTTCGGCATCCCTCGTGGAGCCCACACTCCCCGCCGAAGTCGTCAAGCTTTACATCGACGATGGGACCGGATTCCTCCCCTCGACAGAGCACGTTGGCTTTGAAGAAGTCGTGGCCCTTGCGACCGGCGGAGAGAAATTCCTGCGAGCGGATAATGTCCCGATCTTAAAAGCGACGCTCGAAACTCAGAACGTCGCGCCCTTTCTTCTTATTGGCGGCGAGATCTTAACGGTAGAAGTGAACGGCGTTTTTGAATCCATCACTTTCGATTCGACCGACTTTTCCACGCCCGGTGCCGCGTCCTCGCAGGAAGTGCTCACCAAGATCAATAGGGCCTCTACGCTAATTGAAGCGAGAAAAACGATTGGCGATGGAGTAAGAATTTTTGCCCGCGCAAGCTCCAATGAGAGAATCCGTGTGGTCGGAGGCGACGCCAACACCGCTCTGAACTTCTCGCTCGTCGTAAAATCTTCCACCAATCTTTATTTAGTGCGAAATTACGAGATCACGCAGCTTGGGAAAGATGGAATTACCGCCTCGACGGAATCCACTCTCAGCGAACTTTACAACATGTCCAGCCCGCAAATGCTTTGCCTGGTCGTGGACGGCAACGTCGCGGGGCCTCAACTCGTATTTTTTGATCCCGCAGACTTTGCGGTGCCAGCTTTCGCGACAGCCGAAGAGGTCGCGGCTCTGATTGATAGTGAGATCTCGGGCATCACTTCGGTCGCCTCCTCGGATGCGACGCGGGTAAGAATCACGTCGAACCAAATCCGCAGCGCCCGTTCCAAGGTTCGCGTGATCGAGAATTTCGATGCGGCTTGGAAAGTCGTTTTGGGCACTCCCACAGATATTTCTGCGGCGGTAAAAACCAATTCCTCGAACACTCCGTTTTTCACAAACGATCAGGACATGCTCTACGTTGGGCATAACGACGTAAGATTCCAGAGCATCTATTTTAATTTCGCTGCGACCGCGAACGCGAGCCTGCTTCCCATCTTTGAGTTCTGGGACGGGCTTGTGTGGGCACCGCTCGGAGTTTACGACGGCACCAATGGGATGCAGCAAGCCGGATTCGTTACTTTCCGCGCTCCGCATACCTGGGCGAAAGTAATCTTCCAAACCGGGGCTGCGAAATACTGGATTCGCATCCGACGCAATAACCCTGCGGTAATTTCCATCCCTACTGAGAGCAGAATTAAAGTTTGCTCGATGAATGAGGTCTTAGGGTTTACCGAAGTGGAAGCGGTCGGAATGGATCGAGACTACACGCTAAACCGCTTCATCGGGCAGTTCGAGTTGGAAACTCCGCTCCTACCCGGAGATCAGATTACGCTCGGCTCCTACGACACGAGAGCTTACGCCGTTTCAATCAACGGTCCTTTCGGGATCTTCGGCGGAGAAATTCTCAACTTCACTCTCGACGGTGTTCCCAAGACGATCACTTTCCAGGCGGGCGATTTTGTAATCCCTGGCGTTGCCACTCCCGCCGAGATCGCGACCGCTTTGAATGCTCGCGTCCCCGGCGTCAGCGCTACGGTTATTGATTTGAAAGTGAAACTCCGAACGGCTACCTGGGCCGATACCGGCACGGTACAAGTGACCGGCGGGACAGCGAACGTGGTCCTGGGTTTTTCTACTGCACCCAAGACGGCGTTTTTCCCGCACGTCCCAGCGATACAGTCCATTGCTGGGCCTTTCGCCTTCTCGCCCGGAATGACGATTGTTGCGATTATCGACGGGAACTTGGTGAACAGTTTCTCCGTCCCGTGCGGAAAGACGGGAGCGCTTACAAATTCTCTGGGCACGACTATCGTTTTTGATACCGCACTCACCGTGGTTTTCCCGGATGCGGCGGACCTCCCCGGCTACCAGATTCGGCTCACAAGCGGAGCGTTCTCTGGGCAGACGCGAACGATCAGTTCCTATATTCCCGGCACGGGACAGATAACCGTTTCGGTCGCCTTCGGCGGAGTTCCGGCGGCGGCGGACACCTACGAGATCATGCCGGTGAATGCGGATCAGGTGGTGCGGCTTTGGAATAACCGGCGAGTTACTCAGCTTTCGACGAAGGCGGTCGTAAGTGTCTCGGGTGGAGGCACGAAGGTGCAAATTGAATCGCCTACGATTGGCGAGGACGGCTCGGTGAACGTGCCCGGTGGGACCGGCAACGCGGTCCTGCAATTCCCCACGGCGATCAGTAAAGGCGTGGACGGGTATCGGTATTTCACCAACCTCCTGCAACTTGTGCAGCAAACGGTGGACGGAAAAATTGATGACCCAGAAAATTTCCCCGGCCTTCGCGCAGCGGGCGTGCAGATTGAAGTGGCAGAGCCGGTTTCGGTTCTCGTCACTATCGAAATTGACATCACGATGTCTGAGGGCTTCACGGTCGTCGGGGCGGAGAACGACATCAAGTCTGCGATCTCGGCGTACATCAATAATTTAAAAGTCGGTCAGGACGTCGTGATCTCGGAAGTAATTTGTGCCGTACAGGATTTGTTGGAGGTTTCAGATGTGCAGATGATCTCTCCGACCGCGAATATTGCAATCGCCGATAATGAGTTGGCGAGAATTTCGGAGAATGACATCGTAGTCGGATAACATGGCAAAACTTGATAAAATGACAAGATCGATGCCGGGCTTTTATAAGCCCAGCACGAATACGAATATCAAGGCCGTCTTGACGGCGTGGGCGGACGAAGATGATCGAATCGTTGAGGCAATAAAAGACGCGAGAGATCAGATCTTCGTAAAGGATGCTTCCGGGCAATACCTAAACGCTCTGGGCTCAAACGTCGGTGTGTTCCGACCAGCCACTCCGATCTCAGACGAATTGTATCGCGCTCTCGTCCCCATCCTGAGCTTTCGCCCGAAGCAAGTTCGTCACATTATTAAGCTGATCCTGGACGTTTTCTTCGGGGTAAATAATCCGGCTGTCTCAATCAATGAGATTAACCCGAATGAGATCGTGATTCAGATTCCGTCGACCGTCCCGACGCTCGCGAGAGGGCTTCGGGGATCTCTGCACCTGAAGAATTTTTCTGGCCTTATCATTTCTGTCGATAACATCCTGAAGCAAATTACGATCAGCGTAGACGGCGATACCAAGGTAATTACGACCAATGAATTGGCGCTGGGGCACTTCTTTCAGGACTTGAAAGATTCTCTGATTATTTCCAACACGAGCATCGTCCCTTTCAGCGATAGCGGATTCCGGTCGGCTTCAGTGACAATCCCTCTCGGTGCTACGAGTGTCGCTGTCGTATTTTCTACGCCAATGCCCAATGCGAACTACGCGGTTCTTCCACAGCTTGCAAATATTCTTGATCCCGCGCCGCAGTTTCAGTCGCCAATTATCACGCAGAAAACTTTGTCGGGATTTACGGCCTCGTGGACGGCACCGACCGATTCCGCAAATTATTTGCTTAATTTTTTGGCGTCCCTGGCAGATGCGCCGCTCTCGTCCAACATAGTCCTGCAATTCGGCCCAGCGGAAGACCTGTCCGGCTATCTGGTTGGCGAGCAATATGTGATGTCGCTCCCGGAATATCCCGGCTCTTTTCTTCACGACCCGACGAAACCGTACAGCGTCACACGAAACCGGAGCACGACGAGCCAAAATATCACGGCGGGTTCAATTGTTATTTCGCTGAATATGCAGGACGCCTCGCCCTTCCCCGATCAAGCGGGCTTCGTCATTTTTGATTTTGGCTTGAGGACTGAAGAAGTCGTCGAGTACACGCGGCGACCAAGCAATTCAACTTTGCTGCTCGATCCGACTTATACTTTTGTTCACGATCATCCGATTGGGACTGTGGTTAACTTCATTGTGAAACCGTACATCGTTCCCGGCACGGACGGATTTGATTACCCGGCTTATGTGACCGGGGTTTCGGCAGCCAGAGAATTGGCGCAAGCGATTGTGGAATCGGTCGTCGCGGCGGGAATCGTCGTCAGATGGGTCGTTCCAAGCGACATAGAATGTTAGGAGCGTAAATGCAAAAGAAACAGAGATTCGTTGCCGATCAGAGAGTAGATCTTCCCCATATCGAGAGGATGCTTAATTTCATCGAGCAAGAATTCAACGCCTACAACCGGGCGTTCAGTCCGTTCAATATCATTTTCAAAAACTGGAAGATCGAAGATAACGGCGGTCTTTCGGTTCGAGTAAATAATATCGACGACTCTCTTCTTTTCGATACCGAGAAGGTCGGCAAAGAGGGCGTGGTTTTCCGCAAAGCGGGAGATCCTATCCTGTCGCTTACTCTCGCAAATAACGCGGTGAACTATGTTGAGCTTCAGGTCGAGAGCATCACTGAAGGACCGCAGATCGTCGCCCTCTGGGACGACAATGCGAAAGTGGAGTACGCGCAGGTGGTCGATACCTGCTACCACGAGGAGCCCAAGCTCGTTTCCAATACTATCGGCTTCACGAGTGATCCCGACAAGCTCAAGCTCGCAATCGTCACGACTTCGGGCGGAGTGATCACGGTTATTTCCGATCAGAGAGACGCAGCCTTTCACGTCTCGGCTCCGTGGGACTTCGGCGTCCCTCGCTCCGATTTTGGAATTGAATCGGTGAAAGATTCCTTTGATGCCCTTGCGACTTCGATCCAGGAACTAAAGGGCACGGGCGACTGGTATGACGCTCCGACGACGAACTTGAAGCTCTTGAAAGAGTATCAAAATATTTTCTACACCGGAGGCGGCACGATCCAGTGGGAAGGTGCTCACGGCGCAGGTAATCTCGGATGGTCGGGGACCATTCAGATTGAAGTGGCCGGAAGACCCACGATGTACACGATAGTTCCTGCGGCGATAGGATTAGCGGACGGGCAGTGCATTTACGTTGATATCCCAGAAACACCTCCTCTCTCGCCGCTCCTCCCTCTTGTAGCAAACTTTGCATCGCTTTCTTTAATCAGCGCTGCGGGAAAAACGCTTCAGGTTTTATTCCTACGTCGGGGCGCAATCATTTATGGAATGATGGACATCCCGGAGCTTACCTCCGGCGAGCAAGCGGTTATCGGGCAGGATTTATCCACGGTGAATCGCACGCGATTAGGAATCACAGGAGAAAACACTTTCGAGGCGTACTCCTCGACCAGAATTGTCGCAGCGAACGACACTCATCCAGCGGCAATTTCAAAGCTTGATAACATGATCCCCGCCGCAACGATTTGGGAATACGCGGGTGCTGCGGCTCCTGCCGGTTGGCTCTTGTGTGACGGAACTCTTTATCCCCAGGCGACTTATCCTGCACTTTTTGCAGCCCTTGGCGGTGGGTCATCCCCCTTTGGCGTTTCCGGTCCTGATTTCAATGTCCCCGATAAGCGGGGTCGAGTAGCGATAGGAGCCGGGGCTGGTCCTGGCTTAACTCCGAGAGTTTTAGGAGCTATTCCAGGCGGCGAAACTCTTCCTGTCCACAATCACGGACCTGGCACTTTGCAGACGAGCGGACAGTCGGTAAATCACACCCATAGCGGGTCTACTGGTGGACAGACCGTAAATGCGAACCGTGACGGCGAAGAAGCCGGCAACGGTCTGTCTTATATCGTGACGGGTGGTAACGGGGGCGCTCCTTTTGGTGTCGGTACGATTCCTGGTAACACGGCCCATTCCCATGCTTTTTCGACCGGAAGTGAAAGCGCCGACCACGGACATACTGTGAGTTCTGGTGTGACGGGGGATGCGGGAGCTGGATCTCACGGGGTAATACAGCCCTCGGTTGTAATGAATTTCATTATCAAGACCTGAAAGGTGAGGAATGGCATTTTCAGGCCCAAAATTTTCGTTCGACGATGGATTTGCTCAAGCCTGGCAAGCGGCTGCAATCCCCGTTGCGAGTGAGACGACGGTTTTTACTTACATCGTCCCTCCAGGGACGAACGGTTTTGTTCTCTCAAAGGCGTCTTTCTCCGGGAGGGGGGATGCGTTGATGCGGGTAAAGATCGATGGGGTAACTCTCGATCAGTCTCAGATCGTTTGGACAAATAGGAACGGCGACGTGTTTTTCCCGGTGGGACACTTCGCTGAAGTCGGGAAGGTGATTACGATTACGCTTTTTTCGTTCGCGGAAGTCGCACAGGATTTTTACGGATCACTCCACGGTAGATTGCTATAATTGAAAGGACTGGCCCATGTCTCCTCTTGAAAAGAAAAAAATTGAAGCAAACATTCTCCGAGCCCAATCAATGATCGCGGAATACGAGGTCAAAAAAATGGAGCGCATGGAGGATATTCAGCGAATGGACGAACAAATTAAGATGCAAGTTAGCTTGATCGAAGATCACAAAAAAACTTTAAACCAGGGGGCTAAGAATGTCTGATTATAATAGTTCGTTACCAGTTCGCACACAGGCGGACGTTGATGAACGGCTACAGAGCAAGATTGTCGATTTTACAAACCCAGCGTTGGGAATGGAAGTCGATGCGGACGGCAATGCGCAAGCGAAGATGCACGGTAGCGATCCCGCCTCCGCAGATCGCGTGATTCGCGTTTCGGAACTCGGTGCGGTTTCGGTCGATGGTGTTTACCATGCGACAAATAACACGCTCCCTTCCGCGTCGGGAATGATCGCGCACACTCGCGATGCCGCTCCGGATGAGACGGATCAGACAAAACGCATCACGGCGATCAGCAACGGAACGGTCCACGCGATGGACGTCTCGCTGCATGATTCCGCAGGTGCCGCGATCAACGCTGGAAACCCGCTGCCTGTTTCGTTCTCCGAAACTCTGGGCGACGAGGTTCACGCCTACAACACGTCGGCAGCGGTAGCGGCCAACGCTTCGGTGCAGCATGAGTACACCGTAACGGCGCTAAAAACCCTCAACCTAAAGCAGATCCTCGCGGCTGCCTCGGGAAAAATGAAGGCGGAAGTGAAAGTCGAAACGGGCGTGGCTGCGGGAACGTACAACACGAAAGCCGTTCGCTTCAATTCCACGGCGAATCCGCTCGCGGACACGCTCTTGTCGGTTCCCTTGGTCGTCCTGGCTGGCGTGAAGGTGCGAATCACCCTCACCAACCTTGATAATCAGGCGCAAGACCTGTATTCGACGATTATCGGTACCGAGTTCTAATGGCTGATTTGAGTGAAATTCAGTCCGCCTCAACGACTAAAATCGTCGGGGCGAGTGCTGCCGGTGTGGAATCAAACCCACTTGAGGTTTCTCCTAATCGGGAAGCACGGACTGCCGACATTCTCCAAAGCGGGGGAACCAATGGTGCTCTCACCGTTGGGACCTCCGCCGTGGAGGTCAAAGTCGGAGGTGCGCGTCTTGCAAATCGCAAATGTGTAATTATCCAGCCCAAAGCGAATGGAATTTTTCTTGGATTCTCAAATGGAGTCACCACTTCCAACGGCGTCGAGCTATTTAAAGATCAATTTGTTGTCCTCCCTGTGGGGGATGCGACAGGGGTTTGGCTTATCGCTGGCACGGCGGGGAATAACGTCAGGATCGCGGAGGTAGCTTAAGTGGAGCCTCGATTCTCGCCGGTCGCAAGATCAATCCCGTTCGATAAGACGGGATTGGGTTTTACTTCGCAGAGCATCCAGGACGCTTTGGCGGAACTTCTTGCCTCTAAAGTGTGGGATCAGGCATCCACCGCATCGACCTTAAACGGAACTCTCACTATGACGAGTTCCAGCAAGGCTTTGCAATTTATCACGGGCACGCAGACCGGATTTTCCGTCGTTCTGCCTGACGCGACTTCTATTTTTCTTGGCACTCATTACGAGATCGCGAATGCGTCGTCACAATCTTTAAGCGTGAAAGACGGGGGAGGAACGATCCTCTTTACCCTTGTCGCAAACTCAATCGGATTTTTTTCTCTTCGCACGGCGGGCAGTGCGGCTGGGGTGTGGGTCTTTTATCAGTCGGCAATTTCCGACGCCTCTCAGTCGGTAACAAATTATCATTTAAATTCTACGACACCTTTCGGAACGACAAGTGCCTCGGACGTTTTAATTACAGGCTTTTCGATAACGCCTGCTTCCGGGACTTACGGTGTATTTTTTAATGCTTCCCTAGTTGGATCAACCGGAAGCGGCTCTCACTTTTGGAGTGTGTATAAAAACGGTGTGCAAGTGGCAGATTCCGAGCGCAAGGAGGCTAACAAAAGTGGTGCGCAATCCAATTCTACGCAAACCGTCGTGAGTATGCCCGGAGCGCAGGCGGTAGATGTCCGAGTGAGAACGGGCAGCGGAACTTGTACGGTAAATGCTAGGAGCCTAGTGCTTATCAGATTGGGGCAACAGACATGAACGAATATGTTTATACAATAGATCCTCTCTCTGTGGACAGACTCACTCAAGAGATCCAGCAAAGCGCGATTGTTACCTCGCTAAATCATATCGACTCTCTTGGGGACCAGGTGAGCATTTGGTTTAACGCTGCACTTTCTGGAGGAGACGAGACACTTCTTGATGGGATTGTCGCAGCCCACACTGGGGTGCCTTTGGCACAACCGCCGCTTCTCGTCTCGATGGATGAGACAAAGACCGCAGACGATGTTCTTATTGTGGACACCGCTCTTCGTCGCGGCAAGCCTGGAGCCGAGTCAGTTACCATCGTTACTCATGAATTTTCAGATCGAACAACGTGGTATCAAAATTCGGTGCGCTTAACGAATGAGGCTCTTTCTGATATCGGAGGGAACGCTTTCCAGGCTGACTCTGGTAAACGGAATTGGATCAATATTAATAGCCTCAATCTCGCGTTCGATTGGAAAAGGATTCCAAAACGAGACGGAACAATGGGAGCCCATTCGGATTGGGCAGTCGTCGTAAAAGTGGACGACGTAGAGGTAGCCGCATCGACCTACACGGTAGACTTTGCGCTAGGCAAAGTCACATTCGGGAGTGCTCCGGGCGGGGTGGTCACTGCGACCTTTTCTCACAATGACGAAGTGACGAACATGTCGGATTTTATTGTGTGCCCTCCTCCAGGCAAGCGATATCTGATCGAGCACGTAGAGGTGCAGTTTTCAAAAAATATCGCCTTCACGAATGACATCCTTTTTGAGATCTGGGCGGGCGGGACTCTGGGGGATTACGGGGATTTTCCTGACTATCTTTACGATGCGGGCTATGGGCAGAATCGCTCTACTTATCGCGGGGTGAGAGATCTCATCAACTGGTGTAACAATCAATATCCGGTTATTCCCGCTCCCAGCGATGAATTTGTAAGCGACATTTTAGTTTTTCCATTCCGGTTCCTTGTTTGTGTGGAAATGCGCTCCGACCAGGGAACAATCTTCCGGGTGTTTTGTAAAGATCACCTCCCACAAAATGCGGAGATCTCAACGGCAACGCTTTATATGGAGATGTCACCACTATGAGAGAAATAAAAAAAATAGATGTAAAATTAAAACCGGGCGACATTGGTTTTGCGATTCATTCTTCCAATTGGATCAGCCGAGTGTTCTCCTGGTTTCTGGGCGTAAAGTGGAGCCACGCTTTTTTGGTTGTAGAGCAGACGGATCGTACTTATGTTTTGGAAACGAGCGATTTTGAAGTCGTGCATGGGCTGGCCGATTGGTATTGGGCAAAGCCAGATGTGAAAATGGAAATTTGGTCCCCCGTGGGAATCCCATTTTCAGAGCGTTTGGCGATAATGGAAGAGGCGAGATCTGAAACGTGGGGAGAGATGTACGGCTACCTGCAATTAATTGCGACCGGCGTCAGGCTGCTCCTGAAGAAGATCGGTATAAACTCAAAGAATTTTTCGAGCCAGGGCGTAATGTGCATGCACGTTGTGACTTACGGTTACAAAGCCTCCTCGATCTCAGAATTCAGCGGAGATCCGGAGGAGCTTGATACTGGGGATCTTTACCGGCTCGTAAGCCAATCCGGAAAATTTGAAAAGGTTTTAGAAAAATAATGCCGAATCTTGGTAATCCCATCCCTGTCGCCTGTCAGCTTTACGATGGGTCGATTTATAAATTCGTCCAGGCACACTTACGCGATGCGAGTGGAGCGGATCTTCCCGGTTCCCCGGTAGCGGTCCCTCACGCGGCAGGCGGGCTTTACATCAACAACACGTTTCTTATGCCTCCCGTGGCCCATGTGTTTGTTACTTTCAGAGTGTTTGACGATGCGCTTTTTACGAAAGTAAGCCGAAGGCACACTGACGCGATAGACATCGTTGAATTGACGGAGAATTCCGGAGGCTTTGCCACGCTGATCCCCTCGGCAGATCTGAAGGGTGTCGTAGAGGTGGGCGAGACTTTGGAAGGCCGATGGGACGAGGGCGAAATTGCAGAAGGAAATATTCCTTCCGATACAGTATTATCAGGAGTGGTGATAGATGATTCGCCGGTCCTGGCAGGCTTCATCGAAGCCGACGATCTCGAAGGCTCTCTGGACGACAATTCCGAACTAGAAGGTGAGATATGACCGATTGTGCAAGCTCCGCTTGTGGGGACGATACTTCAAAAGAGGTCACTCTCGTTGCGGGCTCAGATCGGAACCTTATTCTTCGCGTTGTGGTGAAAGAGACGGACGAGCCGCTTGATCTCACCGGAGCTACCGGCATCAAGGCGCGTTTTCAAAAAGAGGACGATACCGTCCTTGAAAAGATTTTGGCTTCCGGAGTCACGGTCCTAAATGCTCTCACGGGCAAAATTCAAGTAGCACTCACCGATGCAGACACCGCACTTCTGAAAGTGGGCGAGAAACAAGGGTTTGAGGTCGAAATTGATATCGGCGCTCAAAAATCCATCGTCCAATTCAAGGAAGTGCTCACCGTAATCGCGAGACTTTTTTAGTCCTCGACGATACAATTAGATTGACCGCTCTTTTCTAGTTTTTCACACACACAATCAGGGAGGCGACGAATGCACGAGCAGGAAGTTGCACGCGAACTCGTCAAGAATCCCGAACTGACGTTTTTGATCCTATCCAATGTCGCCACAGTTGCGCTTGTACTTTTGCGCGAACTTTTCTCGATGTTTAAAAATGAAACGAAAGAAAACACGATTGCGATGCGGGCTGCGACTATCGCAATTACGAAGCTTACGGCTGAAATGGAGCAAGTAAAAGAAGATTTGCAGGCGATTCCTGGGCTTCAGCAAAAGCTCTCGGAAGCACACGTCGAGATTGCAAGCCTGAAGGAAAGGTGGAAGGCGAAATGCGACAAGGGACGTTAATACTTTTTCTTCTGCTTTGCGTGTCCTGTGCGGCGGTGAAGCTCGTAAATGATCCCGCGCCCGACACTATTGGCGTAGGTCACAAAAGAGTTGAGACGGAAATTTGCGGTCGCCACGAGGTGGGAGAAAACGGCTGCGTGTTCCCCAGAGGCGAGCTTACCGGCGTCTTAAAGATTCGTCGCGTGCTTCAGGGCAATCTCTCGATTGTCGGTCAGGGCTGCAAGGTTGATTGGGCACAGCGCTACGAGTGGGATAAAAATCCTTGGATCGAATTAGATCTGAGGCAGCTTGTGGGAAATAATCTCACCGATGATTGCGTCCTCGATATTTATCAGTTCGTCGATTACCCCGGAAGTGCGACCGCGCCGTTTCAAATTCATGGGATCTACGGGACGGTAACGCTAGGGACTTGCCCGGATGGGATTATGTGCCGGTTCGAGAGCGAGCAGTTGAGAGCGGGCTGGCACCCGGATGCAATGACGTTCTCCGATCTCGAAGCAGGTCAGTATTTGCTCCGTGGCTGCAATTCTCAAGTCGTCCCTCCCACGGCCTACACCGGACCATTATCTCTCAACCTGGAGCAACTGTGGCCGCACGGCTACCCTTCTCAGGGAAAGACAGGGTGCTTATTCATCTTGGGTGTGCGCGGGGACAATGGTGCGCTGTATAAAGTTTATCGCAAGGTTTGGCTTTTCAAGGAGGAAGCGTTGCGTCTTGACGCACCGAGCCTAACGCTTAATCCCAAAACTGGTAAGATTAGATTTGTCGGCGATAACCGCTCCTCTCTCTCGACGACGGACACCAATATTTTTAACGGAAATTCAGGCGATTTTATTCCAGCCCCAGACGGCAACTGGCTTCGTTTTTACACGGTGAAGGGCAGAACCTTGGTCGTGCTTGTAAAAAACGGGAGCATTGTGTGGCAGAGATAATTGCATTCCTCGGAAGCGACGTTTTTAAAATGATTTTGGGCCTACTCTTGGCGGTCGCTTCGATAGTCCTCTACAAATATTTGGAAAAGAAAAAGATCGAAGATGCCCAGAACGCGACTGACCAGGGCAAAATCGACGACCAAACAGGAATCATCCAGGACAATACGGGCGCAAACGATCAAGCCCAAGCCGACTCGAATGCGGTGGATGATTTTTTAAAACCAAAACCCTAAAAGGAGAAGTTATGAAAATGAGAAACATGATCATGCTTGCGTTCGCGATTCCTATGGTCGCGTTCGGTGCCGATGCGGTAGTTCCGGAATTGGGTTGGATTGATCAGATCGCGCAGTTCTTCAAGGATCTCGGAACTGGCCCTACTGCGATGATCATCGCAGCGGCGCTGGAGTTCGTGTTCCGTATGATGAAAACCCCGAAGCCCCTCTCGATTGCTCACCTGTTTGCGGCGGGCATGAAGAAAGCGGCGGCGGCTCTTTTAGTGGTCGCGGAATTCCTCGACCGGATTCTTCCTCAGCGCACTTCGGAGAAGTAATTTTGATCCCGGCGGGGAAACTCGCCGGGTTTCCCTCCCACCTTCGAGTTTGAAAAAAATTGTAAAAAATAAATAAAGGAGGCCCTTGTGAAAAAAGCGATCTGGGTTTTCCTGGCGGCTTTAATTTTGAGTATGCACGGCGACGCCAGCGACGTTCTGACCAGCGAAGAAATGTCTCAGGTGGAAAAGGATTCCGAACGCTATTCGACCGCATTCGAGGCCGATATGCGCGCTGGGGATCTGGCGGAGAAGGCAAACCGATCTATCGACACGATAGTTCGGCGGGCAACAAAAGAATTAAAACGAAAAGGTTTCCGCAAGGAAGCCAACCAGATCATGACCCAATGGGAAACGAAGCACTACGGCTTCGTCATGAAAATTCAGTATTCGAGAGACATCGGCGATCACGCTGGGATCGACTGGATGCTTTCGGTCCACGAAAAAATCGAGAGCCTCTTGGGCGAGACGATCTGCAAGGCTCTCCGGTTTCACGACTTGTGGACACTCGCGCACGCGATCCCGGTCGTTTTCCAGTGTATCGATCACGTCGATTCGCCAGAATATAAGGCGCATTTCGTGCCGTTTCTGGGAATCGTTTCCTATTGGGTTTCCTGGGGCGTCTGCACCGCAGCCACATTCGGAACGGGAGCCGCGTTTTTGTGCGGATTCGTCGGAATGGGTGTGGAGCAACTCACGATCCGGGTAATCGCTCCCCGCTTGTCGGATACCGCGTGGGGATGGGCGTGCAATAAAGTCGTACAGGTTCCCTTCATTCCAGAGGAACAATGACCGTCTACGGCTTCGCGCCTGGGTTGTACAGGGGGTCACGCCCAGAGACACTTCAGAACGTGCTGCACCTGAAGGCTCTGGGCGTGAAAACCATCCTCAATCTTCAGAGCACATACTCCAATGAAGAGTTGGGATGGGCGACGAGCAATGGCTTAACTCGCCTATCCCTCAATCTTTGTCCGGTTCTGCCTCCGAACAAAGCGAGCGTGCAGATTGCCCTACAGATCTTAACGACGAAAGAGCTATCCCCGATCTTCCTGCACTGCCGCGCTGGCGTTGATCGTACAGGGTTCCTCGTCGCAAGTTATCGAATCCATGTCGAGGGGGCGACAATCCTGGAGGCACAGGAGGAAATGAAGCGCATGGGAAACCATTGGCACTTGAGTTGGTGGAGAAAATCCCTTGAGAGATCGTAAGCCACTTGAAGAAGTTCTGATTCGAGAATTGATTTGGTCGCTCGTGGTGCTCGGCGCGGCGGTTCTCACTCTCACCGTCTGGTATCTGACCTGATTATTGAGATCCCCTCGTTATTAGGGCCTCGATTTTTGTGGGATTTAGGAGAAGGGGACAATTAAATTATATCAGTTTTCGACAATGCGAGTTTTCTTAATCAGCGGTTTGTCGTCGGGGCCTTTGGTGTGCTCGACGCGCCAAGTATAACCGTGGACGCAATAATCTCCCGCCCGATCTTTCCCAACTTTTGAAAAATCGACTTCCGTTTTTGTCGCATCTTTCCAGAAAGTCACCCACGTCCCGCGCACCGTCCAGCGGTGCGACCAATCAATTGTTTTTCCCGCAAGCGGGCGCGTTACTTCGTAATTTTTATCAAAAGAAATTCGGATAACCCGGCGAATGGTATGCGTGCGTTTTGCTTTCCCAGAGCCCAGCTTTACTTTTTCTTTCACGTCCTCAGAGCCCATGCGCGCCGTCTGAAGCATCGTAAGCCACTCCTCGACAATGAGAGCCGCGTGACCAGGAACGCCGGTAAGAGCATTCCCATTTTCCAAAATGAAGTAGAGCACCCACGATTGCGATTCGGGACTTCCAATAGCCCGGAAGGAAATAAATAATTCGTACTTGCGAGGTGCAAGCTCGTTTACCAGGATGCAGTAAATCAGCGTATGCCAAGCATCGCTTTCACTTTCATGATTGAGATTCAAAATGCGTTCAGCATCGGCGGACGGAGCGTCCCCAATCACAATGGGATCGATTCCCTCGAAGCAGCACGTCTTGAACGGCATGTCGTATTCGCTAGGAATCATAGCGTCACTATCGGAAGCTGCATCTTTCGTCGGAGGCATGATAAAAATTTCCGCCTGCTCCGCAATTTCGTAGAAATGATCTTTCTCTTCGGCGGTGAGTTGGACTTCGGGCAGAGTTGACGGACTTGGGAGAAACGAAAAAGGAGGGAGCCTCATTACTTTCCCGAGCCGTACTTTTTCGACCAATCTTTTAAAATGAAACATTACTTGATGTCCCTTGCTTTCATTAGTAAATATTATTTACGAACGGACCATCGCCTAAGTGCCACTTACTTTCCATCTTCTTTCTCCTTCACGTTTTTATATTTCCTGGGGAATGGATTCACCCAGATCAGCTTCACTTGGGAATTCTCAGGACCGCAGCGTTGCCAACGCGGGAAGGTGTCGATCCATGTCGAATCGACGTTGTAAATGCGCTCTTGCTTATAGTTCCACGAGACTACAGTCACCGGGAGCTTACACTGGTTGATAATTTCGCCGCGTTTGATGTGATCCTTTTTCTCGGCAGGCTTCAGCTTATAGATAGGCCGGACGTCTTTCAGATCACAGCCGATGGAATTGACGTACATCGCGAGATTCAATCCCACGAGGTAGACATTCTGATCGGGAATTTCGACGTCGCCCGTGTGGAAGTCTTTTGGCGCAGCCGAGATTATTTCTGAAAATTTCTTGGGCTCTAAGTCGACCAGTAAGCGAGCACAGAAAACATCTTCGGGCGGACGTCCTGGCGGTGGATAGGTGTGATAGACGGCCCAGAATGCCTTGTGTCCTTCCGTTCGGTATTGCGGTTTCAGCGGTGTTTCATTCTCCGGGCCGATATAAACGTACATCCCTTGCACCCATTGGCTCCCGTCCCAGATCGTATTTTCGGCGAAAGAAAAATACGCAAAAAATCTGTCAGGGAGAAGTTCAACCGGGATCTCTTTATCGATCTTAGCAATCGCTTTGAGAAAATCACGAGGGACGTGATAGATGGGTGGACGTTCCTGCTTATACTTCCAGGTGATTAGCATGTCCTCTTCGAGTGAGGCTGTCCACCCTTCGTTGCGCTCGACGGCGTGCTTGTATCCTTCTTCGGGCGTCCAGGTGATGTGCTTATGAAGCAGATCATAGAGTTTGAAGGTGAAAGCAGAGCCGCGAAGCCCCAAAATCACTTCGGGATGAAGAATTTTACAGATCCTCATTTATTCCTCAATCGTAATCGGAGTCGCAAAATAGATCTCCGACACTCCCGTAATTTTGGGATCATTAGGAAGCGCAGGGATAACCGTTATATCAGCGCTTTCTCTGGAAGTGCATGTCCCTCGCGAAAAGCTACGAATAGAAACGACTCTTTCTTCTGCGTCTATTGGGACGTAATAGATTTTAGAATTATTAACGAACACCGATTGGTTCAGAGCCTTTGAAGACCATCCAGGCCCCGTGCAATCCGCAGATTCAAAATATAAAGTGTATTCGTCGATCTTGCCGTTACGAGAAATTGGAATCAAAAATCTTTCCGAACTTCTTGCAAAAAAATTGTTACTCTCTCCGATGGACATAAATTCACCGATCATTTGCCCGTTGCTTAAAAGATTGCGAGTCTTAGATTTTGAATCGGCATTGGAACTCTGATCTTTCCCGCAACTGATTAAATAAAAAGCGCCGCACATAAAACCAACAAGGAACAGTGAAGATTTGTTCATATCTACCTCTTTAAAAAAAAGACTGTTTTAAAACTTCAGATTTTTATGACATCGCTTTTTGTTCCTCCAGGGTGTAGCGCTCGACCACTTGGCTTTTCGGAAGCCAGCGTGGGCCTTTTACGCCGATACCGTTGGCAATTTCCTCGACTTTCGCGAGAATGTTTCTTGCGTCGTCTAGTGTCGCACGTTTGAATCCCAGCTTTTTTGCACAGGTTGGGCCGATCCCGCAAGCTCTACTTACCTCGGTATCGAGTTCGAGGCCGCAGATGTGGCACCGATTTGCGATGCGCGAGACATACCGGAAGGTGCATTGAATTGCCTTTTCCGTTTCGCGGTGAAGCTCGACAATTTCGATGTTTCTAAAGGCGACTTCCAAGCCTAGCTCCTTCGCGACTTCGCGTGCGAGCCAAGCCTTGATTCCTAAGATCTCACCGACTTCGGTCGTGGGAGCTACCGAGGGCACCGGCAAGCGAGCCGCACGTTCAGCGTCTCTCGTAATCGCCTTAGTGATGGATTCGGTTTGTTTGATGGATAGGGTACCGCGCAACGCGAGTTGATCGCGGAGCGAAAGGTAGAACGGAAAGGTACCAGAATAATTTTCGATCCATTTGGCTTCGGCGGGGAATTTATCAAACCATCGCATACGTCCTCCTTATCCGCCACACTCGGCAGATTCCATTTCGATATAAATTTCTTCTTGGCATTTCGTGCAGGTGTACCGGAGAGAAACTCGGCAAAAATCCAATTCCGTTTTGCAAAAAACCTCTTCGCAGCGGTGACATTGCTCGTTACGCTCGCGGCAAGATGGACATTTCGACATGTGCTCCGCGACGACTTCGTTTTTGTTCTCATCCCAATAAGCGGAAATTTCTTCAGGCGAGGGTTCACGTTCCAGTAACCCGGTCAACTTCTCGAAAACTTCCTCGTAAAGCTCTTTCATCGCACCCATGACGTCCTCTAATTCTGCCGATATTTGGCAATCAGGTTTTGAATCACTTCCTCGATAGGTTTTCCGGTAAGCATTTCCACGCGGGCTTCGCGGAAAATCTTGGGGATGTCCATAATCATGATTTGAACTCCGCTGCCGTACTTGTAGTAGGTCGATTCGATCAGCTTATCGACTGCTTTTTCTGCCTTGCTTTTTCTCGTTTTCATCACTTCCTCCTACACCTTAATCATAACGCACCAGGACGTACTATGCAAGACTACAATTGTTAAAATATCAGCCTAAGTATGCGTATTTACAGGGAAGTTTTTTAGATAAATTGTGTAAATTTTATTTCTGACGTCAGGAAGAAGCGCAAATTGTCACTATGATATAATCGCTCGCGTAACCGCAGTACCGTCTATAAAGCCTTAAAAATTTTGGGGGAGAAATGAAAAAGCTATTTTTGGGCCTTATGTTTGTGTCCTGTTTCGCGTTCGGTTCGGGGAAGCTCTCAGTGGGGCCGACCTATTACCTGCAAGCTCAAAAGCTCACGCCGAGCTTCGGGCTCTCGATTTACGAGCATCTATTTGCGGGCTTGAATTACAACGCCTGGACCGGAATCGGTTGGGATGGCAGGAGTAAAGATAGCTCGATGTATCTGACTTCAAAGCACGACATCGAGACGTATTTCTCGGATAAGATCGGCGTTTCGGTCGGCTACACTTTCAATCACTCTGAAAGAAGTTCCGATCTGCTTGCCGAGCACAACGTCCACGCTCGCTTGACCTACAAACTGTGGTAATTAAAAAGGCCGCAAAAAAATGGGCAAGCTGCACTCCGCTCCTTCCGCCAAGGAAAAGCTGAGTTACATCGAGCAGAACAAGGGACTGCTTTACGCCCTTGGACTTTTTTCTTTGATCTGTCTCGTGACCGGGATGGGATTTTTTGCCTTTTCTCACCCCGGCTTTTTCTTCTACCTCCCTTTCGTCGTCCTTCTCACGGTCTACCTGGGGATCTCCTACTTCATTGGGATCTTCGGCAAACCGTTTTGCTACCTGAATCACGTTGACGTCAAAGCGCGCTTTGAGAGAGCCGCTAGCGTTTCTACAGTAGATATTTATTTACCCTGCGCCGGAGAGCCGCTCGATGTTTTGGAAAATACTTACCGCGCCGTCTCTCTTTTAGATTGGGAAGCAAAGCAGATTTACGTCCTGGACGACCGAGGGAATTCTGAGATTGAAGCACTCGCGAAGAGGTACAACTTCCACTACATCGCCCGACCGAATCGCGGAGAGTTGAAAAAGGCGGGGAATCTCCGTTACGCTTTTGCGCGGACAGGCGGAGAATTCATCTTAATCCTCGATGCCGACTTCGCTCCTCGTCACGACTTTTTGCGCGAGACGATGCCGTATTTCTACTACGACACCAAGATCGCGGTCATCCAAACGCCGCAGCTTTTTGTAATCGAGCAAGATCATACGCACGTCCAAAAAGGCGCGGCTTACATCCAGGAACTTTTCTACCGACTGGTTCAGGTCAACCGGAATACCTGGGGAGCTTCGATTTGCGTGGGGACGAATGCGGTCTACCGGCGGGTAGCGCTGGAGCCTTTTGGCGGAACAGCGCCGATAGGTTACTCCGAGGATCTGCACACGGGCTTCATGCTGGTCAAAGCCGGATGGAAACTGAATTACATCCCGGTGAATCTCGCGAAGGGTCTTTGCCCGGATAACCTCTATTCGTTTTTCACCCAGCAATACCGATGGTGCCTGGGGAGCTTCACGCTTTTTATGAATCCGGATTTTTGGAGGGCGAAGCTGCCGACGATGGTGCGGCTCTGCTACCTCTCGGGGATGCTCTATTACACGACGACCGCCGTGGGAGTTTTCTTCACGCCGCTTCCGGGACTTCTCATGGTGTGGCTCTACCCGGAATACGTTTTCTGGTACAACCTGATCTTCGCTGTTCCCTCTCTTATTTACGGGACGCTCTGCCTCGCATGGTGGTCGAAAGCCCCTTTCGGGAGCTACTCGCTTACGATGCGCACCGTTTCTTATTGGGCTTACTACTTCGCAATTTTCGACAAGACACGCGGAGATCTCGTCCCGTGGGTTCCAACCGGAGCACACGATGCGAAAGTGGGGCGCTATAAAACTTTCTGGTACACGTTCTGCGGCTGGTCGACTTTCTGTTTCATCGTGATGATCGCCGGATGCATTTATCACATGAAGAATTGGGCGGATTATAATTTCTATCCGAACATTGCTCTCGCGTTTTTCCATCAATTTCTTTTCATGAAAACCGTAGTCGAGGAGGGTAAAAATGTTTAAACGATTCAGAATTGCCGAGGACGGAATCATCAAGGGTGGCTGGGCGACCTACAACGTCGATCCTAATTCCGGAGTGATCGATTACGAAGCCGAAGTGGACGTGAAGATCTTTCTTTTCACGCAGACGAAAAACTTCAAGGGTCAGTACACGGTAAACCCCGACGTTTTGCGCTTCCGGTCATATGACGAGGTGGGCGAGACGCAAGTGATTGGCAACATCGAGTTCCGCGTCCTCGAAGTTGACGTCCTCGAATCCAAAGTCGCAATGAAAGTTTTGGATAAGGACATGAGCGGAATTGCCTATCTAAAGCAGGCGGACGGCCTGGATATTATCGAGGTGACTGAAGCGACCGCCAAGGCGTCGGTAATGGGAATGCGGTTGAATCTGAAGCTCGAAGAGTATTAGCTTTGCTGACCGCTGAGTACATCGTTTTGGTTTTTATGATCGGGGAAGCGCTAGCTCTTTCGGCGGGACTTGCCAGAGAAACGGATCTTAGGGTTCTCAGCGCGCTCTAAGGCGCTGAAGAATTCTTTTTTGCCCATCCCAATGGAAATGGTGAAGCACTTCCCCTCGAAGTCACAGGTGACGCACGCGGTATTCTCGAATTCCCAAAAGCCAAAGCATTCTTTCGGATTTATTTTCGCTTGGTGAAGTGAGGCGCGGACTATTGCAGAATGCAGGTATTCTTTCGTGGCGTTTTTGGGAAAGAAGATCTTCTTTTCCTCGCAGAACTTCTGTAATTTTTCCTTAGTCACGTTTCAGTTGCTCCAAAAGCCGATCCAATTCCTCTTTCGCTTTTCGCCTGCGTATATTGATTCGATCCGCGTAGGGCTTCCAACTGTCTCGCCTGTTCACATACTCCCCACGCTTGCGAGCCGCTGATCGCTCCTTACCCACACGCTTATACTCACTCGCGTATTCGAGTTCGCTCTCGCGATACTCTCGCGCCGCATTCACCGCTGCCCATAGCAATTCCAAGCTGTCCATTACGCCGCCTCGACTTTCACCGGCCTCAAGACTTCGTTCCGGTCTATCGGCTTGCGCTCCCCAAAACAACCGCAAATTTTTAATTGGTGCCCGATGATACTTTCGAGGCTGTGGTAATACTGCTCGATTGCATCGGTTTCATTCTTCGCGAGCACGAGAAAAAATCCACCCTTCTCGTGGAAAACTTTGAAGTGTCTTAGGTCGTCAATTTTTTCAGCCAATTTTGTTCCTCGACGATTCGTAATCTCGTGTTCTCGATCTCTTCGGTCTTGGCAGATTTACGCATTTCGTAGCCGTAAAAGTCGTGGTGCGATCCGTGACGGCACCGCCAAAGCGTCCCGATGGGCTTGTGCTCAATAATCTGGGAAGCACAATTCTCACCGCAAGCATGAAAGTCGCACGTTTTATTGGTGTAACGGTAAAGTTTTTTGGGTTTGGTCACGGTAAAGTGTCCTCGAAGGTTTCGTGCTGATCCCCGTCCAATTCAATCGTAAATTTTTCTCTCATCATTTTCATGCGCAAGCCAATATTATTCCCCGGTCCAAGTTGATGGGAGAGCCAGCCAGCGCATTCGCGTTCCTTTCCTGGCTCAGATTCGTGGCAGGCAAAGGCTCTGATCGCTCCGAAGTGAAGCTCACCCGGATTCGCAATCGTCTTTTTCAATGCCCGATGTTTCTTTGCCGAATAGCCGCTGGGGATCTCGTGGGGATCAGTGGAGGTTTTCCACGGGCACTTCGCGCACTGGACGTACTTCATTTTTTGGCCCGGTCTGATATTTTTTATGCGCGGATCTCTGGCGGCATATTTCTTAAGCAAATCGTTCAAAAATTTGCTTATTTTTAATTCTATTTTTTTCATTTCCTCTTTAGAGGTCGTTCGCCCAAGGAACTCTAAAAAAGTTTTGATGTTAACTTCTTCCAAGTTATTTATTTTTGTTTCTATTCTTCTCTTACGCGACATCGCGCACCGTCTTTTTCTTTCGATCATTTAAAATTATCGAGGTAAGTTTCTTCATGGTCGCTGCCGGAAGTTCCGCAATGTCGTTAATCACAACGTAGTCCGGGTAAAAATGTCGAACCGCTTCGGAGTGAATGCCGATCCCGATCACTTCCATCCCAGAGGAGATAATCTTTTCCACTTTCTTTTTCAGATCGTAGTTGAGATCGTCGTAGCGTCCTTCGCCGCAGGCGGGGAATCCGTCACTCATTACGATCAAGACTTTACGCTTTTCGGGACGCTGTGCGAGCCGTTTTGCCGCCCACCACACGCATTCTCCGTCTTGGTTTTCGCTGCCAGTAGTGAGTTTTTCGATCCCTTTTAGATCCTGACATTCAAAGTTTTTGAAAACCGTCAGCATTAGTTTTTCCCGCAGCCGCGTGAACCGGCCAGAGCCCTCGACTTCGCGGGACGAAGTCGACATTCGGGTATCGTACTGCGTGTGAAACCCCGTTACCTCGAAGGGAATGCTTAAGCTTTTCAGAGCTTCCGACATTGCGGTGACGGCGAGTTTCGCGGTGTGAATTTTCCCTGTCATCGAGGCGGACTGATCGATCAGGATCTCGATTGCTACGTTTTTCGTTTCATCCTGAGTGAATTCCTTGAAAGGGGTGCGGAAATTCTTATCGGTCGCAAACTTGCCGAGGCTTTGCGGATTAATTCTTCCGCGCTCCTTCTCGACTTCCCAACGGGCATTCTCTCGAACTTTCAAAATCTTTTCCAATTCCGTTCGCACCGGATTGATCAGGGGTTGAACGGAGCGTTTCAATTGCGCATACCGTAAGAGATCCCCCTTGCCACTTAATTCTTTTACTTCGTCGTAGCGCGTGGTGAAGGGGAGCGCTTCGCGTTTGCCCATCACTCGCGTCGTGCGCTCTTCTTTTTCAACGGCCTCTTCCAATTCTTCATTGATCAGGCTGTGAATGTCGCGGACGTGTTCGTCGAACTCACTGTCCTTTTCCCGCGTCGATTCCTTCAGCATTTCGGTTTCTTTTTCCCGACGTTCCGCAGCTTTTTTCTCTTCGCGCTTTTTGGCAGCCGACTTTTTAGTGGGCTCGCCGTCCTCACCCTCGCTCGCTTCAGATCCCTCACTCGATTCCGATTCACCCGATTCGCCACGTTCCGGCTTCGCGTCACTCTCACCGTCCTCTGAATCTGAATCCTCGGATTCGCCGTCCTCGGATTCTCCTTCGTCCTCGCCCTTTTCACCCTTTTCGCGAGATTTTTCCGTAGAATCTTTCTTTTTTTCTCCCTTTTCAGGGGATTTTTCCGAAGATTCGCCCTTCTCGCCCTCGCCTGATTCCTTTTCTTTTTTCTTTTCGTCCTCAAGTTTGGCGATTTTCTTGACCATCGCTTCGGTAGCTACTCGAAGCTCCTCAGTCGTATTTAATTTGCTTAATTTTTTCGCATCCTCAGAGATCAGCGCGAACTGATCTTTAGTGTCGGCATCAATGCGGGCTTTTTTCCCTTCCATAAGATCGCGCACGCCAAGGATCAGACGAATCGGCCACGGGAGTTTTCCCCAGCCCTCGTGGAGTTTCGCGACCAGCTTCGTATTCAAGGGATCGAGATAGTTCGCCGCGCCGGGGAACTCTTTCACCATTTCGATCTCAATTCTCGAATCTTCGGCGCAATTCAAAAGTTCCTTATGGAACCGGCTGATCACTTTGGGGACTTGAGAAAAATCCGTAAATTTACAGTGAGCCACTTCGTGATCGAGGTAGCCGTTTAGATCCTGGTACATTTCCTCGGTAAGCTCCTTCATGTACGGGAGCACGATACTTTTCCCATCGGTGTACGCTTTGTCGGCCTCGAAGCGCACTTGAATGTGATACTGCGAGGCGAGGATTCGGCCTAGTTTCTCAATCGCGTTTTCAAAAATCGATCTCATATTACCGTCCTGAAGCGGGGATCACGTTATTGATCAAACCTTTAATAACCTGAGCATCTTCGGGAGAAACTTTCGAGAAGATCGAAACTTCGGCAGCTTCGATTGCGTCCTTGGTGCGAAGAAACATCTCACCCCAATCGATCAGCATTCGGAGGGAAAAGACGTGAGAGAGTTCCTCTCTCTCAAAGGCGGCGCGAGCCATGGTCGCCACGCGGACTAAGGAATCCGCCAATTGGATTTTGGTTTCCAAAACCGCCGCCACAACTTTCGCTTCCTCACGAGGCGGCAAGTAATGGACGCGGTGAACACGCCAGCGATCCAGGAATGCAGCGTTAATTGAATTCGTCCCCTGGTACATCGCTCGGAATCTCGACATGCAGCCGACTGAATTGGCAGTCGCGAAAATTCTAAAATTTGGGTGAGGGACTACAACCTCGTGGCCTTTTTCCTGTAAACAAAGTTTTCCGCCCGGTTCCAAGGGAGAGTTCAAGCCCGAAAGAGCCTGAGCAACGGCGAAGTCAATTTCGTCAATCGTGATCCACCAGCCGTTTCGCATCGCCAAGGGAAGCGCACCGTCCGCCCATACCATTTCCCCGCCGCGCACCGTCCAGAGCCCTAAGAATTCCCCAATCGTCGTTTGCCCGTGCATGTTAACCCGCAGGACTGTCTGATTAATTCGCGCCGCAATCTGATCAATAATCGAAGTCTTACCGCAGCCGGTGTGCCCTACGAGCATCACGCGCTTATTGGCGATAATGTCCAAAACCAAATTTTTCGTAAATTCTGGGAAATAATAATTGGGGTTTAGAGCCGGGACGAAGGGGGAGGCGGTTTTGATCGGATCAATGCCGACGCCTGCGATCATCACTTTTCCAGCCACACGTTCCTCCTCAGACATAAGAGATTCATGCATCACGTCCGATGCCGAGAGACGAAACTTATGAAGATACCAGTCTAGCCCGCCCTCTTCGGCGTGCGCGCTATCAATGTGAGGAACTAGATTTTTTGATTCGTACCCGCAAACCTTGCAAGAAAGGACAGCTTTTCTCTTCACACGCGCCTCCAATTCAACCTATACCTAAATTGTACTCGCGTGTAAGACGATTTGCAAGAAAATAGTGTAATTTTTTCAGTGTCGAAAGTTTAGGCACTCTTCTTTTTGGGCGGGCTCCAAGTGATGTGACTTTTTTTGCTCTTTTTCAGACCGAATTGGCGCTCAAAATTGTCAAGCCCATGCTCCATGAGTTTCAAGACGACCCAGGCTTTGGACACGACGAAGCCGGTCGACTGCTCAACCGCGTTTTGCGCCTCCTGAAGATACTGCTCCTGATTCATGTTGATCCTAAAAGTCAGTGTCCCATTTCGCACAACATTTTTATTTAACTTCGCTCTCATTTACTGCCTCCCACCCATTTTATGGTTACATGAAACTACGTCGTATTGCAACGTACTCGCTCTGAGCACACCCTTCGACAAGGAATTCTCAGAGCGCAAACACTCTTCCGCCGTGATCAAGTGCAGCTTCAGAACTTTTTCAATTGGCGTTTGATACCCGCCCGCGAGATTCCAAGCAACCGGAATTCCCAATTCCTTGGCAACCGAGAACACGATCCGATCCCGCGCTCGCATTTGATCCGTGGTGAAACATCCACCCAACGGATCGTCAACATGACAATCCGCTCCGGCCTGGTAGAGCAAAACGTCGCACTCTGAGAATTTTTCTTTGATAATCTTTCTCAGATTACCGATCTTTCTCAGATTACCGATCAGCGCCGCCGCGTTCTCTTTACTGATCGCATTCATTCCTAAAGACCAGTGCTCGATATAAGAAAGTCCCAGCCGCGCTTTGATCTCTTCGGTGCCGTTGCCCCCGTGCTCGTCCATATCTAAAATTCCGACCCGTCCGGCAAGTCCTTTTACGCGCAAAACTTGCGCCGCGATCACGAGCCCATTGAAAGTACAGAAGCCCTGCGCCGCATCAAAATGCGCATGGTGGAATCCGCTGGTCAAGCTCACCGCAGATTCGCCCGTTTTAACCGCGTGGAGGGCCGCAGAGACCATGCTTCCCGTCGTCCAAGGCAATGAGGCCGCAACTTCCTTGGAACGGTTCCCAAAGCCGTTTGAGAGCTTTCCCGCCAAGATGCCGTGGACGTACTCGGTGGAATGCGCGAGCGCTATCTGACTTCGGGTGCAAGGCTTCGGCTCGCTTACCGTCGTGTCGCTCAAGATCCCGGCTCCGATCCCAGCCTTTTGCCAGTCCGCTAGAACTAAAGCGGGCTTACCAGCACTCGGAGAGTAACTTTGGTTCCCCGAAACACTTTGGTTTCTACTGTAGAAAATTTTCATACTGGCATTCCCTTCTTGATTCGGCGTTGCTCGGCGAGCTTAAGCTCTTCGTAAAAATCCTTCGCCTCGAAGATCCCGTCCTCGATCTTGCCGGTGACGGCTTCCATCGCTTTGGAAATTGTCGCGAGCTTTTTGCGAACGTCGTCGGCTTTGGTCCTGAGATTCGCCTCGTGGACTGAGATTTTTTCGTAAATTCTTTTTGCCTCTTCTTTTCGTCCTTCGAGAACTTTGCGGCTAAAATTTCCACCGTCCGCCTTAGCACTCATATCCGCCAAAAGCTCCTCGATCTCGGTAAAAATATCGTCCGCCGCTGCGTGCTCGACCGCTTCCTCCGTGGCTGCATCGTCGTAGATCGGAACGGTGTGGAGCCGGGTATTCTCGGGAAAGGCCGAAAATAATTTCTCAATTTTTTCTTTCGTCCCCGCAAACTTCTTATCAATGAAGTAAATCCCGCCGCCCTTGCGCATCGAGATTCCGAAGCACGTCCACTTCACAACTTCCAGGACCATCGTGCGGAACTGCCCAGCGTCGATGGTTCCCTGAGTTGCCTTATAGGTTTTCAAGATCTCGTTTTGGAACGCGCCCTTTACGGAAAACTTTACTTCGCCCGTGAGCTTATCGAGCGAGACGATGAATTCTTTTTTGAACTCAATGTCGTCCCCTGCCTCGATGGGATCAATCACGGCGAAGCTGCACGAATTGGGCGTGTCCTTGAACTTTCGGTAAAAGCGCTCGTTGCCTCGGAGTAACGTGCGAAGAGTACGCAGCATGATCGCTCGGTATTTATTCTTAGGGATCGTGACCGTGAGATCGACGTCCTTCAGGCGTTTTTCCAGTTCCTTTTCGTCTACGTTAAAATCTGAGATCTCCCAGAATATTAGTTCGCCCTTTTTCATTCTTCGTCCTTCCGTCGCGATCTGGTAATTTTCTTTTTCAGATCTTCAGTCAGTTTCGTAAAAGTGCAATCTTCAGGATTCAGATCACTACGCAGCCGGTGGAATGTCGGATGCCTGAGCCTGCCGTGAACATGATCCTCGCTGGGCTTTGAAATTTCCTGCGCGAATACGTCGATAACCGTATTCCTGTATTTCTCGAAATTGACCGAGAGTTCCAGGCGCATCTTATCGTCAAACCCTGAAGCAAATCCGATCTCGACTAGCTTATCGCCGCTGAATACCGAGATCGCGAGAGAGCCCACTTGCGTTGCGTACTTGCCGTTGCCGGGCTTCCACCCGGTGATCACGCAAGAAACGTCGTAGGCTTTTTTATATTTTGCCCAGCCGCAGCCGTAAGATTGGCGAATGTCCTTTACGACGATCCCTTCACCGCCCGCTGCGACGATCTCATTGAAGTATGTCTGGAGATCCCCCGTTTTCTGAGGGACGCAAGTGATGTAAGGATTATCCAGTAACTCGACTACAGTTTCCAAAACCTTTCGCCGTTGCTCTAAGGGCAATCCGCGAATGTCCTGTCCCCGGTAAATCATAATGTCCCAAACGTGATACTTGAGCTTCCCGGCAATCTCTTGCTTTTGAATCGCAACTTTCGGAGCGCTATTCATAATAGAATTCGTCCCGGCAAAATCGTCGCTCTGAATTTCCCCGTCAATAACCGTAAAATCAAAACCGGGGTATTCGACCGAAGTGATGTGAGGCACGTTCGCCGTGCGATCCACGAGTTTGCCGTCAACCGTGGAAGTCCGTCGCGAAAGTAAAGTGTGGCCAGCGTGTCGATTGTAGGGATCATGTCCGAGGTAAAGCACATAGCGCGATCCATCGAGTTTCGGCTCGGCAACTAAATACGGCTTCGTAAGATCATCGGGTAAGATAGCCGTGCAACGCGAAGGGTGAATAATTTCTTCTTTTCCTGTCGGTGCCTCAGTTAACTCAACAACTTCCTCTGCGCTCACGACGGACGCAACGGCGCTCGCCACAACCGCATCGACACTCGGCTCGGTCGGGAGCTTCGGCTTTTCGGCGTAAAATTCTTTCCAGAAGTTCGCATCTGGGGTTTGTTGCTGGGTTTTGAAGATCTCGGCAAAACTCGACGCACTCTTCGTCAGGCACTTCGTCACGGGTTTGCTTTTCGCCGCAAAACGGTAGCCCTTCGCGACTTTCTCACTGACTTTCTTTTCGGCTTCAGTACGGGTAAGTCCATCTTTACTTCCGATTCGGCCAGTGCCGTTCGGCCCCCACTCGGTGTAATAAGAGCCCGGATATTTCGCCGAGGGAATGCACGTCCAGAATTTGTCGCTCTTATCATCAACAAAAATATATTTACCAAACATCGCAAGCTCCCTACTTTTTCAAAATGTCATCGAGCGACGGAGCGCTCTTTTTCGCCGCCAAAACTCTTTTCAAACTTTCTTTCACAACTTCCGCATCGTCGTCCGCGACTTTCGCCTTGGGTTTCTTCGGCGCTTCGGCTACGACTTCCACCGGCTCGGGAGCATCCTCTTTCGGGGGAAGCACCGCCGCGAATGTCTCTTCGATCTCCGACTTGAATTCGGCGGACGCCTTGAACACGAGGAACTCTGTCGGGGTGTTCACCGCGAGCCCGGTAAATTCTTTCTCGCCAATCGCCTTTTGAAGATCCGTCGCATTGAAGCGAGCGATGTTTACGAGTGTCGCAATCGAGATCTTGCCGGATTCCACGAGTGCTAAGATTTTGTCGTTATCGAATTTATAGTTGTTTCGCGATTCGTAGATCACCGTCCCTTGCTCACACTTGAAACCTTTTCCCATGTCCACCGAAAACGTGTCGGTCGTTTCAAGAAACTGAGCGACTTCGTTTTTCACACCTTTGAATGCGGCGTCGTATTGATCTCGCACCGCTTGGAAGGAGAACCCCTTCACTAAAAGCGTTGCCAACTTCACCGGAAGAGACGGACTTTCTTTTTCGACTTTCGATCTTTTAATTGCCACGGCTTACTCCTTTGTATTTGTATTCGTACTATAATGTAACACGTTTCGATTATTCCTGTCCAGGCGAGGGGTAAAAAAATCCTTTCGATTCTTTCCCGCTATTAATTTTGGTATCCTTAGAATCCGAATTCGCTCTGTCTGGGAAAACATTGATCGTAGTTGCAGGCGGCGCGAAGTTGATTACCGGCTTATTCTCGATGTTAATTTCCGGCTTATTCTCGATCTTCGGAGCGTAGTCCTGTTTAAAATCCTGGGACGTTCGAGTTTCTTGCCTGGTAGACTTCTCTTCGGCTCGGCTGCCGTTATCGCTGCCGTCAAACAGGTTGAAAGTGAAAACTCCGCCAATAGCTCCGACGCCTGAAGCAATCGCATTCCCAGAGCCTATTCGGCCCTTAGATAGCTGATCGTAGGCGATGGAAGCTCCCGCGACCGTTGCCACCGTCAAAACCCCAGCCCAGAACCGGCTGGCTCCGACATTGCGGTAAACATGATTGCCAATGTGGCCCAATCCTAATCCTACTAGCGCCCTAGTCTGTTGATCTTTGTTATTAATATCAAGGGTTTCCGCGCTTGCTGTTTGAGCGGTTAGCACAGTTACCAGAGCTAAAATCCATATAATTACTAGATACTTAGAAGTGCTCATACGTTCCTCTTTTCTTCTTTTCCCTACACTTCAATTGTAAGACATTCGAGTACGCTTTACCAGAGAAAAATTGTGTAATTTTTTTTCTTTATTGATGCCTGTCAAAACGTACTCTCCTATAGTACGATCAAGTTGTAGGAGAAAACGGTGAATAAAAGGCAGATACAAAAACTCTTGGAGGAAAAAATGAAAACTCAATTAGAGCCTGGCAAGTGTCAGCTAGTTCGATGCGGTGACTGTGGAAGTATCCACGAGACGATTCCCTGCCAAAGCGCAGGGGACGAATCACTCAATGTCTGCCCGGACTGCCGGACGATAGAGGGTAGCTGGACGGTATTCGAGAATTGCGACTGTAACGCTAAGGCGGCGGAGGAATCGTGCATCCCTGAGAGCCTGGACGGTGGAGACCCTCTCTGCAAAGTGTGCGACGGAGAAGGGTGGATCGCGGTATGAGGTGCGAAAAATGTAAGCTCCCACTAATCTCTGGCTTTAAATGGTGCCCGCACTGTGGCGCAAAGAGGTGATTATGATTATGAAGCGGACCAGAAAAGATCAGTTCACCGAAAGGGAATTGGAACTCATTCAGTGTGCGATTGACGAGCACGGTGCCGCCGTCCGCGATAACTCTTTAGAGGAATTATTGGCGATTGGTAAAAATTTAGAAGGAGAAGATCATGACTGAAATTTTTAAAGAATTACTCAAAAAGGTAGACGAGTATGTCGTGGAAAACTCGGACGGTGAAACCGACACCTTCACGCTCGTAGAACAGTATTGTGAGCGCTTCGGAATCCCCGATGACCTGTACGAAAAGATCTGTCAAGAGATCTGGAAACAGGAAGCGCTCGACGCGGGAATCCCACTCTCGGTTATCGAGGGTAAGACGAAACTGAGCGATCACTTCTCCCCGGAGTACATCACCCAGCAATGCGGCAAAAAGTAATTTTGATTTTCTGATCGACAGCGCTTATAGTTTCTGGGCCACACCTTTTAGCCCAGGAAAAATAAAAAATGGATTGCGAAGATATCATTTCCCAAATACATCAAACGGGCGAAGTGATCACCGTTGAAACGGGCGGTGTGACCGTTCCTTTGAACTTCTATCCAGACACCTTTAGCTGCGACTTTAACGACGATGATCCACAATATCCGACGTGCGACATTTCCTCTGAAGAGGTTTGCTCTTGCTGCCTCGTGCGGCTCCCCGGCAATGTTACTGGCCTCCGAATTTTCTGGAATACCAGGATTCCGCGACGCATCAAGTGGTGCGCTGATCGCGTGTGTGCGATCCCCAGCTAAGATGAAAAAGGTATTCGTCTTAGGCTGGTATGACCAGGGGAACAGAGGGGACGAGGCATTTCGTGACAGCTTTCAAATTCTCTTTCCAAGCGTGTTTTTTACTTTCGGTAACAAAATCCCTTCCGACATCAATAGCTACACGGCGCTCTGGCTCGGCGGCGGAAACATTCTTGATGCCCCCTTATGCGCTATCCCGGAGGACATCACCGTTCAGGTCGGATTTTTCGGTGTTGGAATTGGCGGGAAGATCCACCCGGCCTACGCGAAATTAGTTTCAAAAGCGAAAGTTTTTGCCGTCCGCGATGAACTCTCCGCAACTCACGTTTCGCAATCCATAGTCCTCCCCGATCTCACTTTCATAAAACCGAAGCCCGTGAGCCCGTGGTCGAGCCGTTTCCCGCTGGTAACTATTTTCCTGTCCGATCACCTCACTCCCCAAAAGGATAGCCCGGACTGGAAGAGTTTGAGCTACCAGTGGTTTATTCACGAGTTCGCTGCGTGCTGCGATTGGCTGGTCAACGAGGGCCACGATCTCCAATTCATCCCGATGTGTCAGGGTTATTGGGACGACCGGCGGACTGCCGCAGCGGTGATGGGCAGAATGACTCGGCGAGATCGAGTGGACTGGTGGACGGGAAATTATTCCGAGGAAGTAATTCTCGCGCAAATGGCAAAATCAAAATTTATCATCACGCAAAGATTACACGGGGCAATTTTCGCAACGAGGACCGAGACGTCTTTTCTTGCGCTCAATGCTCACTCGAAGATGGACTGCTTCCTGCGCGACCTAAAATACCCTGGCCTCAGCTATTATGGGTTCAATCTCTCTCAGTTTGAAGATACACTGGAGAAGGTTCTGCAAATCCCAACGGAAAATCTGGGAGCGTATGCGCAGCAGGCAAGGGACAAGTGGCGGTCTTTCTCGGACATCGTGGAAAAGATATACTTTGGGTAGCCGAATCTGCCCAGCCGCCGGTCGATAGCTCGCTTCCTATTCTTCGAGTTCCTCGGGAATTGTGGCCAGTTCCTCCAAAAATAATCCTGACAGACTACGAGGTATTCAAAAATACCATTATGCACCGCGCTGCCGCCAAGCCTCCGGACCAAATGAGAGCGGCCTTTGTGGGCGTCTACGACATCCCTTGCGGAATCGCGACGTACTCCAAGTGGCTTTGGAATGAAATGCTTCCCTCCTTCGAGGAGGCGCATATCTTCGCGGAGAACGGTCCCGGCGAGCCTCGCCAGGGAGTTACCCGATGTTGGGAGCGCGGAAAGCCTTTGGACGACCTTGTAGCGGCGATTAGGGCGTACAACCCGGACGTCGTGTACATCCAGCATGAGTACGGGATCTTCCCCAACGCTCGTTACTGGCTCGCGTTCCTCTCGGCGTTGCACAGCTATAAGGTGATCGTAACGCTGCACTCGGTTTACCTGCACCACGATAAGATCGTTTGCGAGGCGGCAATCCCTGAGATCGTAGTTCACACCAATGCGGCGGCAAAATGCCTCATTGAAAAGGGCATTTCAGGAAAAATTCACGTTATTAACCACGGTGCGTTGCCCATCGAAGATCACAAACCCTTATGGAATATTTACGGATCGTCCCGCACGATTATCCAGTTCGGATTCGGGTTTCGGTACAAGGGCTGGGAATCCTCGCTTCACGCGGTCGCAAAACTGAAAGAGGAATTTGCCGACGTATTCTTCACGGGACTTTTTTCTGAGAATCCCTTCAGCAAAAAAATGCACGAATTATATTTTCAAGAGTTGATGGGGCTCGTGAAGGAGTTGGGGATCGAGGGGCAGGTTTCGATTATCCGAGGATACCAGAGTGATCTGTCGCTTGCTGCATACTTGAAAACCAATCGTGTGGCAATTTTCCCCTACGTTCCCAACGGGGAGCACACGGTATACGGGTGCTCGGGAGCCGCTCGTCTTGCAATGCACTACGCTCTGCCGGTCGTGGTGAGTGGCGTTCCGTTATTCGATGATCTAAGCGAGGTCTGCCCTCGTGCGAGCGATGTGGAATCTCTCTGTGCGGAAATTCGGCTGTTATTCCACAAAGAAAAAGCTCAGGCGCAAATTAAAAAGCAGAATTTATTTCTGGAAACGAACTCGTGGAAGGTCGCCTCGGAAAAGTATCTTGCAATTCTCTGAAGAAGAGACAATAAAAGCATTCCCCAGCGGCGGCTCTCTGATCCACTTTTTTCACCCAAAATTTTACAGAGGGCCGCCGCCGGTCTAATAATTGCAGAGCTTTCTTGCATAAAGACAAGGGAGCCTCATGCAAGACATTATGACCGCCGCCTTCTGCTACCTCATTTTGCAGGTTTCAAAGCAGATGGGCTGGCTTTAACTTCCCATTTGTTCAGCTTTAAGAGAGTTGCAATTGCGGTTTCTAGGCCGTAGACCGCTTTGTGAGAAATATTGATGTCGTTCTCGAAGGACAGCGCGTGGATCACTTCATGAATGAAGGTGGAAAATTCCTCTTCCTTGTCGTCCCCTTTCTTTATAAGAATTTGCCGCGTGCCCTGTCGGCACTCGCCCAGCATTTCCACATCGTCGAATCGATCCACCCAAACGATCTCGTAAGAAATTTTCGGAGTAATCTGAATTCTGTGGGGTATTTTCATGGCCACTCCCTTATTTGGAAGCAGTAATAAGAGCGTCCCCATAAACGCACTCGCCGCGAATGATCGGTATTGTTTGCGTCCAGAACTCTCCGTTCGGTTTGAACCATCCAAGGGCAAAGCCGTGGCACCAATCAGCCACGTTCTTGACGTATTCCGCAGCTCGATCCACGTCGCCAAGCCAGCCAATATTGATCCCACGATGGACCTCCCCGTTAATATTTCTGACCTGAAACTCCTGTATTTTATGAGTGTGCCCGAAGAGGACAGAGGCTCCATACTTCGCGACCATCCCGTAAGCGACATGCTTATTAGTGAGCGACCCGTGAGTTGCGATGAGCTTACCCATGCGGTGATGACCACGCATCCCGTAGGGGTACCACTTGTAGTAATTCGGAATTTTCAGAACCTCTTTTGGCTGGATAAAATCACCCAGCTTACCCGCAAAGGTCGCGACATAACGATCTATTCTTTGCTCGTGATTCCCTTGGAGGAAGACCATGCTTTTGGCTTTTGTTTTTCGCTCCAACTCATCGAGGGCTACTCGCCCTTCGATCAGTTCCTCTTCGAGCAACTTAAAATTTCTCGCGGGATCTTTCGTATAGTCGGAAATACAGTAGCAATCCCAAAAGTCGCCTAAGATCACGATCTCGTCCGGTCGAAAAGCCTCGGCAACTGAAACCATGCAGTTCCACGCTTTCCGGTCGATAAAGGGCCAGTGGGAATCCGGGACAAAGAGACGCTTGTAGAGCCTCATAATCCTCCAAAGGGAAGTGCCCGTAATTCCGGCAAGTTGATTTGAATTTTTTGGTGTGAGAATTCTTGAGTAAGAATCTGTCTCTTATTTTATCGGATCTGTCGGCGCAAAGATACTGGCGCAGTTCACTCCAGGTGAGTATCCAACTCTAACTGTTTCGGAGGAAGTTCCGCCGCGAGCAGAATCTTGCGCAACTCTTTGGAGTGATAAGGGTAGTCACCGGGATCTCGCTTGTCAGGGAGCCGGGCTACTCGCACCTGGAAGTTGATACTTAAGAGGCTGACTGCTTTGGCGAGGGACGACGGCTTTAATAATTTTCCATCTTTGCGTCGTCTCTCGTCAGTCCAGGCATCTTGATCCCAAAGCAGAATTATCGTTTTCGCATTGGATTTTTGCAGCCAGGCAATTTGCGCCGGGTGAAGCCGCTTACCGTTCGTCGCGACCGCTTCGGGGCCGACTTTCACGGCGTCGATGAACCCTTCCACGATCACGATAGTTTCACCACGACGAGCGACATCGTAGTTGTAGAGGACGCTGCGGGCGGAAACTCCTTGGGGATTCAAAACTTTTTTTATGTCAGATCCTTCCGCAATCTCTTTCGTATAGCGGCACTGCCAAAAAACCAACCGTTCATCCATGAAGGTCGGAACGATGATTCGGTCTCGTGCGAATCCAACATCGGCAAAACCCCAATCGTGTTTCGCCGCGTACTCCCACGGGATGCCTCTTTTTTCCAAATACGGATGCGGACACTCGATAGGTTGATATCCATACGGAAGTTCAATCTCCCTAATAGCGTCGTTTTCAAGTTCACCTTCATAGGGCTCCCTGTGGATTTTTAGATTTAAGTAATCCATCGGATCAAGTCGGCTCCCGCGAAGCAGTCGGAGCGCGCCGATGAAAGTCGTGTTGGAGATCTTTTGTACTAGCTTGGGAATGCTTCCGGAATAATCGCAACGGTAGCAGTGAAAGAATCCGGTGACGACATTTATCCAGAGCTTGAGCTTGGTGTCGGGAGTATCTTCTCCGCGCTCGTGGCACATCGGGCAGTTGATTGCGACCTCGGTGTGATCACCGGAGTTATACGTTTTGAACTCGCGGTCGTGATCTGTCATGAATTCGCGCAAATCGAAATTCGGGTAGAGCGCTACTTCTTCATCCATGACGGAATATCGCCTTTGTCGATGTGTCCTAAAAGTTTGGAGTAGAAAATCATTTTCTCAAAATTCGTAATCAGACGAATCGTCCGGTCGGCGTCACTACTTCGGTAAATATCGACGTGGAAGCGTAAAATTCCCAGGTCTTTTTCTCTGGGCGTCTGGTTCAGCGTGATGACCAGATCCGCGATGCGTACTTTCTCGAACGCTTCGGCAATGTCTTTTGCTCGGAGTAAATAAACTTTATCAGGATCTTCCGAGGGACGTTGGGCTTGGGCGGCAGTCCAGAGCGCGACGTTTTGAATCATCGCGAGCTTTTTCAGATCCCGGTAGACTTCCGTTTGTTCGAGACGAAACGATTCCCGTTTCTCGTGCGATTTTAAAAGGTCGCCGTAATCCACGATTACGAGATCCGGCTTTTTCCCGGCGCGGGCAAGCTCTTTAATCGTCGATTCAATGTCTTTGACCGTGTATTCCCAATGCTGGTTGAAAGGGACAAGCTGGAGCTTGGAAATATATTTCGCGCCGATCTCAGTAAGGAGTCGACTTTCCTCGGTCGTTATCTCGTCCCTATCGAGACGGCTGTATTGGATACCGGAGAGACGGCTCTGGTAACGCAGGATGGTTTGCTCGGTCGTTCCTTCGAGAACGAAGTGAGCGACGCGCCCGGAGCGCATGGTGAGCGCGGAGCATCCCATATGGACGAGCCCAATACTTTTCCCGCGCTTAGGTTGAGCGAGTAAAATTCCAAGCTCGCCGCGTTCGAGCCCTCCCGAGAGGATGTCGTCCAGCGGCCCGATGTTGGTCGGGATTCGGCGCGTGTGCGTCTCGCTTTTAAAAACGTGAATCATGCGCTCTTCTTCAAAGCGCTCGATGGGAACAATCGCGTCGTCGGAAAAACTAATGCCGAAAAGATCACCGATGCCTTCGAGCGTGTAGGTGAAAGCGTCGTCGTGCTTTTTCGCGTTCCACAAAGTTTGCGCGGTCTGAAAGATCTCGATGAAGGCATTCTTCTTCGAGTACATGGTGAGCTTATTTTTCAGAAACTCGATGTCGCCCGGCGGAATGACCAGGTCGAAAATACTTTTTACGAAAGTTTTGTAGAGCCTGCGACGGTGAGGCTCAATTTTTTTCATGTCGTCCTCGACTTCGAGAAACGACGGCAAGTCGCCGGTCGCGACTTTGAGCTTTACCTGATTGAAAAGATATTTGTGCGCATCGGAGTGGAAGCGCTCTTCGGGAATGTAGCGGGCGACTTTCACCGCGAAGGAGAGGTCGGAGAGCATCAAAGCCAACATTTTATTTTGAAATTCTACGCCAAACGCAAATTCTGCCACAAACCTACCTCAATGCTGCCTTTGCTTCGTACTCCGCCCGGTCGAGATCCGCCACTACGTCGTCAGAATACCTCGCGTAGTGCGCAAGCCCGTGGGCGCAGATCTCGGTATACGCGGGCATGAATTTTCTTTTTTGATAAGCCTTGTGGATGGTGCCGAGGAGAATCGGGAGGTTGAGATTATTTTCCGTCGCGAAGGTGAGCGAGTTCTCGATTATAGTCATGTGCGCTTTATTCTTGGGCATCGTGGGCGGGAGATCGAAGTAGAATTTTCGCCAGCGGTTCCATTCATTCATAAATTCTTTTACGTTTCGCATCCGTTCGTCGAACTCAATTAATTGTCTAATTTTCTCTTCGGCCTTCTTACGCCGGTCGGGCTGATCCGGCATTTCCCGGAGCCAACTTTTCATTACGATCTTCTCGGCTAACTGTCGGAATTTCTGAGCCAACTGTCTTGTTGCCAGGTCTTGGTCAAAATCTTTTGCCGGTTCTCTTCTATCGCAAGATATTTCAGAGAGATGCGGGCTGAACATGCGTAAATCTCCTTCGCCTTCATGAAGCCGCTGGCGACAAGCTCTTTTTTCGTGAAGCCCTCGACGTAGTGTTTTTGAAAGAGGGCATTCTCTCTTTCGGTGAGAAGGCTCCTCATCAACAGGGCAAACTCCAAATCTTCCACGACGCACTCTTCGTCAGGCACTTCGTCGCGGTATTCGATTACGGAGTGGCGGAGGCTTTCGCTGCGGTACAGATCCATCAAACGATTTTTTACGCACTGATAGACGTAGCTCGTGAGCTTCGTCTGTTTCTCCTTTTTAAAATTCCCAATCGCGATGATCGCGGTGAGTCGAGCTTCCGAGAGCAGATCTTCCGATGTTTGATTCTTGATGTGGCGAAACTGGTAAACCAAACGCCAAAGCAAAGTCTCAATATCAATTCCCAACCCCTGATCGTACACGAATCGCACCCAAAATTTTAAATTAGAGGACTTAGAATTCCCCGCACACCCAAATCGGAATGAAGATAGTTGACCGGGTCAGAAGATCTTTCAAGGTCTATTCAGGATTTTTTGTAGCGGATTAGAAACGCTGGTTCTTTCTTGTAAGACAAAATCCTTTCAACCGAGTGGGCTTGCAAATGTTTCTGTCCAACGATCAGAAAATCATAGACTTCCGCCATGTCTTTTCCTGGCGCTTTGCGCAATGCGCGACCGATCCCTTGCACGGTTTGAATTTCCGTTTTCTGGCAGCGAGCGTTGATCAGTACGTCGATGCAGGGAATGTCGATGCCCTCGCCGAAGATCGCGGTCGCGATAAGGCACGGGATCTCTTTGCGATTAAATTGAGCCTTCACTTGCTCACGAGTTCTCGTGTCGTCGTCGCCCGAAAGGTAAGACGCTTTGGGGATCATCGCGGCTAAAGTTTCACCGTGCTCTTTACGTCTTACAAGAATAAGCGTTTGCCGTTTCTCGGAAATTTTTTCGTTCGCGATGTCAGCAATACGCTTATTGAAGATGCCGTCGCGGATTATGTAATCGTAAGCGCGCTTGTAATCGTAGCCGTGCATTCGTGGTGTCGCGTGTCGGGTGATCGTGATGTGAGGGCGCACGATGTAGCCCTCCTCGATCAACTCGCTCGCGGTTTTTTTGAAGATCACTTTCGAGAGAACGCCGTGCATCGACATGTCCGATCCATCGGTGCGAAGGAAAGTTCCGGTGAAGCCGTAGCGGTAATAAGCGTTGACGCACCACTTGTTCAACTTGAGGTAGGTCTCGGCGGCGCTGTGGTGGAATTCATCGATCACGAGCATCTTGAAGCGGGCAAAGAATTTCGGATCTTTGTTCATGAGGGACTGGATGTTGGCGACGATGATCGGCGCGGTCGCGGTGACGTTTTTGGAAACGGGGACGTTGAACCACTTTTCAAAATCGTTAAACGCCTGTTCGCGGAGCCCCGTGTCAGGTGTCACAAAAAGAGTATTAGTTTTATGACAAGCGATCACCATTGCTGCGGTCGCTGTCTTGCCGGAAGAAACCGACATTTGGTAAACGCCTCGCGGCTCTTTCTTGGCGATCTCCAACGCGGCGAACTGATAATCGCGTGGCTCCCAAGGAAGCGCTAATTCCAAGGCCAGGGAAGGCCGTGGCGCAGTTCTTTTGTCCTCCACAATGGGTTGAATACCCTTGGTTTGAAGAAACGCCTGGAGGCGAAATAAAAGGCCCGTGGGGAACGTGTCGTCCTTGGTGAGTAAGCGAACCCTTCCGTCCCAGTAGGGTACAGCGCGTCGAGCGAAAAAAGCTCCCTGCACTTCGTAGGACAAAAGGTGAGAGATTTGCTTACGAAGTTTCGGCTCACAAGAGATCTGCGTGTGAGTGTTCCCAACGACCACGATAATTTTTTGCATCGACTTCCCAACGGGTTTTACCTCGGCGATCACTGTCTTTGGTTCTACAGTAGAAGTAATTTCTTGGGGAGCGATCTGTTTAGCTGCGTGAGCCCAGAACCCACATTTCTTTCCACTTTTCCCTGTGAGTTTTTGGATCTGTTTGGCTGTTTCATTCATATAAGGATCTTTAGATAGACCGGCCTCTACTCTCCCACCCACTCTTCTCTGGCTGTTTTGCTGTAAATAGGCAAAAAGCAAAAAAAGTAATAGGCAGGAGGATTAATTTTCTCTCTCAGCTTTGCAGTAATGGAATCTCCTACAGAAAACTCAGTAAGAAAAAAAAGATCTTAGTGAATTCTCAGTGGGAAATTCCATTCAAAGTAGAGGCTAAGGCCGGTTAAGTCCCTCTACACATCCATTGCTGAGGGATCTGAGATCTTGCAGGCGATCCTTATGGGATCTCAAGTGATCTCACAAAAAGCCTACTAAAATCCCCCACGCTTCCTTCGCCCCGTTTGTTTTTCGTTCACGAGCCAATCTAATATTTCAAAATTGGAGCAGCGTAACTTTTCCCGGTTTCCACTAAAACCAGGCGTGCGATCTTCTTCAGATTAGTAAACTTAGCCGTAAGTGATCGTTTTCTTTTTTCGATCCCTATACTTTCGTGTGGGGCGGCGTCTATTCCCCAATTTTTCTCCCAGGTTTTATGAGTTATCGGGAGAAGATCCTCGTGAAGAGGAAGTTTTAAAAAAAGGGGAGAGAGTTGGCAAGGGTTTATTATTGCCAGAGGTACTTTCTTGTCTTACAAGATCGGTGAAGGGGAATTTTTGAGAAGATTCGCAGAAGGCACAGAGGTGTCAAGTGAGAAGTCGAGGCGGAGGATTAAATTCGTCTTGCCGTTACCTGATCCGAGTGATCCCGAATTTCGCAAGGATGCGAGCGCTTCGTGGAAGCAGGTTAGTCAAGTGCGGGCGAAAGAAAAATGCGATCAGGAAATTCGGCGCCGCTTTTAGGGAGCGGATAGATTGCGGGAGTTGGTGCGAATAAAGGAGAAGAAAAGTGAAAGTGACGAAGGAGTTTCTGGAGCAGGCAAGTCCGAGAGAAATTGAGGACGCGGTCGACGGGCAATTGCGCCACAAGACAGGATAAGAAAGTTGCTTACGAAGCGGGAGTGAAAAAGTGTTCGAAACGCTACGCATGGCGATTGCGACGAAGGGGGAGAAATGATTTGCCCTCACTGTAAAGAACCCATTATTTTTGGCGTGCCGGAAAGCACGATAGCTTACGCGAGGCGCTTGCGTAAGAAAGGGTATTCATTGCGAGACATTGAACGCCTGTTACTCGACAAAGGAATTAGAGCATCGTTCGTCACTCTCTCACGGCGACTAAGGGAGAAGAAGTGAAAGACGAACGACTAAAAGAAATTGAAACACTTAGGCTGGCGATTGCGACGAAGGGGGAGAAGTGAAATGAAAACTACAACCCTTGCCAGGATGTTGAAAAAAGCAATCGAGGGAGCATTGGTTTATAAACCAATGGAAGATCCGCACAAACTTAAGAAGTACTTTCAAGACACTTTAGAGCCAGCCCTTCGGGTGGCCAAAGCGCATTTCTCTGACGTGGCGGGGCAGAAGGGGAGAAGTGATGCCGCCAAGAATGGGACCAAGCCTACTAGAAAAATACTGCATAAAAGAAAAAGAGTTTTGGACGTGCCACGGGTTTCCTGACTACGAAACATTTAACGAAAAAGGCGATACATCAGTGCCCCACCAAGAGTGGATCAAGGTAATTGAGTCGGACGGGGCGGCCTATCACTCGCCCATGTCTCGTAAAATGTTTGTACTCGGCTGGCTTAATGCCGATAAAGCCCGCGCGAAACTGGAGGGGGAGAAGTGAAAAAAACTAATCGCGGATTTCAAATTTACGGTGAATACAAAGACAGTAAAGGTAGCACGATAAAAATCCAAGAGTCGTCTGGTTGCGGCGGACCGTTCGTATGGATTTTCTGTAAGGACCGTGACGGTAAGGATGTTGTTCCTTGTGTTGGCGCGGCTGGTGGACACATTTCAATAGCACCGCACTTAACAAGAGCCCAAGCGCGTCGAGTCGCCAAAGCCCTTTTGGAGTTTGCTAAATGAGTAAGTCAGTAAAGAGTTCCTATCCGCATGAAGGGTTTCAGCAACTTGGTGACAAGAAATGAAATCCCCCATCACACACGGCCACGGCCACGGTCACGTTCTCCCTCGCTTAGACGGCGTAGTTGCTCGTTGTGGCGGCCCAAGTATTTGCACCGTTTGCGCAAAAGAGAAGGCTGCTTGGGAGTCTGAACGGACGGCCTTCGTCGATGCGGTCATGACCGACGATAAACGGTTTTTCGTGGCGGAGGATTTTGATTCGTTGGTTGGTTTTATGTACGCTCCATATTGTGCAAATTTTGCCAACGCCAAAGTCATGCCGCTACTGGAAGAGAATGCGAAACTCAAAGCGCAGCTAGCGGCGTTGCATCTTCTGGGCTCAGTAGAAAGACGATGCGGTTCCGCTAGTCACGCATCTGGATATACAGACGCGCAAGAGGTCGCGGAGTGGTGTCGCGCATTCCTCGCGAAAATGGAGGGGGATGCGAAATGATAGCGTACTTTCTAGTAGGAATTCTTTACGTCTCTGGCAGCGAATTTCTAAATTGGCGGCGCACCGGGGTATACCCGCACCGGCTTTTCGATTGGACTGAGATTGTTTTTTGGGTGGTCTTGTGGCCTCTCGTTATTGCGGTGAGATTGGCGATTTGGTTTGGGGAGGGTGCCTAAAAAAACTTATAGCGCGTGGAGTTTTGGGTGATCAAAAAAATTGTATTCGTTTCTGATTCCCACGAGCAGGAATTTCGGATGCGCGACATTCCGGATGGAGATCTGTTTGTCCACTGTGGGGACATAACGTGGAACGGATCGATTGCGGCGCTTTTCAAATTCAACATGTGGCTTGGTCGGCTTCCCCATCGGCACAAGATCGTAATCGCGGGCAATCACGATTGGATTTTCGAGAAGGCGAATGATCTGGGAAGAAGTATTTTGAGTAACGCGATCTATTTGCAGGATTCGGGCGTGGAGATTGAGGGCTTAAGAATTTGGGGGAGCCCGTGGACGCCAGCTTTTAATAATTGGGCGTTTAACGCAAACGACGAAATAGTGCGCTATTGGGACATGATCCCGCTAGACGTGCAGTTGCTCATCACGCATGGACCGCCCAAGGGAATCTTGGATGTAGTTCCGGGCGAGCGGGGTTACGGGTGCCCGAGACTTATGGCAAAAATTCAGCAAATAAAACCCGCGATCCATGCGTTTGGTCACGTTCACGAGGGTTACGGGAAACAATTTTTCAACGGCACAGAATTTATCAACGCGGCGGTTTTAGGAGAGAGGACTTTGAATCTGCCTCTCGTGTGGGAGGGCGAGTGGAATTAAATAATCTCGTGCGGATTAAGCCTTTAACGCACAAGACGAAAAACCGCGTGGCGAATCACGGCTGGGAGTGGCGAGTGAAGGGGATTCACTGGAAGTATCCCACGCCGCAGGTTTCCTTGGACGACATTCTCGGTCTCTGGCTTGAGGTGTCGCTCCCGGCAGATCCGTCGATGCCGTATTCTTTTTGGGGAGAAGTGGGAAAAGATTTTTCAGTGGAAGGAGTGCTAAGTGAAAATTGAAAAGAGCGAGAAGGAAATTGTCGCAAGTAAAACGTATCACGGCTTTGAGGATGCGGCAGATTTAGAGCGCGACATTTCGGAAGTCTGGGAGGAAATGGGAATGCCCGGCGAGTTTCAGGGAGATCTGGAGGTGCGCTTGATTTACCGTCCGGCGATGGTTACAACCTGCGGGGGAGGAAATTTATGAGTGAAGATTATTTAGCGCATACCGATGAAGCGCGCGCTCGCGGGGAAAGTCCCGATACGCGTTTACACACCCTACGAGGAGAATTGATGACCATTTTCAAGTACGTTGTTCCCAGAGAGTTAGAATTCCAACACGACATGCCCGAGGGCGCGAAGATCTTAACGGTCGCGCTTCAGCACGGGGAGCCCAGGATTTGGGCGCTGGTCGATTTTGCTGCCGAGGTGAAGCCCAGGAAGTTTCGGGTTTTGATGACGGGCGAGCCCATCGAAGGGATTCCCGGAACGTATGTCGGAACCTATCAACTTGATGACGGATTTTTCGTTGGGCACCTATTCGTGCTTGAGTAAAACGCACGATACTGTCTCACAATTCGGTTGAACCCGCCAGGCACCTATGTTAACGGGAGTGGTAACGAGGTGTTCTATGAAACGGAAAATGTATTCGCCCGAAGAGAAGAGGGGTCTGATTAAGCAAGTTCGTCTGCTTACTCCCGAGCAATCGACCGAGGCCGCGTGCAAGTCGGTGGGGATAACCTACAGTAATTTCTACGCTTGGCAGCGTGCGAAAAGAATTAAGGAAAAATCCAAACCCAAGAAGAGATCGATTGTTCAAACGGCCCGAGCGCTTGCTCCGGAAGTCCACACTTACCACTTGAATGAAAAAGAGGGCGACGAGCAGGTGACGATCCTGATCGGCAAGGCTTCGACCGTAAAAGCCAACCTTGAAACGCTCTTGGAGCTTCGGAGATTACATTAATGGATGCGATACTGAAGCAACCGGATCTGAGGCGTTCCCAAGAGCCAAAAATTATACAAGTTTTTTTGAATAGTGATCTCAGGGCTTCGCACAACGGGCTTGATCTTCAGGCGAAGAAAAACAAGATCGAGACGCAGCTTATCGAGGATGGGCAATTTTTAGTTTTCATCAACCGTTCCAAGACTATGTTTAAAATTTTCGCAGCGAATAATACTCTCGTGTTCCACAAGTCACGCAGCGGGATGATCGATCTCCGGGCGATTGAGGAGCTTCCAAAAGTTTTTAAGTCCACTCACAGTATTGATTTTCAAGCGGCGCTAAAGAAGGTACTTCTGAAAGAGTTCGCAAGAAAGCGCCCAGTAAAAGCAGCTTGAAGCTCCGGGATGCGAAAGCTCACCGGAAATTGTGCGGACTGGCAGGCGCGGTCGCATTTCTATCGTGCGACGGCTGAAGGATAGAGTTCGGTGAGAGGGCGGCAGAATACTCTTCGTCGCCCAATCGCCTGTCGTCCGTACTTTAATCAGGGGGATCTGTGGGTGATCAGGATTGGGTTTACGATAAGGTCCGTATGCTTCAGAAGATCTGCGAAGAGCAAAAAGAGAAGATAAAACAGCTTGAATTGGAAAACTTACGCCTTCGCGAAACTCTGCACGCGCAAATGTCCCGCTCGAAAATCGACGAGCATGTACCCCAACATGTTGGCATAACAAGTTACTTAGCAAGTCTTTCGCTGTGGTATAGTTGAGTTGTTCAACCCACAATGGAAGCCACGAAGCACAAGCTCACCTTGGTCCGCTGCTTCCATTGCCGCTCGCCTTTTAAAGTTTTACATCCCACCGATCAGTTATTTTGCTCTCTCGTTTGTCGTTACATGACCAACAAAGACGATGAAGTTTGCCAGAGGAACCGCAAGCTCTTGGGTTTTGGAAGTTTTGAAAATGACGGGGGAAAGAAAAATGCGAGACGTAAAAAAGGTCGTGCTTCATTGTTCTGATTCAGCGTTACCAAATCAAAATGCCGCGATGATCCGGACTTGGCACACGCTCCCTGTGGAAAAGGGTGGGCGCGGGTGGAAGGACATCGGCTACCACTACTTCATTGGCTTTTCCGGGCTCGTGGAACAGGGTCGACTTCCCGACGTCGTGGGAGCCCATTGCGAAGGGCACAACCACGATTCCTTGGGGATCTGTCTTGCGGGAAAAGCGATAAAGACTTTTCTGCCGGTGCAGTTCGACACGCTGCGTTTAATTCTTCGTCTTTTGAAAAAGGCTTACCCGCACGCCGAGGTGTACGGGCACCACGAGTTCAATCCCCAAAAGACGTGTCCGGTTTTCCCGGTCGCGGAGTGGAAAGAGTTTTGGAAAACTCTACCGTGAAATTCCTCCTCGTTCGTATTATGAAGGTGTGGGGAAAAACCATTCTACTGTAGAAGTAAGATTTTGGTCAAAAGTGGGAGAACCCAATAGGCGGGGCTGTCGGTTGTGGTTGGCTGGCAGGTCGGGCGACGGGTATGGGTATGTGTGGAAAGACAAGAGAATGAAAAGGGCGCACAGAGCCGCTTGGGAGTTGGTTAACGGGCCTATTCCTGAAGGTAAAATTATTTGTCACCATTGCGATATTCCTTTGTGTGTGGAAACAACCCATTTATTTTTAGGAACGGCCTTAGACAATTCTAGGGATTGCGTGAAGAAGGGTCGCCTCCTTGTCAGAGAGAGGCATGGTCGGGCCAAATTGACGGAAGTAGAAGTGCGGGAGATTCGGAGATTAAAAAGTAAATTTAGCAAAGTAACTCTTGCTAAAATATTTGAAGTGTCAGACTCGGCAATTTCTCATATTCACGCTAATCGTCGGTGGAAAGAGGCTTGAAGTGTGGGTTTTAGTCACGGGTGCGCCGGGGACGGCGAAGGGTTACGCTTGCGATCTGCTTCAAAAAGAGGGCTTCCTCTATTTGCAGGAGCCTCCCACTGTGGAGGAATCCGGCTTTGATTGCGAGCTTGGGCATATTTTCCGCCGCCTGAAAGTTCAGCTTCAGGCCCAACAAACGCAATCTCGAAAAGACATCGTTACCGTGCGCTCTTTTTGGGATTGCGAGCTTTATTTAAAAACTGCGCTCTACACCGATCAGCTTACCGAACTTCAATTCACCCAGCTTTCCGGTCACGTCAAAAGTCTTGCGGAACTTCTCACGCCTCCGGCGGCGGTTATTTTCATGCGCGCCGACAAGATGGTGAGTTACGACCGCGTGCTTTTGAAAAGTGGCGTCACTCCTCACGACGACGAGTTCAATAAATTGCGCGAGCTTTACGAAGATTTTGCGGCTCGTATTAAAATACCACTCGTAGATATAGACGCATCCGATAGACCGGAAGATATTAAGGAGAGTTTAATTTTTAACCTTTCTTCTCTCAGGCTCACTCGCGCTGCCGATTCGGGTTTGTGGAAAAGAGAAATGTTTTTCGAGTAGGAGGTTTGATGTTTGCCTGGGATTCAAAAAAAGTAAAAACGACGAAGGTGGACGAACAGACGGGTCGTCCGATCATCGTCGAGGTGAGCCCGAAAGAGATCATCTTGAGCCCTAATCGGCATCGCATCGAAAGCATCCTCTCCGCACTCTGTGTCGCGGTCGGGGAGTTGATGACGATTCAAGATCAGCAAGCGGCGAGAATCCGTTCAATGTTGGCTCCCAAGGAGGATGTGGATGCGAATGCCGTTCCAGGTGACACACAAAAAATGCCCAGAGAAGAAGGTTCTGGAGTGCAACTCTAAAGTAAGTTTGCGCTGGAAGTTTTCTTATTCGTGGAAAGAGGTAGACTGCCAGCGGTGCTTGAGCAAAAAAAGTTTTTAGTTGGAGCGTAGCTCAGTTGGCAGAGCGCGAAGCTGTTAACTTCGTGGTCCGAGGTTCGATTCCTCGCGCTCCAGTCTTTAGGACTGGTCCTTAAAAGAGGTCTTAAAGATGTCAAAAGTATCACCGCGCAATTTTGTTTCATTGCCGCTTACGATGACGATAAGGATGTGGCGGCGCGGGTGGTCGGACGGCAGTTTCTTTTTCTTCCGCTTTACGGGCGGATCTTTGGATGGTGGTAAATGTTTGTCCCCCTTCACTCTCACTCGGAATATTCCATCGCGGACGGTCTCTTCTCCCCCAAAACTTGGGCGAAAGAATATAAGGAACGCGGATTCAAAGCGGCGGCCTTGACCGATCACGGGACGCTCGGCGGGACGATGGAGTTTTACCACGCGATGAAAGAGAACGGGGTGACGCCTATTCTCGGCGCGGAATTCTATTTCGTGGATAATCCAACGCTGAAGGTGAAGGAAAACCGCAAGGCGAATCACCTGATCCTTATCGCGAAAAGCTACGACGGCTACCAGAATCTCATGAAGCTCTCGCGTCTTTCTTATACCGAGGGGTTTTTCTACAAACCCAGGATCGGAACGGAGTGGCTTACGCAGTATCGCGAGGGCCTCGTGTGTCTCACCGCTTGCCAGGGCGGAGTGCTATCCAATGAGATCTGGCGGGAGAAAGACGGTAAGCCGTGCATGGGACTGGAAAAGCGCTTCAAAGCGCTCTCGGCGATCTTCGGGGACGACCTCTACGTTGAGTTTCAGGGCCACAATACAATCCACAAGGACAAGGAAACTGAGGAGGAATCCAACTCCCAGGAAATGATCAACCAGCACCTTTACGGTCTGAGAAAACTTAAGGGCTTTCAGCCAATTTGTACTAACGATAATCACTACATCTTACCGGAGCATTCGGACATCCAGGCCACGCTGAAGCAAATGGCGTATGGCAATAACGACGCCGGTCAGAGCTATACACATTGCGATTCGCTCTACCTGAAGGATGCTCGGCAAGTCTACGAGGCGTTTCGCACTCACCATGAGTATCTCCCGAAAGAGTTTGTCGCTTCCGCGCTGAAGAATACCGAGGCGGTTTTGGAAAAGTGTAAGGGCTTTGCGCTCCCCGAGGGGAAGCGCTACCTTCCAATTTTTCGCGACAAGGTGGATTCCGCCGACCTTTTCAAAAAACTCACCTTCAAACTTTTGCAAAAATTCATTAAACTAGGAACTCTGCACGCATCGAAGGAGGAATACGTTGCAAGGTTCAAGACCGAATTCCAAGTTATTAGTCGATATAAACTCCAGGATTACTTCCTTATCGTCTGGGATCTCGTCCGCTTTGCAGAGGAGCGCGGGATTTTTGTGGGTATTGGGCGTGGCTCTAGCGCTGGCAGTTTTATCAGCTACCTACTCGGGATCGTAAAAATTGATCCCCTTCAGTACAACCTTATTTTCGAGCGCTTCCTAAACGAAAACCGATGTGAGACGGGCGAGCTTCCCGACATCGATCTCGATTTTGAATCTGAGAGACGAGACGAGGTAAAAGAGTACATCTTCGAGCGCTACGGGCGCGACCGCGTGTGCGAAATAGGCACCTACGGCAGAATGATGCTCAAAACTTCTCTCATCGACTTCGGGAAAGCCTTGGGGATCGTGACCTCGAAGGACATTCTCGCGATCACGACTCAGTTCGCGCTCGATAAGGAGGACGCAAACGATCTCGAAGCTGCGGCGGGGAGCGATGTCCGGCTTCGTCAACTCTTGGACGACAATGAGAACTATCGCTTTTTCGTTTCCGAGATCATCGGGCAAATAAAATCCCAAGGCATTCACCCGGCGGGCGTAATCATTTGCCCGGAGAATGTCGAGACGATCACGCCGGTCAAAACCCAGGCGGTAAAGGGCGAGAAGGACGCGGAGGGGAAGCCTCTTCGCATCGTGGTTACGCAATCGGAGGACACGCAGGTTACGGCGCAGGGCATTATGAAGATGGACATCCTGGGCCTCAAGGAATACGACGTGATCAAGTATGTGATCGAGCACGCGCCGGGCATCCCTTTCACGAGGGAGAATTATCTCGAATACATTCTCGCTGCCGACAGCAAACCGATCTGGAAGATGTTTCAAAAGGGCGAGACGTCCGGCGTTTTCCAGTTCGCTTCGAGCGGGATGCAGGATCTCTTACGCCAAATGAAGCCCAACAAGATGGGCGATCTTATGGCTGCCAATGCGCTCTTTAGACCGGGCTGTTTGGAAAACGGTTGGCACATTGATTACTGCGAGCGGAAGCACGGGCGCGATCCGGTGGAGTTCATCCATCCCGATCTGGAAAAAGCGGTCGGCGACACCTACGGGGTCATCTGTGTTGCAGAAGGATCATTGGTCTCGACACGAAGCGGTCTGGTTCCAATCGAGAGTGTCCCGGTAGGAGAAGATGTTCTTACTGAGAATGGTGAATTTTGTGAGGTTGAGAAGGTAATTGATAATGGAATTAGAGCGGTTATAAGGGTCCGTTTTTCTAATGGCGAAGATTTGGTTTGCACTCCCGATCATCAAGTTTTGACTAGTCGTGGTTGGGTGGAGGCGGCGACTCTAGGAAGAGATGATTTAGTAAAGAGTTTTTGGAGCGAAGGTGGAAGGGTTGAGATTGGGGACGATAAGGACTGGCTTATCGGTTTAACGCTTGCCGATGGGAATTGTTGCTCTTCTCAAGTAGACATCGCTTGTTGTGGGGAGCAATTTGCAGATCGATTAATCGAAATTACGAATCGAACTTACAAGCTGAATGCAAAAAAGTATTTGCATGGAACGTGTTGGCATGTGGCGATGACCGGATTTAAGAGCGGATCTGCTAATCGAAACCCGTTTTATACCGAGTTGCGAAGGCTCGATATTTTTGGGAAGAATTGTTATACCAAGCGTTTCCCAAAAAACTTTTCCTTATCTCTGTTGGCTGGATTTATTGAGGGTGACGGCTCCTTAATTAATAATCGTGTGCGATTGAAGAATAGGGATATGGCTTTTGATCTTTATTTGGGGCTTCAGAGTTTTAAGATCCCATCTTCCTTCTACGATGATGACGGTGTTTCTACGGTCGCATTCCACGATTGGGAGAGGAAACTGCCTTTCCGGATTAAGGAATTTTCTGCGTTATCTTCTCGTGACTATCTCCCCAGAGAGTATTTGCCGAAACTCCCAAGATCAAACAATGATCGTCAACACGGTCGGAGTTTGTGCCCATATATCAGTAAAAAAATTGTGATGAAATATCGGGAAGCTGTTCCACACGATCATTGGAGCCGTGTTTTGTCTGTTAGGGTTTCACAAAAGGCGAGGGTTTTTGATCTCTCAGTCCGTGGGACGCATAGTTTTGTTGTTGGTGGGCATGTGGTCCACAATTGTTATCAAGAACAATTCATGTCCGCTATTCACTTGCTCGGTGGAATCTCGCTGGCCGAAGCCGACACTATTCGGTCGGCCTTGGGGAAAAAGAACAAAGAAAAATTAGACAAATTTCGGTTACGGTTCGTCGAGGGCGCGTCGGCAAAGATGGGGGAGGATGCTGCCCAAACTTTCTGGGAGCAAATTGAAAAAGCGGCGGGCTACACGTTCAACCGTTCTCATGCGGCGGCGTACTCGGTCCTGGCTTATGTCAGCCAGTATTTGAAGTTCCATTACCCGGCGTACTTCTGGGCGGCGCAACTCGATTGGGACGTGCGGAAAAATAAGCTCGACGAAATGCTTTTGAATCGCAGGGCTGCTTCCGAAATGAATGTAAATTTTTGCATGCCTCACATTAACGATTCGAGGGAAGGCTTTTACATTCGCGGCTCCGATGTGATGTGGCCCCTGCGCGGGGTGAAGGGCGTCGGTCCCAAGGCGGCGGCGGAAGTGGTGAGAGCACAGCCGTTCAAGGACTTCGCGGATTTTCACGGGAGAGTAAATAAGTCCAAGGTGAAGTACAACAATATCCAGGCGCTTATTTACTGCGGCTGTTTTGACGACTATGGCGACCGGCGGGAACTACTTCGAGAGCTTGCTTCGCTCTGCAAGGGCAAGCGCTACACCGCGCTCTCGGAAGAGGATATGGTTTTCAAATTTTACGAATCAATGGGATTTTTTGAGCAAAAGCTCAAACGGCTTCGCGGATTCGATAAGGATTGCTCTACTGAGGAGCAATTGCGCGAGTACGACGTCGGTGAGTATGTCGCGGTCGGCGGGATGATTACCGAAATTCGCAGCATCAAGACAAAGCGCGGGGACGCGATGGGGTTTGCTACTCTCATGGATCTGGACGAAATGATCGAGCTTACGATCTTCCCGAAGCAGTGGGCGACCTTCCGGGAATTGCTGCGGAGTGGCGCGATAGTTCAGGCCGCCGGGGTGAAGTCCGGTTACGGCGGAAAAGAAAATCACCTCGAAGTTCAATTGATGGAAAAGAAGTAGAGCGGTCTTTCTCTCCTCGTTCGTATTATAAAAGGGAGAGGGCAAATGAATTTATCCGAAGCGGTTCTAAAAAAAGTTGGCGAGATCCATCAAGAGCAAACTAGAGAAAACCCGTTGATGGGCGACCACTACGCCTATTTTGAAATGAAGATCGCGGAGCTACTGCTTCAGATCGAAGAATTAAAAGCTAAAAGCAATGTCGCGTGATTTGGTTTACGAAGTAAGCGGGCTCCTGCCAGAGACGGTCGTTGTTTCGATCAAGAAGGAACTTACGATCTCTGAGGACATTGATACCGAGGTGGATACTGCCGCTCGGATCTATGGATTTTACGCCGTGCTGGCGGAGAAGGCCGAGAGCCGCTGGCAGAAGATGCGCTTCGCGTCAGAAGGCTGGATCGCGGGAGTAGAGGCGAGGACCGCGAAAGAGCGCTCCGACGAGAAACTGAAAAACTACACCGAAGCGCAGATGAAGGCGCACGTTAAATCCCAGCCGAAGTATCGCAGCTATCAACTCAAGTTGATGGAGTTCGACGAGCATCGCAGAATTTTGAAAATTATTGCCAAGGCGTTCGAGCTAAAGATAGAGCTTGTGCGAACAAAAGCCGCAAACCGGCGACGCGAGGGCGAGGGCTCGGGAAGGGGTTAATTTTGATTGGGGGACTAATGAAGAAGGCGAAGAGTAAAGCAAAAAAGGCGCTTGTTAAAATGACGACCACGGCGACTGTCGCCGTAGACGCGGATCATTTGGTGAGCGCGGCCCGTGTGCATTTCGGACAGATGCAAAAATCTTGGTTTTATTTCGCGAAGTCAATTTCGCTGATTAAAAGCACAGGGGGGTTTCTTAAGTTTGATCCGACTTTCCGGGAATTTTGTGAGCGGGAGTACGCGACCGTAAACTATTCCACGATTCTCAAGTTTATCGCAATCGTCGATAGCTGGGGAACGGCGATTGAATCCAGACTAAAGAAGGATGAAAATTATATCCTTCCCGCTTACGAATCCTTTTACCAGCTTACGACCGTGCAGGGCAGAGTGCCGGAGGCGGAGCTTTCTCGTTTGAGAAAAGAAGTTTTGGATTCTCGCCTGGGCTACCATTCTTTGCGCGAGAGACTGAAGGAGCACCTGGTCGCTCACCGTAAGAAGGTCAGTGCCGAGGTGGAATCCTCGACGGAGGACATCGAAAAAGAATTAATTGCCGATCTCGAAGAGGAGGACGGCTTTGTTGGGGACGACAGTGGGGAGTTGGAAGACCGGCTTTTCGTGCCGCCGGACGAGGAAGAAGTTGACGACGAGGAGGAAGAGGAGAATCCGGTTTCGGTCTTTACTTCTCGTGTGAGCTACCTGAAGGACAATCTTCCTGTTTTCCAAAAGGAACTCAAAAAATCAAAAACTCTGACCGACAGCACGGTCGAACTCGCGAAAGATCTGGAATCGCTTGCTGAAACGATCAACGAATTTCTAAATACAGTGGAGGACTTGTCTCAATGAAAACGTCATTACTAGACCGGCTTAGGGCCGAAGCGAAGAAACTGAAAGAGGATGCAGCAACTCGGGGGAATTTTGAAAAGGTGGATTGGTTTTATGCGGCGGCTGGCGATAATCTTCTCCGCATCCTTCCGCACCCCAAGAGCAAGGACGAATTTTTCTTCAAGGAAGTGCGATTGCACTTCATGCCTTTCAAGAAGAACAACGGATCTATGGTCCAAGTTCCCGTCCGCTGCCTCTATGATTTTGATGAAAAATGTCCGCTTTGCCTCGCCTTTGAGAAAGTGGTCCGCACCGACAAAGAAAAAGCTCAGGGCTTCCGGGTTACGACTCGTTACCTCTACAACGTCATCAACTATACGGAACGCAAAGTTCAGCCCTACGCGGCTCCCAAGACGGTCCATGAGGAAGTGATGGGTTGGCTCGGGGAATTCAATTCCGACGTGTCGAACGTGGACACGGGCCGAGATTTTAAGATCTCGAAAAAGACGGTGAGTGGCCGGACTTCCTACAGTGTGAAGCCCTCGATGAAAGAATCGGCGGTGCCGGAAAAATTGCGACCGCTCTTAAATAACTGCGTCGATTTTGACGAGTTATACAAGAGTAACGAAAAAGCAAAAATGATGGAGTTTTTGGGAGCTTCGGGTGCTTTGAAAAAGGCTGCCAAGGACGAGGAAGAAGAGCCCGAAGTGGACGTCGAGGAAGATGATGTCCCATTTGCTCCACCGCCGCGAAAAAAGGTCGCCCCCAAAGCTGAGGAAGAGGACGAGCCTGTTTTCGAGGAAGAAGAAGAGGAAGAAAAAGAGGAAGAGGAAAAAGAGGTCGTGAAAAAGTCGGCGGCGAAGGTCAAAAAGTCTCTCGCCAAGATTAAGGAAGAAGAGGACGAAGTTTCTGAGGACGACGACGAACTCAGTAAAGAGCTTCGGGATTTGGGAGTTTTGTAAAAGTTCTCCGTGTGGCGGCGGCTCGATCCGACTGCGCTGGCCTTCGGGCACCAAGTAGCAATGTCTGGGTGAAAGTCCCAGCCCGCCTTTTTTTTGAGGTTTTATGACCGAAGATCGTGTGAGTTACGCAATGGGAATCAAAGTGAACTTGGGGAATTATCAGAGTGCCGACGTTCACGTCAGCTTTTCGACCGATGTGAAAAAGGGTGAAACTCCTCAGCAAGCGCTGAATCGCGCTCAAAAATTTGTAGAAGATAACGTGGAGGAGCAACATGAAAAGCTCACCTCAATTAAAGCCTAAGTTCTCTCGCGCAAAGAAAGTGAAGCAGCCGGTCCCGGAATTTGTCGGGGACGATTTTGATGCGGACGATCTCGTGCGCGAGGCCGCGAAACATAAAATCGAGGGAGTGTTTGTCCCCAAGGCGTCCAACGCGCATCTTCTCGAAGTGACCGCGTGGATCTCGATGCCTCCCCAAATCCAGACGATTATTGGTGCGCCGGGATTACCGTGCGGACTGATTACGATGATTTACGGGAAAAGAGATAGTGGGAAAACTAGCTTCGCGACGGAAGCCTTGGTGTCGGTGCAGCGGGAAAACGGGATCGCGATCCTGATCGACACCGAGAACAAATACAACATGAAGCGCGCCAAGGCGATGGGACTAAATCCCGATAAGCTGATTCTTATTCGCGCCGGTAGCATCGAGGAGGCGTTCGATAGGTTCCAGGCAATGGTGAACCTGATCAAGACGAGGAAGAATGCGAAGGATCGCAAAGTCGTTTGCGTGTGGGATTCCTTGGGAGCCACTCCTTCGGATGCGGAAATGGATGAAACGGTAAAAGACTTCTCGATGACGGCGGCGAAAGTCATTAAGGGACGGCTGAGAAAAACCGTGCGTTACATCAAGGACATGAAAGTGGCTTTCGTCATTATCAACCAGGTGTACGCCAAGATGGTCGCGTTCGGGAAAACGACGCAGCCTTACGGCGGCTCTGGGCCGGAATATCATAGCGCTCTGATTCTGGAATTTGTGGGGATGGGTCGGATTCGTCCTCCGGGTGCGAAGGCGGGAGAACCGTTCTGCGGAATCAAAGTGAAGATCGAGTGCGTGAAGAATCATTTAGCGCAGCCGTTTAAATTCGGTGAGGTGCTTATCGACGGGAAGGGCTTCGTAACGGATCGTGATCCGGTTTATGTGGTGGAAATGAATGAAGCAAGTACAGAAGTTTCTGAGGAGAAGGCGGGAGGAGATCCTAAATGAGATCTCATGCGAAGTGGTTCCGGTCTTTACGGCTTGCTACACTTTTGTCGAGGGCCGAATAGAGGCGGCTTACGACGAAGTAACCCCGGACATGATCCGTAAGTTGGAACTTTTGGAGGCTCTCCTTTTGAGTTTCATTGATCACGGGATGAATTTGGAAATGCTGACCATGATGGACAAGGAAATGTCGCAGTTCAAGGGCCGGTCGAGGATGGTAAATTGAATGCGCCCGAGAGAGTTTCGAGTTGGCGAGATTTTAGATCTCGCCGAGAAACACGGCTGGCAAAACATCGAGAGCCGAGATTCTTCGATGGTTTCCGGCAAGGATCAATGTTTGGCACACGACGATGACGGTTGGAACTTATCTTTGTCACCCGAAGCAGGGTAAGACGCAGCTTTTTCGGCGATGGGTTACGGAGGACGAGTTGGATCGAATTTTTGAAAATCCCAGATTCCACTCCAATAAAGGCTACCGATGATTTTTTTGCTTTACAGCGATCTCCACATTCGCCCGGAAAGAATTTCTGATTGTGAAATTGTGCTGAAGGAGGTCTACCGACTGGCGAAAGAGCGCGGTGCCGTGATTATCAACGGCGGGGACACGTTCGACACGCGGGGGATGATCCGCACGCAATGCTTGGACGTGCTTCATAAGCACTACGCGAAGTGGGCGCGAGAGGGGTTGGAGCAGATTATCCTCGTGGGAAACCACGATCAGGAGGACCGGGCGGGCAACATCCATCCACACCGGGTGTTTTCCTACCCTGATTGGACGGTGGTCGACAGGCCGATGTGGATCGCGAAATACTCAATGTATTTCTACCCTTACATGCCGAAGGATAATGTCGTGGCCGCTTTGGAGTTCGCAAGTAAGAAAAAGATGGATGCCATAATCCATTGGGGAATCATGGGTGCCATGCGTAACGACCGCAACAAAGATACGGACGGAGTTCCGGTAGAGTGGCTCGCGAGATTCCGCAACGTGTTTTCCGGGCATTACCATTACCGAAATAAAATCGAGAACGTCCAGTACATCGGCTCGCCGATGCAGCAAAATTTTGGCGAAATGGATCAGGCAAAGGGCGTGCTCCTCTACGACAATAAAAAGATGACGACGGAATTTATTAAGATCAACGGCACGTCGGAGCATCACGCTTTTGAGATCGCATTTGATGCGAAAGGGCGGATGGTCCTTCCTGACGACGAAGATGTGTCGCTTAAAGAACGAGATTTTCTTCGGGTGCGCGTGAAGGGATCGGCAGAGCAATGTGCCGGGATCAGCAAGGCGAGCCTTGAGAAAACTTATCCTGGTGTCGATCTCTTCGTCGAGCGCGAGATCGTCGAGAAGGCACACTCGCGACTTCGGATTACCCCCAGCGAGGTGAATAACCACGAGGCCCTCGCGCAAAAATACGTCGATTTTGTGGATGTCCCTTTGGATCGCGCTCGCTTAATGAAAGTTTTCAAGGAGGTGTCGCAATGCCCATAAATGATTATCTCTGCCCGATGTGCGAATACTGCGAGGAGATCTACACCAAGATTGAGGAGGCGACCACGCACGTCGTACTTTGCCCGAACTGTGGGGACGCCGATCTCCACCTTACGTTTCGCAAAGCTCCGATGGGAAGAATCGGCGGGGAGAAGTCCACGCGGTCGATTGAATCCATGAAAGATTCTTTCAACCAGCGCTTTATCAAAAAGGATCTGGACGACGTTCGGCATAAGCACGGGGTTTTGTACGACGACAGTATCCGGTCGGCTGCCGTTGCCCGGCTCGCCGCGAAGGGCAAGGTTTGAGGTTTGTGAAACGCTGGCTTGCCAACCAAATGAGTGACGATAGCGGCGTTGCTATCGAATACCGTTGGAGCAACATCGAGGGGGCTTTCTATATCAATTCCGAAGCCGGACTAATCCGTTACCGCCCGAAGAGTACGAAAGAGGCAATGGAGTTCCGCAATACTTACTTAAACGAAATGGAGTTGCTGTCCCATCTTCCCAAGGTGCAGCGGCTCCCGCGTCTCTTTGCCGCTTACAGGGCGCTGAGAGGTCGTCGAGGGGTTCGGTTCAGGGGAAACATCCGAACGCGACTGAGGCACAGGTTGTGGAATTTAAAAAACTTGTTCTAAATAATTTCATGAGTTACGCGGCTCAGGAGTTTTCCTTTGAGGAACGGGCTCTTGTTTTAGTCGAGGGGGAAAATCTCGACGAGGGCGATTCCAACGGCAGCGGTAAGAGCAGCGTGTGGGATGCCCTTTCCTGGGCGTTATTCGGTCAGACAGTGCGCGGGTTGAAGGGTGATGAGGTCATACGTCGCGGGGTGGGCACCGGCTGCTCTGTGATGGTTTTATTCGATCACGGCGGGAAAAGTTACCTCGTGCGCAGGTTTCGCAAGGACGTCGCGTTTGGGGACCGCTTCATGGTTGAGGTGAAGGGCGAGCCCACGGTGGAGTTGGGGACGCTTGCTTTGACGCAGGCGTGGCTCTTGGATCGGCTTCAGATTGACTTCGAGCTTTTCCGTTGCACGGTGCTTTTCGCGCAGGGCGAGACTTTCAACTTTGTCGATTCCGGCAACAAAGCGCAGAAGGACATCCTTTCCAAAGTGATGCAGGTGGACTTCTCCGCTTCCTTGGATGCGGTCAGGGAGAAGGTAAAATATTTCCGCGAGCAATTGGAGGAGAACAATCGCGATCTCCTAGTGCTTCAGTCCCACGTTATCGACGACGTGGAGGGAGCGTTCGAGGAGGATGTGGCGTTGTGGGCGACCGCTCGCGAGGTGAAAATCGAGAAGGCGAAGAAAGAGTGCGTGTCGTTTCGTGCGATGATCCAGAAAGTCGAGTTTGTCGAGGCTGTTGAGGAGTATCGGGATCTCGAAAGTTCTATAGAAGAGATAGAAAAAAAGTTGAAGCCCTACGAGACGGAGTACATCGCGCAAACCGGGCTCCGGAATGCGGTGTGGGCCGAAATGCGCGAGATCGCGAAGTATGAGGCTACGATCCTCAGAGATTGCCCGACTTGTTTTCAGCCTATGAATGGTGCGGCGATGAAACGCGCCTACGAAAGTCTCAAGGAAAAAGCCGACGAGTATAATGTTAGGGCGGAGGTGGCGGATGCTCACATCCACCGTTTGCGGTCGGCACTCGATATTGCGCAGGGGATGTTGAATGCGTTGGAAGAAAAAGCCGATGAGGTGAATGCGATTATCCGAGGCAATGAGACGGCGAAGACCAGTCTCAGGGCGGCGATGGATCGATTGAAGGAAGCGCAGGCCGAGGAGAATCCGTTTAAAGGCCGAATCGAAGCGGAGCGGGCGAAGCAGGAGAAGATTGCCAGAAAAATTACGCAAATAAAATCCACGCTGACAAAGATCGATGGGATCTTGCCCTACTATCTTTTCTGGCAGAATGCGTTCGGCAATGAAGGGATCAAGTCTTTCGTTTTCGATCTAATCTGCTCGGCGCTTACGGCGAAGGCGAATAGTTATCTCAATGTTCTCACCAACGGTTTCGTCTCGGTATCGTTTGATACTCAACGGAAACTAAAGAGCGGGGAGATTCGCGAGAAGTTCGATTGCATCGTGAGTGTCGGGACCGAGAGCGTGCCTTACGCGGCATTCTCCGGCGGGGAGAAGAGGCGCATTTCTCTTGCGGTCGACATGGCTCTCTCGGACTTGATGACCGACTTTCGGGGAAGTGGATTTAGTATCGTCGTGCTGGACGAACAGGACGTGCATCTGGATAATAGCGGTCGCAAAGCGTACATGAAGCTATTGAAGCAGCTATCGAAGTCGCGGGGGGTTTTTGTGGTAGCCCACGACGACGAGTTCAAGTCTCATTTCGATAATGTCTGGAAGATCCGTAAACGCGGGGGCGTTTCGGCTCTGGCTTAGTTGGGGGCGAAAATGGGTTTGGAAATTACATCTGACGACGAAAAACTAAAGTGCGAAGCTTTGCCTCCGCCGATTCGGATCAGTCGGGCGGGAGTTCTTATCCCTTGCGTGAATCATGATTGGTCTCATGACGAGCGGGTGAGTATTGCGTTCGCGGGAGCGATGACCCGTTATTGTAAGAAATGTCCGGCGGAAGCGCTGTCCGAAATGATGAAGGCGGGAAGTCTGGAGTGAAAGAGCGCACGTTTAATACGGAAGTGAAAAACTCTCTGATCGAGAGTGGTGCGTGGGCCTACAAGATTCCAGACGCGCCGATCTTTCCTGGGCAGCTTACTCGGTTTACTGGCGATAAGCCGTGCGACATCGTGGGCGGGTATCGCGGGCATTTTTTTGGAATTGAATCCAAGCAGGTCAAAAAGTACGAAGCGTTTGGACTTCGGTTTTTCCGACCGTGCCAGATTGAGAATTTGGACAAGATGGTTGCCGGGGAGAATGCAGCGTTTGCCTTTTTAAATATTCGGCAAAAAAAACCGTACATAAATCGGTTACTGATTTTTGATTGGGCGGATGAAACGTGGAAACGCGAGACGATTAAAAAGCGTGACTTGGAAATTCTTTCTCTGGAGGAGGGGATTGTCGGCAAGAACGGTCTTTTTGACCTCGGGTCTTTTTTGGAGGATCTCGCGTGCGGGACAATTTAGAGGACGAAATGAATGGGCTCGCCGGTAAAAGCGATCCGCTCGCGGGATTCCAGATGGGCGAGGCGCTCACCCAAGCACTATGGGGCGCAGCGGCAACAACTACGCGGGCGTTTGGGAATGTCAGCTTAAAAATAGACACGAATTCAAATCGCATTTTTGTGGCGATTACTTTACGTTGGTGGGCACGTTCGTCTAGGTTTGATTTTTTTCATCGCAGTTGGTTGGCGCGAGCAGAGCGTCGGTGCCAAGGGCAGATGCCGTCCGGGTGGAAATTGTTGGTTTATTACGAGAGGGGTTATGGAAGAAAAAATTAAAATTTTGCAGGAAATGGTTTTGAAGGAGTCGAATAATACCTCCTTGATTTTGATGCTTGATTTATTGGCGGAGATCTCCGACCGGGTCATTAAAGTTGAGGAGGAGAATCAGAGGATTCGAGAAACTCTCGGGATTATTATGAAGGGTGGTAAGCCGGTCGATTCGGGGAGAAATTTCATTGGGTGATTCGGCGAAAAAGGTTTTTGTTCGATGGGTGCGACTGATTAATGCGCAGGACCGATACTACATCGCCAAGGCGCTAGAAATTTTTATGGAACTTAGCGCTGGGCATCAACGCGGGTTTTTAAGTTACATCGTGGAGCAAATTCCCCGCGAGACGTGGGAAAAGGCATTGCCTGATCCTACACAGTATTTGGATGTCATGCGTTCGGTCCTGTATTATTATTCGGGCCGAGAAACTTTGTCAGAGCCCAGCAAAAAACAGTTCGGTAATTTGATAAGCGAGTATTGCAACTCTCGATATTTTCGAGACGCTGATGTGCCCAAGTTGGACTTGGAAGCTCTCGGCGATTTAAAAGAGGAGAAAAAATGAAGATCCAATTCCAAATCATGATCCTGTCCGTGTTCTTGGCGCTCCCTGCGTGCGCCGCGAAAACTGTAACCGCTTCGACGGCGGTGGAGCAGCAAAAGGCTCAGCCGATCAACGTGCTCAATGATAAGTCAGAGACGATTGCGGTAATCGATCCCGTGACCGGGAAAACGACTTACCAGAACGGCGGCGATGCCGATCAGGTAATCGGTGCGCTCTTAAAGCACATTAGTCTCGTGAATAATTACCATCAACAATTCGTAAACGAATTGCTTCCGTATTTCCCCAAAGTGCGGGCGAAGATGGAAAAAGAGGCGAAGAATCTGAAGATGGGCAAGAAGGCCGATGTGAAAAAGGTCGACCCCGAATGAATCCGAAGAAAAAGGACAAGCTCCAGGGGTACATCCGGGATCTTGAGAAACAGGTGAAAGAGATCGCGACCAACAATCAGGTGAATCGCGATGTTCTTCTCCCTCTCGTGAAGATGGTGAAAGACATCGACCTTCGCTTCGGCGCGGTCCTGGAACTTATGACGGATAAGGTTTTCACTCAGGCCGAGTTGGAAGCCAAGATCGACTCGAAGCGTGGAGTTCGCCTGATCACCGCCGAAGAGGAACTCAAGACTGGTGACATCGTGTGGGTGGATTTTGTCGCGAAGGTGACGAACGACAAGGATGTGGTTCAGGATAATGTCGTCGTTCACATCGGTTCCGGTCAGGCGGTATTCGAGCCCTCGCTGATCGGCAAGAAGATCGGCGAGCGCGCCACTCATGAAGTAAAAGTCCCTCCTTCGGTGGAAGGGGAGATCGAGAGAACGGTCGCTTTTGAGATTCTGATTCACAGGGCAAAGACTATGATTGGGGATGTAAATGCCGGAGCAACTGGAACTTGATATACAGGAGGAAGGAGAGATCAATTTGACGATCTCTCTTTCCGAGCGAGACACGAAAAACGAAGCGAAAGTATCAGTAAATATTTTCTCTTCTGAAAAGACCGTAGTTCGACGCAACGCGATGCTTGCTTTGAATAACGCACTAGAAAGGTTGGGACTGTGACCGAGGAAAAAGACTTAGATCACGATCAGGACAAAACGGATCAGATCGCGAAGAGTGTCGATCCGGATCGGGACTTCATGAAGGCGGAAAATCTTTGCGTCCGTTGCCACGGGCCGCTCGTAATGTGTGACCGTGCCGATTGCCCGCAGAAGAGCGCGGCGTAGTAAATCTATTACAACAAAGTATCGTGCTCAATTGAGTACGGGAATTTTTCTACAGTAGAAACGAAAGGGTTTGAACGTGAGCGAAACCAATATTGAAGTTTGCCGTGTTGCGGATTATGCACCTATCGACAAGTTGCGCTTTCATCCAGAAAACCCCAGAGCGATAAAACCGGAACGTCTCGACGACCTGAAGGCTTCGATTATCCGTAAAGGGTTTTATCAGCCGATTCTCGTTTGGAAAAAATACGGCGTGGTGCTTGCCGGGAATCATCGACTACTTGCGGCGCAGGAGTTGGTCAAGGAAGGCTACACCTTCGTCGTGGACGACAAGAAACAGGTGCTCCCGGTCGTTTATGAGGAGTGCTCGAAAGAGCGTGCTCTTGAGATTCTTTTTGAATCCAACAACAATTACGCGGATTGGGTGGACGAAAAAGTAACCCTCGCGCTAAAGGAGTTCGAGGAGAAAGGAGCGGATCTCCGCGACTACGGTTTCACTCAAGATTACGTCGATAAACTCCTAAAGAGCGCGATCAAAGACGCCGAGGACATTACGGCGGACGACGAAGACCTCGAAGATCCGGACGATGCGACGGAGAAAGAGGCGAAGGAGGAGGAGTTTGAGACGGTAAGCGAAGCTGACCAGGACGACCAGGACGACCAGGACGACCAGGACGTAACTTGTACGGATAGTCCGCTTGACGCTGTACCGAAATCAGCCAGCGCCTCCTCCGGCGAATGTCCTCGATGCCGGTTTCGGTGGTAAGGGATGATTCACCCAAGGCTACTAAATCAGCTTTTCGAAAACCTTAAATTCAAGGTCGAGGAAGAAAGTCTCGGCTACGTAGTCCGCGATATCATTAACATGAATTGGTGGAATACGTGCGAATGGCACGCGGGGTATGTCGAGAACCGACGCGAGCAGCAGGATTGCCCGGAAAACCTAAAGCTTATCGCCGTGCAACTCAAAGAGTTTTACCGACGGCGGCAGCTTAAACTTAAAAGCCGGGGTAAATTAAAAGAAGAACTTCAGGCTTATCTTTTAAAAAACACGTCTAGCCTATTTCAATTGCGCCTCCACTCGGTTTCAACGCGTCAGAATGTATCCCAGTTTTTTCATGACGAAAACGGGGTACCGACGTGGGTTGACTGCACATCGCGAGCGACCTATGCCGCTAAATATGTTTGCCAGAACGGGTATGTCGATTTTGATGGGAGAATGCGCGTCGTGGACGGAGCAAAGGTTCCGAAAAATTCCTATAACCTCGGCGTAAATCACCTGTTCGTAAGCGGCGCGAGTAAAACGAAGGGTGAGATTTTTTCTCAGAGACTAAGTCAGCGAACCGTTAAGCAATGGGTAAGTCATTTAAAGATTAGCGTGCATCCAACGCGCGCCTGGCTTTTCGAGGCGATTAAGCATGTTCGTACCGATCCATTTAAAAAGTACGAAGCGTCTCGGGTAGTCTTACGAACTGCTTTCGGCCTGAACGAATGTTTATATGGTTTTTCTACGTCGGTTACCGCGAAGCATTTCAACCGCGCAACCGCCGCAAGTAAATCAAGCAACGTAAGCGCCGCAAGCGCCGCAAGCGCCGCAAGCAACGCAAGCACCGCAAGTAAATCAAGCAACTATAGCGCCGCAAGCGACGTAAGCCACGTAAGCCGCGCAAGCTACGTAAGCCGCGCAAGCGACGCGGGAACGACGCGCTTTCTGGGCGCAAGCTGGGCGGAGTCGAACGCGGCTATTAGAAAGCCGGAGGGGCTTTTCTATCCTCCGGTATTTAAGGCAAACGTATTCGCGCTCGCGGGGCATTGGAAAATTGATAAAAATTTAGTGCAGGCGCATCGCTTGGGTTGGTTCGATCCATTCATGGGCCACGGAGAATCCCCACTGCTCGCGAAAAAGTGCGGAATACCTTATGTCGGTATCGATACAAACACGCGGGCGTTTGAAAACTATCTAAACGATATACAGAAATGGTTACTCGGTCCGGGGGCCGAAATCCAAATGAGGAACGCCGATTCGCGTACATTTTTCCCCGAGCTAATCGAGCGCTTTGACCTTTGTTATACCTCGCCACCGTATTTTGATTTTGAGGAATACGGAGGTAACACCGGGCATTTTGAGGGTTGCCAATCGTTTAAGGAATTCCACGAAAAAATTACTATTCCTATCTTTACTAACGCCAAGAAATATCTCGTAGACGGCGGCACGTTAGCACTTCAGGTTGGGTCCAATGAGCAGCAAAGAAAGCAGTGGGTAGACGCGATTTTAAGTATCGGCGGGTTCACGTTTCTTACTCATCATTTACAGGGTCATCAGGATAATAAATACACGAGCATGGCGAAGGGAACGCAGCCGCTTTTAGTTTTTATTAAACAAACCGCTTCCGAAGAGGCCCTAACCGCAATGACGTTGATTGAGGGGGAGAAGTGAGTTGCGCCTTGTGATTTATTCACGCACAAGCGGAGGAAAACGGATGAAATGTAAGGAGCACATGCCAACGGTAACGATCAAATTTAAAATTCCTGAAGATCAGGAGAAACGCTTTTGATTAATAAGAGGAAGAAAATGACAGCGACCGGGAAATGTAACTGCGGCAAGATCTGTAACGACTGCGTGATTAAAGAGGCGCTTCGCAGGGTCGCTGATCTTGCTGCCCAAATGAGGCGCGTGATCTTAGAATCCCCGTACTCCGGCAACGTGAAGGAGAACATCGCTTATGCGAAGCGCTGCGTTAAAGATTCTCTAAAGCGCGGCGAAGCCCCTATCGTTTCTCACCTATTATTTACGAGGGAGGGAATTTTGGATGATAAGAGCCCGAGGCAGAGAGCTTTAGGAATTGCAGCCGGTCACGCTTGGATAGCTCAGGCGGAATTAATGGTTGTGTACGAGGACAGAGGAATCAGCCATGGGATGGAACTTGGAATGAAGCAAGCGACCGCATTAGGGATTCAGATTGAGAAAAGGAAGATAGAATGACCTTGTTAGACCCGAGAAAATTCTCACTTCAAGACGACGTGGAAGGTTTGCAGGATCGATTATTAAGCCAGATCGATCAGAATATTGCCCTAAGAGACAAGCTTACGGACGCAAAAGTATTTCTAGGAATAATTGCGAACCGATTCCCCTGTATTGGTCCAACTCTCTGTCACGTTGATTTGAACTGTCTGCCGTGTTTCACGCAAGCGTTTCTCAAAGGATTAGAGGATGGAAACAAAAGCGCTCCGAATAGTAAAACACTTGGCGAAAACCCAAGTCCAAGTGAAAAGACAGCTTGAGACTTTTCAGATGATCACGGGCTTTTCCGAACGCTATTTCTTTAAGTGTAGGGCGAAGGCCGGGTTAAACGATCCTAAGCAACAGCAAATCGGCAAAACGAGAGAGCTAGGCTACAAGTCCAGAATATGTTTCAATATATAGATAAGATCTTATATTGTAAGACGACGCACTTAGCTATTTATGTCAAACTCTAAAACCCCGCCTGAAAATCCACCATTAGACCCGACTACGCCCACAGAGCCAGAAGAAGAGGGCAACGTATTCACTCAAGGCTTCACGGCGAATACCGGGCCTACGAAATTCTTCAAGCGTAAAGTAAAGCCGATGGACGATCTCTTCGCCGTAACTAAGAAGAGATCATCTCTCCCAGGTGGGAAAGAGCGCTTCCGCCACGACGTGGAACTTCTTCAATTCGAGCACGCGGTCAAATACCCGCTCTACTCGATCATGTCCTTCTTGTGCGAAATAAAAGGCTACTCGACCGCGCAGGCGAATATGATCTTGCGTGCTCACCCGGCAATTGAGTGGAAGAAAGTACGCGGTGAAGTTTTAGATAAGCTCACTGAGTCGACCGTAAAGCGCCACATCGATCTGATTGCGGAAGTACAAGAGACGCACATCAAGGCGAGCAAGCTCGGTCTTGCAAAGAGCATCGAAATGCTTTCGCGAATGCAACTCACTCCCCTCAAAGATAAAGCGGGAAGAATTTTAATGGGCGACGATGGGAAGCCAGTCTACCGAGGCTTCCGTTCGATTGATCTTTTAAACTGCATGGGTGCAATCGAGAAGGCACAACAGATCTACCGGCGGGCGATGGGACTTCCCAATGAGGAAGCCGGTCTTTCGCAGGTGCTCGATAAGATCAATCAGATGAAGGAAGCTGCCGGGACGACGCTCGTGCAAAATATTCAAGTGAACGTGGAAGCGCCCGTAGACGAACTCGGTCAAAGGCTCGCGGAACTCAAATATGAGGACGTGATGGAACTGATCGAGCGACGCCGGGAACTGAAAAGATTAGCTGCCCCTTCAGATGAATCCGATCCCTCCGAAAAGGTCCATTAGCAAGACGATGTTAAGGTGGCGGGTGCAGCATAGGGCTGCACCGGCCTTTTCGCTCTACAGTAGAAACGGGGTCGGAAGTATGCCCTTAATCAATCTCGATGAGTTGTTCGAGGATCTGAACCGCTACATTGATAACCCCCAGGACTACAACCGCACTATCGGTAAGATCTTTAACGCGCTCGTTTCTAGCAACGGCGGCGATACCGTGGGTGTGAACACTTCGGGCCTTTCCAATATCACCGGCACTACACTCTCCGAGGCTCTGGCGTCGATAGATTCCCAAGTGACCGGGGGAGGCGGCGGGACAAACGATCTGAGAAAGATTATGGAAAACGGCGACGTCTCGCCCATTCCAGCGGGCAAGCCACTCGCCAAGCTCGCCAACGGCAAAGTCGTCCCTGCGGATTCGGATGCTGCACAGGGCCAAGCATTCTGCGGCGTGTCTCAAACCATCCTGCCTTTGAGTGGGACAGGAACAGTTTTGCTGCCCGGAGCCAACGTGCCGGGTGCGATTGCGGGCCTGGGTTACTTGCCCGGTCAAGATGTCTACCTGAGCGAAACGGGAGGCTATACGAACGATCCTAATAGCTTCACGGGGGGCGACGATTCGATCATTAAACTTGGAATAGCGGACTGTGCTGCGGGCGTGGCCTCAGCACTCGCGACGGACCTCGTAATGTTTTCCGAGGTGCTGATTCGACCGTAATTAGCTTGAAGAAATTTCGTAATTTAAAACAGGAGATCCTACATGAGCGCCAGAGTATTAGTCGTATTTGAAAGCGGAAGATACAAAGCCCGCACATCCTCAGCCGAGACAATTGATTTTCTCTCGATCAAAGTCGGTGCATCCGGCCTTGAGATCAAAGAAACTGCATCCCATTTCGATTTTTCCGCGAAGAAACTCCAAAACATCGCGGACGGCACGGTCGCAACTGACGCCGCATCCAAAGGGCAGTTAGATACTGCGGTTGGTCTGCGCGTCTTAAAAGCTGGCGATACCATGACGGGTGCGCTGGACTTTGGCGGCACTCAGAAAGTGACCGGCCTCGCCGCTCCGTCGTCTGCAAACGATGCGGCTCGCAAAGTTTACGTTGATGACGCCGACGCCTTACGGGTGTTGAAAGCTGGCGATACGATGTCGGGCAACCTGAATATGGGCGGCAATGCCGTGACCAACTTGGGTGCTCCTTCCGCTGCTACTGATGCTGCGAGAAAATCCTATGTCGATGCCTTAGTAAATGGGCTCGATGTAAAGCCTTCGATTCGTGCAGCGACGACTGCGGCTCTTCCCGCTTCGACCTACGCGAACGGAACGCTTGGAGTTGGCGCAACACTCACCGCGAATGCGAACGGTGCTCTCGCGGCTCAAGACGGCGTCACGCTTATCGTAAACGACCGCTTGTTGGTTAAAAATCAAGCGGCGGGATTGCAGAATGGTTTGTACAAAGTCACGCAGGTCGGTGACGGTGGAACACCTTTCATCCTCACTCGCGTTGTCGATTCGGACGAGGCTGCGGAGATCTCGGGCGGAATGTTTGCCTTCATCGAAGAAGGAACGCTATACGCGGATACCGGCTGGGTTTGCACGGTAGACGGCGCGGTCACGATGGGAACTACTGCGCTCACTTTCGCGCAGTTCTCGTCTGCCGGGGTTATCACGGCGGGTAACGGCCTTACGCAAACGGGCAACACGTTCGACGTGAACGTTGATGACTCTACTATTGAGATCAACGTCGACACGCTTCGTGTAAAGGATCTCGGGATCACGGCGGCAAAGCTCGCGGCTGATTCTGTCACGACGGTAAAGATCCTCGATGCGAACGTCACGACCGATAAGATTGCAGACGATGCGATCACTATCGGCAAGATGGCGGATGATTCGGTTTCGACCGATGAGATCCAAGACACGTCCGTCACGGGTGCCAAACTTAATAGTGATGTCGGCGGAAACGATCCGTTTCACACCGGCATTTGGCTGAATGAAACCGATCAAGCAGCCGCCTTCATTGAGGCTGTTAATTGGGAAACTTGGCAGAACGACGAGGCGTCACCCGTCACGGTCCGACAGGTTATGTACGTCAAGCCGACGAGCGGAAACGCAAATCTGGCGGGAGCGAATGAGGACGAGATCGAAGATGCATTCCTCGCTGTGGTGAAGGATGCCTCGATCAACGCGGCGGCTTCGGGTCGGATGTACTTCCGTCCGGGCGTCGTAATCCCTGGTTTCACGGGCCTCGTGCAAGGCTCACGGTATTACGTTTCGCGCACTACGCCGGGCGCGATCACGGCAGACCTCTCGGGCTTTGTGGCCGGAGAGCATGTGTACCAGGTCGGTATCGCACTAAGCGGAACGGATCTCATGTTTGATCCCAAGTACGTTATCGAGATTGCCTAATATAGGCGGGGGAGCCTTCGGGCTCCCCCATTTTAAAGGGAGGGAATCTCGCATGGCTCTAAAATTAGCTCTCTTCGACACGGTGCTTGGAAGGTTTAAAACCTCAGCATTGATCGAGGGGAATGTCGCTCGCCGTGCGGGAACTACGGATCTCGACGACGAAGATACTTCAAAGGCGATCACGTTTTCCTCGCCGTTGCCGGACACGAACTACGCTATCGCTCTGACGATGGAAAATGTTACGGACGGTACGCCGATTTATAATTTTCAGATGATTGTCACCGCAAAAGCTACGACGGGATTTACGGCCTCGTGGCCAGTCGGTGTGGATAGTGCGAACTACAAACTTAGCTGGACTGCAACGCCGAATACCTAAGAGGTCAGGATGAAACTCACTGGACTAGTTCTATTTTTGCTTTTCGCGGCACAAGTTGTCGGCGCTCCCTATGTGAAGGGTGACAATTTCCTCTGGAAGATAGACGGCGCAGGGAACATCGGCGCGGACGGTGCAACACGTCCTGATAATATTTTTCTCAAAACGAAATTAAAGATCTCTCAAGGTGTGGGCGCATCCGTCACCGGACTTGAAATGGTCCAGAACACCACAGCCGGTGGACCGAACGTTTACATCAATCAGCTAAATACTTCGGCGGCTTCCGTCGCGACAGATCTCGCCTACAACGGTGCAATCGCCACGAACTACGGCGTGATCAATAACGCTGGCACTCACCACGCTTTCTTCGACTACGGAAACGGATCTTCGGCTTTCACGACCATCCAGGAAGCAGGCACGAAGAACGTGATCATTGGCGGTGCGACTGACACCACAAACGCACGGCTCCAAGTGGTCGGGAAGATCGAACTGCGTGGAGCCTCGGGTGCCAATCTTATCTGGAATACGGATGGTGGTGGAAACATCGGCGCTTCGGGAGCGACTCGTCCAGACAATGCTTTCATCAAGACGAAGCTTGTCGTCGGTCCGACTGGAATTAATGAATTCGGCACGGTCGCGACATCGTTTATTAAGACTGGTGTTGCGGGCGCGGGACATGAAGCTGTTCAAGATAACGTCCTAGAAAACTCCGCAGCGGCGAAGAGCGGCATTGGACAGGTGATGGGTATTAGTTCACTTGTTAAACGCTCGGGGAGCGTGACGGACACGAACACGGGGGGCTATTCCGCATTTCGTGGCGCTCTTTCTCAAGTCAGTGGAACCTATGTCAATGCAACAACCGCTGGGTTCGCAACATTTCGCGTCTTCCCTTATGCGGTGAGTGGGACAAGCACAGTTTCCCACTACGCTGGTTTTCGCGTGGATGACGACGCAAGTGTCTCTGGGACGAATAAGTACGGTCTTTATATCGGGAACATTACAGGTGCGACGAATAACTATGCGATCTTTACGGGCACCGGATTGGTCAATTTCGGCGACACTGTAACGCTATCCTCTACTCTTGCTGTAACCGGCACTTCCGCATTCACCGGCATCTCCACTTTCACAGGCGGCACGGCCTCAACCTCGACGACTACAGGTCAAGCGGTAATTACTGGCGGGCTTGGCGTAAGTGGCGCGACGTGGATCGGCGGGCTCGCAAATATCGCGGGCAACGTCACTCTAGGTAGCGGATCTGGATATACACTCACTATTAATAAGTCTGGCGGCGAGCCAGTGATTAAACTTTCGAATGGCACTGCTTCTCAAGACATCCATATGTCTGCGCTAGCTGGCGTTTTTCGCATAACAGACAACACGGCGTTGGTCAGTCTCCTCAGTTCGACCCAGGCTGGCCTGTGGACCCTTGGCGCAAGCGGCGGAACGCAGACGCACGCGGTGAACGGCAGTCTTGCAATTAACAACTCCGCTGGCCCGCACCTTCAACTGACAGACGGCGGGACTTTTGGATCGAACGCTAATCCGCACATGGAATTCAGAGACGGGACGCAGACGGGTGTTGTTCTAGGCTACAACAACGCGGCGGCTTCGATATTTAGATTCCGTTCGCCGGTCGATCACGCCATGTTTTTTAACCAAACCACGCTGGGGGACATGGGCGGCGTGACGACCACGGGAGAGTTTGTTTGGGGACAAACTTCCTCTGGCAATTCCAAGATGACGGTGAATAGTGCAAGCAGTTCGACGACGGACGCTGGGAACTATGTCCTCATGCTGAGGAACGGAAACTCGACGGTAAATAACGTTGAGACGCTCGCTTTCGGCAACAACGTGGCGTCACCGTCGGCTGGTATTTCGGCAGTAAACGAGACTCACTCAAACCCGGCGACTGGTTCTCTTCATTTTTGGACTCAGAATTCGGGACAGAATGCTTACGGTATTACTCTCGACAAAAACAATAAAACGTCTTTCGCGGGCGCAACGGCTTATAAGAATGCGACTTTCACTTCAATCGCGAACGCCAATACCGGCACGACGATTTTCCCCAGCGCGAAGGGTTATTATCGCATCACGGGATCGACCGCGATGGGAATTCAGGGAATAACGGCGGGTATCGACGGGCAGGTACTTCGCATCTATTCCAACTCGGGAGCGAATACGACGTTCGCGCATCAAAGCGGGACGGAATCCGTTGCTGCGAATAGGATTGTTACAATGACGGGTGCGGATGTGGCGACCACGACGGATGGTTTCGCGGAATTAATTTACGACACCACAGCTTCACGCTGGATTCTCATGTACGTCACGCCATAAGCCAACTAAGGGATAGAATGTTTGCCAAACGTGCTCAATCGGTTTCAATTCCAAACGCCGCTCTCTCGGTAGCGGTCGTCTTTTCTTCGCCGATGCCTTCGGCGGACTACGGGATCGCGGCTCAATTCCTAAATGCGTTGGGCGCTCCGATCTATCAGGAAATAATTATTCGTTTAAAGAGCGCGAACGGTTTCACGGCGGAGTGGCCAGCGCCCTTGGATAGCGGTGATTATTTCCTCGATTACATCGCCTACGTCCCCGATCTCGGTGAGACGACGGGGGACGTGGCTCGCAAGATGGGATTCAACGCGCTCACGCCGAGTGACGTTGGGAAGAATGTGATCTTTCCGACCCCTTTCCCCGACGCACTCTATTCGGTTGCGTGTCGATTTTCCAACGAGCTTGATCCTGGGCCTCAGTATCAGTCGCTTGTGGTAACATCCAAATCAATGAATGGTTTTGTGGTCGAGTGGCCTGCGCCGGTTGATTCAAATAATTATCGCCTAGAATTTTTGGCAACGCCTTGGAGTTAAGAATGCAAAAATTTCTTTTGTTGTTCCTTCTCGCGCTCCCTATTTACGCAACGACTTATATTAAAAACGGTGCGCTGCACGAGGGAGTAACCACGACGGCGACATCCGGTGGAACAACGGCTCTTAATGTGAATTCTGCAACGGTGCAGCAATATACGGGGACGCTGGCGCACACGGTGGTCTTGCCTAATGCGACGACGCTCGCAATCGGGCGACGATTCAAGGTGCTCAATCGATCCACTCTTGCGCTGACGGTGCAAAGTTTTGGTGGAGCGTTTCTGAAAGAAATTTCTCCCAACTCGTCCTCGGAATTCATCACAACTTCGGTCGGCACATCGGCAGGATCGTGGGACGCTGCGGTGATTCCTCCGACAGAGAACCCGGACATCGCAGGGCCGCTGATCTTAAGCCATATCGCCACGCCGTCAAATCCGGATGCAGGCAAGAAAAAGCTCTATTTCAAATCGAACGGTTTGCTTTACAAGTTGGACAATAGCGGTACCGAGACAGAGATCGGCGGAGGTGGGTTTGACGGCTCGCTCCCTCTCTCGTTGACGGAGCAGGGCTCGACGCCCGCGAATCCTGGTCTTGGAATCAAGAAACTTTATTTCAAGTCAGATGGAAAATTATACAAATTATCTTCTGGCGGTGTTGAGACGGAGATCGGTTCGACCACGGGGACAGTCACCGGGCCTGTTTCTTCGCTCGATAACGCAATCGCTTCGTTTGGCGGCTTGGGTGGTGCCACTCTCAAAGATAGCGGCGCAATTATTAAAGCGTCGAGTTCCAACATTGCGATTGGTGCGACGACCGTTCCCACTCTCACTGGCACTCGCGTAACGCTTTTGGGAAAGAGCGCGGGCGCTCTGATGACCAACGGGATTGATACCGTCGCAATCGGAGCAGATGCGCTGAAGGGTGGAAATAATTCCGCAACCGTTGCAATCGGTGCGAATGCGGCTCCCTTGCAGGCGGACAGTTACAACGTCTACATCGGGACTGACGTGGCGAACGGCGTGACGTCGGGTAACAGCAACGTGTGGATCGGAGCTTCCGGAAACTTGGTTCAGAACCAAAACGTACTTAGCTCGATTATTATTGGAACAGGTGCTACTCCGACCGGGAACAACCAATTAATTTTCGGAAGTCCGATTGCGGGTATTACCGACGCGTATATCGGCGAGGGCGTAACGGACACCACTCCTCTTTCGTTCACGTTAAATTCGACTGGCAGTTCGGGATTGAATGTCGCGGGATCGAATATGACTCTCGCTTCCGGTAAAGCTACCGGCAATGCCGCACCTGGTTTAATTATTTTCAAGACTTCTACGCCGGGGAGCAGTGGTTCGGCACTTCAATCACTGACGGATCGAATGTATATCGGTCAGAATTATATCCAGCCGGTGACGCAATTCTTCGGTGTTGGTCCGCAGTCACCGCCGCCTGGAATTGGGGCGTTGGAACAGGTGCCTACTCTCACTTTCAATCAGAATTTTGGTGCGGGATTTTATCATTACATTTCTGGCGCGGACTCTTTCATGGGCGCAACGCTGGGAGCTACGATCTGGGAGGCGGGGACGAACTACGGTCCTGGGAATAGTCTGGGTCTTCGTTTCGGAAAAAACCAGGCGATGCATATCTCTTTCCCTGCGGCGGGCGACATCGGTGGGGCTGGGGGAACAAATGCGCCTGGAAATATTTACGCGAGAAATACGATAGGCGCGGGCGAGAACGGGACGCCGGGTACATTTATTATTTACGGGGGGTTCTCGCCTCCGAATAACGGCTTAATATTTCAAACTCCAGGCGGCGGGAACGTCGGACGTGAGGACGGCTTGAGCCCACAGCATGTTTTCGCTTTGCAGACGGTGAATATTGGAAAGCCCGTAGGTATCGGTATTCCTGGAAATTCGCCGCAAACCTCTCGTGGTGGAGAATTAACTTTTACGGGAAAGCTTACGCGAGGCATCCAGCAAGCTGGGCATCTTACTTGGCGTGACGACTATTTTCAAATCGGGAGCGCTTGTTACGACACGAATCAATATTCTACCGGCATCATCGTTTTGAATGCGGACGTCTCTGGTTTATTCAACAACAATGGCAACGTGGGTTTTGCGGGTGGGCAGATCATTCTGGATAAGATTGACACTGCGGACGAAACTGGTTTGTGTAACGTCACGGGTGATGTGACCTTCGTTAATAGCCCTTCCAATATTTGCGGCACTCCAAGTTCGAGCTACTCGGTTATCCCAACGTCTTGTGTTTTCCCTCCGACTTCGCAGGGGACTGTCACTGTCAATGGCCCCCTCAAAATCATTCAGGAGCGGCCAAATATTGGAAGTATTACGAATCGCACCTATTCTATTTTTTCAAAAGACATAGACAATCTCGCTTCGATGAAAACCGGCTCGTTTTCGGTGAACGGCGGATCGATCTCTCCGTCTACGAATGATTACGTCGGCATCGTGGGCAACGTGAAGATCACTTCCGGCTCGCTTGCCACTACGCCGGTTACGATCTCGGTGAACGCAGACAATGCAATATTTAGCACTGTTGAGGATCGGGGTTATGTAGAATTCGTTTCGACTGATCCCGTGGCTGCGAATAGGACGGTGATTTTGGGCATAGGCGTTCCTGGACAGAGAATTATATTTCGCAGGGCAGATCCTACGAATGCGATGGAAATTCTTGCGACAGCAAATCAAGTGCTTCGAGGGGATTGGATACCGGCAGATGGTGAGACGCTCTCTCTCGTCTCTGGGAGCGATGGTAAATGGTATGAGACCGGAAGAAGTCCTTGATTCGGTTTGATTAGGTCGAATTAGGTTTAATGGAACTAAAAGCTGACCCATTCTTATCTCTTCCTCGCTTAGAGGAATTGATGCTCAAGACCGATCTCGGTTTCTTCGCCGAGGAAATGCTCGGCATTGAGATCTCCGATCACCACACTGAATGGTCTACCCTTGTCGCGAGACATCCCAGGCTCGCAATCGAAGCGCCCAGAGATCACGGCAAAAGTTTCTTTTTCTCATTCGCCTACGCAATCTGGCGATCCTACTACGCTTGGATACCGCCGATCCTCTACTCCGGTTTCAAGTCCATCCCCAAGATCTCGATGGGCTACATTTTTTCCAATACGCAGGATCAGGCGATTAAATTTCTAGAAATTATTCGTAACGAATTGGAAATGAATCCCAAGCTCCAGCATCTTGTCCCTGAGAAGAAAGATAATAACTGGAACAAGACCGAAATGCGGCTTTCCAATCGTGCAGTCCTTCGCGCGCGCGGTTGGGGGACATCGGTTCGAGGTGCGCATCCTTGCTGGGCGATTTGCGACGACGTACTAAACGACGAATCCATTTACTCTGAGATCACTAGGAAGAAACAGGTGGACTACTTCTTCTCGGCGGTCACTCCCATGATCGTGCCCGGCGGGCAGATCGTTGTGATCGGAACGCCCTTCCACGGGGAAGATCTCTACCAAAAACTTTCAGAAAATAAATCCTACGTTTTCAAAAAGTATCCCGCACTCGACGCTTACGACCGTCCACTGTGGCCCACACGCTATACGAAGGAACATCTGCACTCGAAGCGGGACGAAGTGGGCTCGACCCGTTTCGCGAGAGAGTATCTCTGCGAGCCCGTGTCCGACGAGTCGAGTTTATTCCCTGAGAAGATCATCGCGGACTGCTACGACTTTCAGTACGAAATGCCCACGCACCTCACGCCCGAGGACAGAAAAAACCTCATGGTATTTACCGGCGTGGATCTCGCGCTCTCTTCGACCGTGGGCGCGGACTATACGGTGATCACGACGCTTGGCGTTGATAAATTTAAAAACCGTTGGCTCTTGGACATCCGGCGCAAGAAGGGCCTCTCGATGACCGAACAGCTTCGCGAGATTGAGGATGTCTACGTCAACTATCGTCCATTGAAAGTGTTGATCGAGGACAATGGTTTTCAGCGCGTATTCCGCGACGAGTTGGTGAAGAATACCGACATTCCGGTCGAGGGGTTCACTACGACGGCGCAGAATAAAAATAGCCTTGAGAAAGGCGTGCCGTCGCTTCAGATCTTATTTGAGAATAAAAAGTTTGTGATACCACGCAAGACAGAGAGAGACAGGCGCATCACGGATTTTCTCATAAACGAGTTGAAGTGTTTCACTTGGCAGGATGGTAAGCTTCAGGGCTTGGGGGCTCACGACGATTGCGTTATGTCACTCTGGATCGCATCGGAAGCGTGCAGCGCCTATCAATTTTCGTTTTCATTTGTGTAGGGGGGTTTCATGGAAAAGTTTTTAATGAATCGACTGGCTAACTGTGGCAACAGCTTTCAGGGCAAGACGAAGCGCGTGCTCTGTGTTTGCTCGGCGGGACTGCTTCGGTCTCCCACGGCAGCGGAAGTGCTCTCGCGCGAGCCTTTCCACTACAACACGCGTGCAGCGGGCCTTTGCTCGGAGTTCGCGCTGATTCCGGTCGACGAAGTGCTTTTAGAATGGGCCGACGAGATCGTGTGCATGGAGGAAAGTCAGATCCACACATTACAGGAGCGCGTGAAGGCGAGTCGCACGACCATAAGGGATCTCAAGATTATCTGTCTTATGATTGAGGACAGCTTCCCGTTCCGCGATCCGGAGCTACAAAAAATGATTAAGGAAAATTATTTGCGTGCTGCCGGAATAGACACCGAAGTCCGCACGGCGGGTTTGGCACAAAGGGAGGAAGTATGAATGGAAATAAATGGGCGATTGAAGTCTTGAAGCTGGAAGGCTTGAGCGAGGAATTAGACATCGCTGAGATCAAAGAAGTCCTAAAGTGTGCGGTGGAAGTTTTGAAGCGAGGGCCGGTAAGCTACCGTGGTGCGACCGTTCGGTACATCCCAAAGGCTAAAAAATCCGCGAAGGCACGATGACACTCAACCTCGGCACGATCAGTCACGGGATTAAAGAGCGAAAGAAGATTGCAGATTTTTACCCTTCGCCTCCTCATGTGACCGAGGCGCTAATGCGACGGGAGAAATTCGAGGGCCTGATCTGGGAATGCGCGAGTGGGGCGGGAGACATTTCTCGCGTGTTGGAACGAACCAACCCGGTCTTTTCGAGCGACATTCGTAAAGAGCCCGAGGTGTACGGGCGAAAGGGGATGAATTTCCTACTTTCCAATCGGGACAAAGTTCCCAACATCGTCACCAATCCGCCTTTCATGAAGGCGGTCGATTTTGTGATTCATGCGAAGCGTCGAGCGGATAAGAAAATTGCGATGCTTTTGCCTTTGGCGTTTCTCGAAGGGCGCGAAAGATTTGTCGAACGGATCTTTAATCACTCGGCATTTCCGCTGAAGAAAGTATACGTTTTCTGCAAGCGGCCAGAGTTCAAGCGTGGTGGGGTGAGCGGCGATAATGGAATGATGGTTGGAATTGCGTGGTTTGTTTGGGAGAAGGGGTGGACGGAAGCGCCGACCGTAGGTTGGATTCCGCCGGACGAGGGGATGAAAATTGCGGGGAAGAGGAGAAGGAAGAAGTGACAAAGAAAATGAGCGCGCAAGACAAAGCCGATGTGAAACTTGCTGTCAAAAGATTGGCGTCAATTGACGAATCGAATCCTTTCAAACGCACGATCCCCTGGAAACAGGTAAAGAGCCGGTTGAAGAAGAAAAGGTAAGACTGTAAAATAAAAGGATGGGCCACGACGAATTCATCGAAAGGGCCTTCCAATATCTCAACCGACATCTTGATCCTGACATAAAGAGAAAACTTCCGCCCGGCGTCACGAGAGAAATTCTGCGATGCCTGTCGGTGTGGATTCTGCAAAAAGGTTTTTCGGAGCGAATAGCGGAGAAGGGTGAACCGCCCGGCGGTTTAAGTTACCAGGATTTTAGTGACATGATTGATGAGACGAATGCGCGAAAGCGTTTGAAACGGACCAGCAATCCTGATTAAATCCTCACATTCCTAGAAAGTGATCTATGACGGGCAAGTGTATTTGGTTCGACGTGCAAAAGGGCTATGGGTTTCTGCGAGCAGAAAACGGAGCCGAATACTTTGTCCACTATTCTAAGATCCTCGCGCCTCTCGGAGAATTCCGTCTACTGATTGAGGGTGAAGATGTTGAGTTCGAGCCCATGGAAGTAGAACGGGGCACCACAAAAAAGTTACAAGCAAACAGCGTTAAACGACTTGGGGGACACGATGAGGATTCTGGAAAAGGTCCAGGCGACACTTTCTGAGGACGATGTAAATGATCCGAAGCAGATTCGCTTTTCGCAAATTTACGAGAACGTAGATCTCACGCAGTTGAAGGAATGCCTTCAGCGCGTCGAGAGTTTTCCGATTGGATCGCATTCCATTGGGATGGGAAATATTGCCCAAGGGCGCTGGTTATTTCTCAAGGCCGATAAGGACATCGGGGTCTCGATCAATAGCGGGACGGTGCTCACGCTTCGCGCTGGAAAAGCGACGATGATGTGGGTGAATTTCACGTCGCTCGATTTGGTTGTGTCGGTCGTAACCGTAGTAACACTTCTTGTTGCAGGCGAATGAACAAGGAAATAGTGCGATGGATCAAGATCGTGGTTCTCACGACCTTGCGGGAGAAGAACCTCGCGAAGATGGACATTCCCACGCTTATCTCTTGCGGGATGCTGGGGTATGCCCAAGCACTGAAGCGTTACGATCCCACGAGGGGAGTGAAGTTCAAGACGTTCGCGGAGTATCGGATCAAGGGCGCGGTCTTAGACGAGGTGCGCAAGATGATCGGGGACGAGCGGTGCAAGAATCCGCGACCGAGACGCATTGAGGACTTCAACTACGATCTGATCTCAGATAACGGCCACACGCAATCCACGATTGAATCCCTCCTCGACTTTGAAACCTTCCTCAACTTAGTTCCCCTGACCGAGCGTGAATTAAAGATCTTGGACTGCCGGATCAACGGGATGAATCTGCGTGAGATTGCACGCCAATTTAACTTCTCCGAATCGCGCGCCTCGCAACTTCTTGCGAAAATAAAGAAGATCATCTTCGTCTGGTATCGAGAAGAAATGGGTTTGAAATTTGGTTTAATCATCCGTCTTTGCCCTTCCTGTAATAATGAGAACTGTCTCTCCGATAAGATCCAGGAATTCCGCTGTGATATATGCGACGTGCCACTTATCATGGTCGAGGGCGTGCCGGTCTTAACTCAGTCTGAAAGTGAATCGAATGATGGATATTCTCGAAACCGCGTCTATTCTTGACGAGCATATTGAAAAGGCGGCGAAGAAAGCCTTTCTCGAAAAGGGCGTAACCTTCGATCCGTCGAACCCGCATTTGATGGGCGGTGATTCCAGTTACTACTCCCCCTATCTCGAACTCGCAGACGGCGGCTTCGTGCCGTTTCCGGTCCAGCATTGGAAGGATCAGGGCAGGGACGAGAACGCTTATAACACGACGCGACAATTCTACCAGGACGCTGGCGAGCGCTTCAAGCCGGTGGAAGAGGCCGTGCGCGCATTTCGTGGCTTCGGCAAGTCTATCGACACGCTCTTTAAAGCGCTCCCCGTGCCCATAGGAACGATCCACACCTACGCCGATGGGGTGAAGTACAAAAAGATGAAAGAGGGCCAGTGGCTCCCGGTCAGATCGCCAAATACGCCCGCGTTTGATCATCCCAGCGAAGGCAAACGTAAGAAGGCGAGTCTTGAGATCGATACTCATGCGCAAAAGGTGAAGGCAATTCAGGACGAGCAGAAAAAGCGCAAGGAAACGCACGCGCTCGTCCATACGACCAAGAAGGAAGTCCTTCGCCACGTTCGCACGGCTCTCGGCAAAACAATTCCGCCCGAGGCAAAACAGCATTTCGATCTTAGACGTCGCACTCCCGGCTCGCAGGCAAAGACTGCGGCCACGAAAACTAAAGCAGGCGAGGACGATGGGAAGGCTGCGACCGTACTCGCAGGGCTACAGGAAAAGGTTAAGCGTTTAGGAAAAGGGGAAGGCCGAGAAGTGAAACTCGCAGAGGCGGAAGTGAAAACACTTCTCGAATCTGGGAAGTACGCGCTTATTTCGGCGGGGAAGAATCCGGCGAATCGTGAAGACCGCAAGATGTCGCAAGCCGACATCAAGGCTCGTTACGCTTTGCTGCGAAGAGATTTGGTTTCGGACGGTTTCGCATTCTCGAAGGTGAAGGGTCACTATCAGGGCACCGAGGACAGTTTCTTAGTAATGGTCCACGATGCCGACAAGGAACACATCAAAAGTCTGGGCAAAAAATATAAGCAGGATTCGGTGATCTATTCCGAGGGCGGGAAGCACGAACTGCATTACACGACCGGGAATGACAAACTTGTGGGCGAGGACGGTGAGACGATGAAGTCCACGTCCGAGCAGTACATGGAGGGCGAGCCCCCGCCTCCGCATTACGTTCCCGAGAGAAAAGAATTACACAATAAAATTATAAAAAATTTTTTGAGTAAAACCCAGAAGGCGACCGGCAAACCTGTGGCGGTGATTACTGGCGGAGGAAGTGGTTCGGGAAAATCTACCGTCATTAAGCATATGATGGGACAGGGCGGTCTTGGAAAAGACTTGGTCCATGTCGATGCTGACGAGATCAAGAAACATATTCCCGAGTATCAAGAAGGCGTTGCCAAGAAGGACGAAAAGACTGCCGCTTTTGTCCACGACGAATCCTCGCACGTTACGTCGGAAATGATTAACCAGTCGGTCAAAGACGGGAAAAATTTTCTTTACGATTCTACTTTTTCCAACACTGCAAAATTTGAAAAGCTGATCGGGCATCTAAAGTCCAACGGCTATCACGTCCACATTGTTTACGCAGACCTCCCGCCTGAAGAGGCGGAGAAGAGAGCGACCCAACGTGCGGCGAAGTCTGGCAGGAAAGTCCCTACGGACACGATTCGCTCCACGCATAAAAATGCGCTGAACTCTCTCAACAAGCTGCACCATCTGGCGGACAGCGTTTCGGTTTATTCCACGATGGGCGAGCCGAAACGAGTGTATCATCGTGAGCCTGGGGCAAAAGAAGTGGACGATCAGGGGATGCAGGAAATGCGTAAGCGCGGACATTTGATCAAATCCGAAGCCGGTGACGGCGAGGACGAGGGAACGCCAATGGGCGGAGAAAAAGATTTGCTCGATAAGATCGACACAGCCTTCCGGTCGGGCAAGTCCGGTGACGAAGAAATTTCGGACGTTGTTGATGAAGGCGTGTCGTATGACGAATATCCCGGTGGGGAAAAATCTTAAAAGGAGAAACAATGGATCTTTTCAAAGGGCTTGGCATAACGGTCGGAGAACCCTCACTCATCGAGGTCGCGCCTGATAACCTCGCGATGTCGAATCGAATCAAGAAGGGACACCTTCAGCAAGAGCGACAGGGCGTGGAAAATTCCTCGCGAGAGCGTCTCTGGAAGGGAATCGGAGCCGACGAGAATGACCTCGTAAAGCACGATCTCAAAGCTCCGTCCATCCCCCAGCACGCCAAGGGCGATGCGAACGGCGATGGTTACGGCAGTGCGAGCCTGAAGGATAACCACGGTGAATCGCACCATTCGGATGCCTCGAAAGAGTTGATCGAGGACAAAGTGGACGAAGTGGATCGTGTGACCGCTGCGGATGAAGAGGAAGCTCCTGCTACTCGTGTCCGTCTCGCTGTCTCTGCTTCGGGCGGAGTGTGGCGTTCGGTCGAAAGTGCTCTCGACGATCTGTGTAAGGGCTTCGATAACATGCCGTTGAAGCCGGGTGGAAAGGCGAAAAAGCCTGCGAAAGACCCTGTGGAAGTCAAACAGGAACTCCAACAGAAAAAAGAATTGGGTGTCTCGAAGGCGAAGAAAA
>Ga0163150_10000205_pt1 | contig 108142 bp, 90 predicted proteins | sample OliLakLV19P2IB_FD_148628 | JGI IMG/M metagenome (GOLD analysis project Ga0163150, IMG submission 148628) | Freshwater microbial mat bacterial communities from Lake Vanda, McMurdo Dry Valleys, Antarctica - Oligotrophic Lake LV.19.P2.IB | ecosystem: Environmental > Aquatic > Freshwater > Lake >...
CCCCGGAGCCGACGCCCGAGGAGACCCCGACCCCGACGCCGGAAGAGACCCCGTAGCGCGCAGCCGCCGGGCCGTCGGCCGTCGCTCCGACGACCGCTACTTGACGCCGACGCCGACGATCGACAGGCCGCCCGGCAGGTCGTGGCGTGCGAGCCAGCGGCGCTCGAGCGCCGCGAGCCGCGCCAGCAGGGTACCGGCAGCGCCGTGGCCGGTATCGAGGTCGCTGGCCGCCCGCTCCCCTTCGAGCGCCGCCTTGACGATGGCGGGTGGCACCAGGAAGCCGTAGGCGCCGGTGACCCGCGCGGGTGCAAGTCTTGCTGCGACCAGCAGGGCACGCATGTCGCCGCGCGAGAAGCGGCGCGCCGTGTGCGTGATGCGGTCGTGCGCGCGGCGCAGCCGCGGCATGCCGGGCTCGAGCAGGCACACGACGCCTCCCGGGCGCACGGTACGCGCCAGCTCGCGCACCGCCGCCGCCGGGTCCGCCACGCGCTCGTGGTAGAGCACCGTGACGCAGAGCGCGAGATCGAAGCTCTCGTCCGCGAACGGCAGGCGTGCGAGCTCCGCCGCGGCGAGTGCGGCCGACGGGCGGCTGTCGCGGTAGAGCGCGAGGGCGAGCGGCTCGAGGTCGGCCGCGATCAGCCGCCCGTACCGCGCCAGCCAGCCGCCGGTTGCCCCGGTGCCGCAGCCGGCGTCGAGCAGCCGCGCGCCGGGGCGCAGATACGGCTCGAGGATCTGCTGCAGCAAGGCCCGTGTCGCCGCGTACCACCAGTGCGAGGCCTCGACCTGCGCGATCCGGATGTACTCGTCGCGACGCATGGCAAGGGAGCTGCCGGATCAGCCGTCGCGGCGGCGCAGCAGGACGAGGTTCACCCAGAGCAAGGCGACGTCGAGCAGCGAGCGTGCGACCCGCCCGAAGCGGAAGAACTGCGAGCGACCGAAGGGACGAGCGTAGTGGTGCACGCCGATTTCGGTGAAGCGTGCGCCGGACTGGTCGAGCTTGCGCAGCATCTCGACGCAGATCACGCCGCTCGAATGGCGCAGCGTGACGCGCTCGAGGGCGGCGCGCCGGATCAGCCGGAAGTCGCAGTCGGTGTCGCCTACCGGCAGGCGGAACAGCAGGCGCACGGCGTGGTGGTAGGCGCGTCCGACGAGCGCGCGCAGCGCCGAGTCGTTGCGGCCGAGCTTCCAGCCCTGCACGACGTCGACCTCGTCCGAGACCAGCGCGATCAAACTCTCGACCTCGGTCGGGTCGTACTGCCCGTCGCCGTCGGTGTAGAAGACCCACTCGCCGTTCGCCGCGGCAAAGCCCGAGCGCAGGGCGGCACCGTAGCCGCGGTTGACGCCGTGGTCGACGATCGTCAGCACGCCGATCTCGCGCGCGAGGTCCTCGAGAACGGCCAGCGAGTCGTCGCTCGAGCCGTCGTTCACGACGATGATCTCGTGCGCGATGCCCGCCGCCGCGAGCGTGTCGGTCGTGCTCCGCACCAGCCCGCCGATGGTCGGCGCGTCGTTGTAGCAGGGGAAGAAGACCGACAACGAGCCGATGAGCGCGGCGCCCGAGGCCGGGCTCGCGAGCGCTGACGCGGAACCGCTCACGCCAGCGCCGCGCACAGCCGGTCGACCTCGTCGTCGCGCAGCTCGGGAAAGCAGGGCAGGGTGAGGCACTCCGCCGCCCACGCTTCGGCGCGCGGGCACGCGTCGCGCGTGAGCTGCCGGTAGGCCGGCTGCTGGGTCACGGCGAGCGGGTAGTGGATGCCGGTGGTCGCGGGCAGCCCGGCGCGGAAGCGCTCGCGGTCCGGCGTGCGTAGCACGCACAGGTGGTGCACGTGGCGCGGGTGATCGGCGTGCCACGAGAGCTGCGGTGCGGCGGCGCGGTAGCGCTGCGCGATCACCCGGCGGCGCGCGTTCCAGGCCGGCAGGTGTCGGAGTCCGATCCGCAGGACCGCGGCCTCCAGCTCCGACATGCGCGAGTTCGTAGCGACCCGCTCGTGCACGTACAAGTCGCGCATGCCGTGATGGCGCAGCAGGCGCACCTCGCCGGCGAGGTCTGCGTCGTCGGTCACGATGGCACCGCCGTCGCCGATCCCGCCCAGGTTCTTGGTCGGGTAGAAGCTGTAGGCGACGGCCCGGCTGGACCCGTGCTCGAGCGCGCCGTGCGCCTGCGCCGCATCCTCGATGACGACCAGCCCGAGGTCGGCGAGCGGCCCGACGTCGCACGGCCGCCCGTAGAGGTGCACCGGGATCACCGCGCGCGTGCGCGGGCCGCAGGCGGCGCGCGCGGCAGCGGGATCGATGGCCGCGCTCGCCTGTTCCACGTCGACCGGGACCGGGGTCGCACCCGCCGCGCAGACCGCGGCGACGGTCGGTACCGCGGTGAAGGCGGGTACCAGGACCTCGTCGCCCGGCCCGATCCCGGCCGCCCGCAACGCCAGGATCAGCGCGTCGGTTCCGGAGCCGACCCCGACGGCGTGCGCGTAGCCCGACCACGCAGCGAGCTCGGACTCGAAGGCCTCGAGCTCCGGGCCGAGCAACAGGCGACCCGACGCCAGTACGCGAGAGGATGCCGCCGCGACCTCGGGGGCGAGGTCGCTCTGCCGGCGTGCGAGGTCGACCAGCGGGATCATCGGTACCAGTCGCGATGCATCCGGAAGAAGTCGACGGTGCGCTGCACGCCGTCGGCGAACGAGGTGCGCGGCTGCCAGCCGAGGACGTTGCGCGCGGCCCCGAAGTCGCTCACGAAGTCGCCGATGTCGATCGCGGCACGCGCGCTCGGCCACGGCACCAGCTCCACCCGGCCCGTGCCGGCGATCCGGACGATCGTCTCGGCGCTCGCCAGCAGCGACAGCGCCTGGTGGTGTCCGATGTTGAACACCGCGCCCACGGCGTCGCCGGTGAGCGCCGCGCGCAGCAGCGCCTCGACGACGTCGTCGACGTAGAGGAAGTCGCGGATCTGGGCACCGTCGCCGAACACGCTGATGGTCTGGTCGTCGAGCGCGCGGCGCAGGAAGACGCCGAACACGCCCTGGCGGCTCTCCTTCAAGCGGATGCGCGGCCCGAAGACGTTGGTCAAGCGCAGCGAGCAGGCGCGCAGGCCGTAGACGCGGGCATAGAGGAGGTGGAACTGCTCGCCCGCGTACTGCGAGATGCCGTTCACGTCCACCGCCTGCACCGGATGCTCCTCATCGACCGGCAGGTAGCGTGGCCGGCCGTAGATCTGGCGCGTCGACGAGTAGACCACCACCGCGCACGAGCGCTGCGCGCGCAGCACCTCGAGGAACGCGAGATGCGCGCGTGCGTTCAGGTCGAAGTCGGTGAGCGGATCCTCCATCGAGTCGAGGTGGCTGATCTGGCCTGCGAGGTTGAACACGTAGTCGGCGTCGCGGACTGCCGGCGCGACGGTGGCCGCGGCGGCGATGTCGGCGACGAGCACGTCGATCGGCCGGGTCGCGGCTGCGAGGTTGTGCCGGTTGCCGCCGTGCGACGGGATCAGCGCGTCGATGACGCACACCTGCGCGCCGGCGTTCGCCAGCGTGAGCGCGAGGTTCGAGCCGATGAAGCCGAGCCCGCCCGTCACGACGCAGCGGCTGCCGGCGAAACGCGCGGCGCACGTCGCGAGATCGTCGTGCGGGCTCACGGCATGTGCTCCGACAGGAAGATCCGTTGCGCGAGGAACAGCAGGGCGCCCGCACTGCCGGTCAGCGCCGCGACGCAGACTGCGCCCGGCAGGCGGGCGAGCACGATCCCGGCAGCGACGAACAGCGGAAAGCAGGCGGCCGTGTAGCGTGGCATGCCGAGCATGCCGAGCGCGAGCGACGGCAGCAGCGCGAGCGCTACGAACAGCAACCATGCGGCCGGCAGCCGCCGCCACGAGAGCGCCAGGACGACGACCGCGAACGCGACCGGAGCGACGTCGAGCTTCGGGACCCGGTCCGTTCCCGCCAGCAGCGAGGCCAGGGTCACCTCGTGCCAGGCGTCCTTGGCGTGCAGGAACACCAGCGCGTCGCCGGTCTCCGCATACAGCCAGGCGAGCCACGCCGCGACCGCGGCCGCGGCCGGCAGGACGACGCGCAGCGCGCGCCGCCACGATCCATCCGCGCACCATGCGGCGACGGCAAGGCTCATCGCCAGCACGGCACCGTTCGGCCGCACCATGGCCGCCGCCGCGGCGAGCAGCGCGGCGCTGCCGTCGCGCCCACGCTCGACGGCGCGGAAGCCCCACACCGCGCAGGCGAGAAAGATCGCGCACGGGTAGACCAGGGTGAGAGCTGCCGAGCCCGGATAGAAGGCCAGGCACCAGCTCGCGAGGGCCGCTTCGCGCGCGCTGCCGTGCGCGCGCGTGATGTCGTAGACCCCCCACAGCGCGATCAGGAAGGCGACGTGGCTCAGCAGCACCCCGGTCGCGAGCGGCGAGAGCCCGAGCCCTTCGCCGCCGCGCAGCAGCGCCGGCAGCAGGGGGAAGAACGGGTAGGGCGTTTCCCCGCGCGAGCTGACGAAGCCGTAGCCGTCCTGCGCGATGCGCACGTACCAGGCGCTGTCCCACACCGACCACGCCGCGAACCCGCTGCGCCCGCGCAGCGCCGCGGTGCCCTGCGCCAGCACGTAGAGCAGGCCGCGACTGAGCGTCCAGGGCAGCAGGACGGCGCCGATCCAGCTCGTGGCGAGGTCCATGCCGAACCGGCGTTGCACGAGGCTCGAGTTCACCGGCGGCGGCCTGTCGAGCGCATGGACGACGCCTATAGCGTGACCACGGCGGCGCTTCGAGCGCTGCCGTGGTCCGTGCTCGGGGCGTGGGCGGGCCGTCAGCCCAGCGCGAGCGTGCGGATCACGTGTGCGCGCATGGCAGCGGGCGCAACGATCTCGTCGAGCGAGCCGACCGCGCGCGCGCGGCCGACCGAGTGGATCGCGTCGAACTCCGCCGCCAGCGCGGCGCGTGCTTCGAGCAGGGCATCGGCGAGCGCGCGCTCGAACGCCTCGTGGCTGTCGCGGCTCGGGCTGGCGTCGCGCGCGGCCTGTGCTGCCCGCACCTGCGGTGCCGTCGCGGCGCGGGCCCGCACCTCGCGCGTGAACACCACCGACGCGGCGGCGCCGCCGCCGATCACCGAGGCATACGAGCCTTCCAGCGCGCCGGCGTGCAGCCGGTCGTTGAGCGCCTTCGAGAACACCACGTAGGCGCCGCCGTGGTAGCGCGACACCACCAGGAACAGCAGCGGCCCGTCGAAGTTGACCACCGCACGCGCGATCTCGGCGCCGTACTCGAGCTGCAGCTTGCGCATCGACTCGGGCGAGCCGTCGAAGCCGGACAGGTTGGCGAGGATCACCACCGGACGGACGCCGCTGGCCGCGTTGAGCGCTCGCGCGACCTTCTTCGACGACTGCGGGAACAGCGTGCCGCCCGTCCAGGCGCTCGGGCCGTCGAGCGGGCGGTAGCCGTCACGGGCGACGTTCTGGCTCTCGATGCCGATCAGGCACACCGGCATGCCACCCAGGTGCGCGTCCCAGACGATCGCCGTCTCGGCGCCGACCCACGATGCCCAGCGCTCGAGGTAGGCGCCCTTGCCGTTGTCGTCGATCAGCGCGCGCATCACCGGTCGCATCGCGAACGGACGCTTGCGGCCGGGATTGGTCGCGTCGGCGAAGATCTCGCCGACGGTGCGGAAGTCGGCATTGCCCTCGGTGCTGTAGGGAGCGTCGGTCACCGCGCGCTCGATCGGGTCGCTGGTCGGCAGGCGGCGTGGCGCGCGCTCGCCCGGCACGACGTAGGTGAAGCGGTAGTGCTCGTAGAGGGTACGGTAGGCGCCGACCAGATCGCTCGCGTAGTAGTGCGCCTCGCCGTTCGGGCCCATGATGTGCTCGAAGCCGCCGATGCCGACCTCGTCCTCGGCGGCGACGCTGCCCGATGCCTCGAGCGCCTTGCGGCCGGTGAGCACCATCGCCGCCTGCGCGGTCATGATGAGCGCGCCGCGGGTGTGCATCAGCATGGTCGCGAGCGCGTTCCAGTAGCTCTGCGCACCGACGTTGGTGCCGTAGGTGATCACGTTGATGACGCCACCCTGCTGGGTGAAGGTAACGATGCGGCGCACCACGCGTGCGGTCGCGTCGAGGTTCTCGGTGCCGCTGTCCATCGCGATGCGCGCACCGCTCGAGATCGGCACCCACTCCACCGGCAGGCCGAGCTCCGCGGCGAGATCGATCGCGGCGCAGATGCGATCGCACTCGGGCGCGGCGAGCGAGCCCATGCCGATCGTCGGATCCGACAGGATCAGCACGCGGCGCATGCCCTCGGGAACCTTGTCGGTCGGGGTGCGGATCACGCCGAACACGATCGCGCTCGTGTTCTCGCCCGGAGCACGTCCCGAGACCAGCGCGGCGCGCGGCGGCGAGGAGCCGGGCTCGAGGTCGTGCTCCTCGAAGGTCGAGCGCGGCAGGTCCTCGCCGTCGCCGCCGGCGAGCAGGCGCAGCAGCTCGTACGGGTAGACCAGCCGCCGGCGCTTCGCCTCGACCACCTTGCGGTCGTAGCTGGTGGCGGGAACCAGCGCTGACTGGCGCGGCGTCCGTGCGCTGACGTCGAGGTGACGTCCGGTGACGTTGGTGACCACCAGCTCGACGTCCGCGGGCGCGACGTCGCCGCGCTCGGGGTCGAGCAGGGCGAGGCGGATCAACACCCGCTCGATGCCGAGCCGGTGTGTCGCCGGCGCCAGGCTGGCGGTGACCGTCTCGATGGTCGTCGGGTCGAGACGGACGTCGGGCACGACCACGATGGCGATGCGATTCCACTGCAGCTTGCGCTGTGGATCGCGTGTCGCGAGGGTCGTACGCAGCGCCCGGGTCGCGCCCTGGAAGGTTCTCTCGAACGCGGCCCGGTGTGCGCTGGTGCTGCCGCCGCGGCGTGCCGAGCGGCCGCGCACCTCGGCCAGCACGAGCACGCGCTCGTCGCCCGCAACCGTCCGGCTGCGCCCGTGGAAGCAGTAGATGTCGTCCGGCGCCGGGATTCGCTCGAGTACGAAGTCGCGCAGGCGACCGAGGCCGATGCGCTCCGCCGTCGCCGGATGGATGTCGTGCAGGCTGCTCTCGCGGCGGTATGACCCTTCGGCCGGAACGAAGGTCCAGTGCGTGTCCGGCCCGCCGCGCGCGATCCACGAGATGGTCAGCGGAACGGCCGTTGCGGGGAAGCCGAGGCCGGCCGCGATCGCTGCTGCGAGGTCGGGATCGGCTTCGGTGGCGGCGCCGGGAACGAAGACATCGACCGCATCGGCGCGCGATCGCGAGGGGGCGGCGGCGAGCGCTTCGAGCATCTCGCGGCTGACCGCGAGAACATCCGCCGGCGTGGCGCTGCCGGCCAGCAGCTTGCGGCCGTCGTCGAGCTCGGCGGTAACCAGCGAGCGCCCGCGTCCGTCCGGCCCGGCCTCGACCGCTGCCATGCCCGACACCCGCAGCGCGTAGGTCCGGTGCACGCACGCTGCGAGCGCGAGCGTGCGCTGGCGCGGGTCGTCGGCCTCGAGCAGTACCGCCGCTCGGTCGAACGCACCGCGCGGCGCTTCGGCGAGGTCGCGCAACGCCTCGCTCGAGAAGCTCGCAGCGCCCGATTCGACCGAGCGCAGCACCACTTCGATCTCGACGCTGGCGCGCGCCACCTGCTCCGCGATCGCCGGCTCGGCGAAGATCACCAGGCCGGCTTCGATGGCGGCGTCGGCGAGCTCGTCGCCGACCAGCTCGCGGATGCCGGCGATGCGTGCCAGCGCACCCTCGAGCGCCTGATCGGCGCGCAGGTCGGCGCCCGCGCGCGCGACCGCGGCGAGCACGCCGAGCAGCGCGCGCACCAGGCGCTGGCGTGGCCCAGCGGACTGCTGCGAAGCGAAGATGCGCAGCACGGCACGCTCGAGCGCGTCGTCGTGGTTCAGGTCGGCGATGTCGTAGTGCGCCAGCGTCGAGCGCAGCAGCGCCAGGAACTCGTCCGTCAAGCCGGCGCCACGCGCGCGCATGCGGCGCAGGTAGATGCGCAGACGTGCGTTGTTCGAGGGCTCGGTGCGTCCGGCGTCGGCCAGCTTCGGGGTGCGCTCGAAGAGCTGTTCCACGTCGGCGAAGAGTGCGATCTCGACGCCAAGGCCCGCCAGCGCGCGGCTTGCCGGCTCGTCGAGCTCGCCGGCCACGGTCGACTCGAGCGCGTCGACCAGCTTGCCGAGCCGGGCCGGATCCACGTCGTAGCCGAGCAGGACGCCGCGCACCTCCGTGCGCAGGGCGTCGAAACCAGGTTCGGCTGCGACGGGCGACGGCGCGGCGTCGGCTTCGCATGGCAGCTCGAGCCGCGACACCTCGGCACGACTGTCCGCGACGGCACTCGACGGATCGATCACCAGCAGCACGTCGCCCGCCGCGATCTGCTGTCCGCTGCGCACACGGACCTCGGCGACCACGCCGCTGACCGGTGCTGCGAAGCCGATCTCCATCTTCATCGCTTCGAGCAGGCCGAGCGCCTGGCCGGCGGCGACGGTGTCGCCGACCGCGACATGGATCGCGGTGACCATCGCCGGCGTGACGGCGCGCACCTCGCCGATCGTCTGCCAGCCGAAGCGGTGTGCGTGCCCTTCCACTTCGATGCGGACGCCGAGCTCGGTCTCGTCGTGCAGGACGCGCAGCGTGCGCCCGCCGACCGACAGCAGCGCGATGTGCGCGTCGCCCTCGCGCAGCGCCACCGCCGCGACGCGGCCGTCGAGGTGGACGCGGTAGCGCCACGAGCCGAGCGCGAACACCTGCAGCTTGTAGCGCTCGCCGAGGTGCGAGAGCTCGATCTCCTGCCCGGCCGACGGTGGCACGCGCGCGGGTGTGGCGTTGGTCGTGTCGGCGAAGAAGTTGCGCCGCGCGTCGCGCCGGCGACGCTGGTAGGCGAGGATCGCGCCGGCGAGCAGCGACTCGGTCGCGAACGCGCTGCCCGCGACCGTGCCCGCGGCGGTTGCGCGATCGAGCCAGCCGGTGTCGACGCCGCCGGCGCGCAGGGCGGGGGTCTCGAGCAGCTCGATCAGGTAGCCCTTGTTGGTGGCGCCGCCTTCGATGACGAGGTCGAAGTCGCGCAGCGCCGACACCAGGCGCGCGCGCGCCTCGTCGCGGGTCTCGCCGCTCGCGATCACCTTGGCGATCAGCGAGTCGAACGCGCTCGGAATGACGTTGCCGGCGACCACGCCGCTATCGACTCGCACGCGCGGCCCGAGCGCCGGATCGAAGCGCGCGACGCGGCCCGGTGTCGGCAGGAAGCCTGCGGCGGGGTCCTCGGCGCACACTCGCGCTTCCATCGCCGCACCGCGCTCGGTCACCGCGACGTCGGCGATGCTCTCGCCGCGCGCGATGCGGATCTGGAGCTGGACCAGATCGACGCCGGTCAAGGTCTCGGTCACGCCGTGCTCGACCTGAAGCCTGGGATTGACCTCGAGGAAGAAGAAGCTCTCGCCTGCGACCAGGAACTCGACCGTGCCGACCCCCACGTAGGCGACGCCGTCGGCGAGCCGGGTCGCGGCGTCGACGAGCTGTGCCAGCAGCGCGGCCGCGACACCCGGCGGCGGCGCTTCCTCGATGACCTTCTGATGCCGGCGCTGCACCGAGCAGTCGCGGCAGCCGAAGGCGACCGTGTTGCCGTGCTCGTCGCGCGCGATCTGCACCTCGATGTGGCGCCCGCCGGTGATCTTGCGCTCGAGGAACAGGCGGCCGTCGCCGAATGCCGCGCGCGCCTCGGCGCCGGCGGCGCGGAACGCCTCGGCCAGCTCGGTCGCCTTCTCGACGACGCGGATGCCGCGTCCACCACCACCGGCCGCCGCCTTGACGACCAGTGGATAGCCGATCTTGTCGGCGCAGCGCACCGCTTCCTCGTCGTCGCTGGCGGCGCCGCCGTTCCAGGGCGACACCGGCACGCCGACCCGCTCCGCGAGCAGCTTGGCCGCGATCTTGTCGCCGAGCAGGCGCATCGCGTTCCCCGACGGTCCGAGGAAGCGGATCCCCGCCGCGGCGAGACGGTCGGCGAACTGCGGGTCCTCGGCGACGAAGCCCCAGCCGGGCCAGGCCGCATCGGCGCCGGCGCGCGCGAGCGTTGCCAGCAGTAGGTCGTGATCGAGGTAGGCCGCGACCTCGCCGCGCGGCGACGGCAGCCGGAACGCCGCGTCCGCCTGGCGGACGAACGGCGCGTCGCGGTCGACGTCGGTGTAGAGCGCCACCACGCGCAGCGCCGAGCCTTCCTCGGCGCGCAGCGCCTTGACGGCGCGCACGCAGCGCATCGCGGCCTCACCGCGATTGACGATCGCCAGGCACTCGATCGCGCGCGCGCCGTTCACGGTAGCCCCTGGAGCTGCGCGCCGACTTCCGGCAGCGTGCACGCGAAGGCGACGAAGCGGCCGTGGTGCGAAAGCGACAGGTCGGTCGCGACGTCCACGCTGCCACGGCAGAGACGTGGCACGCGCGCCTCGCGCGCGACCGACAGCTCGGCTGCGGCGATGCCGAGCAGTGGCGCGAGCGCACGGATCGCGAGCGTGCGCGCGGCGCTGCCCGGGCACGTGCTGCCACCCCAGGCGATGCGCTCGACGCCGGCGACCACGCGCGCACCGGGGTTGCCGCCGTCGGTGGCGATCGCGTGCACGTAGCGCGCGCCGATCTCGAGCTCGACGGCGAAGCGCCGGGCGTCGTGCGCGACCCGAGCCTGGGTACCGCTGGTCACGCACACGACGAAGCGGCGCGGCGAGAAGATGGTGCGCGCGTCGTCCTTCTTCGCGACCTTGAACGCGGCCTCCTTGGCGGCCCACAGGATCCAGCGCAGCCGCACCGGGGCCGTGCTCGCCGCGAGCTGCTCGAGCTCGACCGCGGCGAAGACGCGGGCGTCGAAGCGTGCGTGGCAACCGCCGGGGCGCGCTTCCGGATCGCCGAGATCGATCACGTCATTGCCGACCATCGAAATGACTCCTCTCGAGGTCGACGAGCTCGCTCAGGATCTGGCGCGACACCTCGACCGAGCCACGCAGGCCGCTGCGCTCGGTCCTGGGGACGATGCTGCTGACGCGGACGTGGAAGCGCTCGCCGCGCGCCGGCAGATCACCGTAGGTGGTCTGACCCTCGCCGCGCAGATAGACGCACACCACCCTGCACCCGGGCAGCTCGGTGGCGATGCGGCCGGGACCGTAGGTGGGGTTGTCGAGATCGATGCGGCCGGTGCGGCTGCGGCCGCCCTCGGGGAAGATCAGCACCGCCTCGCCGTGCGCCATCAGGTGCACCAGCCGGTCGAGGACCGCAGCGACCGCTTTGCGGTCGCTGCCGCGGGTGATGGGAACGCACTTCATGAGATAGACCAGCACGCGTTGTACGAGCGACGCCGCGAAGTTCTTCCGCTCCGGGACGTTCCACGGCAGGGACGAGAAGTGGCGCAGCCACCACCACGGCGAGCCCAGCGCCCAGGCGATCACCGCGGAGTCCACCAGGGTCAGGTGGTTGGCGCAGACCAGCACCGGAGCGCTGCCGTCGCCCCAGACCTCGCGATAGCGACGGCGTGCCTCGGTGATGCCGACGATCCGCCAGCGAAAGCCGAAGCGCATCAGCGCGACCGTGAGCGGCACCCACAGCACCGCGGTCGCGCGCGCGACCCAGAGCTGCAGCCGGAGACGGGCGAGATCGCGCGACGGCAAGCCAGCCGGCGGCGGTCCCTCCCGGCTAGCCGAGCTTGGCCGAGATGAGGCGAACTGCATCGCCGACGGTGTTGACTGCGTCGACGTCGTCATCGGCGATCTCGATGTCGAATTCGTCCTCGAAGGCGAGCACCACGTCGACCAGACGTGCCGAGTTCACCTTGAGGTCTTCGAGGATGTTGGTGTCGAGGCTGACCTGGGCGAGCGCCGCCTCGTTCTTCACGTGCGGCTTCAGGATGCCGACCACCTTGTCGAAGGTATCTTGCTGGTTCATCTCTTCCTTTCCTCTCTCGTTTCTCTGTCCCCCGCTTCATGCGTCCCAGCGGCGGAACACGAGGCAGGCGTTGACGTCGCCGAAACCGAAGCCGGCCTTCGCGATCACGCGCATGCCGGGCAACGGACGGATCTGGTGCGGGATCGACGCAGCGTAGGGCGCGATCTCCGGGTGCACGTCCTCGCAGTTGAGCGAGGCGTGGATGAAGCCGCCGTGCAGCATCAGCACCGACGCGACCGACTCGATCGCGCCGGCCGCGCCCAGCGCGTGCCCGATCATGGACTTGGTCGAGGTGATCGGCGGCAAGGTCTCGGGGCTGCGCTCGAGGGCTTGCGCCCAGGCGCGCACCTCGCGCGGATCGGCGCCGGTCGCCGTCAGGTGCCCGTTGATCGCATCGACCTCGGCCGATGGGATGCCGGCGTCGGCGAGGGCCGCACGGATGCAGCGCTGCACGCCCGCGGGATTCGGTGCGGTCATGCTGCCGCCGGTACGATGTCCGCCGCAGTTCACGGCACCGCCCGCGACCTCGGCATAGATCCGCGCACCGCGTCCGCGTGCCGACTCGAGGCTCTCGAGCAGCAGTGCGCCCGCGCCCGATCCTGGGATGAAGCCACCGGCGGACGCGCTCATCGGCCGCGAGGCGCGCTCGGGCGTGTCGTTGAAGTCGCGCGCCAGCACGCGCATCGCGTCGAAGCCCGCCCAGATGTAGTGGCTCGCCCCCTCGGAGCCGCCGCACAGCATGCGCTCGGCGAGGCCGTTGCGGATGCGCAGCATGCCCTCGATGACGGCCTCGCTGCCGGTGCTGCACGCGCTCGAGTTGGTCGTGACCTGGTTACCCAGTGCGAGCATGCCGGAGACGCGCGCCGACACGCCGCTCGCCATCACCTGCTCGACGACGGTGCTGCCGAGCCGCCGTACCTTGCCCGCGTCGGTGAGCGGCACGACCTTCTCGCCGATCGTGTCCATGCCGCCGATGCCGGTGCCGAGGATCGCGCCGCTGTCCCAGTCGACGCGGTCGTCGTCGCGCGCGGGCAGCGCGAGGCCCGCATCCTGCCAGGCCTCGACGGCGGCGAGGCAGCCGAAGCGGTGGTTCGAGTTCATCGCCAGCAGCTGGTCGGCGGGGAAGGTCGCCGTGCACAGAGCGTCGGTGCCCTGGGGAACTCCCGCGACCTGGCAGCCGAAGCCGACCTCGGCGAGCTTAGCGATGTGGCGCAGCCCCGACTGCCCCTCGCGCAGCGCGAGTGCAAAATCGTGCACGCCGACGCCATTCGGCGCGACCACGCCGAGCCCGGTGACGACGACGCGGCGTTCGCTGCGGGTGCTCATCGGGTGATCCCTATGCCGGACAGCGTTCCGCTGCAGACCAGCGTGCCGTCCTCGAGGTGCATCTCGGTGTGCGCGCGCAGCTTGCGGCGCCGGAAGAACACCTTGCGGCCGTGGATCAGCACGCGCTCGCCGGGACGCACCATGCCCGCGAACTCGACGTTGGCGTCGGTGAAGACGCTGATCAGGCGCTTCGCCTCGTCGAGCGACGACTCCTTGGCGACCAGGTAGATGCCGAGCGCGACCACGCCCGCCTGCGCCATGGCCTCGACCAGCAGCACGCCGGGCGTGATCGGGTTGCCGGGAAAGTGCCCGCGATAGAAGTCGGCGTCGGCGGGAAAGCGGTGCGCGGCGAGGATGTGCTCGTCGTCGAGCTCCAGGATCTCGCTGAGGAAGCGAAACGGCGCCTGCTGCGGCAGCGCGGCCAGGATCTCCTCGTGGGTGGGCGCGTCAGCCACCGTACATCCCGCCGTTCACGTGCAGCACCGAGCCGTGCACGTAGGTTCCGCGCGATGCGAGGAAGCTCACCACGTCGGCTACCTCATCGGGGGTGCCGATGCGGCCGAGCGGGACGAGCGCCAGCACCTGATCGCGGATCTCCGCCGGCAGCTCGCTGGTCATGGCCGTGTCGACGAAGCCCGGTGCGACCGAATTCACCAGGATCCCGGTGCCGGCGACTTCCTTGGCGAGCGACTTGGTGAGCGCGTCGAGGCCGGCTTTGACCATCGTGTAGGGGATCTGCCCGGGGTTGCCGGTCGAGCCGACGACGCTCGAGATGTTGACGATGCGGCCGCGCCGCTTGCGCAGCATGAACTTGCGCAGCACCAGCTTCGTCAAGTACCAGGTGCCGCGCGCCGTGGCGGCGACCGCGTCGTAGTCGGCGAGCTTCATGAAGCTGGTCGGCGCGTTGACGTTCAGGCCGGCGTTGTTGACCAGCACGTCGAGGCGCCCCGCCGTGTCGGCGACCGTTGCGACCAGGGCCTCGATCTCGGCGGGAACGGCGAGGTCGGCGCGCACGGCGAACGCGCCGGGAAGCTCGCTCGCGATGGCGAGCGCAGCGGCTTCGCTCGAGCGGTAGTGCACGGCGACGCGGAAGCCGTCGGCCGCGAGACGGCGGGCGCAGGCCGCGCCGATGCCCGTTCCGGCACCTGTGACCAGAGCCACCGGAGTCTCCACGCCCCCGTCCTGCTTCGCTTCGGAGGCGCTCACCTGGCGAGCTTTCCGCCGCGCGAGCGCTCCGAGGCGAGCGGGTAGTCGCGGTAAGCGAGGTCGCGGAAGATGCCGGCCTTGGCCGCCTTGATCGCGTAGATCGGCTCGCCGTCGACCGCGACGGTGGCGTCGCCGATGGCGATCGCGGCGCCGGTGCCGGTCAGGGCCGCGTAGCGGCGGATCGCGATGTCGTAGCGCACGACGTGGTCGCGCGGCCGGATCTGCCCCGAGAACTCGATCTCGCCGCAGCCGAGCGCACGACCGGAGCCCAGCGCGCCACTCCAGGCGCAGAAGAAGCCGAGCAGCTGCCAGACCGCATCGACGCCGAGGCAGCCCGGTTGCACGGGATCGCCCTGGAAGTGGCACTGGAAGAACCAGTCGTCGAGGCGCACGTCGCGCTCGGCGACCAGGCGTCCGCGCGCGCCGTCGCGCGTCAGCTCGACGATGCGGTCGAGCATCAGCATCGGAGGCAGCGGCAGGCGCGCCTCGAACCCGTCGGGCGCGTCCTCGACCAGGCGTCCGTGCGCGAAGGCGAGGATCTCCTCGCCGTCGAAGCGCGCCCGCTCGCGGAACTCGGCGTACTTCATGCCGGCGCTCCATTGCCGAAGCGCAGCAGATAGCTCGACCAGGTGAGGCCCGCACCGACGCCGACCACGCCGACGTCGTCGTCCGCGCGCCACTCGTCCCAGCGCATCGACAGAACCGACGGCGCGGCGGCGCCGGCGGTGTTGCCGTACCATTCGACGTTGCTGTGGTGGCGATCGTCGGGGATGTCGCACTCGCGGCGCACCGCATCGAGCATGCGCAGATTCGCCTGGTGGCCGACGAAGTGGAAGCGCCGGCCTTCGGTCGTGTAGGTGTCGCGCAGCCGCGCGAGCTGCTCGATGGTCTTCCTGATGGCGAACATCTGCACCGCGCGGCCGTGCTGGCGGAAATGGCCGACGCGCGGTACCACGACCTTGTCCGCGCCGGCCGGGCTCGACTTGAGCGTGCTGTCGAGCACCTCGGCCCGGCCCGGGACGCGCGTCGACAGCACGGCCGCGACCGCGCCGTCGCCCCACAGCACCGCCGACGAGCGGTCGTCGTAGTCGACTGTGCGCGTCACGGCTTCGGGCACGACGACCAGGACGTACTCCGGCAGCTTGGCCGGGTCCATCAGCGACAGCATGAACAGGTTGGCGAAGAAGCTCGTGCAGGCGGAGTTCACGTCGAGCGCCGGCACCTCGAGCTCGAGCGCGCGCGCGACGTTGCACGCCTCGGCCGGCGTCGCGGTGTCCATCGCCGAGGAGCCCGCGATCACCATGCCGATCGCCGACTTGTCGATGCCGGCACGCGCGATCGCCATCTCGGCGGCACGCCGTCCGGTGTCCGCGTGGGTGTAGAGCGTCGCCTCGGCGGCGGCGCGCGCGTCGCGGTTGTGCGTCTGGCGGATGTAGTCGAGCGGCAGCGTCGTGCGGCGCGAGCGGATGCCGACGCGCTCCAGGATCCACTCGTCGTTGGTGCCGATGTCGAGCTCCTCGAGAAACGCATTGGTGATCTCGTTCTCGGGGTGGAAGTGGCCGAGGCCGTGCAGATGGAGGCTCACGACACTGCCCCCGAGATGTGCTCGCCGCCGTCGACGCGCACGATCTCGCCGTTGATCCACGACGCCTCGTCGGTCGACAGCAGGTAGATCACGTTGGCGACGTCCTGCGGCATCGTCAAGCGGTGAAAAGGGTTGCGGCTGCGTGCCTGCGCCTTCAGGTGGGCGTTGCCGGGGATCGCCAGCAGGGCCGGGGTGTTGGTGATGCCCGCCTGGACGACGTTGACGCGCACGCCGTACGGCGCCAGCTCGACCGCCAGGCCGCGCGCCACCGACTCGAGCGCGACCTTCGCCGCCGCCACCGCGGCGTAGCCCTTCCACGCCACGGTGTTGCCCTCGCTGGTGAGGCCGATGACGCGCGCGTCGGATGCGAACAGGCCACGCTCCAGCAGCGCCTGCGTCCAGCCGACCAGGCTCGTTCCCATCGCGTGGATGGTGCGCGCGAAGTCCTCGTCCTCGAGAAACGCGCTCGACGGATACTCGGGCGCGCTGGCGAGCGACAGCAGCTCGTCGTGGCCGTCCGCGAACAGGCGATCGACCGCGCCGGCGAGCGTGTGCTGATCGACGCCGAGGGCGTGCGCGAGAGCGGGCAGGGCGCGCGTGCGCTCGGCCCGGCGCTCGCGCACCAGCAGCTTCAGGTTGCCGAAGGCGATCGAGTGCAGCAGCAGCCGTACGCGGCCGTCCGCACCCATGTCGCCGGTCAGGCGGTCGAGGATCTCGCTGCGCGTGGTCGCGTCGAGCGCGTCGGCGTTGATCGTCACCAGCTTGATGCCGCGCGCCCGGATGGCCGCGAACTCGGGCTCGATCCGCGCCATCGCGCCGCGGCGGTCGCGGTGCACCAGGCAGAGGTTCATGCCGTGCGCGGCGAGCTTGTGCGCGGTCGCGAGGCCGAAGCCGCTCGAGCCGCCCAGGATCAGCGCCCAGTGTTCGCCGGGGAACGTCATCGCGCCAGGCTCGCCATGGCAACGCGGGTCGCCGAGCGCACGTCGGTGATCGTCTGCACCTCGACCCCCAGGGTCTTGAAGAACGCGCGCAGCGGCCGTCCGGGGCCGATCTCGATCACGCGCGCGCAGCGCGCGGCGAGCGCCTCCATGTTGCTGCGCCAGCGCACCGTGCCGCTGATCTGGCGCACCAGGCGCTGGATCAGGGCGTCGTCGTCGGCCTCGTGGAAGGCGCCGGTGAAGTTCGAGGTGACCAGGGTGGCGCGCGAGGCGTCGAGCTTGGCGCGGCTGCCATCCAGCAGATCCTCGAAAGCGGGCTCGATCCCCGCCATCAGTGGCGAGTGGAAGGGGGCGCTCACCTCGAGGTCGACGAAGCGCACGTGATCCGCGCCGAGCGCCACGGTGATGCGTGCTTGCGCGATCGTCAGGTCCGTGGTGAGCCCGGACAGCACGATCTGCGTGCCGGAGTTGTCGTTCGCGATTCCGACCTGCAGCTCGTCGATCGCGGTGCTGATCGCGTCGCGGTCGAGCGCTTCGCCGATCACCGCGGTCATGCCGCCTTCGCCGAGCGGTACGGCCTGCTGCATGAGGCGGCCGCGCTCGTGCACCAGGCGGACGGCATCGCCCAGCGGCATCGCACCGGCGACCACCAGCGCGGTGTACTCGCCCAGGCTGTGGCCGCCGAAGCAGCTCGCTTCGAGGCCGAGCTCTGCGACGACCGCGCGGTGCATCGCGACCTCGGTGGCGAGGATCGCGGGCTGGGCGAACTCGGTCAGGCCCAGGCGCTCGTCGTCGCCGAAGCAGAGCGCGCACAGGTCGAGACCCAGGGCTTCGGAGGCCTCGTCGTAGGCGGCCCGTGCGTCCGCCGACCAATCGTAGAAGTCGCGCCCCATCCCGGCGCGTTGGGTTCCCTGACCGGGAAAGACGATGGTCGTGCTCGGCATTGCCATGCTGGACTCCGTTTCGACGCTGGCCCAGACCTACCGAGTGACCTGACTGGAGTCAATGTTGATGCGTGCAATTTGCCGGTGAATCTGACGAATCACTTGCATTAATAGATATTTAAGATTAACGACTACGGTCAGGTACCAGGCATGCGGAGCGCACCAGCACCGAGAAAGATCGCGATCGGATCGTCGCGGCCCGTGGCGGGCGCGCGCGGCGCGGCGACGCGCGCGCGGATCCGCGAGGCGGCCAACGAGCTCTTTCTGGAGCAGGGCTTCGAGGCGACCACTGTGGACGCGATCGTGGCCGCGGCCGGGGTCTCGAAAGGGACGTTCTACCTCTACTTCGAGCGCAAGGAGGACCTGCTGCTCGAGTACGGCTGGAAGCGTCTCGCGCGCCTACGCGAGCTGCTGCCCGAGCTGCTCGTGCACCCCAGCTTCGCCGAAGCACTCACCGTGATCATGGATACGGTGGTGCGCGGCAAGTCGTGGGATCGCGAGCTCACGGCGCGCGCGATCGACGAGATGGGCACCAGCGCCGAGCGTCTCGAGGCCGCGCCGTACAAGCTGCTGCGCCCGCTGCTCGAGATCGGCCAGGCGCGCGGTCAAGTACGCATCGACATCCCGGCCGAGGCGCTCGCCCAGTTCGTGCTGCGCTCGCTGCTGGGCGCCTTGCGCGACTGGGGCCTCGGCCACGACGACCTGAGCCGCGACGACGCGCTCAACTACGCGGTCACCCTGGTGATCGACGCGGTCGCCAGGCGCGACGACGGCGCGCCGCAGACCCGCTGATCCGGCGCGCGTGCTCAACTGCACCGCACAGGCCCCGACTCCGCCAACCCACGAGGCGCTTTGTCGCAATCCTCACGCGAGCTTCCCCCGCGATCCCCTGCACCGGCCCGGCTGCGCGTGCTCGTCGTGGACCGCACCGTCGACCGCTCGCACGCGCTGCGCGAGGCGCTCGAGCTCGAAGGGTACGTCGCGCTCACGCCGCCCGCCGGCAGCTGCGATCTGCTGCGCTGCGTGCGCGAGCTCGAGCCGGACGTGGTGATCATCGACATGGATTCGCCCGACCGCGACATGCTCGAGGACTCTCGCCGCATCTTCGAAGTGTAGCCCAAGCCGATCGTCGTGTTCGTCGACGAGAGCGACAGCGACTCGATCCGTCAGGCCGTGCAGGCAGGCGTGGCGTCGTACGTCGTCAAAGGGCGCCAGCACCGAGCGCGTGCGCCCGGTGCTGGAGGTGGCGATCGCGCGCTTTCGCGCCTTTCAGGAGCTCAAGACCGAGCTTGCGCAGGCGCGCAACTCGCTGGCCGACCGCAAGCTGATCGAGCGCGCGAAGGGGATCTTGATGGAGCGCCGCGGTTCCAGCGAAGACGATGCCTATCGCGCGCTGCGCCAGATGGCGATGAGCCGCAACCAGCGCCTCGTCGAGGTGGCGCGCAACGTGATCGAGCTGTCGGCGTTGATCTGAGGAGAAGCGCGGCCGCGCCGGCGCGAGACCCTGGCGGAGCACCCTGGGTACGTCCCGGCGCGCGAGCGCCTGCTGGGCTTTCTCGAGGCGGCGCAGAGCGGCGCCGTCCACCGGGCCGCGACGGTCGACGAAGAGCTCGCGGCGCGCCTCTGAGGAAGTCGGTACGCCCGGCGTTTCACCTCGCCCGATCCGGCTGATAGAGCCCGGCCCGAGCCAACGAACGCAAGGGAGTAACGATGCCCGTTCGTCAATCTGGAACCTGTGCTACGCGTGCGCCCGGTCGCCTGACTCTGGCGTTCGCGCTGGTGACGCTGCTGGCTCTGCCCGGCTCGGCGCGCGCGCAGAGCTCGGGCGCCGCTCCAGCGCCGACCTCGCCGCCGGCGGCGGCGCCACCCCGGCTCGAGATGGACGGTCCCTGGGAGAGCAAGATCCGTCTCGAGGTCTACGACCGCTTCCGCGCCGAGTTCGTCGACTGGTTCGCTACGCCCTCCGACTCGGCGACGCCGCGCTTCCGCTACGACTTCGTCGGCAACAAGCTTCAGCTCGGGGTGCGTGTCACGCGCGCCCCGTACGAGCTGTTCGTGCAGTTCCAGAACTCGACGCTGGGCAACGTGCCGTCCGAAGCGGTCGGCGTCGGTGGGACGTACTATGCCAACACGATGCGCAGCACGCAGAACGGCGCGATCCTGCGCAACGGCTGGCTGTCGGCGAAGAACCTGTTCGAGGTGCCCGGGCTCTTCGTCAAGGGCGGCCGCCAGCTCTACCTCGACGGCCTCGACGCGCCAGCAAAGCAGGCGAATCTGCGCTGGATCCAGACCAACCGCATCTCGCAGCGGCTGATCGGGCCGTTCGACTACACGCACGTCGGGCGCAGCTTCGACGGCGGTCAAATCGGCTACAACTCGGACCTGATCAACGTCACCGGCTTCGGCTTCCGGCCGACGTACGGCGGCTACGAGGTCGACGCCAACCGCGAGCTCGACATCACCGTCGGCGGCCTGTCGCTCAACCTCCCCGACTCGCCACAGCTCGGCAACACCGTCGGCCGCCTGTTCTGGTTCGTCTACGACGACTACCGGGATGTGGTCTTCCTCGACAACCGCCCGCTGCCGGTCCGTCAAGCAGACGCGGGAACCTCGTCGACGATCCACACCATCGGCGCCAACGCGATCCACGTCGAAGAGCTCGGGCCAGGCCTCGCCGACGGCATGGCGTACGGCTTCGGACAGCTCGGCAACTGGCAGAGCCAGAACCAGTCCGCGTGGGCGTATGGCGTCGAGCTCGGCTACCAGCTCGCCGACGTGTGGTCGCGGCCCTGGATGCGCGTCGGGATCAACAGCGCGTCGGGCGATCCCGACCCGAACGACGACCTGCACCAGACGTTCTTCCAGCTCCTGCCGACGGCGTGGCTGTACGCGCAGTTCCCGTTCTACAACATGATGAACAACCAGGACGTGTTCGTGCAGTGGCTCCTCGATCCGCACCCGATGGTGACGGTGCGCAGCGACCTGCACTGGCTGCGCGTCAACAGCGGCAACGACCTGGCGTACTTCGGCGGTGGCGCCACCAAGAACGACTTCTTCGGCTACGGCGGCGTGCCGGCCAAGGGGCACCACGAGCTCGCCTACCTCGCGCAGATCAACGTGCAGGTGCGGCCGACCAGCTACCTGAGCTTCAATGCCTTCTACGCGCACGCGTTCGGGCAGGGCGTCATCGACCAGAACTTCACCGGTCGTGGCGGCGACTACGGCTACCTGGAGGGCACCGTGTCGTTCTGAGCGTCGCGACGCAGCGTGACTTACAGACCTGTAAGCATCTTCTACCAGAAGCTCGACGTCGCCAACGTCGGCGCTGGGTCACTCGCAGGGAGCGGGAGGTGCTGTGAACGCGACCATCCTCTCGGGCGGCGTGATCACCAGCACCGTGACGGTCGCGCTGCCCGATCCGCTCTGGTGGTCAACGATCCGTTCCCCGTCGCCGTGGCCGACGAGCAGCGGCTCGACCGGCGGCGCTTTCTCTGCGCCGTCGGCTCGGCTGCGGTGCTGGCCCTGGGCGGCGAGTGGGCCGCGCGCCGCGCGCAGCGCGACGAGCCGCTGGTCACCGTCGCGCTCGCGCGCGCCCATCTGAAGGTCGTATGATCGGCCGCTCGCGGGCGTCGCTTCCCGGCGGCGCGCGAGCAGGGAGGGCGGCGTGCACGAGCGCGATCTGGCGGACATCGAAGCGATCAAGCAGCTCAAGGCGCGGTACTTTCGCTGCCTCGACATGAAGCTCTGGGCCGAGTTCGGCGAGGTCTTCACCGCCGACGGGCGGCTCGACTCGAGCGACGACGCCCCGCACGCGGTCGCGACCGGCCGCGAGGCGATCGTCGCCATGGTCAGCGGCGCGGTGCACGCCGCGGTGACCGTGCACCACGGCCACATGCCCGAGATCGAGATCACGGCACCGGACCGCGCGCGCGGCATCTGGGCGATGGAGGACTACCTCGAATTCCCCGGCGACCCGCCGGTGCTGGTCGTGCACGGGCGCGGGCACTACCTCGAGGAGTACGAGAAGGGTGCGGACGGCGCCTGGCGGATCAAGTCCCTGCGCCTGCAGCGCCTGTGGCTCGAGCACAATGGCCGCCGGGTCATTCCGCCGCGGCGCGGCGCAGCCTGAGCTCCGCTGGCCCAGGTCCCGGAAAAGGCCGTTGACAGCGGGCCATCGTGCGTAGTAGCACTACGCACTACGCAGGAGGCGGCGTCGCGGGATCGGCGCCATGGAGGGACACCATGTCGACGCAGGATCTCTACGCGCGGCCGACGGCCGGGACCGAGTGGGATGTCAAGCAGGACTTCGACACCACCTTTCGCTGGGAGTACGACGACGGGCGCGAGAAGCTGCTCAACCTGTACGCGAAGGGCAAGCGCCTGCAGTGGGACGCGGACGAGCGCATCGACTGGTCGCAGGACCTCGACCCGGAGAACCCGGCCGAGCTGCCCGACGAGGTGATCCCGATCTTCGGCTCCGACGTCTGGCGGCGCATGACCGACGGCGAGCGCGCCGGCGTGCGGCGGCACTACCAGGCCTGGCAGCTGTCGCAGTTCCTGCACGGCGAGCAGGGCGCGCTGGTCTGTACCGCCAAGATCGTGCAGCAGGTGCCGAACATGGACGCGAAGTTCTACGCCGCGACCCAGGTGATGGACGAGGCACGCCACGTCGAGGCGTTCTCGCGGCTGCTGCACGAGAAGTACCAGCTCGCCTACCCGATCAACCCGCACCTGCAGGCGCTGATCGGCGACACGCTGTCGGACTCGCGCTGGGACTTCACCTACCTCGGCATGCAGGTGCTGATCGAGGGCGTGGCGCTGGCCGCCTTCGGCCTGATCCGCGACCAGGGCAAGAACCCGCTCACGGCCTCGGTCAACGCGTACGTGATGCAGGACGAGGCGCGCCACGTCGCCTTCGGCCGCCTGGCGCTGCGCGACTACTACCCGCACCTGACGCAGAAGGAGCGCGACGAGCGCGAGGAGTTCGCGGTCGAGGGCTGCTACCTGCTGCGCGACCGCTTCCTCGCCCAGGAGGTCTGGGAGACGCTCGGCCTGCCGGTCGAGGAGTGCGCCCGCCACGTCGACGGCTCGGACATGATGAAGCTCTACCGCACCAGCCTGTTCACGCGCATCGTGCCGACCATGAAGGACATCGGTCTCTGGGGACCGCGCATCCAGAAGGCCTACGCCGACATGGGCGTGCTCGGCTTCGCCGACACCGACGTCGAGGCCCTGGGCGCGCACGACGAGGCGGTCGGCGCGAGCTTCGACCGCCAGCGCGACATCGAGCGCACGGCCGCGCTCGGTGCCGCCGGTAGCGCCGCGATCGCGCCGGAGAGCGAAGCGCTGCAGTGAGCGCGCGCTCGGTGCCGCCGCGCAAGCGGCTCAAGATGAAGGATCTCGAGCGCGCGACCGGCGTCGGGCGCGAGGCCATCCGGTACTACATCCGGGAGGGCCTGCTGCCCGAGCCGGAGCGCCCGGAGCGCAACGTCGCGTGGTACGACGTGTCGTTCGTCGAGCGAATCCTGCTGGTCAAGCGCCTGCAGAGCGAGCGCTTCCTGCCGCTGTCGGTGATCAAGAGCATGGTCGGCGACGAGCGCCAGCTCTCGGACAGCGAGTCGCGCGCCTTGAGCGCGCTCGATGGTCAGCTCGTGCCGCCGGCCGAGCGCGAGCGCCCGCACGGGCCGGAGACGCTGGCGCGGCTCGCCAGGCGGATCGGCCTGCCGGTCAAGGAGCTGCGCGAGATGGCGTCGGTGGGCGCCGTCGAGATCGTGGTGCGCGACGGCAAGCAGTGCATCGAGGGCAACGCCGTCGCGATCGCGGAAGCGTGGGCCGGCATCCGCGCCGCGGGTTTCTCGGACGCGCTCGGCTTCGGCCCGGCGGATCTCGCGATGTACGTCGAGATGGTCGACTGGCTGGCGCGCGAGGAGCTCGGCCGCTTCGGCAGCCGGGTCGCGGCCCGGGTCGATGCCGAGACCGCACGCCGCATGGCGCAGGAGGGCATCGAGCGCGTCAACGAGCTGCTCGCACGCCTGCGCGAGTCAATCCTGCTGCGCGCGCTGGCGGCGGGCAACGTGCCGGTTGCGCGGTCCGGCGAGGCTAGCTGAGACACCACGTTCGGCGACCGCGCCGACGGCACACAGGGATCGCCGGGCCGGCGCCTTGACGGTGCGCCCAATGTGAGACATGTTGTCTAACATGAAGCGTGCGTCGGTGCGGGAGGTGCAGCACAACCTGGCTGGGGTTCTCGAGCTGGTGGCGAGCGGGCAGGAGATCGCGATCACGCGCCGGGGTCGGATCGTCGCCCGGATCGTTCCTGCCCGCGAGCGACCGGCTCGTCTGGAGTGGCCCGACTCCGCCGCGCGCATGAAGCGGCTCGGCCGTGCCGCCGTGCGCGGTGCGCCGGCGAGCCGCGTCCTCCTCGAGACGCGCACGGAGCGCATCTGAGCGCTTACTTCGACTCGAGCGTGATCACGAAGTGGTACCTACCCGAGCGCGACAGCGCGGCGGCGCTGCGTATCCGTGCCGGATACGCGCCTCCAGCCGTGCTGACGCATCTGCACAGCGTCGAGCTGACGACGGCCTGGCATGCCAAGGTGTTCCGGCGCGAGATCGACCTGGAGACGGTGGTGCAGGTGCTCGCCGACCTGGAGCGCGACGTCGAGGACGGCCTCTGGGAATCGCCGGCCTACGACCTCGTCGAGGTGCACGACGCGGCCGAGCGGCTCGCGCGCCGCTACGCAGCGGTACTCTCGGCGCGAAGCCTCGACATCCTCCACGTCGCCGCAGCCATGAGACTCGACAAGACCGACTTCGTCACCGCTGATCGAAATCAGGGCGCGCTGGCAAAGGCGGCCGGTCTCGAGGTGACGCTGCTGTCGGCCCGCCGCTGAAGGTCGCCGAACCCGTGCAGGTAAATTCGCGTCGATCGACCGCCTGCCGCAGCTGCTCGAGGCGGCCACGGCTGTGTTCATCGAGCAGGGCTACCGGCGGACGCAGATGTCCGACGTGGCGACGGCGATGGGCGTGGCCAAGGGGACGCTCTACCTCTACGTCGAGAGCAAGGAAGCGCTCTTCGACCTGGTCTGCCGGTACGCCGACCACGCGCCGGCGGCCGGCGAGGCGCCCGCCTTCCCGATCCGGACCCCGCGCGCCGGATCGACGCTGCGCTACGTCCGTGACGAGCTCGCGCGCAACCAGGGCGTTCCCGCGCTCGGCGCCGCACTCGCACGCAAACGCGCCGGCGACGTCGCGAGCGAGCTCGGTGGGATCGTGCGCGAGCTCTACGACCAGCTCGCGCGCAATCGCCGGCGCATCAGGCTGATCGACAAGTCGGCCCGCGACTACCCCGAGCTGGCCGCGCTCTGGTTCGAGGGCGCGCGCGGCGGCTTCGTTGCGCTGTTCGCCGCGTACCTGAAGGCGCGCATCGATCGTGGGCTGCTGGCGCCGGTGCCCGACATCGGTGCTGCGTCCCGTCTCGTCCTCGAGATGACCGTCTTCTGGGCGGTCCATCGCCACTACGATTCACGGCCGGAGCAGATCAGCGACGAGCTCGCACGGCAGACCGTCGTGCACTTCGTCGTGCGCGCTCTCTGCAGCAAGGAGTGAAGGCATGAACCCTCGAGCCAGCACGCGCCGCTACGACATCGACTGGCTGCGCATCGGAGCAACCCTGCTGCTCTTCGTGTTCCACGCCGGGATGGTGTTCAACCCGGCGCCCTTCTACCACATCCGCAACGCCGAGCTGTCGTTCGCCGTGCTCGTTCTCTGCGGCTTCATCGGCCTCTGGCACATGCCGTTGTTCTCTCTGCTCGCGGGCTGGTCGCTTTGCCAGTCGCTCGGCGCGCGCGGGCCGCTCGGCGTCGCGCGTGAGCGCGCCCTGCGCCTCTTCGTGCCGCTGGTCGCCGGCTGCATCCTGTTCATGCCGGTCATCAAGTACCTCGAGCTGTCGAGCGGACTCGACCTGAACCACGCCGGGCTCCGCGTGAGCCCGGACCTGCAGGCCGGCTTCCGGCAGATCATCCCCGAAGGCCTCCCCCTCGCGGCGCCCTTCCAGGAATCGTTCGCGGAGTTCCTGCCGACCTTCTTCTCGCTGGAGCGCTTCACCTGGGCACACCTCTGGTTCGTCGCGTACCTGTTCGTGTTCACGCTGCTCTACCTGCCGGCGTTCTCCTACCTCCTGCGCCGGACGCGAGAGCTCAGGCAGGCCTCGCCGCTCGTCGTCTACGCGCCGATCCTGCCGCTGGCGCTGATCCAGCTCGTTCTCCGGCCACACTGGCCGGGAATCCAGAATCTCTACGACGACTGGGCGAACTTGGCGTACTACACGACCTACCTGTTCGCGGGCGTTCTGCTGGCGCGGCACCCGGTGCTCGAAGAGGTCGCGCAGCGCGAGTGGCGGCGGGCTCTCATGCTCGGGATCGCCACCTGCGGGGTGCTCCTCGGCGGAGTGCTGCGGCTCTACGACGCACCATCGGTGCTCCTGGCCGGGAGTGCCGTCGCCGGCTGGTGCTTCGTGCTGTCCTCGCTGGGGCTTGCGCGGCGCTTCCTCGCCTTCGGCAACGCGGCACTGCACTACCTGAGCGAAGCCGCCTTCCCGGTCTACATCCTCCACCAGGCGGCGATCGTCGTCCCAGGCTACTTCATCCTGCGTCTGCCGCTCGGAGTCGGCGCGAAGCTGCTCCTGCTCATCGCGGTGTCGGTGGTGCTCACGTTCGCGCTCTACCACTTCGTCGTGCGCGAGCTCGCAGCGACGCGGCTTCTCTTCGGCATGCGCGCGAAGGCCTGCCCTCTGCCGCGACCGGCGGCACGTGCTGCCGCTGCAGCGACATCGATCGTCCTCGTGCTGGTAGCGGCGCCGACGCTGCACGCCGCGACTGCGGAGGGTCTCTGGTACGCCGAGGGCGGCGCCGCGCAGGTCGAGATCGCTCCTTGCGGGGACGCGCTGTGCGGCGAGGTGGTGTGGCTGCGATCGCCGTTCGACGAGAACGGCTGTGAGCTGACCGACCGGCAGAACTCGGAAGAGGGACTGCGGCAGCGCTCGGTGATCGGCCTGCAGATCCTCAGCGACCTGAAACCCGCTGCGCACGAGCCTGGTAGCTGGACGGGAGGTGCCATCTACGATCCGACCAGCGGGCGCACCTACCGCTGCAACGCCACCCTCGACGGGCCCGACCGGCTCCAGGTGCGAGGCTATCTCGGCATCACGCTCCTTGGTCGGACCACCACCTTCATCCGGGTGGGTGCGGAGCAGAACCTCTGCTCGCAGCGGGCGGCGGTCGAGAGAGGAAGCGGAGGCTCGTGAAGGCGCGCTACCTCACCCCTCTGATCGGTTTCGTCGTGCCGACGGTCGTCATCGGGTTCGGGTTCGTCATCCCCCGGAGCTGCATCGCCGGCATGAACGAGCTCACCGTCGGCTTCGCGTTCACGGTCGCAGGCGCGTGTGCGACGTACTGGTTCGGACTGCGGGCGGCGCTGCGCGATCAAGAGAGCCTGTAGTGCGTAGACCTGACTTCATCGCCCGCCAGTCCAGCCACCCGAGCGGGCTTCTCGGCCGCGTGATCGCCTGGATCATGGCGCGCGAGACGGCCGCCCAGAATGCCTCGGTGCGGCAGCTCCTCGAGCTCGCACCCACCGGCCGCGTCCTCGAGCTCGGCTTCGGGCCCGGTCACAACCTCGCCGAGCTCGCTCGCGCGGTGCCGGAAGGCGCCGTCGCCGGCGTGGATCACTCGGAGCAGATGCTGAACCTCGCGACGAGCCACTGCCGCGCGCTCATCGAGCGCGGCCTGGTGTCGCTGGCCTGCGCCGATAGCCGGCAGCTGCCGTATCCGGACGGCCGCTTCGACAAGGCGCTCGCCGTCCACACGCTGTATTTCTGGACCGATCCGCTCGAGCACCTCGGTGAGGTGCGACGGGTTCTTTGTCCGGGTGGGCGCTTCGTCCTGGGTTTTCGTCCCAGGGAAGACCCGGCAAGCGCCAGCTTCCCCGACAGCGTCTACCACTTCCACACGCGAGGCGATGTCGAGCGCATGCTCGCTGCGAGCGGGTTCGAGAAAGTCGTCGTCCACGCGTCGTCGCCGAGCTTCATGGCGGTGTGTGCGGAGAGATGCAGCTGAGATCGCGTTGCTCCAGGGCCCCTGCTGTAACACCGGCGCGCGCTCGCCCCGAGCTGCGCCGCTCGGTTGCGAGCGGCGAGCGTGGTACGAGAATCCGCGTCCAAGTACAAAAATGGGGAGCAAGCCCGTGAACAAAAGCAAGGGTGTATTGATCGCTCTCTCCGTCGCCGCTCTGTTCGGCGCGCGAGGAGCGCTCGCCGACATGGTCACGAAGGACATGGACACGAAGGACATGGACGGCGGCAAGAGTGACGCGAAGGTGAACTGCGCGGGTGTGAACGAATGCTCCGGCAAGGGAAAGCTGTGCCGGAGCAGGCAACAGCTGCGCCGGCGAGAACTCCTGCAAGGGCAAGGGTATCGTCGAGATGAGTGCCGCGGAGTGCGCCAAGAAGGGCGGCAAGGTGGTCGAGGGCCTGATGTAGGCCCGGTCAGACGAGCGCCCGCGCTCGGTCACGGCCGATCAAAGCCGCAGGTGTCGCAGTCGCAGGGCGTTGCTGATCACGGAAACCGAGCTCAGGCTCATCGCGGCACCGGCAATGATCGGGCTGAGCAACAAACCGAAGAAGGGGTAGAGCACGCCCGCTGCTACCGGAATGCCCAGCGCATTGTAGACGAAGGCGAAGAACAGATTCTGCCGGATGTTGCGCATGGTGGCACGACTCAGGCGAATGGCCTTGGCGATGGCGCGGAGGTCACCTTTCACGAGCGTGATGCCCGCGCTCTGCATGGCCACGTCGGTGCCGGTGCCCATCGCAATGCCGACTTCTGCCTCGCTGAGGGCGGGTGCGTCGTTGATGCCGTCGCCGGCCATCGCGACGTGTTTGCCTTCCGCGCGTAGCTTCTGCACGTGGCTGACCTTGCCCGCGGGCTCGACCTCCGCTTGCACCGAATCGAGGCCGAGGGTCTTCGCTACTGCGGTGGCGGTGCGACGGTTGTCGCCGGTCAACATGACGATGTTCAAACCGAGCGCGTGGAGCTCGCGGATCGCCTCGGGCGTCGTGGATTTGATCGCGTCGGCGATGGTGACGATGCCGGCCGGCTTGCCATCCACGGCGACATACACGGCGGTCTTGCCTTCCTCCTGGAGTTTCACTGCGTCAGCTTCGAGTGGCTCCAAACCGGAAACGCCTTCGTTTCGCAGGAAGGCAGGTTTGCCGATCATCACGACACGAGCGGCCACCGTGCCCACCACCCCGCCCGCCGTCACCGAGCGAAAGTCCTTCACCGCCTCGATGACGAGGCCTTGCTCCTTCGCGCCCTGCACGATCGCGGCGGCGAGCGGATGCTCGCTGCCCTGCTCGAGCGAGGCCGCAAGACGGACGACTTCCTGCGCGTCGAAACCGCCGATCGGTAGAACATCGATGAGCCTTGGTTTGCCCTCCGTGAGGGTGCCGGTCTTGTCCACGACGAGCGTGGTCACCTTCTCCAGCCGTTCGAGTGCCTCGGCGTTCCTCACCAGCACTCCTTCCTGCGCACCGCGCCCGACGCCGACCATGATCGACATGGGTGTGGCCAGGCCCACGGCGCACGGGCAGGCGATGATGAGCACCGCGACGGCATTCACGATGGCGTGCGCGAGCTTCGGCTCCGGCCCAAGCCACATCCAGAGGACGGAGGTGAGCGCGGCCACGGCCAGCACCACTGGCACGAAGACGCCTGCGACCTTGTCGGCGAGACCCTGAATGGGCGCACGGCTGCGCTGCGCTTCGGCGACCATGCTCACGATCTGCCCGAGCAAGCTGTCACTACCGATCCGCTCGGCGCGCATGACGAAACTGCCAGGACCATTGACGGTGCCGCCCGTGACTTTGTCGCCGACGTTCTTCTCCACGGGTAGCGGCTCGCCGGTGACCATGGATTCCTCGACATTGGAATGGCCTTCGACGACCACGCCATCGACCGGCACCTTGTCACCGGGAACCACCCGCAACTGCTCTCCTACCCGCACATGCTCGAGGGGAATTTCCTCGTAGCCCGCGGTCGTGACCCGTCGCGCCGTCGGCGGTGCGAGATTGAGCAACGCCTTGATGGCACTGCCGGTGCGGCTTCGGGCACGGAGCTCGAGCACCTGACCCAGCAACACGAGGACGACGATCACCGCGGCGGCTTCGAAGTAGATCGCGACCTTGCCCTCGTGCTGCATCGCGGGCGGGAACAGGTCGGGTGTGAGCATCGCCACGGCGCTCGAAACGAACGCCGCGCCTACGCCGATGGCGATCAGCGTGAACATGTTCAACTGACGCGTCACCAGGGAGCGCCAGCCACGGCGGAAGAAGGGCCACCCCGCCCACCAGACCACGGGGGTGCTGAGCGCAAACTGGATCCAGCGCGAGGCGTGGCTATCCACCCAGGACTGCCTGGCCAGCGCCGGGATCACGTGAGCCATGGCCAGGGCAAACACCGGCAACGTCATCGCAGCCCCGATCCAGAAGCGCTTCGTCATGTCATGCAGCTCGGCGCCCTCGGCTTGATCCGGACCCGCGGTCGGGGTCTGTAGCACCAGTGTCATGCCGCACTTGGGGCAGTCGCCGGGGTGGTCCTGCTGCACTTCGGGGTGCATCGGGCAGGTGTAGATCGTCTTCCCCGATGCGGGCCCCAGGTGCGTCGGATTCCGCTCCAGCGCCATGCCGCACTTCGGGCAGTCACCGGGCTGGTCGGACTCCACGCCAGGGCACATCGGGCAAAAGTATCGCGCCGCAGACTTCGCCGTCGAAGTGTCACCGTGGTCGGAAGCGAGAGGCTGCCGAGATCCGCTGGCAGAACGATCTTCATGCGGCGCCCCCCAGGGCGACTCGAACTTCTGCCTGCAGCGGTCACTGCAGAAGTAATACCTCTCTCCGTTTCGCTCCGTACGAAACTGCGACGATTCCTCCACACTCATTCCGCAAATCGGGTCTTTGACCATGAACAGTCCCTTCTTCCCGTCTGGGGGGGCGCTCAGTACCGGACCCGGAGGCCGAGGACGAAGCGTACGTCGTTGACGACGCCTCCTTCAGCGCGGGTGAGGTCTGCGGTCTCACCGGATGCACCGGAAGAATCCTCGTGCAGGTGCCCCTGTGTGAGCTGTCGGAAGCGTGCTCCGAACTCGGAATGATTGGCCAGCCGGCGGCTGCGATCGGGACACGTAGGCTGCCTGCATCCGCAAGGAAAACAGCGCCGGGACACGCCGCCATGGATCGATACGGCCGACGGCATATCCCGGGATGAGCTACTTCTGCGCCATTTCTTGATGGGCCTTGGCAAGGTCGCCGGCTTGCGCTGCCGCCTCCTTGTAGGTGTCGACGAGCGTCTGGCAGTGCTTGACCATCTGTTCCTTCGTCGTGGGACTGCCCTTCGGGAACGTCATCTGGTTCTTGTACCGATTCAGCATCAGCTCGTGGCTTGCAGCCTTCGCCTGCGCCTCCTTCGCTTCCGCCTGGTAGCTGCTTGCCATGGCGGCATGGTCCATCGCCGCGTCGTCTTGCGCTCCGAGCGGTGATGTCATGAGAAGCGTAGCTGCGAGGACTGTCATCACCGAAAATACACGTGCCGTCGTCATGCTTGATCTCCTCTCTCGCACCTCAAAACGTGGGAGGTGTCGAGGCTGCAAAGTATCAACTTACCAGGGACCTGCCGGTCATGATACCGACTTGCGGTCATTGCATTGAGCAGTCCCACAATCGGGAGTACGATCGGGGTGCTCGAGCGTAACGCCCGTGTCCAGAGCATCGGCTCAGGTCGTTCGGCGGTCGAATTCGCGATCGGCGAACCTTGCTCGATCGTCGAGGTGCCGCAGGCCCTTCGACGGCGGCCGCGGCAAGGAGGTTTCGAGATGAGATGGAAGACTGGACTCGTAGGCACAGCGGTCATCCTGGTCACGATGGGACTCGCCACGGTGTACGCGGCCGATCCCCAGGACGGCGACTCGGGCGGCGGGCCCACGACTGCTGCCGGACATGCGGCGGCCGCAAGCTCCTACGAGGCGGAAGCCAAGCAAGCGAAGGAAAAGGCCGTAACGCACCAGTTGACAGCGACCCGATACAAGAATGCCCCGGTGTTGCAGAAGGGGCTCAGCGTGCCGACGGCGCCCATGGTGCAGCATTGCCAGAAACTCGCGGATTCCTACAATCAGGTGGCTTCCGAAGCCGCTAGCCTCGCGCAGATCCATCGCGACAGCGCGAAGAGCGCGGGCGATTGACCGGTCCCAAGGCGTGGCGACTTGGGACCAACGCCGGATGCGGAAGGCGGCGTGGACAGCTGGTCCCGAAACAATCTTCGGAGCGGCTGTTCCGCGCCGGCTGGTTGCGAGTATTCTCAGTCGCGAGATGGGACTCCCGGTGAAGAGAACGTGGTCCCCCACGATCCGACGTACCTTCGCTGGCCTCCTGGCGGTCGCGCTGGTCTCCCTGAGCGTGCAGCACGCGCTCTACCTCTGTGCCGGTATGGGGTACGACGGAGCGAGGCCGGAGCCCTCTTCGTCCGGGTGCCACGACGAAGCTACTCCGGGTTCCGAGCGCGCCGGGCAGGACTCAGGCGTGCCCTCGTGCTGTAGCACCCAGGCCGCCCTCGTCTCGCTGCCCTCGGCAAAGGAAGTCGCGGCGATCTCTCGAGTCCTGGTCTTGGGTGCCGCGTTGCCAGCTTCCTCGGCGCTGCACGGCCTCGCCCGCGCCGCATCGGCGATCGAAGGCGAGCGGGGGCGAAAGCGACCGCGCACTCCCTTCCAACGCCTACGCCCGCATCTCGCCTTGCGAACGCTTCTCCTCTGATTTCTCGCGCCCCGACAGGGCAGAGCCTCTGGTTCGAGGCCGGGCTGAGCCGGACGCGCAGCGCTCCGCGTGAGCGTGTCCTGCGGCTACCCGCTCGACCCCCGTCGGCTCTGCCGGAGCTGGCTGCGGCAAACATGCTGCAGCCATGGTGCCCGACACCGTCTGCTTGGTGTCCGGCGGGCGGAATCGGTTGGAGAAACGTTTCATGCGGTCACCTCTTCTCGGTGGGAGAAGCGCGCCTCTACAGCTCTCCCTTCTGCTTGCACTTTCGGCTTGTGCCCAGGTGGTCAGCCAGGGCGGCTTCCCCGAGGTCAAGGGTCTGCTCTCCGCGCGCGGAGTTTCGGACGGAGTCGATTGGCAGGATCAACGGGAAGCGACCCCAGAGGCCGACACGGCCGTTCGCGACCTGCTGAGTCGCGAGCTCACCGTCGATGGTGCGGTACAGGTCGCCCTGCTGAAGAACCCCAGCTTCCAGGCCACGTACGAGGATCTCGGCGTCGCTCTGGCGGACCTCGTGCAGGCGGGGCTGCTGAGGAACCCCACCTTCACCGGGGCGATACTCTTCGGCGGGGTGAGCCCGACGTACGACTTCGACGTCGTGCAGAACTTCCTCGATGCGCTCCTCATCCCCGCACGGAAGCGCATCACGGGTGCTCAGTTCGAGCAGGCCCGGCTGCGTGTGGCCGGTGAAGTTTTCGCGCTCGCACAGCAGGTGCGCGCGACCTTCTACCGCCTGCAGGGTGCGGAGCAGCTGGTCGCCATCCTCGAGGTCGTTCTCGCTGCCGAACAGGCGTCGCTCGAGTTTGCGCAGGACCTGAACGCCGCGGGAAACCTGAGCGACCTGCAGCTCGCCAACGAGCAGGCGGTATTCGAGGACGTGAGGGCAGGGCTGCTGCGCGCCAAGGCAGCGACCGTCGAGCCGCGGGAGGAGCTCCGGGAACTCCTCGGTCTTGCCAGCGCCGGCCTCGGCTGGAGCACGGCCGCGAGCCTGCCTGGCCTACCGCCGCACGACCCCGAGCTCGAGCGTGTGCTCGCGCTTGCTACCGACAGCCGGCTCGAGCTCGCGGCGGCTGCCAAGGAAGAGACGGTTCTCGCGGAGACGCTCGAGACGGCGCGTTTCTGGCGCTACCTGGGCGGCATCGACGTTGGCGCCGAAACCCACCGTGAGCAAGGCGAAAACAACTGGGTCTCGGGCGGGAACCTCTCGCTCGAGGTGCCGATCTTCGACCAGAGACAAGCCGAGCTCCTGCGCCTCGAATCCCAGCTCAGGCGAAGCGAGCGCCGAACCCAGGCACTCGAGGACCAGGTGGCGGCCGAGGTCCGGCGCTCGTACGGCAAGCTCGCGTCGTCGCGCGAGCTCGCCGAGCATTACCAGCGATCTCTTCTCCCGGCCCGACGGCGCGTGGTCGCGCAAAGCCAAGAATTCTACAACTTCATGCTGCTCGGCGGCTTCGACCTCCTGGCGGCGAAGCGCACGGAAATCGAGGGCTACTCCGAGTACGTCGGGGCGGTCCAGGAGTACTGGATCTCGCGCTCCGAGCTCGAGCGAGCCGTAGGCACCAGGCTCCCTGTCGAGGGGACGCCGGCCCTGGCGATGGGTGAGCTCACGATCCCGGGTGTGGAGCAGCAACATCATGGAGGGCACTGACGATGTGGTCGAGACGTCGATTCGTGGGCGCCACGCTTGCGACGGCTGGCGCAACTCTGGCCAGCTCGCGCGTGCTTGCCCAGCACGATCCCAGCCAGCATGGCGGGCATGACGCAGCTCCAGGTGGGTCGGTAGGCTCAGCCGCAGCGGATCGTCCGTTGCAAGATGCCGCGCCAGGCGCGTCGCCGACTCGGGATGACCTCTACACACCCGTCATCACGCCGAACGGGACGACTCTTCCCTGGCAGATGAAGGACGGCGTCAAGGAGTACCACCTGGTCGCCGAGCCGGTCGTTCGCGAGTTCGCCCCCGGGATGAAGGTCAAGTGCTGGGGCTACAACGGCGTGACCCCGGGGCCGACGATCGAGGCGGTCGAAGGCGACCGTGTCCGGTTCCTGGTCGAGAACCGCCTGCCCGAGCACACCTCGATCCACTGGCACGGGGTGCTTCTGCCGAACGGAATGGACGGCGTGAGCGGCCTCAACCAGCCGCCGATCATGCCCGGCGAGACCTTCGTCTACGAGTTCACGCTGCGGCAGCACGGCTCGCAGATGTACCACCCGCACGCCGACGAGATGCTCCAGATGGCGGTCGGCATGATGGGGATGTTCGTCATTCACCCACGGCAGCGGCGCGAGCCGGTGATCGACCGCGACTTCGCCTTCATGCTGCACGAGTGGGCCGTGCACCCGGGCACCTACCGCCCGGACCCCGCGGTGATGACCGACTTCAACATGTTCACCTTCAACAGCCGCGTCTGGCCGGGAACCGATCCTCTGGTCGTGAGAACCGGTGAGCGGGTGCGCATACGGGTCGGAAACCTGAGCATGGACTCCCATCCGATCCATCTGCACGGCTATCACTTCAAGCTCAGTGGCACCGACGCTGGCCCGATCGCCGAGGCGGCGCAGTGGGCAGAGACCACCGTCAACGTCCCCGTCGGGTCCACCCGCGACATCGAGTTCGTTGCCGATGCCCCGGGCGACTGGATTTTGCATTGTCACAAGTCGCACCACACGATGAACGCGATGGCGCACGACGTTCCGAACACGCTCGGTGTGGACCAGAAGAAGGTGGAGGAGAAGATCCGCCGCCTGCTGCCCGGCTACATGGCGATGGGCGAGAGCGGCATGGGCGACATGCAAGACATGTCGCAGCACATGAAGGGCCCGAAGAATACTCTGCCGATGATGGCCGGACGAGGACCTTTCGGGAACATCGAGATGGGCGGCATGTTCACCGTCCTGAAGGTCCGCGACGACATCACGACCTACGCGGACCCAGGGTGGTACCGCTACCCCGAAGGCACGGTCGCCTATCGCCTCGGCGGGCGTAGCAAATCTGAAGAGCCACGCGGAGGGCATGCCCACCACGGCTAGAATTCTCTTCAGAGACGGCCTCAGGAATGCATGAAGGAGTGTTTCACCGGCCGTTTCGAGCTTGCGTACGCGCTCAGCAAGGATTTGCACCGTCCGAAGGGCGTCGCGATGCTCCCGTCCGCTGCCTTGGTGATCCAAGCCTGTTCTGCTCCTGACGAGAGTTGACCACCGCTTTTGCGAGCGATCGGCATTTCGCGTACGTTCTGCGATTCCCACCGACTCCTGGTTGGCGCGCCGAGCCCATTCAGGGTGCGCCACCCGAGCGGCAGCAGGAGGTGAGATGAAGCCCTTGTGCGGCGATGAGCTGGCGCGACTGGATGCCTACTGGCGCGCGGCCAATTACTTGACGGTCGGCCAGATCTATCTGCAGGCGAACCCGCTGCTGCGCGAGCCGCTCTGTCCTGAGCACATCAAGCCAAGACTCCTTGGGCACTGGGGGACGTCCCCCGGGCTGAGCCTGGTCTATGTCCATCTGAACCGATTGATCCGCGAGCATGATGCGAACGTGATCTATCTTGCCGGTCCGGGGCACGGCGGACCAGCCATCGTTGCGAACGTGTACCTCGAGGGCACGTACTCGGAGATCTACCCCGACGTCTCGCAAGACGCCGCCGGAATGCAGTGCCTTTTCCGCCAGTTCTCGACTCCGGGAGGGATCCCCAGCCATGTGAGTGTACCGACGCCGGGGTCGATCCACGAGGGTGGCGAACTGGGTTACGTCCTCGTGCACGCCTTCGGCGCTGCGTTCGACAACCCCGACCTGCTCGTCGTCGCGGTGGTCGGGGACGGTGAAGCTGAAACCGCGCCCCTAGCAGGATCCTGGAAGGGCACCCGCTTCCTGAATCCGGTGCGCGACGGAGCAGTGCTGCCGGTTCTGCACCTGAACGGCTACAAGATCGCGGGTCCGACGGTGTTCGGACGTACCGATGATGCGGACCTCGGGCGATTTTTTTCGAGCCAGGGCTGGGACGCCGAGTTCGTCGAGGGTGACGATCCGCTTTCGGTGCATGAGGCTTTCGCAGCGACCCTCGACCGCTGCTTCACACGGGTGCGCGAGATCCAGGACGCCGCGCGTCGCAAGAGTGTGACGACGGCGCAGCGCTGGCCGGCGATCGTGCTGCGTACACCAAAGGGATGGACCGGGCCGAAGGTCGTGGACGGCGTTTCCATCGAGGGAACCTTTCGCGCCCATCAGGTGCCAGTTTCAAACGTGCGCACAAATGCAGCGCATCGGGAGATCCTCGAAGGCTGGATGCGGAGCTACGAACCCGAGAAGCTCTTCGATGCGAATGGACGGTTCGTTCCAGAGCTGGCGGCCCTCGCTCCATCAGGTGAGCGCCGTATGGGCGCGAACCCGCACGCCAATGGCGGTCGCCTGTTGGTCGAACTCGACCTCCCAGAATGGGAGGACTACGGTCTACCGGTGCCGCGACCCGCAACCGAATGGCACGAGTCCACGCGGCAGCTGGGCCAGCTTCTTCGGGATGTCTTCACCCGCACCTCGCGGCAGGGGAACTTCCGCCTCTTCTGCCCCGACGAGACGGCCTCGAACCGCTTGGGCGATGTCTTCACTGTCGAGAACCGGTGCTCCATGGGCCCCATCCTGCAGACGGACGACCACCTGGCGCCTGACGGACGCGTCCTCGAGGTGTTGAGCGAGCACAACTGCCACGGCTGGCTCGAGGGCTATTTACTGACCGGCCGCCACGGTCTGTTCGCGACGTACGAAGCCTTCGCGATGGTATCCGCGTCCATGACCGTGCAGCATTGTAAGTGGCTCGAGGAGGGAACCAAGCTCGCGTGGCGCGCGCCGATCGCGTCGCTCAACATCCTCCTCACGTCGACCTGCTGGCGGAACGATCACAATGGCTTCAGCCATCAAGGTCCAGGGTTGATTGACACGATGCTGTCGAAGAAGGGCTCGGTGGCGCGGATCTATCTGCCGCCGGACGCGAATTGCCTTCTCTCGGTAGCCGATCATTGCTTCCGGAGCCGCGATTACGTGAATCTGATCGTCATTGACAAGCAGCCACAGCTGCAGTGGCTCGATGTCGAAACAGCGCGCAGGCACTGCGCTGTCGGCGCGTCCGCTTGGCCATGGGCGAGCAACTGCGGAGACGCGATTCCGGACGTCATTCTGGCGGCGGCAGGTGACGCTCCGACCCTGGAGATCGTTGCGACGGCGTGGCTGATGCGCCGTTACGTACCGCACGTTCGGGTTCGCGTAGTGAATGTGGTTGACCTCATGGTTTTATTCACGCCAGAGAATCATCCTCATGGTCTGACCGAGGAGAAGTTCGTCGAGCTGTTTACCGTCAACCGACCGGTAATCTTCGCCTTCCATGGCTATCAGCGTGCGATCCACGAGATCGTGCACGGGCGGCCCGCGGCCGATCGCTTTCACGTGCGCGGGTTCGTCGAAGAAGGCACGACGACGACGCCATTCGACATGGTCGTTCTGAACGGCATGAGCCGCTACCACTTGTGCAAGGAAGCGCTTCGCCGCTTGCCGGAGCACGACGAACGAAGTCTTCGCCTCGAAGCACATTGTGACGACATGCTGGCTCGTCATCGCGTTTGGGTGCGAGAGCACCTTGAGGACATGCCTGAGGTGAGCGATTGGTCTTGGAGCGAATGATGTCGGACGGTCTACGTTGCGAGTCTTGAGCGTCAACGTAGGTTCGTCTTCGCTGAAGGTCGCGTTGTGGGATCTCACGGCGACCGGAGAGCGCAAGCTCGTGAGTGGGAACGATCTCCGGTCCCGGCGGCGCACGAGCACACCTCGTCCTCCATGCGGGTGATGTTCGATCCCGAGAGGAACGCCGCCGGGCTGGACGTGATCAGCGGCAGGGAAAGCGCTTGCACGGTGCGCGTCGTCGCGACCGACGAGGAGCGCATGATCGCGCGTCACACGCGAGACTGCGCGCAGGGAGGCGGCCTCTGCAGCTAGACCCTTCTGTCATGGATGCCGACGCTGTGGCGCTGGCTCTCGGGGTGGATATCGAGAACGGCCTGCCGTCGCAGGAGGCATCGCGCCGGCTTGCGCAGGACGGACCCAACGAACTCCGCGCGGCTCCTCGGGCACCCGCTTGGCGTCGCATCCTGTCCCAGTTCAACGACCCATTGATCTACCTGTTGCTGGCTGCGGTAGCCATCGCGCTGGTCGCCTGGGTGATCGAAGGTCGCGTCGGCTTGCCTGTGGATGCGATCGTCATCGCGACTGTCGTGATCCTCAACGGGGTGCTGGGCCATGTGCAGGAAGCCAAGGCGGAGAACGCTGTGGCCGCACTCGCCCGGATGACCGCCGCGTCCGTGGCTGTGGTGCGTGACGGGAAGCCGCGGCGCCTGCCCAGCGCCGAGCTGGTGCGCGGAGACTTGCTCGTGCTCGGGGAGGGGGATGCTGTCGGCGCCGACGCGCGCCTGGTGCAGGCCACGACACTACGCGTGCAGGAAGCATCGCTGACCGGTGAGAGCGAAGCCGTGCTCAAGGCGATCGCCACGCTTTCCGAGCCGGCGGCGCTCGGTGACCAGCTCGACATGGTCTTCAAGGGCACCGCCGTTACGCAGGGCACGGGCCGCGCGGTCGTCACGGCGACCGGGATGGACACCCAGATGGGCAAGGTCGCGGCCATGCTCGAGGCCACCGCCGAGGAGCCGACGCCGCTGGAGAAGGAAGTCGCGCGCATCGGGCGAACACTCGGCCTCGCGGTTGTCGTCATTGCCGTCGTCGTGGTGGCCACCATCCTGCTCGTCTCTGACATCCGCAATGCCGCCGACGTCGTCCATGCTCTGCTGCTCGGCGTGGCGCTGGCGGTGGCAGCGGTCCCCGAAGGGCTGCCGGCGATCATGTCGGTGGTGCTCGCGCTGGGAGTGCAGCGAATGGCCAAGCACCACGCGATCGTCAAGAATCTGTCGTCGGTTGAGACGCTGGGTTCCGCGTCGGTCATCTGCTCGGACAAGACCGGAACCCTCACCCGGTCGGAGATGACCATCGAGCGTGTGATGACGGCCTCGGGCGACACCCACGTCAGCGGGGTTGGGTACGCGCCCGAAGGACGGGTCGAGCATGCGGGTGCGGAGCTCGCCGCCGGGCCGCTGCGCGCGGAAAACATCGTGGTGCTCAGCGGCGGCAGCCTGGCCGGCAACGCCGACTTGCGCAAGACGGCGGGCGGCGTGTGGGAGATCCACGGCGACCCCACCGAGGCCGCTTTCCTGGTGGCAGAGCGCAAGCTGGGTGTGACCGAGCGTCGGCAGCGGCGCTTCGAGCGCATCGGCGAAATCCCGTTCACGTCCGAGCGCAAGCTGATGACGACGATCGAACGCGACCACGAACACGATGACCAGGTCGTCGTGATCACCAAGGGCGCGCCAGACGTGCTGCTCGACCGCTGCACCCGGGCGCGCATGGGGATGGAGATCGTCGAGCTGGACGACGCTTTGCGGGCGCGCGTGCTGGCTGACGTCGATACACTGTCCGACGCGGCGCTGCGTACGCTCGCCGTCGCCTACCGGCCACTCGAGCCGGGCGAAGATCGGGCAGCAGTCGAGTTGCTGGAACGAGACTTGGTTTTCGTTGGCACCGTCGGCATGATCGACCCGCCGCGCGAGGAGGCAGCGGTGGCGATTCGGGAAGCCCGCCGGGCTGGCATCCGGGTGATCATGATCACCGGCGACCATCCGCGCACGGCCGCGCGCATCGCGGCCGATCTAGGGATCGTGGTGCCCGGATCCGCCGCCCTGACAGGGCTCCAGCTCGATGCGCTGGACGTTGCGGCGTTCGCCGAGTCAGTACGCACGACGTCGGTCTACGCCCGGGTGTCGCCGGCCCACAAGCTGCGCATCGTCGACGCGCTTCAGGCCGATGGAAACATCGTCGCGATGACTGGTGACGGCGTCAACGATGCGCCTGCACTCAAGTCGGCCGACATCGGTATCGCGATGGGGGTGACCGGGACCGAGGTGACGAAGGAGGCGGCCAAGATGATCCTGGCCGATGACAACTTCGCGACCATCGTCGAGGCCGTTCGCGAGGGCCGCGCCATCCTGGACAACATCCGAAAGTTCCTGCGCTACCTGCTGTCCACGAACATGGGCGAGGTGCTGACGGTCTTCCTGGGCGTGGTGGGGGCCGGCGTGATCGGGCTGAAATCCACAGCGCCTGGAGCTGGCGACGTGGTGGTGCTGCCGCTCCTCGCCACGCAGCTGCTGTGGATCAACCTCGTCACCGACTCGGGGCCTGCGCTCGCGATGGGTGTGGACCCGCCCACCGACGACCTCATGGCCCGCAAGCCGCGCCACCTGAGCGAGCGGGTGATCGACGCGCGCATGTGGGCGGGTGTTGTCCAGACGGGGGTGCTGATCGCCACGGTGACGCTGTTGACGATCGACATCTTCTTGCCCGGTGGGCTGATCGCGGGCACCCACGACATCACCACGGCGCGCACCGCCGGCTTCACGGTGCTTGTATTCACCAGTTTGTTCGGCTGCTTCACCGCGCGTTCGGACACCACCAGCGCGTTCAGCCATTTTTTCGACAACCCCTGGCTTTGGAGTGCGGTCGCGCTGTCAGTGCTGCTGCAGGTGGCTGTCGTCCACCTCGGCTTCCTCAACGTCGCGTTCGGCACGGTGCCGCTGGCGTTCGAGGAGTGGCTGCTGTGTGCTGCGATGGCCAGTGGCGTGCTGTGGTTCAGCGAACTGCGCAAACTGGTGGGTCGCGCACGGGGCCGATGAGATGACGCGGCAGGCCCGAACATCAAACGACCGCACCGAACAGCGCGCCCACACCTGCGGTGATCGCCATCGCGAGCGCACCCCAAAAAGTGACCCGCCAGGCACCCGCCAAAACGCCAGCGCCGCCGACCCAGGCCGAGATGACGCCCAACGCGGTTAGGAAGGCGATCGACGTCACCGACACCCAGGGAATCAGGCCTGGCCCAGGCACCAAGGGCCGTCACGGCCAGCGGAAGCGCCGCACCGACTGCGAAACTGGCGGCCGACGCCAACGCTGCCTGAAATGGCCGCGCGCTGAGGGCCTCGGAACGAGCGTAACGGTCCAGCGTACCGATTCGCTTCGGGCCGGCCCCGCATGGCACAAGGGCGGTCATGGAGGCGACGTTCTGCTTCGTCGATCTGGCGGGGTTCACGGCACTCACCGAAGCGCACGGCGATCACGCTGCCGCCGACCTGATCGCGCGCTTCGGATCGGCCGTGGACGCGGCGCTCGAAGGCGACGCGACGATCGTCGATCGGATCGGGGACGCGGTCTTCCTCGTCGGCGAGACCCCCGAGGGCACTTTGCGCTGCGTCAAGCGCCTCTGGATCCGCAGCCTCGACGAGGCGGACTTCCCGACCCTTCATGCCGGATTGCACCACGCTGAGGCGGTGCAGCGCGATGGGCGCTGGGTCGGTACGGCGGTGAACCTCGCGGCGCGCGTCGCGGCGCACGCGCGGGGCGGGCAGGTACTCGTTACCGCTCCCGTCGCGGCGCATGGCGCGGCCGCCGGCATCGAGTCCCGGTCGATCGGCCAGACGTCGCTGCGCAACCTGGTCGAACCGGTCGAGCTCTTCGTGCTCGATCTCCCGACCGGCCACGCCGACGACGCGATCGACCCGGTGTGTCGCATGCGGGTCTGTCCGGACTCCGCGCCCGGCCACCTGCGCTTCGCCGATCGCGACTTCTGGTTCTGCTCGCTGGCATGCGTGGCGCGCTTCGCGTCATCGCCCGGTGCGTACGCACCCAACTGATGCCCGCCATGCTCGATCCCGTGCGGGACGAGCGTCCGCAGCGTACGGGCGCGGCTACCGCACGTCGACCAGCGTCATCATGCCGGCCTCGGCGTGCTCGAGGACGTGGCAGTGCGCCATCCATAGCCCGGCATCGAGCGGGACCACGCCGACGTCCACCGTCTCCTTGGGGTGCACGAGCACGGTGTCGCGCGTGAACGGCTCGTCGACGGCAGCACCGTTGCGCGCGATGACGCGGAAGAACATGCCGTGCAGGTGCATGGGGTGGAGGCGGTAGGACTCGTTGGTGAAGCGGATGCGGCTCCGCTCACCGAGGGGGAGGGTGTACGTCGCCGCGTGCGACCCGTGCTCGGCATGCACCATCGCGGCACCGTTGATCGTCCACTCGAGGCCGAGCGGTCCGCCGCTGCGGGCGTTCAGGCGAAAGTCGGCGTGAACCGGCTCGTCCGCCGTGAAGCGGCCGTCGGGCCCGTCGCTTCGTGCCGGCCAGGCGAAGGTGGGCGTATCCTTCGGCGTGCCGCCGCCGACGACGATCTCGGCGAGCGGCAAGGGCCGCCGGGTGAATCGATCCGACACCACCACGCGCTGGCCGGCCATGGCAGGCAGCACGATGATGTCGAGGTCGACGCGGTTGCCGGGCGCGATCTCGAAGCCCGCCGCATCGAGTGGACGCGCCGTGTAGAGACCGTCGACCGCGATGATCTTCGCCTCGAGCGGCGAGAAGTCAGGGACGAACACGCGCCCGTTGGCGACGTTGAGCAGCCGGAGTCGCAGTCGCTCACCAGGCTCGACCACGAGCTCTGTGCCGCGCTTGCCGTTGACCAGGATCGCGTTGCCCCAGCGACCGTCGTGCGCGAGGTCGTGCCGCGTGTTGAAGGCGGGCGCAATCTGACCGTCGGGGCCGAGCAGGATGTCGTCGAGCACCCAGAGCTGGTCGCGCGAGTACGGCGGTGGATCCCGGTCCTCGACGATGAGCGCGCCGAACAGGCCGCGCTCGACCTGCTCGCTCGAGCGCAGGTGCGGGTGGAACCAGAAGGTGCCCGCGTCCTTCGGCGTGAACTCGTAGGTGAAAGTCGCACCGGGCTCGACCGGGGGCTGCGTGACCCACGGGACGCCGTCCATCTCGTTCGGCACGCGGACGCCGTGCCAGTGGATGGTGGTCGCCTGCGGCAGCTGGTTGGTGAAGCGCACGCGCAACGTGTCGCCGAGCCGGATGCGCAGGGTGGGGCCGGGGACCTCGCCGTTGTACGCCCAGGCGTCGAGGGTCTTGCCATCGCCGAGCGCAACCGACGCCGGCGCTGCGACCAGATCGAACTCGCGGACCTCGCCCGGTCGTGCGTGACAACCGGCGAGCGTGCCGAACAGAGCGACGAGCAGTGTCGTTGCGACGACGCGGCCGTATCGAACGTGAGCGGTCACGGCTCGGTCGCCAAGGTAGCGCTGGGCACGACCGCGCCGGCGCGCGCGGTCTCGCGGCGATGGAGCATGCGGTAGAGGCCGGGCAGCACGAGCAAGGTCAGCGCGGTCGACGACAGGATGCCGCCGATCACCACCGTCGCGAGCGGCCGCTGCACCTCGGCACCGGTGCCGACGGCCATCGCCATCGGTACGAAGCCCAGCGAGGCGACCAGCGCCGTCATGAGCACTGGTCTGAGCCGGGTGAGCGCGCCCTCGCTGATCGCCTCGTCGATGCTCTTGCCGTCGGCGCGCAGCTTGCTGAAGAAGGTGATCATCACCAGGCCGTTCAGCACGGCGACGCCCGACAGCGCGATGAAGCCGACACCCGCCGAGATCGAAAGTGGGATGTCGCGCAGCCAGAGCGCCGCGACGCCGCCGGTGAGCGCCATCGGTACCCCGGTGAAGACCAGCAGCGAGTCCTTGACCGAGCCGAAGGTGGCGAACAGCAGCAGGAAGATCATCAGCAGGGCGACCGGCACGACGATCTGCAGACGGCGGGTCGCCGAGACCAGCTGCTCGAACTGGCCCCCCCAGGTGACCCAGTAGCCGGGCGGGATCTGCACGGTGTCGGTGATCTGGCGCTGTGCGTCGGCGACGAAGGAGCCCAGGTCGCGGCCGCGCACGTTCGCGGTCACGACGATGCGGCGCTTGCCGTTCTCGCGGCTGATCTGATTCGGCCCCGGCGCCACCTCGATGCTGGCGACAGAGCTGAGCGGGATGAACGACAGGGTGGCATCGTGCGGGGTGAGCGCGCGTATGCGGTTGCCGCTGCGCTCGCTCTGCTCGGCGGCCTTTGCCGCCGGCAGCGCGATCGGTAGGCGCTTGATCACCTCGATGTCTGTGCGCAGCGCATCGGGCAGGCGGACGATCAGCGGGAAACGGCGGTCGCCCTCGAAGACGTCGCCGGCGACGCGTCCAGCGAGCGCGATGCCCACGACCTCCTGCACGTCCGCGACGTTGATCCCGTAGCGGGCGGCCGCATCCCGGTCGGTGTTGATCGTCATGACGGGCAAGCCCGTCACCTGCTCGACCTTTACGTCCGACGCACCAGGCACTCCTTCGAGGACCGCCGACACCTGCTCGCCGGTCTCGAGCAGCACGTCGAGGTCGTCGCCGAAGATCTTGACCGCGACGTCGCTCCGCACACCTGAGATCAGCTCGTTGAAGCGCATCTGGATCGGCTGCGTGAACTCGTAGTTGTTGCCCGGGAGCTTGCGCACCGCCTGCTCGATCGCGTGCACCAGGTCGGCCTTGTCGCGGCGCGGGTCGGGCCATTGGTCGCGTGGCTTGAGGATCACGAACCCGTCGCTGACACTCGGCGGCATCGGGTCGGTAGCGATCTCCGCCGTGCCGATCTTCGTGAACGTCCGCTCGACCTCTGGAAATTCGCCCAGCCGCTGCTCGAGCGCATCCTGCATCGCGACCGCCTGCGTGAGGCTCGTCCCCGGAATGCGCAGCGCGTGCAGCGTGACGTCGCCCTCATCCAGGCTCGGGACGAACTCCGAGCCCATGCGCGAGGCGAGCAGCCCGCTCAGGACGACGAGCACTCCGGCGGCCACGCTGATCACCAGACGCTCGCGCACGACGAAGCGCAGCACCGGTGCGTACGCGCGCTTGGCAACGCGCATGAGGATGTTCTCGCGCTCGGCGATCCTGCCGCCGAGTGCCGCGGCGACCGCCGCCGGGACGAACGTCACCGACAGGACCATCGCACCGAGCAGCGCCAAAATGACCGTGAACGCCATCGGGAAGAACATCTTGCCCTCGACGCCGGTGAGCGTCAGCACGGGCAGATAGACGATCATGATGATCAGCTCGCCGAACATGGTCGCCTGCCGCACTTCGCGCGAGGCCTCGTAGACCACGTCGAAGCGCTCTTCGCGCGTCAGCGCGCGCCCGAGGGAGTGCTGCGTCTCGGCGATGCGCCGGATGCAGTTCTCGACGATGATCACCGCACCGTCGACGATCAGCCCGAAGTCGAGCGCGCCGAGGCTCATCAGGTTACCGCTCACCCCGCCCGCGACCATGCCGGTGATGGTGAACAGCATCGACAGCGGAATCACCAGAGCCGTGATCAGCGCGGCGCGGATGTTGCCGAGCAGGAGGAACAAAACGGCGATCACCAGCAGCGCGCCCTCGAGCAGGTTGGTCTCGACGGTGGCGATGGTCTTGTCGACCAGCGCGGTCCGGTCGTAGACCGTACGCGCGATGATACCGGGCGGCAGGCTCCTGTTGATCTCGGCCATTCTGTCGGCGACGCGCCGCGACACCTCGCGGCTGTTCTCGCCCATCAGCATGAACACCGTACCGAGGACGACCTCGTTGCCGTTCTCGGTCGCAGCCCCGGTGCGCAGCTCTTTCCCGAGCGATACGTCGGCGACGTCGCGCACGTAGAGCGGCACGCCGTCGCGAGTCGCGACCACGATGTTGCGGATGTCGTCGAGCTTCACCACCTGGCCGGGGGCGCGGATCAGGAACTGCTCGCCCGAGCGCTCGATGTAGCCGGCGCCGACGTTGGCGTTGTTCTGCTGCAGCGCTTCGATGACGTCGTCGAAGGTGAGCCCGTAGGCGAGCATCTTCTGCGGCCAGGGCGCCACGTGGTATTGCTTGACGTAGCCGCCGATGGTGTTGACCTCGGTCACGCCCGGCACGGTGCGCAGCTGCGGCTTGATGATCCAGTCCTGGATCGTGCGCAGGTCGGTCGCGTCGTAGAGCTTGCCGCTCGGGTCGCGCGCGCCCATCTCGGCCTCGACGGTGTACATGAAGATCTCTCCGAGACCGGTCGCGATCGGCCCCATCGCCGGCTCGACACCCGGCGGCAGCTTGCTCTTCGCCTCCTGGATGCGCTCCGAGACCAGCTGGCGGGCGAAGTAGATGTCGGTTCCGTCCGCGAACACCACGGTCACCTGCGACAGGCCGTAGCGCGACAGCGAGCGCGTGTGGTCGAGCTTCGGCAGGCCGGCGATCGCGGTCTCGATCGGGAAGGTGATCCGCTGCTCGACCTCGAGCGGCGAGAAGCCGGGTGCCTCGGTATTGATCTGCACCTGGACGTTGGTGATGTCCGGCACCGCGTCGATCGGCAGGTACTGAAAGCTGTACACGCCGACCGATGCCGCGAGTGCGGTCACCAGCAGCACGAGCCAGCGCTGGCGGATGGAGAAGTGAAGAATCCGTTCGAGCATTGCAGGTTCCTCCGCGCGTCCGCCGTCAGTGGTCGTGGCTCGCGCCGGACTTGCCGACGTCGGCCTTGAGCACGAAGCTGCCCTTGGCGACGTAGCGCTGGCCCGCGCTCAGGCCCGACAGCACCTCCACCCACTGCTCGTCGCGCCGCCCGGCTTCGATCGGCTGCGCCTCGAACGTGTCGCCGTCCTGGAGGAACACCACGGTCCAGTCGCGCAGGGTCTGCAGGGCATCCACGCGCACGGCCACGGGCACCTGCACCCGTTCGGCGATCACGTCGCCGGTGACGAAGAAGCCGGGCCGCCACGCTCCATCCGGATTCGGCAGGACGACGCGGGCCAGCATGGTCTGCGTGTTCGGGGCGCCGAACGGCGAGATGTACGAGATGCGTCCCTCCGCGCTCGGCACGCCTTCACCGGCATCAAGGACGACCGGCTGCCCGATGGCGAGCCGGGAGAAGTCCTGGCGGTAGACGTTCAGGTCGACCCAGACGGTGCTCAGGTCGGCGACCGCGTAGAGCTCGCCGCCCTCGGCGACGAACTCGCCGGGCGTGACGTGCTTCTGGATCACGGTGCCGGCCACCTCGGACACCACCTCGTACGGTCGCAAGCTCTGGTTGCTCTGCACCACCGCCAGCACCTCGCCCTTCTGGACCTGGTCACCGACCCGTTTGCGTACTTCCTTCACGATGCCGGCAAAGCGCGGCAGCACGTGTGCGAGCCGGTCCTCGTTCGGCACGATCAGGCCGTTCAGCCGGAGCCGGGTTTCGAGGGTTGCCGGGCCGGCGATGTCGACCTCGATCCCCGACGGCGCCAGCGCTTCGGACGCGAGCTCGACGCGGCCCTCGTACGAGCCGTACTCCCACCGGTGCTGCTTGCCCTCCGAGGCCGCGACGACGGTGACGTCGAACGAGTGCGGCTCCTCGACGGTCCCGTCGGCGGTCAGGTAGTCAGCCTCGGGGCGGAACCGGAACGTCTCGCTACGGCCACCGAGCCGCTTCAGCACGATCTCTGCCTGGACCGTTGCCGGATCGAGCGACTTGCCGTCGTCGTAGGGGTACAGGCGGAACTGCGGCGGCACGCCGCGCTCGAAGATCGTGACCTCCATCTGGAAGGCGCCGTCGCTGAGCAAGCGTCCGCGGTGCGGACCTCGCTCGAACTCTTCCTCGGCGCCGTGTTCCTCGCCGGCATGCTCTTCATGCTCGTTCGCGACCGCGCCGCTGCCGCCCTGGCGGAGAATCAGCGCGCCGGTCAGGAATCCGACGCCGACGACGGCAACGATCGCGATGATGCGCAAGGGTCGCATGAGCTCAGCCATTCCTTTCACCGATCGGAGCTCCGACCAGCCGCTCCAGAGCGGCGACGCTGCGGTGGTACGCGCCGAGCGCACGCACGGTCTGGAAGCGCGCGGCGATCAAGGTCCGCTGCGCGTCGAGCACGTCGAGGTAGCTGAAGCGCCCCTCCTGGTAGCCTTCGTTCAGGGTGTCGAACGCTTCCTTCGCACCGGGCAGCACTTCGTTCCTGAGCGTGACGATCTGCGCGCGCGCCGTGGCGAGCGACTGGTAGGCGTCGGCGAGCGCGGTCGCGACCCGGACCTCGGTCGTACGCTGGTCGGCGCGCGCCTGGTCGAGGCGGTGCTGTGCCTCCAGGATCGCTCCTTGATTGCGATTGGCGAACGGCAGCGGCACGGACAGGCCGAGCACGAAGGTGTTCTCGTCCGGGTCGAAGAGGCGCCGGTAGCCGCCGCGCGCGGTCACGTCCGGTACCGCCTGCGCCTGCTCGAGCTCGACCACGGCGCGCCGCTGCGCGAGCTCGCTCGTCCAGCGCGCGAGGTCCGGGTTGCTCGCGATGCGGCTCTGCAGCTCGCCGAGTGGTGGCACGGCCGCCACTTGCTCGAGCGAGCCGGTCGCTCGCGTGAACAGCGGCTCGGTGCCGCCCCAGGACGCCGCGAGCTGCTTCCGCGCCGACTCGACGACACGATGCGCCTCCTCGCGCTCGACGCCGGCCGACGCGAGCGCCACCTCGGCCTTGGTGAGCTCGACGGGCGACGTGCCGCCCGCGTCGACGCGCGTCCTGGCCGCGCCGACGACCGCGCGTGCCAGGCGCACGCTCTCGTCAGCGAGCGTGCGCTGATCCTGCGCGACCAGCAGCGCGACGAAGAGCTGGGCGGTGCGGGTGAGCGCGTCCATGCGCGCGACCTCGTAGTCCCAGCCGGCGAGCTCCTGATCGAGCGTCGCCCGGTCGACGCGTGCCGTGCGCTTGCCGCCGAGCTCGAGCAGCTGGCTCAGCGCGACGGTCAGCTCGGCTTGGTCGATGCCGCGCGTGACGCCGGAGACGCCGATGTCCTCGACCTGCAGGTCGAGTGCCGGGTTCGGGCGTAGCCCTGCTTGCAGCACACGTGCTTCGGCGGCGCGGACGCCGAAGGAGTACGACGCGAGCTCGGGGCTGCGCGCGAGCGTGAGTGCGAGCGCCTCGCGCAGCCCGATCTCTGCCGTGGGCTCGGGGGTCAGGGCGGTCGCCGACCCGAGCGACAGCAGCGCCAGCGCCGCGATCAATCCTGAAAACCGCTGTTGTCCGATCCTGCTCATCGTCCGCCTGCTCCGTCTTCGGTACGGGCGCCTGGCGCGCTGCGCGCCCATCAGGGGCGGGCAGCGCGCGAACCGAGCCTGTCCTCACGAGGAGGACGGCACCTGGCTGGCGACGTGGCGGACGCGAAGCCGCAGCGCGACTGGTGTCGAGCACGGCTCGGCTCTGGCGGCCGCCGGGGCGTCGCCTACGCGACGCGCTGAATCACAACAACCGGACGGTCGTCAGCGATCGCGGTGCGGCGGCGGGCGGAGATCCTTGCGGATCCGAAAGACGGACCAGCGGAACGGTGACTGGCGCGAGCAGAATGGGTACTGCCCAGAGGGACGAGGCGACGATCTGGCTCGCAGCGCCCTCGCGCTGCTTCAAGCCTGGCGCGCCGAGCAGGGTGTCGGTGCAGCTATGCAAGGACGCCGCTGGCCACGCGACTGCGTCGCCGTCGAGCGGCGCCTTCGCAACGTCGGGCGAGCAATCCGAGCCCAGCGCCTCGATCGCCACGTGGCCATCGCTGGCCACGCAGAGCGTTGCTCCGGGCAGGGCAGTCATGGCGAGGGTCAATGCCAGGATCACCGAGATCAGGCCTCGACCTCCGTCGATGTTTCGGCTGCCGTTCACGAGACTTCGCTTATAGGGCCGAGCCGGTGGCGATGCAACGCGGCTCTGCGCCGGTCGTCAGTGCCGGTGCCGATGGTGCTCGTCCGAGACATGGGGATGGCCATGGTGGAGCGGCTCGCGATCCTCGAGCCCGAGACCTTCGTGGCCGCGCACGGAGGAGCCCGATGACGCCGAGGGCCATCGCCAGTCCGGCGGCGCCTTCGCGGAGCCCGAGCCGATCGCCCAGCACGATCACCGCAACCGCGCCGCCGAAGAAGGGCGCGGTCGAGAAGTAGGCTGCTTCGCGGGCGGCGCCGACGTAGCGCAGCGCATAGGTATCAAGCACGATGCTGAGCCCATAGCTCACCGCGCCGAGGCCCAGGCCTGCCGCCAGCACGGCGCCTGAAGGAAGCGGCGCGCCCGCCACGAAGGCAATCGAGAGATTGGTCGTCGCGGCGACGAGCGCCTTGACCCGCACGATGGCGATCGGGTCGCGGATCGAGAGCCGCTGGGTCAGGTTGTTGTCGAGAGCCGAACGAGGCCGCGGCGGCGATTCCGTACATTGCACCGCGACGACCCTCCGAGCCTCGGCTCATGATGCAGCTCTCTTGCTCGATCGTGCCGATTCCGCAATCTCAGGAGGAATGAATCAGGAGCAATGAGGGTGTCCGGGACGCTTCTCGCTCATGAGCCGCTGGTGCGGTTCGGCGCTTTCACCGGCGTCCTCGCGGCGATGGCGCTGTGGGAGGTGGTGGCACCGCGTCGCCGGCAGGCGTTCGGTCGCCCGCTACGCTGGACCGGCAACCTCGGCATCGTCGTGCTCGACACGCTGCTGGTGCGCCTGACGTTCCCCGTGGTCGCCGTCGGGCTGGCGATCCTGGCGCAGGAGCGCGGTTGGGGCCTGTTCAACGTGCTCGAGGTGTCCGGGTGGTTGGCCTTCGTGACGTCGTTTCTGGCGCTCGATCTGGCGATCTACCTCCAGCACGTGATGTTCCATGCCGTCCCCGCGTTCTGGCGGCTGCACCGCATGCACCACGCCGACCTCGAGTTCGACGTGTCGACGGGGCTGCGCTTCCACCCGGTCGAGATCCTGCTCTCGATGGGCATCAAGCTCGCCGTCGTCGCGGCACTGGGGCCGCCGGCGGCTGCCGTGCTGCTGTTCGAGGTGCTGCTGAACGCCACATCGATGTTCAACCACGGCAACGTCCGCGTCCCGGCGGCACTAGATCGAATCCTGCGCTTGATGGTCGTCACGCCGGACATGCACCGGGTGCATCACTCGATCCTGGTGCGCGAGACCAACAGCAACTTCGGCTTCAACCTGCCGTGGTGGGACCGCCTGCTCGGTACCTACCGCGCCCAGCCGAAGGCCGGGCACGAGGGCATGACGATCGGCATCGAGCAGTTCCGCACGGCAGGCGATCTGCGGCTCGATCGGATGCTGCTCCAGCCGTTGCGCGGCCCGGCCAGCGGCTACCCCATGGGCCGCGGCGACGCCGATGCTTGACTCGTCGTCCTACGCCGCGCGCACCAGCTTGCCCGGCATCGCACCGGTCGATTCGCCGTCCTCGAACGTGACCTCGCCCGCGACGATGGTCGCGCGGTAGCCGTCCACGCGCTGGATCAGGCGCCGGCCCTTGGCGGGCAGATCGAAGACCATCTCGGGCGCGTGCAGGTGCAGCGCATCGAAGTCGATCAGGTTCAGGTCGGCCTTCTTGCCGGGCTCGATGGTGCCGCGATCGCTGAAGCCGTAGACCGACGCGGTGTTGCCGGTCTGCAGGCGCACCACCTGCTCGAGCGGGATGCGCTCGCCGCGTTTGCGGTCGCGCGCCCAGTGCGTCAGCAGATAGGTCGGCATGCTGGCGTCGCAGATCAGGCCGCAGTGCGCGCCGCCGTCGGACAGGCCGAGCACGGTGCGCGGGTGCAGCATCATCTCGCGCAGCGCCTCGAGGTTGCCGTCGACGTAGTTCGCCAGCGGCGCGAACATGAACAGCTTGCCGTCGCCCTCGAGCATCAGATCGTAGGCAACCTCCTCGGGACGCAGGCCTTTGCGCGCCGCGATCGCGGTCACGCTCTTCTCCGGTGCGGGCTCGTAGTCGGGGCTCTCGCCGAGCGGATACATCTGGCTGAAGTTGCTGGCGAGGATGCGCACGATCGGGCTCTCGTGCTGCAGCTCCTCGGCGAGGATGCGCGCCCGGATCTCGGGCTGGCGCATGCGCGCGACCCTCTCGGCGAGCGGTAGTGCGGCGAGCACGCGGGCGTAGGTCGGGTGGAAGAAGAACGGATGGAACGAGCTCTGCAGGCCGAACAGCATGCCGGTCGGCCGGCACGGGACCTGCGGTACGATCTTCATGCCCTGCTGCGCGAGCTCGTCGATGCGCGCCAGGGTGTCGCGCCAGACCGACGGCTGGTGCGGCGTCTGCGCGAGTGCGAAGGTCAGCACGCGGCCGGTGGTGCTGCAGAACTCGCGCATCCACGACAGATCCGGCTCTTGACCTTGCAGGTCGGCGACCATCTCGAACACGCCGTGCCCGGCGTCGCCGAGCGCGCGTCCGATGCCGAGCAGCTCTTCGGGCGTCGACGACGTACCCGGCACGAGGCCGTGCTTCGAGCGGTGCAGGATGGTGCGCGAGGTCGAGAAGCCGATCGCGCCGGCGACAAGCGCCTCGCGCGTGAGCTTCGCCATCTCGGCGATCTCGTCGCTGGTGACCTCGAGGTCGTGCGCGCGCTCGCGCAGCACGTAGGCGCGGATCGCGCAGTGCGGCACCTGCGCCGCGACGTCGAGCACACGTCCCATGCCCTCGAGCGCGTCGAGGTACTCGGGAAAGGTCTCCCAGCGCCAGTCGATGCCCTCGTGCAGTGCGGTGCCCGGGATGTCCTCGACACCCTCCATCAGCTCGATGAGGAAGTTCTCCTCGCCGGGCCGGCGCGGCGCGAAGCCGACGCCGCAGTTGCCCATGACGAGAGTCGTGACGCCATGCCAGCTCGAGGGCGCGAGGATCGGATCCCAGGTGACCTGGCCGTCGTAGTGCGTGTGCACGTCGACCCAGCCGGGCGTCACCAGCAGGTGGCGGGCGTCGACCTCGCGCCGCCCGCTGCCGGCGACCTCGCCGACGGCGCTGATCGTGCCGCCGTCGACGGCGATGTCGGCGGACTTGCGCTCGCCGCCCGTGCCGTCGACCACCGTACCGTTGCGAACGACCAGATCGTGCATGGGGATTCCTCCAGCCGGCGCGGACATCGGCGCTGCCCGCGCCGTGCCCCGTGGCAGCTTTCGTGAGTACCCGCCTGGGGCGATCCTGTCGAGCGCGGCCGGGCGCCGGGTCAGGGCTCGGGCGGCGGTCCGCCGTCCTCGCCGGGCGGTGGCGGGGGCGGCCGGCGCAACCTGTCACCACCGGTCCCACCATGGCCGCCTGGCCCACCCGGGCCGCCCGGCCCGCAGCGCTCCGGACGGAGCTCGCGCAGCTTCGCCTGCTGCGCCTGCGTGAGCTGGTTCTTGATCGTCAGCAGCAGGCTGAGGTGCTCGCGCTTGATCTGGCCCTCGAGATCGATCGCCTGCTGGGCGGCCGCGAGCGCCGCGTCGACGTCCACCTTGTCGGCGTCGACCAGCTTCGCGACCGCCTCGGAACTGGCGTCGAGCTCCCACTGCAGCGGTCCGAGGCGGCCCTGCGTCGCCTGGATCGCGGCCTGGATCGCGGCCCGCTGCTCGGCGGTCAGCGCGAGCGCTCCCTGGTGCCGCATCACCAGCTCGGGGCGATACAGGTGCTCGAGGAACAGCGGACGTCCGCCGCCGCCGCCCACCCCGAACCCGGGCTCGCCCTTGGGCTGCGCCGCGGCGGGCCCCGCGACGACGGTGCTCGCCAGCGCGAGCGCGAGGACGGTTGCGCGAATCACGAAAGGAACCTCACTTCCTGAGCTTCGTCCTCTCGAGACAGCGGCTCGAGCGGTAGGGTTTCGACCTGCAGGCAGCCGAGATCGCCGTCGGCGCAGCCGTTCCATGGATCGGTGTCGTAGACGTCGTCGAGGACCGAGACCTCGAGCAGCTCGTCGCCCGGCGTCTCGTAGACGCCGAGGTCGGCGAGCGCGATCTCCTGGTACACGACCTCGCTGCCGCGGCCGGGCTCCGGCGCGCGCTCGGCGTACAGCCACACCGCCAGCGCCGCCGCTGCCGCGAGCGGCAGCGCACCGACGAGGATGCCGCTGCGCCAGCGTCCCGCCGCGCGCCGCGCGCTCCGTGCGGCGTCGATCGGATGAACGGTCGCGGTGCGCGGCGCGCGCGCGCCGTCGGCCAGCGCCGCCGCGACGATGCGGTCTTCGAGTCCTGGCGACGGCCCCACCACGGGCAGCGCATCGAGTGCTGCGTCGAGGTGCAGCGCGGCTTCGTGCAAGCGGCGCGCATCGCCGCTGCGGGCGATCGACGCCAGTGCCGCGTCGCGCTCGCTCTCCGGCCAGCGCAGCGGATCGCCGCCGTACGCGTCGAGGATCTCGCGCAGGCGATCGAGCTCGTCGCCGGTGGGTCGACGTCCGGCGCTCATGCGGCCCCCAGTAGCTCGGGCGCGAGCGCGCGCAGCTCCTCGCGAAGCTTGCGGCGACCGCGCGCGAGCAGCGACTCCAGTGCTTCGATGCTCACGCCCATGACCTCCGCGGCCTCGATGTTGCGCATGCCCTGGTAGTGGCAGAGCGTGATCGCGCTGCGCTGTGCGTCGGGCAGTCCGCCCAGGGCCGTGCGAACGCAGTCCGTCATCTGTTTTTCCTGGGCCGTCCCGGCCGGTCCGGGACCCGGGTCGGCGGCTTCCGGTTGCTCGCTGCCGATCTCCTCGCGCCGGCGCGCGAGCTTGTCGAAGCACAGGTTGAGCGCCACGCGGTGCAGCCAGGTGCCGACCCGGGCCTCGTTCGGCCGCCAGCTCGGGGCCTGCTTCCAGAGCCGCAGGAAGGCTTCCTGCGCGACGTCCTCGGCCTCGACCGGATCACCGAGGGTGCGGCTGCCGAGCGCCACGATGCGGGCGAGATAGCGCCGGCTGAGTGCGCGGAAGGCGTCGCCGTCATCGTGTGCCACCGCTGCCATGAGATCGTCATCCGAAGCCTCCGCGCCCGGCGTGGGTTCCTGGCGCCGTGCCAACCCGCCGAACCAGGATCGCTCGCGCACGGGTGCGCTGGCGGACGCATCCGCGTCCGCTGTGGTGTCCCATCGCGACCCCCTGGGGTCGCCTGGCGGCGGCAGCGCCAAAGATCAACGCGGCCTGCTGCCGCGGCCCGCTGCCGCGGCTCGCGGATCCTGACTTCCCGGTCCGGCATCGTGGTAGGCATCTCTCGTCATCGTCGGCCACCAGTTGCTCGCTCCGTGCACCCTGCGGCGGAGCCCCGTACCTCGCGACTACCATTATACGCCGCGACGGCGGGAATCCGTCGCCCGCGCCACGCGATTCGCCCTGAATCGCCGCGCCCACCGGCGGCAAGCCAGCCAGCGCGGCAGGAGACGCCGAGCTGCGCGGCAGTTGCGGCTCGAGCAGGCCAAGGTCCCGGTGGTGGGCGAGGCGCTCGCGTCGCCAGCAGGGGCTGGGAGGGCGACGTGCTCGGCGAGAGCGCTGCGCCCTAGTCGCGATCAGCCGCCGGCGCCGGCCTCGGCGGCGCGCGCCAGGCGGCGCAGATTGTCCTCGTGCTTGGCACGGCTGATCGGATAGAGCGCCAGGAAGCCGATCGACACCAGCAGCAGCGCGACGATCATCGGCGTGTAGACGAGTCCGAGATCGCGCACCACCTCGGCCGGCACCTCGCCCGGTTTCGCGTTCTGCGGGAAGCCGATCACACCGAGCAGCAAGGTCGACGAGAAGATGCCGATGCCGGAGACGCACTTCTGCACGAAGCTGCTGGCGGCGAAGAACGTGCCCTCGGAGCGACGTCCGGTCGAGAGCTCGCTGTCCTCGACCACGTCGGCGATCATCGAGGAGCTGACGATGCTCGATCCGATCAGCAACGTGATCACGAGCAGGTTGACGGCAAGCAAGGCCGGCATCAGCGCGGGCGCGTGGTTGTCGGGAAACAGCCCCAGCAGGCGCAGGACGATCGGTGACGGTCCGAGCACGATCGCCGCCAGCGCGATCGATACCGCCGCGCGCTTCTTGCCGAGGCGTTTCGACAGGCGCGGCGCGATCGCCAGCGCGAGTGCCGCCGCGATGAAGCTCGTGCCGACCAGCAGCGACATCTCGCCCGACGTCAGCTCCCAGAAGAAGGTGTTGAAGTAGATGCTGAGCGCCGCCATCAACCCGGCCGCCATCGAGGCGAAGATCATCGAGCCGAACAGCGCGAGGAAGGCGCGGTTCGCGAGCGTCGCGCGCAGCTCGGAGAACGTGCGGTGGAGGTCGAAGGGTTTCTTCGCGGGCGGCTTGCGCAGGTGCGGGATGTACGAGTGCGTGCCGAGCGCGGAGATCAGGATCGCGCACGCCATGATGATCGACGCGGCGATCCCGTAGGCGCGGTAGCCGTCCGGATTGAGCACGCCAACCGGATGAGCGGCGTCGGGCTGCAAGAACAGCTGGAACGCGAGCACTGCCATCGCGAGCCCACCCCACCAGCCGAAGAAGAAGCGGAAGCCGAGCAGCGAGGTGCGCTCGTCGTAGTGCGTCGTCAGCTCGGGGACCAGCGACGAGCTGGGGACCTCGTAGAGCGAGATGAAGATCCGGATGACGATCGCGATGCTGACGAAGTAGGCGAACAGCGATTCATGCGACAGGCCGGCCGGCGGGCTCCACAGCAGGTAGTAGGAAACCGCCACCGGAATCGCCGAGAAGTACATCAGCGGGTGGCGGCGCCCCCAGCGCGTGTGCAGGTTGTCCGAGAAATGGCCGATCGCGATGTCGGCGAACGCGTCGACGAACAGCGTGATCATGATGCCGAGTCCGACCCACTTCTCCGGCAGGCCGAGGACCTGGTTGTAGTAGAGCAGCAGGAGAAACGAGAAGCCCTGGTCCTTGACGCCGAAGGCGACCGAGCCGAAGCCGTAGAACAGCTTGGTGCTGAGGGTAGGGGAAGGGCGCGACATCGGCGGGAACGCCGGACCCTACTGATTGGTGGCGCGCAGGCGCAAGCCGACCGGCGCGCACGTTCTGACGCTCGTACGCGAGCGCGAAGGTCCGTCGCGTGGACCTCCGCACTCGCGTGACGGGCGTCAAAAACAGCGCAGCAGGCCGGGGGCGGTGACGCAGGACGAGATGCCGCCCGTCCGGCTGATGCCCGCGCCGTGGCGCAGCAGCACCGTCACCGGCGCCTGGAACGACGGCCCGATGTCGAGCCCCTTGAGCGTGAAGGTGAGGATCTGGAGGCCCGAGGTGTCGCGCGGGCGGAACGGCTTGACGCGCAGGTTGAAGCGCCGGTCGGCGCTCTTGCACGTGGTGATGTTGCGCCGCGTGCTGCACTCGGCGAGCAGGAATGGCGCGTCGACGGCCAGGCTGCCACCGTCGCGCACCGCGATGCTGATCGCACCCGAGACGTTGAACTCGTTGCTCGAGCCGATCGGCGCGATGAAGCTCCCCTTCGCGACCACCTTGCCGTTGTCACGCAGGTTGCCGGTGTTGCGCACCACCCGCACCTTCTCCAGCAGGAGCGGGTAGTCGCAGCTCGGGCAGGTGTCGTCGGCGTCGCAGATGCCGTCGCCGTCGGTGTCGCCCGCGCCCGGTCCCGCCACGCAGGCGCCCGAGCTGCAGGTCTCGACCGCGGAGCACGGCGTGCCCAGATCGCAGGTGGTGCCGTCGGTGACCGGGATTGCGACGCAGCCGAAGAGCTGGTCGCAGGTCGCGACGTTGCACTGCGGATCGGCGTTGCCCAGGTCGCAGACCGGCGCGGTGCCCGGCAGGCACTGCTCGATCGCCGGGTCGCAGCTCTCCCCGCCATTGCAGAACAGGCCGTCGTCGCAGTCCGCGTCGAGCGCGCAGCTCGCACAATCGGGTGCTGCGGTGAGGAACGGGTCGTAGTCGATGCCCTGTCCGGCGATGTCGCAGCCCGCCGTGCCCGGTCCTGCCGCGCAACCCCACCAGTTGTTGGTCGCGTCGAGGACGAAGGGCGGATAGTTCAACGCGCCGATGGTGTTGTCGGAGATCGTGTTGCCGCGCACGATGATGCCCGCGGCCGTGGTCTGCGTGATCTCGATCAGGATGCCGAAGTAGTTGCCGAGGAACTGGTTGCAGGTGAACGCGGTGTCCTGCGTCAGCGGGCGGTTCGGGTTGCCGGTGAGCAGGATTCCGGCACCGCGCGGGTAGCCGCTCACCGTGTTGAGCTCGACCGTGCTGTCGAGGAGCGCACCGGCGATGCCGGCGCCGAGGTCGAGGTCCGGGTAGTCGCGGAAGACGTTCCGGCTGATGATCGAGAAGTGCATGTAGCCGTTGACGCCGACGTTCGAATCGACCACCTCGTTGTCCTGGATGATCGCGATGCTCGGCACGTCGTCCGTCGTGAGCTGGGTGCCGTTGTCGCTGCCGGCGCCGATCGCATCCTCGCCGATGTCCTGCACCAGATTCTGCGACACCACCGCCCCCTGCGCCTTGTCGAGCGCGATACCGCGCAGCGCGGTCGTGACCCGGACGTTGCGCACCGTCGCGCTGCTCGCGAGCTGGTCGGCGTGCACGGCGACGCCGCCCGGATTGGTGACCGAGAGGCCGTCGAGGACCGCACCTTCGGCGCGGATCCGGACACCAAGCGACAGCACGGTCTCACCGAGCAGCGGATCGCGCGTGCGCGCGTCCTCGCCGGCGCGCGGGCCGAGGAGCTGGATGCCGCGGTTGAGCGTGACGGTCTCGGCGAACACGTGCACCGTCGGACGGACCTCTGCGGAGGCTTGCGATGCGGTCACCGCTGCCTGGATGGTCGCGAAGTATCCGGTGGTGTCCAGGTATCCGGTCAGCGCGTTGCTGGTCGCGTGCTGGCCCAGGGCGGGCACGTCGACGGTCGCGTGCCGGCCGACGTCGACCACGCGCCACGGCACGTTGGCGAACGACGCCACCGCTTCGCTGACGGTGCTGGCGCTGGCGAACAGGATCACGCCCGCCCGACTGTCGACGTAGGTGTTGCCCGTGATTGCCACGCCCGACGATGGCGCGGTCGGCACGCCGAGCAGGTCGTCGGTGCCGGCGTCGATCACGATGGCCGCGCCGATGCTCGGCACGACGTCGCGCGTCGCCAGCGTGCGGAAGACGTTGCCGGAGATCGTGGCGCCATCGCCGGCCGCCGCGCCCGCAACGTTGAACAGGTGGATCGCGGCACCGCCCACCGTTCCTGCCGCCCCGAGGGCGAAGATCTGGTTGCCCTGCAGCACCAGACCGCTGATCTGGTTGCGATCGCCGGGCGTGCCGGTGATGGCGAAGACGCCGTGCGCAAGATGGCTCGTGGGCGTCGCCGGATTCGCCAGCGCCATGCCGTGGATGAAGTTGTCGCGCACCGTCACCGCCGCCAGGTCGGCGCCGGCCGAGAGCACCACGCCGGCGTGCGTCTGCGCATTGCCCAGGATGTCGAGTCCCTCGATCACCACGCTGCCGCTCGACACCTGGATCGAGCTCGCGAGTCCGCGTGCGTCGAGGATGGTCTCGCCGGCCCCGCCGAAGGTCCGGGTCGTTACCGCCACGCCGGCTTGCGCGCCGCGCAGCGTCAGCGCCTTGTCGATGGTGAGCGACCCGGCGAAGCTACCGGCGCCGACGTGGACCACCTCGCCCGCCGCCGCGAGGCCGATCGCGAACGGAATGGTCGCGCACGGCAGGCCGGCATCGGTGCAATCGTTGGCGATGTCGGAGCCGGTGAGCGCGACGTGGCGGTCGGCCAGGGCAGGGCTGGCGAGGAGCGTGGCCGCGAGGAGGGCGCCGAGGGCCGTGCGGCGGGCGCGGCTCGGCCGGTTCGGACTGTCGTCGTGAGCGTTCATGTGTTCCCCTCCGTGGCGGCGTGGTGCAAGAGCAGTGGGGGAAAGGCATAGGCTTCGCGGCCGCGCGCAGTCAACGCTGATATTTATGCCATGGGGGCCGACTCCAGACTCGGAACGCGCGCCCGGCGCTGGGCAAGCGTGAGCACCGTACGCTGGCCGCGCACCGCGACGCTTCTCATCGAGGGCTCGCTCATGCCAGCAGCCGGCCATGGTTGACCGCCAGATCGCGCCGTTGGAGGATCATCGGCGCACGTCCGCACGCGGAGTGGGTCGGGCGGGGAATCACGGTATGCAGCGCTACTTTCTCGGGCTTTTCGCCACGCTCCTGCTGCTCGGCAACGGGTGCACCGCGCCCGGGAACGAGCGCCCGAACATCGTCTTCGTCTTGGTCGACGACATGAACACGCGGCTGCTGCCGTACCTGCCGCGGCTCGCCGAGCTCACCAGGGCGAAAGGGATGTCGTTCGCGATGACGGTCCCGACGCCGGTCTGCGCGCCGTCGCGCGCGACCATCCTGACCGGCAAGTACGCGCACAACACCAGCGTCACGCGGAACGGCCCGCGCGGCGGCGGGATCTGGGGATTCCAGAAGAGCGGCAGCGAGGCCAGCACCTTCGCCGTCTGGCTGCACGAGGTCGGCTACCGGACCGGTTTCTTCGGCAAGTACCTGAACGAGCACGGGCGCGCCGGAACCGAGATGCCTCCCGGTTGGGACCGCTGGGTCGGCTACGGCAAGATGAGCTTCTCGCGCGTCGGCTTCGAGACCCTCGAAGACGGTGGCGTGACGCGGGCGATCGGCAAGACCTACGACACCGACTTCTTCGCACGCGAGGCCGCGCAGTGGGTCGCCACCGCGCCGGAGCCCTTCCTCGCGGTGTGGATGCCGATGGCGCCGCACGGACCGTTCGTCGCACCGCAGCGCCATCGCGGCCGCTTCGACGACGTGAAGCTCACCTGGCCGCCGTCGTTCTCGGCCGACCCCACCGAGGTCGAGCCGCTCACCCGCACCCGGCTCGAGATGATGCTCGGGATCGAGGACGGGCTCGCCGAGCTGATCGCGGCACTCGAGAAGCGCGGTGCGCTCGCGCGCACGTACGTGGTGTTCACCAGCGACCACGGGCTCTTCATGGGCGAGCACGGCTTCGCGGCCGGCAAGGGCGAGCCGTACGAGGAGACCACGCAGGTGCCGCTCTTCGTCCGCGGACCCGGTGTGCCGATCGGCAGCAGCGATGCCCTGGTCGCCAGCACCGACCTCGCGCCGACGTTCGCCGCCATCGCCGGCGCGCCGATCCCGCCGGACGTCGACGGGCGGTCGTTCCTGCCGTTGCTGCACGGGCAGGAGTGGCCGCAGCCGCGCAAGCGCTTCCTGCTCGAGTGGTGGGATCCGGATGGCAGCTCGCCGTGGCTCGGGCTGCGCACCGCGAAGCAGAAGTTCGTCCGCTACGCCGACGGCACCTGCAAGAGCTTCCAGCTCGACGCCGATCCCTACGAGATGCAGAGCGGGCCGTGCGACGACGCGTTCGCGAAGCAGTCGGCGAGCTTCATCGACCGTCTCGTCGCCTGCAGCGGTGCGAGCTGCGTCGCCGCCGAGAGCGAGTGATCGGCGGCTACTGCCAGCCCTTCATCACGTGCTCGACCCACCACTGTGGTGCCGCGCCGAGCAGCTTCTGCAGATCGGGGTAGTCCCACCAGCGGACGATCCTGCCGTCGCGAAACTCGTGCACCGAGACGAACGGGATGACGACCTGCTCGCCCGACGGCCAGTGCCACTCCTCCTCGTGCTCGGTCATGACGAGGTTGCCCTCGGCGACCATGTGGCGCGGGTGGTGGTAGATGCCGGCCAGCGGCTCGAGGCCGAGCCTGAGCCGGGCGGCGATCTGCGCAGGACCGCGGGCGACGTCCTCGGGCGGGGTCGGGATGTCGGTGTACTCGCCGTCGTCGGCGAAGTAGCGCCCGACGGCGTCGAAGTCGCGGGCGTAGAGATCGCGCCAGAACTTCTCGATCGTCTGGCGATTGGTCGCGGCGTCGTTCACGGGCGTGCCTCCCTCTTGGCTACGAAGGTGACCGGCATGTGGCGCACCCCCGTATGCTTGTTGCTGCGCGTCCACTCGATCGACCCTGTCAGCGCGATGCTGTCGAAGCGGTCGAGCAGGCCTTCGAATACCAGACGCATCTCGACGTCGCGTGTCGCGGTGCGCCGGTTGTACGGCGTCGACGACGACCAGCGCAGGATCTCCTCGATCGCGCGCGGCAGCAGCGAGTGGTCGTCCTGCAGCGCGCGCCACTGCGCCGGATGCTGGACCAGTGCTGCCACACCCGCCGCGATCGAGTTGCGCGTGGTCTCGCTGCCGGCCGCGATCAGCAGGTTGAACAGCATCTGCAGCTCGAGCTCGGTGACGTTCTCCTCGCCGCCGTCGGCGCCCGGGATGCGGCCGTGCGCGGCGGCGGACAGGATGTCCTCGGCCGGGCAGCGGCGCTTCTCGGCGAGCAGCTCCGTGCCGTACTGGAAGAGGGCGGCCTGCGCGGACTGGACGGCGGAACTGGCGATGGCGCGGATCGTCCATCGCGGCATGCGGGGTCGGGCCTTCCGGAGGATCAGATGGGACGTTTGGCGCTGGGTCAGCCGACGCGCTCGCCGCCAACGCCGCCGCCGTGCGCGCCTATGCGCGCGTCCTGCTGGACGGCAAGCGCTCACCGGTCGGTTTCTCCGACCCGATCATGCGGCACTTGGTGGAGATCTTCCGCACGCTGCAAGCGCGCGGCGCGCTGGCAGCGGATCTCGACCCGCGGCTGGTGGCCGCGTGGACGGGGGGCAGTTCCTGGGCTGGCTCCTCTTCGAACCGTTCCTGGCGGCGGGCAGCGGGCTCCCGGCGCTCCCGCCCGCTACGACCCAAGAGCATCGCGGTAGACGTCGTCCACCGAGAGCGTACAGCCGAGGCCGTCCAGGTTGACCCGCCCGCCGGGGCCGGCTTCGGTCACGGACCAGCCGGCGCCGACGCGCTGGTGCACCTCGATCTGGGGCTTCGTGTGCCAGACGTGGATCACGGCATCGAGCGACGGGATCTGCTTGAAATGTGTCAGCTTCTCACCGCGGTCGTAGTCGATCGTCGAATCCGAGAGCACCTCGACGACGACGCGCGGGTTCACGATGGTCGTCCTGCTCTCCGGGTCACGGGCGGGCTCGTCGCAGACGACCGTGACGTCCGGATAGGTGGCGAGTCCCGTGGCCTGCACGCGCACGCGGAGGTCCGAACTGTAGACACGGCAGGGTCCGCCACGGAGCTGGGCAAGCAGCGCGGCCGCGACCGCAACGCTCAGCGCTGCGTGCTCGGGCGTGCCCCCCGCCATGCCGTAGATCTCGCCGGCCAGGAACTCGTGCTTCACGTTGCTAGCTTCCTCGAGGGCGATGTAGTCGGCCCAGGTGTAGCGATGCAGCCCGGCTGGTGTCGACATTGAGCGACGCTATCGCGGCTGCAGCGGCATCGCCAGCCGCGGGCGCACTGGTGCCAGATCCGCAATGTCCCCCCTGCACATGTGCGGAGCGGTACGAATTTTTGATCGTGCGCTGTCGATCCAGCGCCGCGTCGGCCGACTAGGGGAAAGGAGACCAGCTCATGGCGTATTTCGACGGATTTGCGATTCCGCTGCCCGCCGGCAAGAAGGAAGCCTATCGTGAGATTGCGGCCAGGATCGCGCTGCTGTTTCGGGAGCACGGTGCGCTGGAGGTCGTCGAGGTGTGGGAGGACGATGTCCCCGATGGCAAGGTCACCGATTTCCGCCGCGCGGTGCAGGCGCAGCCGGGTGAAAGCGTCGTCTTCTCCTGGATTGCCTGGCCGTCGCGAGATGGGCCCCGATCGATCGTAGGCCGCGACCCTGCGCGGTCGCCCGTTGCAAACCTGGCGCACGATCTGATCTGTGGTCGGAACGTGAGCGACCGGACGACGAACCCCAGGCTGTCGAGCCGCTTCGAGGAAGCGCTGGCGTACGCGGCACGGGCGCACTGGGCCCAGATCCGCAAGGCCACCGAGATCCCTTACGTCTCGCACCTGCTCGGCGTGACCAGCCTCGTGCTCGAGCACGGGGGAGGGGAGGACGAGGCGATCGCCGCGTTGCTGCACGATGCGGTCGAGGACGCGGGTGGTCCGGCGCGCCGCGAGGACATCCGGCTGCGCTTCGGTGACGAGGTGGTGCGCGTCGTCGACGCATGCTCGGACAGCGAGGGCGAGCCCAAGCCGCCCTGGGGCGAGCGCAAGCAGAGCTATCTCGCGCACCTCGCGGCCACGACCGAGGCGAAGGTCCGACTCGTCTCGGCGTGCGACAAGCTGCACAACGCGCGCGCGGTGCTGTCGGACTATCGCGCGCTCGGTGCCGCGCTGTGGCAGCGCTTCAACGGCGGGCGCGACGGCACGCTCTGGTACTACCGCGCGGTCGCCGACGAGTTCGCGGCACGTGGGCCGGCGGGACCCGCGGCCGAGCTCGGCCGCGCCGTCGGCGAGCTGGAAGACGCCGTCCGGCGGGCCGAGCCCGACTGGGTCGCGAAGGAGCTTGCTAGGCCGTAGCGCCGGCGCCGTTGGTCCGCGCCGACATGAACTGCATCATGAGCTCCACCAGCTCGTGCGGCGGCGTCACCTCGGGCTCCTCGACCGAGTCCTTGAAGTGCTCGAACTTGAGCAGGTCGAGCTTCGCGTACTCCTCGCGGACGCGCGGCGTCAGAAGACCGAGCCGCCGCAGGTTGGGCACGATCTTCGAGAACATCATCTGCCGGAAGCCGACCATGAACGGCGTGCTCTTGGCCCACTCGACCCACAGCGGCACGTCCCAGTCGAGGCGCTCGAACACCGCCTCCATCAGCAAGCGATCGCGCAGCAGGTGAGTTGCCTCGATGACGAACTCCTCGCGCTCCTTGAGCTCGGCCGAGGTCATCTGGTTGGTGTAGAGGTCCGACAGCGAGAGAACGCCGAAGGCGACGTGGCGTGACTCGTCGGCCATCACGCGGCCGATCAGATCCTGGATCAGCGGCTCGTCGGCCATCTGCATGCGGGTGACGCCGAACGCAGCCAGTGCCAGGCCCTCGACCATGATCTGCATGCCGAGGAAGGTGATGTCCCAGCGCGCGTCGCACAGGATGTGATCGAGGAGCTGGCGCAGCTGGTCGTTGACGCCGTACGAGATGCCGAGCTTCTCCGTCAAGTAGCGGTGGTAGACCTCGACGTGCCTCGCCTCGTCCGCGACCTGGTTGGCGGCGTAGAACTTGGCCTCCTCCCAGGGCACGCTCTGCACGATCTTGGCGGTCGCGAGCAGCGCGCCCTGCTCGCCGTGCAGGAACTGCGACAGCATGAACGAGTTCATGTGCAGCTGCATGCGGATCAGCTCGTCGTCCTTGAGCGGGATCGGCGGGCTCATCAGCGTGTTCATGAGGTTGGCGGCGCCGTTCGACAGCCGGTCGTGCATCATGCGCTCGATGTCGACGTCGGTCGACCAATCGAGGTCGGTGGCGTTCCAGCTGAGCGCCTTGCCCTTCTCGTACAGCGCGAGCAGGTTCTGCTTCTTGAGCTCGTACTGCCAGTCGAGGACCGTCTCGATGGTGGCGTTGAGCGACTCGTAGGCGCCGCTCGTGGGGATCGGCAGTGGGTTGTGCTGACGATATTCCATCTGTCCCTCCGTCTGGCTCGCTCGCGGGTGTCGAGCGTTTAGGGCCTTCGCTTGGTTGCGGCCGCCTTGGTACGGCTTCCGGCAGCCTTCGGTTGTTCGTCGGTGATCCCGACGTAGGCGACGAACATGCGCGCGATCTCGCGCTTCAGGTCGTCGATGGTGAGCATGCGCCCCGCGGCCTCGGTGCCGTCGAGCAGCACGTGCTGGTTCATCAGCGAGAATGCCGCCTGCACGCCGAGGTCGATCGCGAGCACCGGCTCGGGGTGGTTGAAGCTCGGCGACTTGCCGACCAGGAGTGCGGCGATGCGCTCGGCGGCGCGGTTGCGGAAGCGAACGGCATCGTCGCGGATCTGCACGTCCTGCGTCGCGCGGAACATGAAGCAGCAGATCAGCGCGCGGCGCTCGTCGCTGACCGTCACCAGCTCGTCGACCGCGGCCGTGATGATGTCGCGTACCGGCGCGTCGGCCCAGCGGCGCTCGTCGGCGAGCGCATCGAGGCGGCTCTGCACCTCGAGGAAGAAGCGCTCCTCGAGTGCGCGCAGCAGCTCGTTCTTGTCGCGGAAGCGCGCGTAGAAGCCGCCCACCGAGGAGCCCGCGCGCCGCACCACCTCGGGAATCGACAGCCCTGCCAGTCCTTGCTCCACGATCAATGCTTCGGCCGCGTCGAGCAGGCGGAGCAGGGTGCGCTCGCTGCGCGCCTGCTTGGGGCCCGCGACGGTTTCGAGGATCGCTGGTGCTGCGCCGTGCATGTTGGGTCTCGGAATCCTGATCGGAATCAGAATCCGATTCGGTTTCCTACACGGGTGGCAGAGCTTGGTCCAGAGCCGGAAACGAAAAAAGCCGACCGTTCAGCCGACCGAACGTAGCGCCGCAGCGGGCGGCGCGCGCCGGGCCGCGGCCGCCGCGTCCGTCGCGTCCGCCGCGTGCAACGCCCGCGCACGCGCCAGGGCGTCGTTGACGTGCGGCAGGACGTTGCCCGCACCCAGCGCGGCGTGGATCTCCGCGCGCTCGAGCAACTGCGCCGGCTGCCGGCGCGCGCCGCACAGCAGCAGGTGGCGACCGCTAGACTGGAGCTTCGCCGCCAGGTCCTCGATCGCGCGCATCCCGGTCGCGTCGAGCGCGGTCATGTTGCGTAGCCGCAGGATGACGATCGGCGGCAGGGTGTCGACCCGATCGGTGATCGCGTCGAGCTTGTCGGTGCTGCCGAACAGGAACGGTCCGTGGATCCGGAAGATCGCCACGTACGACGGAATCTCCTTGTCCTGCAGGATGTGCGCGCGGCCCGACTCGACGTAGTCCGGGGTCACCGGCTCGACGGTGGTGGTGTCGGCGACCCGGCGGATGAAGAGCAGGGCCGCGAGCACGATGCCGACCTCGACGGCGACGGTCAGATCGGCGAACACGGTCAGGGCAAAGGTGACGAACCACACGCTGACGTCCGTCTTGGCGAGCTTCAGCAGCTCCGGGATCTCGTGCCACTCGCCCATGTTGTACGCGACCAGCACGAGGATCGCGGCGAGGACCGCGAGCGGGATGTACTGCGCGAGCGGCGCTGCGAACAGCACGACCAGCAGGAGCGTCGCGGCATGGATGATGCCCGCCACGGGTGTCCGTGCCCCCGAGCGGACGTTGGTCGCCGTGCGCGCCAGCGCCCCGGTCGCGGGCAGGCCGCCGAACAGCGGCGAGATCACGTTGGCCACGCCTTGCGCGATCAGCTCGACGTTCGGATTGTGCCGGTCGCCCGACATCCGGTCCGCGACCACGGCCGACAGCAGCGATTCGATGGCGCCGAGCAGCGCCACCGTGACCGCTGCGGGGAAGAGCGCGGGCAGCAGGTCGAGGCGGAACTCCGGGAGGTGCATGCTCGGCAGCCCCATCGGGATGCCGCCGAAGCGGCTGCCGATGGTCTCGACCGGCAGCCCGAGCAGAGCTGCGGCCAGAGTGCCGCCGAACAGGGCGACCACCATCGCGGGCACGCGCTTCACCGAGCGTTGCAGGAAGACCAAGCCGGCAAGGGTCACGCTCGCGAGGAGCGCCGTCGCCGTTGAGAGCGTCGGTAGCGCCGCCCAGAGCGCTTGCAGGCGCTCGACGAACTCGCCGGGCACGGTATCCAGGTCGAGCCCGAGGAAGTCCTTGATCTGGGTGCTGGCGATCAGCACGGCGATGCCGTTGGTGAAGCCGATCACGACTGGACGCGGGATGAAGCGCACCGTCGAGCCGAAGCGGCCCAGGCCGAGCGCGATCAGCAGGACACCCGCCATCATGGTGCAGGTGAACAGGCCGTCGATGCCGTGCCGCGCGACGATCGCCGACACCACCACCACGAATGCGCCGGTGGGTCCGCCGATCTGGAAGCGCGAGCCGCCGAGCGCCGAGATCAGGAAGCCGGTGACGATGGCGCAGTAGATGCCCGCCTGGGGCGGGAGCCCCGAGGCGATCGCGAAGGCCATCGCGAGCGGCAGCGCGACCAGACCGACGGTCACGCCCGCGACCGCGTCCGCGCCGAACGTCCGCCAGCCGTAGCCGGGCAGGCAGAGAACCGACTTCGGCAGCCAGGGCAGCAGCCAGTCGGGCCAGGGACGCTTCACCGGATCGCGCGCGCTCATCGCGGCTCTCTACGCAGCTCGCGCAGCATCGCCGTGGTGTCGCTCAGGCGGTTGTCGAAGATCCGTCGCGCGACGCCGAGCAGCTTCGTCACCAGGGGGTCGCGCAGGGAGTAGACCATGGTCGCGCCGACCTTGCGCGCCGTGACCAGATGCCGGCCGCGCAGGATCGCGAGCTGCTGCGAGACCAGCGGCTGCGGCATGCCGAGGGCGACCTGCAGCTCCTGGACGCTGCGCTCGCGCACGCCCAGTTCCTCGAGCAGGCGGATGCGCACCGGGTGCGCCAGCGCGCGGAAGAAGTCCGCCTTGAAGACCTGGAGCTCGCCAACACTCGGCATATCCGAATAAAGCTATATCCGCATCGACCAGTCAAGACGGCACGGCGAGTGGCGTTGCCGCGCGTCGATGGCAAAGGGCGCAGCCCCTCCGCGCAGCTGCGCCTGCGTCTCGGGTGGTGTCCTAGCGCGCGGACCAGAGCGCATCGCGCAGCCCGGAAGCGCGCTCGGTGGGCCGGCTGATCGCCTCGGCGATCACCTCCACGGTGGCGTGCAGGCTCACGGCGTGACGCGCGCGCGTGACCGCGGTGTACAGTAGCTCGCGGGTCAGCAGCGGCGACGAGCGATCGCCGAGCAGCACCGCGACGCGGTCGAACTCCGAGCCCTGGCTCTTGTGCACGGTCATCGCGAACACCGTCTCGTGCGGCGGCAGGCGCGCCGGCGACAGGTGCCGCGGCGTGCCGTCCGGGCCGAGAAAGAACGCCAGCCGGCGGCCCTCGTGGTCGACGATCGTGCCGACGTCGCCGTTGAAGAGCTGGAGCTGGTAGTCGTTGCGCATGACGATGATCGGGCGCCCGAGGTAGGTCGGGCCCGCACGACGATCGATCCGGTCAGCGCTCGCGAGCAGCGCCTCGACCTCGGCGTTCGCCGCGCCGACGCCGTACGGACCGTGCCGGTGCGCGCACAGGATCCGGAAGCGCTCCAGGGCAGCCAGGCTCTGCGCCGGATCGTTCTCGTCGAGGTAGGCGCGGAAGCCGGTGAGCGCCGCGTCCCGCAGTGGCTCGGAGAGCGTGCTTTCGCTGGCCGGATCGACACGCGCGACGTCCGCGACGGCCGGATCGGCGAGGATCGCGAGCGCGCGCGCGGCGTCGCCGGCATTGATCGCGCTCGCGAGCGCCTCGATGCCGCTGCCGGCGCCGTAACGATAGCTTCGCGTCAGCTCGACGATCGAGGCCGCGAGCGGCGCGTCCGGCGCGCGGTGCGGGCGCTCGGGTCCGCACAGCTCGCCGAGCACCGCCCCGGCCTCGACCGAGGCGAGCTGGTCCTTGTCGCCGAGCAGGATGAGGCGTGCCGTGTCCGGAACCGCGGCGACGAGCCTCGTCATCAGGGCGAGATCGACCATCGAGGCCTCGTCGACCAGCACCACGTCGGCGCGCAGCGGGTGCGCGCGGTCGTGCCGGAAGCGCGTGCTGCTGCCCTCGATCGAGCCCAGCGCGCGGTGGATCGTCGACGCCTGCTCCGGGATCGCGGCGCGGATCTCGGGCGTGCACGCCAGCGCGTCCTTCGCGCGCCGAATCGCGTCGGTGAGGCGCATCGCCGCCTTGCCGGTGGGCGCGAGCAGCAGTGCGCGTGGCGCGCGCTCGCCGGCCCGCTGGCTCTGCTCGGCGAGCAGCGCCAGGATCTTGACCACGGTCGAGGTCTTGCCGGTGCCGGGGCCGCCGCTGATCACGCACAGGTGGCGCGTCGCGGCGGTGCGCGCGGCGACGCGCTGCATGTCGGGCTCGCCTGCGACCGGCGAAGCGCCAGCGGCCGTCGCGGCCGAAGCCGGGAACAGGCGGTCGAGTGCGTCCTCGATCTCGTCCTCGCCGAGCGCGGCGGTGCTCTGCTGGGCGCGCGCGCGGAGCGCGGCGGCGAGCCGGGCCTCGTGCTCGAAGTAGCGTCGCAGGTAGAGGCGTCCGGCTGCGTCGAGCACGAGCGGCCGCCGCGCAGTGGTGACGGCGCTCGCGTCGTCCACGAGCGGGCTCGAGCGCAGCAGCGCGAGCCAGGCGTCCGCCGCCGGCCAGCGAATTCCGGCGACGACCGCGCCGTCCTCGCCCGCGAGCTGCGGCTTCGCGACCAGCGCGTGCAGGTCGAGACAGACGTGCCCGAGGCCGACCTGCCTGCTCGCCAGCGCCGCGGCGAGCAGGACCAGCGGCCGCTCCTCGTGCCCGAGCCGGCGCAGCGTGCGCGCGAAGTGCTCGTCGAGCGGTCCGAGCACGCCCGCCTTGCGGAGTTCCTCGATGGTCGGGGTCATCGCGCGGGCCCCGGCTGCGCGGCGCCGACCAGCTCCGACAGGTCGCCCAGCAGCTCACTGCTCGGGCGGTCGAAGAACACGCCGCAGCCCGGCTCGTGACGCGGCGCCATGCCGCGCAGGAAAAGATAGGCGACGCCGCCGAAGTCGCGTGCGTAGTCGTAGCCCGGCAGGCGCAACGTCAAGTAGCGGTGCACGGCCAGCACGTAGAGGTGGTACTGCAGGTAGTAGTGGTGCAGCGACATCGCCTGGCGCAGCCGCACCGGTGCGTAGCTCGACGGCCGCGGGCCGAGGAAGTTCGACTTGTAGTCGACGACGTACCAGCGCCCGCCGTGCTTGAAGACCAGGTCGATGAACCCGCCGAGATAGCCTTTCAGCTTGGGGAAGCCGAGGCGCTCGAGGCGGTGGGGATAGTCGTGGCCGCGGTTCTCGGACGGGTGGCGCGCAAAGCAGCTCGCCAGCGCTTCCTTGTCGAAGCCGGAGCGCACCTCGAACAGGAACTGCAGCTCGTTGAAGCGCTTGCGCACGGGCACGTCGGCGAGCCTGAAGCGCTCGCTGCCCGCGAGGATGGGCGTGGCCAGCGCCTCGTCGAGCGCTTGCCCGATCGGCGCCTCCCAGCGTGCCTCGAAGCCGTACTGCCCGATCGCGTCGTGCACGCGCGCGCCGAGGTCGGCCGGGTCGGTGCGCTGGAAGTCGGCGTGCTCGAGGATGGTGTGCAGCAGCTCGCCGGTCCGTGCACCGGCCGGAAGATCGTGCAGCGTGATGCGCTCGGCCGCGCGTGCGGCGGCCCGCGCCGCCTCGTCGGCGTCGACGGCACCGGTGGCGTCGTGGTCGATGCCCTCTTCGGCCTGATGGCTGGTGCGGCCGCCGGAGGCGGCGAGGCCGGAGAAGCTCGAGACGCGCCAGGCAACGTCGAGCGTTCGCTCCGTGTGGCGCAGCACCAGGTCGGTGACACTCGGCGCCGGCGTGCGCAGCGCCGGTGGCGGCGGTCCGGGAACCGACAGCGCGCGGATCGTGATGCTGCCGTCGGAGCGTCGTTCCAGCTCGTCGAGGTGGGCGAGCCGCTCTCGACCCCCGAGCGACACGAGGTGTGCCTGCGTCGCGGCGACGAGCTCCGCGGGCGATCCCGACACTTGCGCCTGGTGCAGGAGGTAGCCGAGCGGCGTCAGCTGGTCGCCGCCGACGTTGCTCCACACCAGCGTGCAGCGATGGCGGGCGCGCGTGACCGCGACGTAGAGCAGCCGCAGATTCTCGGCGAAGGCCTCGAGGCGGGCGCGCTCCAGGTGGCCCGCGTGTGCCTCGGAGCCGAGGTCGAGCTTCAACGTGCGCTGGTCGGCCTCGTCGTGGAAGCGCACCCACTGCTCGTCCTCGCCGTGCAGCGACGCGCCGTCCCAGGTGTACGGGCAGTAGACGACGCCGTACTCGAGCCCCTTGCTGCGGTGGATGGTCACCAGCTGGACGGCCTTGTCGTCGCTCTCGAGGCGGACCTGCGCCGCCTCGCTGGCGAACTCCGCGCGCGCCGCCGGATCGCTGCGCAGCAGCGACAGCCAGTCGACCAGCGCCAGCGGCCCGCGATGCGCCTCGCGCGAGGCCGCCTGCAGCAGCTCGGCGAGGTGCAGGACGTTGGTCAGGCGGCGCTCGCCGTCGTCGAGCGCGAGCAGGCGCCGCTGCGTCGCGCAGACGGCGAGCAGGCTGCGGAACGCCGCCATGAAGCCCTGCCCGGACCACGCCTCCAGCCATTCGCGGAAGTGCGCCGCCCAGTCGTCCCAGCCGGCCTCGTCGCGCTGCAGGTCGTCGAGCGCGAGCGCGTCGAGGCCGACCAGGCGGGTCGCGAGTGCCGCGCGCAGCAGGCGCGGGTCGCCGGGCTCGGCGACGGCGCGCAGCACACGCTCGATCTCCTCCGCCTCGGCCGACTCGAAGACGCTGTCGTCGCCCTGGCGCACGCTGGGCACCCCGAGCGCGCGCAGCGCGCGCTGCCCGTCGATCGCCTGCCGGTTGGTGCGGCACAGCACCGCCACGTCGCCGGCGTGCAGCGGCCGGCCGCCGATCGTTGCCCGTGACTCGAGCAGGCGCACGATCTCCGCGGCGATCACCGCCGGGACGTTGCGATTCGCCCAGTCCTTGGTCTCCTTGCCGGGGCGCGCGCCGTCGGCCGGGCTCAGGTACAGGATCTCGAGCGGCGGGCGCGCCGCCGCCTCGCCTTCGAGCGCCTCGCGCGTGCGGGTCGCCGGCGCGATCTCGGTGAACGGGATCTCGTCGAACACGAACGGCGCCCGCACGCGGCGGAACAGCGTGTTGACCGCCGCGACCAGCTTCGCCGCCGAGCGGTGGTTGACCTGCAGTGTGTACGCGTTCGCGCCGGCGTCCTCCTTCGCGCCGACGTAGGTGAACACGTCGGCGCCGCGGAACGCGTAGATCGCCTGCTTCGGATCGCCGATCAGGAACAGCGGCGCGTCGCTGCCGAGGTAGATGCGCCGGAAGATCTCGTACTGCACCGGATCGGTGTCCTGGAACTCGTCGATCAGGGCAGCGCGGAAGCGCTCGCGGATCTGCGCTGCGAGCATGGTCCCGCTGGTGCCGCGCAGCGCGTCGCGCAGGCGGTAGAGCAGGTCGTCGAACGACTGCGTGTTGGCGGCGTCGTGACGCTTGCGGACCTCGGCGCCGACGTGGCGCACGAGCTCGCCCTGCAGCCGCAGCGCGTGGCGCTTGCACGCGTCCTCGAGCACGTCGCGGGCTTCGACCACGCGATCGCACGCGGCGAACAGCGGATGCGTCGGCGTTTCCCGGTCCTTCCTGGTGCAGTCCGCGAGCTTCGCCGTCGTGAAGCGATCGAGATAGCGGAAGGCGGCCGTTGAGCCGTCGCTCGCCTGGGCGAGGAACGCCCCGAGCTGCGCGCACCAGCCCGCGAGCTTCGCGGCCGGATAGCTCTGCTGGTTGAGCGTCGCGGGCGCGCCGAGCAAACGCGCCACCTCCGATCCACCGCTCGCCCAGATGGTGTGTGCCGCGACCACCGCGCCGCGCCAGTCGTCGACGGCACCCTTCAGCCCGGTGCGGTCGAGCGTCGCCGCGTCCTCGGGCAGGACCGGCATGTCGCGGCTGGCGAGCACCTTGCGTGCGAGCTTCTCGAGCTGATCGGGGCTCTGCTTCTTCTGCAGGTGACGGATCAGCGCGGCCGGGGCGTCGTGCAGCTCGCGCACCCAGAAGTCCTTGACGACCTCGCTGCACAGCGGACGCTCGTCGGTCACCAGCTCGGCGTCGAACATGACGCCGCTCTCGAACGCGTTCTCGAGCAGGATTCGCTGGCAGAAGCCGTGGATGGTGAAGATCGCCGCCTCGTCGAAGCCGCGCAAGGCGGTGGCGAGGTGCTTCCGCGTCGGCTCGAGCGTTCCGGCGGCGCGGCAGTGCTCGACCAGGCTGCGCAGCGGGTCGGTCGCAGCACCGTCCGTCGCATGAGCCCCGTCTGCCGGTGCGCTGCCGCCGTCCGCCGCGTGCTCGAAGGCGGCCACCGCCTCGCGCAAGCGCCTGCGAATGCGATCGCGAAGCTCCGCGGTGGCCGCGTTGGTGTACGTCACGACGAGGATCTGCCCGACCTGGAGCTGGCTCTCGACGAGCAGCCGCAGGTACAGGGTCGCGAGCGTCCACGTCTTGCCGGTGCCGGCGCTGGCCTCGATCAACGTCGTGTTGCGCAGCGGGACCGCGAGCGGATCGAGGCGATTCACGGCAGCGCCTCCCGGTGCTCGAGCATGGGCCCGAACACGGCGACCGCGAGGCTCGCGAACGACAGCGGCGTGGTGGGCGTGCCCGGCCCGAGCGGGCTCGCCCCGGAGAAGGCGAGGCTCGTGTAGGCGTCCAGGCCGTCGCCGAATCCGCGGTGCTCGTCGGCGAACTCCTTGCGTGCCGCCTCGAGCGCCCGCGCCTCCGTTCCGTTCTTGCCCTGCAGCACCGTGACGTAGGTGCGCGACGTGTTCGGGAACAACGGCAGTGGCGCGCTCGAGCCGAGCAGGTACAGGCCGACCAGCTCCTGCAGCAGCGCATCCGCGTTGGCCGCAGGACGGAACGAAACCTGGATCTCGTCGCCCTTGCTCGGCTTGCGGCCGACCAGCGTGGCCCGTCTCGGGTGGCCGTCGGGCGCGTAGCGCGCCAGCAGCAGGTGCAGGATCCAGGCGCGCAGCTCGCTGCCGCGCTGCAGGCGGGAGAACTGCACGCGCACCTGCCCGTGCGTCGCGAAGACGTCGTCGATGACGCCGGTGAGCCGCACCCCGGCGATGCTGTCGTCGACCTCGACCGGTGGCAGGGGCCCGCCCGAGGTGAGAGAGAGCGCGCGCGCGGCGATCGCCTCCACCTCGGGCACGAGCTCGCCGTAGGCGTGTCGTCCCGGCTCGCCGAGCGGCATCGCGCCGCGGGCGCGCAGCGCAGCGAAGGTGCCGCGGACGTCGCCGCCCGCGAGCACGTGGGCAAGGATCTGGTCACCGACCCGCCAGCTCTCGAGGTTGTCGAGCAGCAGCGGCTCGCGGTTCTCGATCGGCGCGGCTTCCTTGCCGAGCGACACCAGCAGGCGGCGCTGCAGGAAGAACTTGGCCGGGTGCTGGAAGAAGTAAAGTAGCTGGTCGATGCCGACCTCGATCGGCGACCCGTCGTCCTCGCATGCGAGCGCTGCGCTCACGAACGGGGGCGCGGGTACACGCGTCGCCGCGAGCGCGGCTGCGCCGTCGTGGTACGACTGCACGTAGCTGAACAGCCGGTCGTCGCCGCCGAAGTAGCGTGCGCTGAACGGCTGCAGCGGGTGGCGGATGACCACCCGCTCGCGGATCCGCCGCTGCGCGCGCTCCGAGGCGAGCTCGCCGTGGTGCACGTCGCCACCATCGTCGCCGTCGTCGGCAACGCGGAACGATTCGCCCAGCGTGTCGAGCAGCTCGCTCACCACGACCGACGGCGGCAGCTCGGTGTTGTCACGGATGCTCTGCCCGACGTAGCTGATCAGCAGCCGGTCGCGCGCCGACAGCAGCGCCTCGAGAAAGAGGTAGCGATCGTCCTCGCGCGCCGAGCGGTCGCCGCGCCGTGGCCGGCGCGCGACCAGGTCGAAGCCGAGCGGCCGCCGGACGCGCGGGAAGGCGTCGCCGTTCATGCCGAGCAGGCAGACGACGCGGAACGGGATCGCGCGCATCGGCACCATCTCGCAGAAGGTCACCCCGCCCGACAAAAAGCCGCGCGCGGTCGGCGCGCGCGTCAGCTCCTCGAGCACCAGCGCGCGCATCGCATCGAGCGGCAACGCCGCGCTGAAGCCCGCCGTCCGCGCGCGCTCGACGATCCGTCCGAGGGACTTGCGCACCTCGTTGTGCTGGTCGGCGGTGTGGTCGTCGCTGGCGATCATCGCCTCGAGGAGGCCGGCGAAATCGTCGCGCCACAGGTCGAGGGTGCGCGGTAGCTTCAAGATGCCGTAGAAGCGGAACAGCGTCTCGCAGAGCTCGGCGAGCTTGCCGAGCAGCTCGGTGTCGCTGCCCTCGACGTCGTCGTAGGGCAGGGCGTCGCCGAACAGCTCGCGGTCGCAGCCGGGCATCGCATAGCCGAGCAGCAGCCGGTCGAGCCCGAAGCGCCAGGTGTTCTCGTTGAAGGCCGGCTGGCCGGCGGCGACGCGGTGGTCGGCGTCGATGCCCCAGCGCACACCGGCCTTGCCGGCCCAGGTGCGCAGCAGGTCGACCTCCTCGGCGTCGATCGCGAAGCGACGCCGGATCGCAGCGATGCGCAGCAGGTCGAGCACGTCGGTCGCCGTCATGCGGCCGTCGACGATCGCGAGCAGGCGCGAGAAGGCGTCGACGATCTCGTCGGTCGCGCGCACGCCGCGGTCGGCGATGCGGTGCGGGATGTGCGGCCGCGTCCCGCTCTCGCCGAACACCGCCTCGACCAGCGGCGCGTAGGTGTCGATCGACGGCGTCATCACCACCACGTCGCGTGGCTCGAGACCGGGGATCTCCTCGAACAGCGCGACCAGCTGGTCGTGCACGACCTCCACCTCGCGCATCGCGCCGTGGCACGAGTGGATCGCGATCGAGCGGTCGTCCGGTGCGAGCGGCAGGGCGGGCGCGCGCTCGACGCTCGCCTGGGTGCCGGTGTCGTGGCGGCGCTCGCGCAGCTCGAGGACGTCGGATTGCAGCGTCGCCAGCAGGCGTCCGGGGCCGTGGTCGACGTAGAGATCGTCGTCGCTCTCCAGGTAGTCGCCGCCGCCCTCGAGCACGGCCTGGAAATCGCGTCCGAGCCGTCCGAGCGAGGCCAGCAGCGGATTGCCCTCGGTGAGGTGCAGCTCCTCCTCGCTGAGCTCGCGGCCGCTGCGCGCGGCGCGCTCGACCTCCTTCAGCTTCTCGCGGTTCGAGCGGATCTCGGCCCAGTACTGGTTCGAGGGGCTGAGCAGGAAGAGGTGCACCTCGACGCGTTCCGCAAGCGCGAACAGCACGCGCGCGTAGAGCGGCGGCAGGGTCGAGACGCCGAACAGGCTCACCCGCCGCGGGAAATCGTCGAGACGGTCGAGGCGGGCGATCTCGCGCGCGAAGCGTGCTTCGCGTGCGGCGAGGTGCAGCGGACCCAGACGCTGCACCAGCGCACGCCACAGCAGTGGCTGCCAGTCCTCGCCGTCACCGTCCGACCAGCGGCGCACCATCTCGGGGCGATAGACGACGTACTGGTCGAACGTGGTCGCGATGCGCTCGGCGAGCTGCACCAGCCGCACGGCTTCCTGCCCGCCGTCGAGGAGGTAGCTGCGGATCGGTGCAAAGGCCGGCTGCTCGAGGTGCGCCGGCAGCAGGTCCGCGATCGCCCAGAGCAGCGTCTCGGGCTCGTACACGGTGCTCGCCGCGTCTGCACCACCGGACGCCGCGGCGAACGCGCGCTCGATCAGCTTGCGCGGGAAGGGGAACTCCGGATTCGCCCACACCCCGAGCCGGCTCGCGAGCTGCATCGCGAGCCAGCGCTCCATGCCACGACCCTGCACGACGATGCACTCGCGCTCGAACGGGCTGGCGAGCGGCCGGCGCACGACGTCGCACAGGACCTCGACCAGCTTCTCGGTGCGGTTGCTGCGGTGAACGTACAAGGGGCTCGACTCTAGCGCAGCGCGCCGACAGCCGTTGTCGGCCGGTCGATCGCGGCCGGCGCGGCGGTCACGTGCCGGGGACGGGCTCGACCTGCTTGCCGGCGAGGTCGCTGCCCGGATCGAGGCAGAGCAGGCGAACCCGGCCGGTGGCGACGATCTGGCCGGCGTCGTTCCGCGCCGTCGCCTCCCAGACCTGCGAGCGCCGGCCGCGTGTGATCGGCGTCGCGACCACGCGGACCTTTCCCGAGCGCACGGCGCGAATGAAGCTGGTGTGGTTCTCGACGCCGACCACGCTCTGACCGCGCGGCATCGCGTCGAGCGCGGCACCGGTGGAGCACGCGCCCTCGATGACGCCGCAGTGCACGCCGCCGTGCACGATGCCGTACGGCTGCCGGTGCTGCTCGTCGATCGTGTACTCGATGATCACCTGGTCGCGGTCGGCGGCCACGATATCGAACGCCATTGCGGTGTCGAAGCCGCTGACGCGAACGCCGGCGAGCTGGCGGAGATCGGGGGTTCCTGCGCTGCTCATCCGGGCACGCTAGCGGTCGCGACGTGGTGACGCGAGATGCGTGCGCTACTGCGGCGTCGCGCAGGTCTCGCCCGGGCAGCGGTTGACCTCGATGGTGACGTGGCTGAGATCGATCTCGCCCTCGAGGAGCTGCTTGTAGTGCTCGGGCGGCAGGGGCTCGTGCGTGACCAGGCTGACGATGACGCAGAGCTGCTGTGGCCCGACCCGCCACAGGTGGAGGTCGACGATGCGGTTGTCGGCGTGACCTTCGATGCGGCTGCGCAGCCGCTCGGCGAGCTCCGGCTCGACGTCGCCGTCGAGCAGCACGCGCGCGCTGTCGCGCACCAGGCCATACGACCAGCGCGCGATGATGCCCGCGCCGACCAGGCCCATCAGCGGGTCCATCCAGATCCAGCCGAGATACTTTCCCGTGCCGAGTGCTGCGATCGCCAGCACCGAGGTCAGAGCGTCGGCGACGACGTGCAGGTAGGCAGCGCGCAGATTGTGGTCGTGGTGGCCGCCCTGCTTCGCGCGGACGGCGTGCTCGTGCGCGCCGTCCGCGGCGTGGCCGTGGTCGCCGTGCGGCATGTCGAGCATCCAGGCCGAGATCAGGTTCACCACCAGACCGATGAACGCGACCAGGATCGCGTCGTCGAAGTCGATCGTGAGCGGCTCGCGGAAGCGGCCCACCGACTCCCACGCGATCAGGGCCGCGATCAGGCCGAGCACCACCGCACTCGAGAATCCGCCCAGCACGCCGACCTTCCAGGTGCCGAAGGAGTAGCGCGTGTTGCCGGCGTGCCGGCGCGCATATGCGTAGGCGAACGCGCTGATGCCGAGCGCGGACACGTGGCTCGCCATGTGCCAGCCGTCGGCCAGCAGCGCCATCGAGCCGAGCATCGTGCCGGCGGCGATCTCGACCACCATCATGACCGCGGTGAGCGCGATCACCCGCCAGGTATTGCGCTCGGCGCGGCTGTGGTCCGCCGACAGATAGTTGTGATCGTGCTCCCAGACGTGGAGCATTTCGTGCTCGTGCATGGCTTGTGAAGGATTGTCGGTCGGAACGCGGCAGAGTCAAGGGAGCGCGCCGCGGCCGCCCCTGCCGGCCGGGGCGGCCGTGACCCCGGGGAATCAGAGCTGCAGCAGCACGGCGCGGGTCGGGACGCCGGTCGCACGGGCGATGGCGAGCGCGTAGAGCTCGACCTGGCGGACGTATTCCGCCAGCCGGCCGGCGATCTGCACGTCGGTCTTGAAGTCCACGACCGTCCAGGGGCCGTCCGGCTGATCACGGAAGGCAGCGTCGACGATGCCCTCGACCACGACCCCGTCGATCTCCAGCGTGACGGGGGTCTCGCGGCGACAGGACCCGCGCGCCGCGGCCGCCGCCGCGCGCTGCAGGATGGGGTGGGCGAGCGCGCGCACGGTCAGGTCGCTCGCGGCCGCGATCTCGCTCTCGGGGGCACCGAGGACGCGGCCGTGCAGCGCCGCCCCGGCTTGCACCGTCGCGGCGCCGGCGTCGAACGGGATCGACGCCAGCACCGCGTGCACCAGCGCCCCGAAGCGCGTGCCGTGCGGTCGCGCGCCGTCGCCGCGCGCGACCCGCTCGACCACGACCTCGGGCCGCACCGCAGCGCCGAGGTCGAGACCCGTCGCCTGCTCGCTGCTCGGCGTGACGATGCGCAAGCTGGGCGCCGCGGCAACGCCGCGCACGCGCGCGCCCTCGTCCCGCCAGCGATCGTGCGCCGCGACGCTCTGCTCGGCGCGCACGCCGCCCTCGTCCGCGGCGAGCAGTCGCTGCTGGCGCAGTCCGACCGTCTCGCGGACGTTCAGCACCAGCGCCGCCGGATCCCACCAGACGACCCGATGCTCGCCGGCCTCCGGTCGATGCAGCCCGGGCACGATGGGCTCCTGCGTGCGGCGCACCTCGAGCGGGCGCTCGAGCACGCTCTCGCCGCCGAACTTCGGACAGCCGGGCGGCTCGCGCGTCTCCGGCAGCGGGTCCTCGGGTGACGGGTGCACGGTCGGATCGAGAGCGCTGAGCCAGCCCGCGAAGCGCGCGTCGCCGAGCACGGGCACGACCAGCAGGTCGCGCGCGCGGGTGGCGGCGACGTAGAGCAGCCGCGTCGCCTCCTCGCGCTCGCGCTCCATCTCGGCGGCGGCGTTGTCGAGCAGCTCGCGCGGCGAGCAGCGCGCAAGCCGCATCGCGCACAGCCCGCGCGCCGGGTCGACGTGGCGCTGCGGCTCCTCGGGGGTTTCGCGCGCGGTCATGTCGGCGAGGATCACGATCGGGAACTCGAGGCCCTTGGCGCGGTGCACGGTCATGACGCGCACGCCCTCGGTACCCTCCTCGAAGATCGGCGCCTCGCGTGCGGCGCCCTCCTCGGCGTCGTCCTCGAGCTGCTGGACGAAGGCGCGGAAGGACGTGGTCGCGCGGCGCTCGGCGCGGCGCGCGAGGTCGAGCAGGCGCGCGACGTTGGCCAGCGCCTGCTCGCCGCTCGGCCAGATCGCGAACGCCGCGTGCGCGCGCGTGGTCGCCAGCAACCGGCTCAGGGTGTCCGCGATCGCGCGCCGGTTGCGTCCCCGGTGCAGCTCACGCAGCACGCCGAGTGCCTCGCCGACCTCGAGTAGCGGTGGCGGTGCGTCGGGCGGCACCTGGCGGAACGGGTGCAGGCGGCCGAGGGACTCGCGGAACGCCAGCAGAGACGAATCCGACAGCGCGAACAGCGGCCCGCGCAGGGTCGCGACGATCATCAGCTCGTCGTCGGGGCGCTCGATCGCGCCCAGCGCGTTGCGCAGCGCCTCGACCTCCTCGCGCTGGTGGAACGACCCGCCGCCGACCAGCAGGTGCGGCAGGCCGCGTGCTTCGAGCGCGCGCGCGTAGGGCCGCGTCATGTCGCGGTCGAACGAGCGGAAGCGGCGGAAGAGAATGCAGACGTGGCGCGCCGCCACCGGCACGCGGTGCCCGGCATTCTCGCGCTCGGTCACCGTCCAGCCGCTGTGACGGACCATCCAGTCGACGAACGCCGCAATCGCGTCGGGCAGCGACTCCTCGATCTTGAAGTTGGCGATCGCGAAGTTGCCGTACGGGGACGGCACCGGCAGCGCGACCAGCGCGGGCTGTGTGGCGTGCGAGGCGCGGTGCGAGTGCAGCGCGACGTAGGTCGCCTGGCTCGGCGACTCGCCGCTCATGCGCGGCGCGAACGCCGCGTTGACCACCGCGTGCAGCTCGGGGACGGCGCGAAAGCTCACCGTCAAGTAGACCAGGGACGCGCCCGCGTCGAGGAGCTGACGCTTGATCGACTCGTAGAGCGCCACGTCGGCGCGCCGGAAGCGGTAGATCGACTGCTTCGGATCGCCGACCAGGAAGAGCTTGCCCGGCTCCGACCGGGCGTTGCGCCAGTCGTCCTCGGTGGGGTCGGTGGCGGCGAGCAGCAGCAGGATCTCGGCCTGCAGCGGATCGGTGTCCTGGAACTCGTCGACGAACAGGTGCGTGAAGCGCGCCTGCAGCTCGGCGCGGACGGCGGCGTTGCCACGCACGAGATCGCGCGCGCGGACCAGCAGGTCGAGGAAGTCGAGGCAGCCGGCGCGCTCCTTCAGCTCCTCGTAGTCCTCGACCACCTCCCACAGCTCGTCGCGCAGCAGCGGGGCGAGGTTGGCGCCGGCCGCGTCGACGAAGGTGTCGAGCCGGTCCTTGAGGGCATCGCGGCGCGGCAGCAGCTCGTCCTTGGCGAAGCCCTTGGCGACCCGGCGGAAGCCGCGCCAGCGCCACGAGCGCTGCTTCACGAGGTCGCGCAGGCCGGCCTCGAGCGCGTCGTAGTCGCGGCCGCGCAGCGCCTCGCGACGCTCGACGTCGCGCACGAAGCTCGCCAGCTCGCGCAGGCTCTTGACGAAGTGGTCGGCCGGATCGCCGGCGTCGGCGAACGCGGCCAGCGCCGCCAGCTCGGCCACCAGTGCGTCGATCTCGGGCTCCCGGGCGAGCTCGGAATGCTGCCACGGCGTCGGGAAGTCGCGCCGCTCGACGAGATTCCACGCCGCCGAGCGCAGCAACCCGCGCGCGCTCTGACGATAGCCCTGGCGCCAGCGCAGGACGCGGCGTACGCCCTCGCGTGGTGCCTCGAGCTGGCGCTCGAACCAGCGGTCGAACGCGCGCCCGAACAGCTCTCCGGCGACGTCGTCGGGCGCGACCTCGAACAGCGGGTCGATGCCGGCCTCGACCGGGCGCTCGCGCAGCAGGTCGGCGCAGAACGAGTGGATGGTACCGATGCGCGCCTGCTCGAGATGCGGCAGCGCGTCGGTCAGGAGCTCGCGTTCGCTGGTGGGTGTCTCGGCCGCCTGGCGGGCGGCCTCGATCGCGCTGCGCAGGCGCAGCTTGAGCTCGCCGGCAGCGGCTTCGGTGAAGGTCAGCGCGACGACGCGGTCGAGCCGCCCGCGTCCGCTGGCGAGCAGCCGAACCATGCGCGTCACCAGGGCGGTGGTCTTGCCGGTGCCGGCCGCCGCTTCGACGACCAGCGTCGCGTCGAGGTCGTTCGCGATCCGGTCGCGCGCATCGCGATCTGCGAGCGGCGGCGTCATGGCAGCTCTCTCAGGCGCGCGAGCGGGACCAGGCGGTCCTTCGGCTTGCGCCCGGTGCGCAGCTCCTCGTGCGGGCCGCAGATCGGGCGGTAGTCGCAGTAGCGGCACGCGCCGGACTGTGGTGCGGCGGGCAGAAAGCCGCCGGCGAGCGCACCGCCGATCACCTCGGTGACCGTCGCGGCGGCGGCCCGCGCGGCGTCGTCGAGTGGTACCACGGCTTCGCTGTAGCCGCCGTCGGCGGTGCAGTAGTAGAGACGCCCGGAATCGACCGGTGCCGCGAGCAGCTGCTCGCAGGCGAGCGCGTACAGGACCGGCTGCAGGATCGCGCCGCCGCCGACGACGAGGCCGGCCCCGGCGCGCGCCTTGCCGGTCTTGTGATCGGTCACGCGCAGGACGCCGCGCAGGTCGCGTTCGACCAGGTCGATCGAGCCGCGCAGCGAGATGCCGCCGTCGATGGCGACGGGGTCGGGCACGCTCGCCGGATCCTCGAATTGACGATCGCGGTCGGCGAGACCGAACGAGAGCTCGAAGCGGTCGGGAACGTACGTGGGTGGCGCTGCCGCGGCGCGGCGCAGCCACTCGTGCAGGTCGGCGCGGATGCCGGCGATGCTGTCCTCCCAGACGCGCGGGATCGCCGGCGCGAGATCCTCGCGCTTCTGCTCGGCGTGCTCTTCGAGGGCGCGATCGGCGATCGCCAGGACCTCGTCGAGCGCCGCGCCGCTCACTGGCAGGAGCGAGCGCGCCCGCAAGGTGCTCAGGATGTCGAACTGGATGTCGTGGAACAGCCCACCGCGCGTCAGCGCGTCCATGGTCTCGATCGCGACCGGCTCCTGGCGCGGCTGCAGGCGCAGCAGGGCCTGCAGGAAGAAGCGGTACGGACACGCGGCATAGTTCTGCAGCGCGGTCGCGGAGAACGAGCGCGTCGAAAGCTGATGGCGAGCGAGCGCCGCCTGGCCGTGCTCGTCCGGGTCGACCAGCCCGTCGGCCGCCAGCCAGCGGTCCATCTTCCAGCGCCTGGCGCGTGCCCGCAGCGCGCGCGCCAGGTGCACGTTGGTGCCGAGCAGATAGTACGCAGCACCCTGCGCGGCGCGCTCGTCGACGTGGACCAGCGGTGCCAGCAGTGCGAGATCGTACTCGGCGTCGTCGATCGCGTCCTCCGTTCGCTCCGGCGCGGGCCAGCCCAGGCGGGCGGGCGAGGCCGACGCCGTCCGCCGTGCGAGCTCGTCGAAGCCCGGCAGCGCGGCCTCCGTCGCGCGCAGCGCCTCGAGCAGATAGAACGACGGCACGCGCGCGCGCGACTGCTCGACGTCGACGCGCGGGTACGACAGGTGGACGCGCGCGCGCGCGGCGCCGACCGCGAGCCGCAGCGCCAGACGCTCGTGCTCGACGCGGCTGGTCTGGGTGACCAGCCAGTCGCCGCCGAGACGTGCGCGCAGCGCGTCGGGCAGCAGCGGATCCTCGACGATCTTCTTCGGAAAGAGCTTCTCGGCGAGACCGGGGATGAAGACGACGTCGAACGACAGGCCGCGCGCGAACTCGGCAGGGGCGACGAAGACGGCGCCGTAGCGGCGCATGGCGGCGGGTACGGCGAGGTCGCGCAGGCGCGGCCCGAGGACCAGGCGTAGCTCGTCGAGACCGACGGGTCCGACCGGCGCGATCGGCTCGAGCTCGGCGAGAACCGCGAGCACGGGCTCGGGCTCACGCAGCGCGGCGCGCGCGAGCTGGCGAAGCTCGGCGAGCCAGCTACCCCAGTCGGTGCTCGCCGGCAGTGCGGCGAGCCGGCCGATCAGCGGCAACGCGAAGGCACCGAGCTGCGCGAGGTCCTCGGCACGGCGCTCGTTGAAGGCGATGCGCGCCTCGTCGCCAGGCTCGAGCCCGGCGCGCTGCTTCAGGATCTCGTGGCGCAGGCCGTCGAGACGCTTCTGCCAGCGCGCAGCGCTGCCGATCACCGCCGCGTCGACCAGCAGCTGCTCCCAGCGCCACGGGGCGCGCACCGTTCCGGCACGCCGCGCGGCCAGGTCGGGATCGCGCAACGTGATGTCGTCGTCGTTCTCGTCATGGTCGGCCGCGGTCGTGGCGTCGTCGCCACCGGGATCGAGCTGCAGCGCCTCGTCGCGCGGTGCGACGAAGCCGTCGCTCGCGGGCGCCTCGGGGTCGGGCACCTGCGCGAGCGACAGGTACTCCGCGAAGCGACGCGCGGACAGACGCTCGGCCGCACAGGCGAGCAGGGCCAGGAGTGCGCGGCCGCCGGGGTGGGGCCGGGTCGTGCCGCGCGCGAAGCAGGCCGGGATCTGCGCGCGCCGGAACGCCTCCTCGAGCTGCACCGCGTAATCGGTCGCGGCGTGCAGGAACACGGCCATGTGGTCGAAGGGGACGCCGCGTGCGGCCTCGGCCTGGATCTGCCGCGCGATCTCGACGCACTCGCGCGCCACCCCGGGCCAGCCGCGCAGGCTGACCGATTCGTCGAGTGCGCCGGGCTCCGGCTTGGTGGGCTCGAAGAGATGCTGCTGCAAGCGACCCAGCGACGTCGTCGCGACCTTCAGCGTGCTCGACTCGCGCGTGCAGCCGAGCGCGCGCTCGAGCCGAGCGATGCCCGCGTCGTCACCGAGGGCAGCGGTTGCGAGCACGTCGGGCGAGCGGCCGACCAGTGCTGCGCACAGCTCGAGCTCGGCGAGGGTGGTGAGCTCGACGTCGAGCAGCAGCAGCGGCAGGCCGACCAGCGGCGAGCCCGCGGCGGCCGCGATCGCGGCCATGGCGGCCTCGTGGCGCAACGCGCCGTCGGCGAGCGCGAGCGCATCGAGCTCGCCACGCGCGGTGTCGGCGAGCGCGGCGAGGTCCGCGCCGGCCCTGCCGAGGCCACGCAGCGCATCGCGGTCGATCCGGTTCAGGCGCAGCTCGCTCAAGGTGCTGACCAGCGCGGCCGCGAAACCCGGTCGTCCGGCGACCTCCTTCAAGTAGCCGAGCGCGTGTCGCTGGCGCAGGACGTGCGTCGCGCGCGCCGCCACGGCGGTCAGCGAGAGCAGTGTCACCGGCGCCCGTCCGGTGGTCGCGAGCTCGTTCACCGCCAGCAGGGACACCAGGCGGTGCGGCGTGGATCGGTGGATGCCGAAGCGGGCGCCGCTCGCGCTGGTGACGGCACGCACGACCTCGTCTGCGGCCTGCGCGCTCGGGGCGACGACCAGCAGCTCGGTGTCCGCGCCGCGATCCTCGAGCCAGCGCACGGCGGCAGCGATCCGCGCCGCCGCATCGGGGCCGACCACGAGACGCCGTCGCGCGCTCACGCCGCCCGCTGCTGCCGCGCGCGCCTTGGTCATCGTTCGCGTGTCCGGTCCCGAATCATGCTCCTGCCAGCTACCACGCGCCGCGGGTGCGCGTCATGGCAGCGGCGACAAGGCGATCCTGACGGGACTGCGCGACCGCCTGTCGCGCGCCGGCGTGCCCACATTCGAGGCCGACGTCCGCTTCGCCTACCGCTATCTGGTCGATCACGGGATCCGCGCGGTGGCGTCGATCGAGGGCCCGTTCGAGGAGCTGCCGGGCGGATTGCTGCTGTTCCGCAATCCGACGCTCGAGCCGGCGAGCGCGCGCCCGAGTCTACGCGTGCTGTCGCTCGACATCGAGACCGCGCCCGACGCGGGCCAGCTCTACTCGATCGCGCTCGCCGGCTGCGGCACCGAGGAGGTGCACCTGCTGGCGACGCGTCCGGTCCGTGGTGCGGTGGTCCATGCCGACGAGCGCCAGCTCCTCATGGCCGCATTGGCACGCATCCGCGAGCTCGACCGGGACATCCTGCTGGGCTGGAACGTGGTCGACTTCGACCTGCGCGTGCTGGCGCGCCGCTGTGCGGCGCTCGAGGTTGCCGACGCGCTAGGTCGCGTTCCCGGCCGCATCGGCTTCGAGCAGGACCGCAGCTTCACCCGTCAGGGCCGGGCCGAGGTGCCGGGACGCATGGTGCTGGACGGCATCGGCCTGGTGCGCGACGCGATGCGCCTCGAGGACTATCGCCTCGACACCGTCGCGCATGCGGTGCTCGGGCGCGGCAAGCTGATCGACTCCGAGACCCCGGACGCGGCGGCGGAGATCACGCGTCTGTTCCGTGACCATCCCGAAGGGCTGGTCGCCTACAACCTCGAGGACGCGCGCCGCGCGCTCGAGATCGTGCTGCAGGAGGGGCTGCTCGATCTGACGCTCGAGCGCAGCCTCCTGTCGGGCATGCAGCTCGACCGGGTCGGCGCGAGCATCGCGTCGTTCGACCAGATCTACCTGCCGGAGCTGCACCGGCGCGGCATCGTCGCGGCGATCGAGGCGCCCAACGGGGCGCGCGTCGCGAGCTCGCCAAGCAGCGCGGCGACCGGCACGCCGACCAGGCGATCAAGATCATGATGAACGCGCTATTCGGCGTCCTCGGCGCGACCGCGTGCCGCTTCTTCGACGGCGAGATCGCCAACGCGATCACGCTATTCGGCCAGCAGACCCTGCGCTGGACCCGCGCCGCGTTCGAGGAGGCCGGCTTCCCGGTGCTGTACGGCGACACCGACTCGGTGTTCGTCAAGCTCAGCGGCGAGGAGCCCGAGGCCAGCGCGCAGGACGAGGCGCGCGCTCTGCGCGCCCAGGTCGAGCAGGGGATCATGGCGCGCATCCGCGCCGAGTACGGCGTCGAGCCGCGGCTGACGCTCGAGCTCGAGCACGTGCTGGCGCGCTTCTTCATGCCGCGCGTGCGTTCGGGCGCGGGCGGCAGCAAGAAGCGCTACGCAGGCTGGGTCGACGGCGCACTGCTCGTGGTCGGGCTCGACTCGGTGCGGCGCGACTGGCCCGCGGTCGCGCGCCGCCTGCAGGAGGGCATCCTGACGGGGCCGGTCATCCGCTATGTGATCACGCGCGACGGCCCGGAGCCGGTGCTGCCGGGCCGCCCACTGCCGGCGGGCATCGACCGCGGGCACTCGGTCGAGAAGGTCCTGCGCCCGATCGCCGACGCGATCCTGGCCGAGCTCGGGCACAGCTTCGACGAGGTGAGCGGTGCGCCGCTCCAGCTGCAGCTCCTGTGATGGAATCGGTGGGCTCACAGACTGCCGGAGCCGTGCTAAAGATTCGGGCGGTGAACCTGGACCGCCTCGACGGATCGCGCCTCAAGCTGCTGTTCGAGCTGTCGCGCGCGTTCGCCGAGCACACCGACCTCGAAGCGCTCCTGACGTCGGTCGTCGCGCGCTGCCGGGAGATCTTCGGTCCGCTCGCGAACGTGGCTCTGATGCTGCTCGACCCCGACACGGGCGAGCTCTACTTCCCCTACGCGGATACCAACGGCCGCGTCCACGAGGAGCACCTGCGCGGCGTGCGCATCCCGGTGGGGATGGGGATCAGCGGCTCGGTCATGCGCACCGGACGTGCCGAGCTGGTGGTCGAGGCGCAGCGCGATCCGCGCTACCACCGTCCGGTCGCGGACAACATCGGTGACGCGATCGGCTCGGTGATGGTCGTTCCCCTCAAGACCCGCGACGGCACGGTCGGACTGATGGCGGTGTCGCAGCGGCAGGACGAGCCGCCGCACGTCGAGAACGACCTGATCTTCGTCGAGAACCTCGCGAGCTACGTCGCGCTGGCGATCGAGAACGCGCAGATGTGGGACCGCTTGAAGGCGTCCGACGAGGACCTGCGCCTCGAGATCGGCGCGCTGCGGCGCGACCTCGAGCGCCGCGACCTGTTTCCCGAGATCATCGGCACCAGCAGCGTCGTTCGCGAGCTCATCAAGCTCATGGAGAGCGCCGCGGCCTCGCCGATCGCGGTGCTGATCGAGGGTGAAACGGGTACCGGCAAGGAGCTGGTCGCGGGCGGCATCCATCGCGCGAGCCCGCGCGCCGCCGGGCCATTCCTGGCGATCAACTGCGGCGCGTTCACCGAGTCGTTGCTCGAGACCGAGCTGTTCGGTCACGAGCGCGGCGCCTTCACCGGCGCCGACCGCGCCAAGCGCGGGCTGCTCGAGGAGCTATCGGGCGGCACCATCCTGCTGGACGAGGTCGGGGAGATGCCGCCGGCGATGCAGGTCAAGCTGCTGCGCGTCGTCCAGGAGGGCGAGGTGATCCCGGTCGGCTCGACCAGCGGGCGGCGCATCGACGTGCGGTTGATCTCGGCGTCGAACCGGAGCCTGGAGGTGGATGTCGCGAGCGGCCGCTTTCGCGCCGACCTCTACTACCGGCTGGCCGGCTTCCCGATCCGGGTGCCGGCGCTGCGCGAGCGCCGCGAGGACATCCCCGCGCTCACCGATCACCTGCTGCGGTTCGCGGCGAGCAGCCACGACAAGCAGATCGTCGGCATCGCGCCTGCCGCGCGCGCGATCCTCGAGCGTTTCGACTGGCCGGGTAACGTCCGCCAGCTGAAGAACGAGCTCGAGCGCGCGGTCGCGCTGGCGCATCCCGGCGACATGATCGGCCCGGAGAAGCTGTCCGAGACGGTGCTCGCGTCGAGCCCGGACTGGAAGCTGCGCGCGGCGGCGAGTCTCGACGCCGCCGATGCGGGCGGTGCCCGGCGCGGCCGTGGCGTGGCGCCGACGGCGGCCTCGCTGCGCGAGGCCCGCGCCAAGTTCGAGACCCGCTACATCGGCGACGTGCTCGAGCGCGAGGGCGGCAACGTCTCGCGCGCCGCGGAGGTGCTCGGCATCTCGCGCGTGATGCTGCACAAGAAGCTCAAGAGCCTCGGCCTGCGTTGAGCTGCGGCGTGAAGATCAGGAAGTACTGGTAGGGCAGGACGTCGGGCTCCGTGCTCAGAACGTAGCCTGCGGCCGTCATCTCCTCGACCACCTGCTCGCGCGCGAGCTTGTGGTCCGGCGCGGGCCCGACCGGCAGCGCGCGCTTCTGCCAGTCGACGATCGCGATCCTGCCCGACGGTCGCAGCGCGCGCACCAGGCGGCGCGCGTAGGTGATGCGGTCGTCGATGTGGTGGTAGGTGTCGACGACGAGGATCAGGTCGGCGCCACCTGCCGGCAGGCGCGGATTGTCGGCCGAGGCGAGGATCGGCACCAGGTTCGCCAGGCCTTCCTGCTCGGCACGGGTGCGCAGGTGGGCGACCAGCGCTGGCTCGGTGTCGGCGGCCAGCACCGTCCCCTGCGGTCCGACGGCGGCCGACAGGTGGCGTGCGAAGTAGCCGGTGCCGGCGCCGAGGTCTGCCACGGTCATGCCGGTCTGCAGCCCAAGGGCTGCGACCAGCTCGCGCGGCTTCTGCCACGCGTCGCGGCCCGGGTCGTCGAAGACCTCGCTCCAGTGCGCGACGTCCTCGAACGAGTGCCGCGCGGTCGCGTCGTGCGGTCCGGCCGGTGCTCGGTGCCGGTGCGCGTGCCCGCCGGCGGCGGGCGCCGGCGATGGCCCGGGCTCGGCGCGCACCAGCGCGACGTGGCCACCGAGTGACAGTATTCCTGCGAGCGCGAGCGCGGCCGCGCCGGCCGTCGCGCGGCGCCGACGATGCCGCGTGTTCATCGGCGCGCGCCCTCGACGCGGATCGTGGTGCCGGTGTCGAGGGCGAGTCGCGTGCGCGCCGAGCCGTCGCGCACGGCGATCTCGACGAAGTCCTCGCTGCTGATCAGAGCGAGGATCTCGCCCGGCGCCGCGTCGCCATACGTCTGGCGCAGCTCGAGCCGCTCGCCGCCGGGCAGGCAAACGATGTGCGGCGGCCGGCCGAGGTGAGCCAGCCGCCGCACGTCGACGTTGGTGATCGCGTTGCCGAACCGGTCGTAGTAGGCGATCCGCCCCTCGATCGCGCCCGGCACGTGCACCGGCTCGGTCACCGGCAGCTCCATCGGCACGTGCGGGCGCCCGATCGCGGACGGCTCGAGCAGGCCTGCCGCCAGCGTGGCGGCGACCGGCGCGAACAGATCGCGCCCTTCGAACGTCGACGGGAGGATCCGCCGCAGGTGACGCAGCAGACCGCCCAGGCGCTCGATGGAATAGGCGGCCTGTACTCCGCCGAGACGGTTCACCACCGGTCCGAACAGGCCGTTGTCCGGACCGACGAAGGCGTGCCCGCCGGCGAGGATCACGACCGAGGCGCGCGCGGTGCCGACGCCGGGATCGACCACCGCGACGTGCACGGTGCCGGACGGGAACCACGGGCAGGCGCCGCGCAGCACGGTCGCACCGTGCTCGATGTTCTGCGGCTCGATCTGGTGCGCGACGTCGTGGATGCGCAGCTCTGGAGCGATCGACGTGATGACACCCTTCATCGCGCCGACGTAGGCGTCGCGCGTGCCGAAGTCGGTCGTGAGGGTCACGATGCCGCTCGGGGCGAACGTCTCGGGCGCGCTCATCTGAGCCTCGAAGCTACCGCCGCGGCCGCCTCCGCACCAGCGCTCGCCGGGCGGCCGCGCGGCCGTCGCTTGCGCTCACAGCAGCTCGCACTGGTCCGAGCGTGGGATCTCGGGGTCTTCCGGATCGACGCCCTCGCAGATCTCGCGCGTCCCGGCGTGCTCCATCACGCAGCGACCGCCCTCGCAGGCGCCGCCCAGCTCGCAGGCGGGGATGAACGCGCTGCAGTCGATCGGCACGCCGCAGTCGAAATCCACCGTGCAGGGGCAAGTACAGGCCGAGAAGTCGAACTTGCAGTCGGACTGGCAGGCGAGCGCGCCGCTGCAGTCCTCGAAGGACTGCGTCGCGTAGAAGCAGTCGAGGTCGCCCAGATCCGCACCGTCGCAGTCCTCGGCGGGGGAGTCGATCGTGCCGTTGCCGCAGGTTGCGGACGGGGTCGGGACCGGTGCCGAGGGGGCCGTGAAGAACGAGCGCGGCAGCGCGACGTCGGCGATGAACACGAATTGCTCGGGCGTGCACGGAGCGGTCGCGCAGCGTCCGGCACCGGAGCAGCGCAGCGAGATGTCGTCGTCCGTCGCCGTGGTCTGGGTGCAGAACAGGAACAGCGGATCGCCGCTGCCCTCCTGGTAGACGTTGCCGGTGACCGAGTCGTCGTCGCCGTTGCGCGTGATCGCCCAGCGCTGGCCGCCGACGTCCTTGCTGATCAGCGTGCGCAGCGCGTCCGGTGTGATCTGCAGGCCCGACTGGCGTTCCCCGCCCGCCGCTCCCGCGAGCGTGAGGGCCCGCGCCGTGCTGGAAGCGGCCGCAGCGGCTTCCGGCGGCAGGAAGAACGTCTGCGGCAGGGTGACCTCGGCGATGAAGTCGAAGTCGACGCCGCCGCACGGGCCGGCGAGGCAACGGTCGGCGCCGTAGCAGGACAGCTCGACCGACTCGACGGTCGCGCTGCGCTGCCGGCAGAACAGGAACGTCGGATCGCCGCCCTCGGGTAGATACACGTTGCCGGTCACCGTGCCGTCGTTCAGGTTGCGCGTGATCGCCCAGCGCTGCCCGCCGACGTCCTTGCTGATCAGGATCCGCTTGCTGTCGGGCGTGATCTGCACGCCGGATTCGCGCGCCTGTGACCAGGCGGCAGGCGGCGGCGCCCACGCTCCGGCCAGCGCGACGATGACGGCAAACAGCACGACGATCCTGCTGGAGCGCATCTCGTTGGAACCCCTTCCTCTCGGCAACACTCCGCACGATATCGCTCCGCCGCGGCGAGGGGCAAGAGTGCCGCCTCGCATGGCGCGGTCGATCGCTTGCGCAGCGGCCGCCTGGTGCGACACGATCCGCCGCGGAGGAGGGCACGATGCTGCTGCTACACGAGGTTCACGAGGTCGTCGGGGCGCGCGAGCTCGAGTTCGAGGCGGCCTTCCGCGATGGCTGGATGCCGGCGCTCGCGGACGGCGCCGACGCCCGGTTGCTCTACTTCCTGCACCACGCGCACGGCACCGGCGCGTCCTACCGCGTGGTCACGATCACCGCGCTGCGCGACGGTGCGGCGTGGGAGCGGCTCGCGCGGCGCGTGCTCGACGGCGATCTCGCGTCGTGGGCGCGCACGCTGGACGGGCTCCGGCACGAGGTACACGCCAAGGTTCTGGTGCCGCTGCCGTGGTCGCCGCTGCAGGACGTGGATCTCGCAGCGGTCGCGACCGCGCCTGCCGCGCACCCGCTCACCTTGTTCATGGAGGACACGGTGTGGCCCTTCGAGGGCAAGCTCGACGACTACGTCGAGCGCTCGGGTACGCACTATGCGCACGAGATGAAGCAGGCGGCCGAGCACGGTCCGCGGCTGCTCACCGTCGACGCGAGCTTCCGCACCACGCTCGGCAGCCACCGCAGGCGTGAGATCGTGCTCTGGCAGAAGGTGGTGCAGCCCGAGGGCATGCTGCGTCTCCTGACCCACGAGCTGCCGGCGCACTACCGCAAGCCGGGCACCTGGATGGTCGACGCGCTCGAGCTGCGCGACCAGTGGCAGAGCCGGCTGCTGCGCACGTCGAGCTGGTCGCCCTGGTACTGAGAACAGAACGATGCGCGAGCACCGCTACACCGTCGAGCTGCCGCACTCTCCCGAGCGTCTCTGGGCCGTGATGCAGGACTACGATCACTGGACCGACTACGCGCCGATGGTGGTCCGCGTCGACGTGCTCCACCCCGGCGACGCCGGCGGCAACGGGCTGCTGCGTCGCGTGATCTACAAGATGCCGCTCGGCCGGCAGGGCAGCGCGCTCGAGCTGGTCACCGAGGTCGAGCCGGCGCGCGGCTACCGCTTCCTGATGATCAATCGCGAGCCCGGCAACGACCAGACCGGCCGCGTGCGTCTCGAGCCGCTCGGCGGCAACCGCACGCGGCTGCACTTCGAGGAGCGCTACAACCTGACCAAGCTGCCGTGGAAGTGGTTCGAGGGACCGATCTACCGCTTCATCAACAAGCAGAACGAAGCGTCGATGCAGCGCCTGTCTGCCTGGCTGAGCGCGCACCCGGAGTACCGGCCCGACCTGATCGAGCGCTGACCACGCGCCGTGCTCACGGCAGGCCGGCGCCCGGCGTCGCGACGCGCAGCGTGCGGATGCGGCCGTTGCCGCGCTTCGGCTCGTGGTGCGGGTTCGAATCGAACGCCTCGAGCAGGAACAGGGTCCTGCGATCGTCGCCGCCGAGCGCGCACGCGTACCCGGCCCGGTCGGGCAGGTCGATCCGGTGCGTGATCTCGCCGCCCGTTGCGATGCGCAGGAAGCCGCCCGGCGCGATCGGGTTAGCGGCCCAGATGCAGCCCGCCGCGTCGAGCGCGATGCCGTCTGGATTGAACGACACCTTCCCCCAGGTGCGGCGATTCGCGAGCGTGCCGTCGCCGGCGATGTCGAACGCGGTGAATACCTTGCCGAAGCTCTCGGCGACGATCAGGGTCGCGCCGTCGGGTGTCACCACGCTGCCGTTCGGGAAGCCGAGGTTCTCGGCGACGACGCGCGCGTGGCCGTCGGGCGTGACCAGCATCACGCACGTCGGCACGAGCTTCGCGCCGCCGTGCAGGTCGAAGCCGAAGTTGCCGACGTAGGCGTTGCCGCGCGCGTCGACCACCATGTCGTTGCAGTGGAACGGCGCGAGCCCGGACAGGTCGGCGTGCTCGACGAGCCGGCCGCCGTCGCGGCGCAGCAGGCGCCGGTCCTGCATCGACACCACCAGCAGGCGTCCGTCGGGCAGCCAGCCCAGTCCCGACGGGCTGCCCGGCACCTCGAAGATGGTCTCTCTCGCGCCGTTCTCGTCGACGGCCACGACCTCGCGCGCGTGCATGTCGGAGAACCACAGCCGGCCGTCGTGCCAGCGCGGGCCCTCGGGGAAGATCAGGTCGTCGAGCAGGACGCGCGGCTCGGTCTCGATCATCGCGGCCCAGCCTGCTGGCGCGCGCGGTACTGCGCCTTCACCGCGCGTCCGCGCTCCTCGAGGAGCGGGACCAGGGCGCGCTTCAGCGCCGGAATCGCGCTGCCGACCCGCGCCATGTAGCCCGTGACCGCGGGGATCGTGCGCTCGGCGACGCCGTCGGCCGCGCAGTCCAGCACCAGGGCCGCGACCTCTTCGGAGGTCGACATCGGGTTGGCGAACACCAGATCCGGCACCTGATCGAGGTCCTCCATGATGAACCCGGTGTCGACCGGTCCGGGCGACACGGCGGACACCGTGATGCCGGATCCTTCGAGCTCCTCGCGCAGCGCGAAGGTGAAGGCGCGCAGCCCCGACTTGCTCGCCGAGTACACGGCTTCGTGCAGCACCGGGATCTGGCCCGCGATCGACGCGACGTTGACGATCGCGGCGTGATCGCGGCGCCGCAGATACGGCAGCGCGAGCCGGGTGAGGACGATCGGCGCGGTGAGATTGACGTCGATGATGGCCACGAGCGCGGCCGCGTCGTGGTGCTCGATCGGTCCGCGGTGGTTGGCACCCGCGTTGTTGACCAGCACGTCGATGCCGCCGAAGGTCTCGACCACCGAGGCGAGCATGTTCGCGCACGCGCCCTGGTCGCGGACGTCGGCCGGATAGGCGCGCGCGGTGCCGCCCGCCCCCCGGATCTCCCCGGCGACCCATTCGAGCTTCTCCGCCCCGCGCGCGACCAGCGCGACGCTGGCGCCCTCGGCGGCGAAGCGGCGCGCCACCGCGCTGCCGATGCCGGCCGAAGCTCCCGTGATCACCACCACCTGTCCCGCAAAGCGATCTGCCATGATCATCCGCTCCTTGGTGGACTCCGTTCCCTCCGGATCCGTCGGCCACGAAAATCGCCGTGCAGGCGAGCAGGATACCCTACCAGTCCGCGAAGCCGACGTCTGCCGGCGCGACGTCGAGCCGCGCCGGACGCACCGCGGGGCGGCCGTCGCGGGCGATCGGTGCGAGGTCGTTCGGCGCGTCGGGGCAGAGCAGCGCGGCGAGCGTCTGCAGCTGGCTGCGGCCGACCCCGACCTCGAACATGCCGCCGAAGTAGACGGCGATGCCCTGCGCCGCGCAGGTGGCGATCACGTCCAGCGCGCCGAGCACGCTGCCGAGGCGCGCCGGCTTGACGTTCACGGCAGCCGGCCGCTCGGCCAGGGTCGCGAGCGCGGCTGCCGAGTGGACCGGGGCGTCGAAGCTCAGCCGCCCGCGCAGCGACGCCGACCAGCGCTCGGGTCCGGGCAGCGGGTCCTCGAGCAGTGCTGCCGGGACCAGGCGGTGGATCCGCTCGTGCTCGGCGACCGCGCCCGATTGCTTGAAGTCGAGCACGCATACCCGCCCGAGTGCGGCCAGGGCGGCGAAGGTCGCGTCGCTCCAGTGCGGGTCGACGTCGATCTTGAGCTCGACCCCGGGCGCCGCCGCGTCCAGCTCGTGCGCGGCCCGCGCCAGCGGATCCGCCACCTTCTCGAAGGACACGACGTAGCGCAGCGGCCGCGGTGCGCTGCCGCTCAGCGTGGCGAGGTTGGTGCCCGCCTGGCGCAGCGCCAGGTCGATCGCCGCCGCCTCGAGGGCCGCGCGGTCGTACGCGTCATCGAGCGCGCCGGAGAGGAGCGCGGCGACGTCCGCTAGCGACACGCAGCGCGTGAGCTCCAGGTGCTCGGCGCGGGTCGTGAACTGCTGGTGCGCGTCCGTCGTCCAGCCGACGTGCTCGCCGCGGCCCGCGCAACCGCCGCCGCGCAGCGTGACCGTCGAGCTCGGACGCGGACCATCCGGGTACGACGGCACGGGCACCGCGTGCACCGCGCAGGCGACGGCCTCGATCGTGATCGGCAGCGCGGCGATCTGTCGGCGCAGCGCGGCTGCGTCAGGCGTCGGCCGCACAGCGGAAGCCGGCGAAGATCTGCCGCCGCTGCGGCAGGTCCCAGTTGCGGAAGCTGCTCCGGATCGCGATCGGCCGCGTCGCCCACGAGCCGCCGCGCAGCACCTTGTAGCCGCGCCCGAAATGGACCTCGGAGTAGTCGCGGTAGGGGAAGGCGTTGAAGCCCGGGTAGGGCGCGAAGTCGCTCGCCGTCCACTCCCAGACATCGCCCAGCATCTGCTCGCAGCCGAAGAAGCTGCGCCCGAGCGGATAGGAGCCGATCGGCAGCGGGCCGAAGGTGCGCTGGTCCAGGTTGGCGTGCTCGCGCGTCGGTGCCACGTCGCCCCAGGGGTAGCGGCGTGCGATGCCGCGCTCGAGGTCGATCGCCGCCGCGACCTCCCACTCCTGCTCGCTCGGCAGGCGCTTGCCGGCCCAGCGAGCGTAGGCGTCGGCCTCGTACCAGCAGACATGGATCACTGGCCGGCTGGGGTCGAGCGGCGTCAGCCGCCCGAAGCTGCGCTCGACGAGGCCGTCGCTGGTACGCACCCACGTGGCCGGGTGGCGCGCGCCGCTCTCGCGCAGCCAGTGCCAGCCATCGTCGGTCCAGAGCTCGCGCCGGCGATAGCCGCCGTCGTCGAGGAACTCGCGGAAGCTGCCACAGGTGACCGGTGCCACGTCGATGCGAAAGCGCGACAGCGTGACCTGGTGCGCCGGGCGCTCGTTGTCGTAGGCGAGGCGGCGATCGTCGCTGCCGATCGAGAAGTCGCCGCCGGGCACGACCACCATCTCGCGCACCAGGCCGTGCCGCGGCACCACCAGGTGGCGGCGCTCGAGGTCGTCGCGCAGATACGACTCGTAGGCGAGCTCCGCTATCTGGATGGTCTGGAGGATGGTCTCCTGATGCTGCGCCTCGTGCTGGGCGAGCATCCAGTAGACGAAGCCGTCGCGCAGCAGCGGGTCGTCGTTGGGCTCCTCGGGCTCCTCGAGCACCGTCCCGAAGCTGGCCCGGGTGCGCGCGCGCACGCGCTCGAGGTAGGCGAGGCTCTCCTCGCGCGACGGCAGCGGCAGCGCGGCACGCGTCCGGCGCGGATGGCGCATGGCATCGTAGAGGTGATCGCGGCGCGCGCGCTCGCCGGTGTCGTCGCCGCTGCGCCCGCGCGCGCGCTCGACCCACTGCTCCTCGAAATTCGCCATGTGGGCGAGATCCCAGACGATCGGGCTCATCAGCGGGCTGTGCTGGCGGACGAGATCCGGGGTGTCGATCGGTGCGACCAGATCGATCGTGCGCGTCCGCCCGGCTTCGAGCGCGTGCTGGGCACCGGCCCCGCCCAGCGTCTCGCTACGCGCCGGCACCGACCCGCGGCGCAGCAGCAGCGACGCGAAGCGCCCGCCCTCGTCGGTGAAGGTATGTACCCACTCGAAGCCGTGCCGGGACGCGCGCAGCGCCATCTCCGCGGAGCGGAACTTGCGGCTGATCTCGGTCTGGATCACCTCGCCGGCGGCGATGCGGAAGCTCTGCCCGAGGCTCGGCAGCTCGAGCACGGTCTCCCTGGTGAAGCGCGCGAAGATGTCGATGCGCTCCTTGCGCTCGTTGTAGAGCGCGACGTGCTCGATTGCGTCCAGATCGAGCTTGGTGCCGAGCTCGCGGTTCATGCGCGCGAAGAGATTGCGCGTGAACTGCGCGGTCACTCCGGCCGCGTCGTCGTAGGCAGCCTCGAGTGCCGCGATGTCCTTGACGAGATCGACGCCGAGCAGCAGGTGGTCGCCCGGCCGCAGGCTGCGCGCCAAGCGGTCGAGGAAGTCGTCCATCTCTGCGTCGTCGAAGTTGCCGATGGTGCTGCCGAGAAAGGCGAGCACCAGCGGCGAGAGAGCCGCCAGCCACGGCATCGCCTGCTCGTAGGTGCCGGCGATGCCGCGCACGTCGAGGCCCGGATACTCGCGCTCCAGTGCAGCGCAGGACTCGCTGACGACCGGGGCGCAGATGTCGACCGCCACGTACGCGCTGGCGGCATCGCGTCGCGTCCAGGCGTCGAGCAGGTGGCGGGTCTTGGCGGACGTCCCCGAGCCGAGCTCGACCAGCGTCGCCGGGCCGACCAGGGCGCGGATCTCGTCGGCGTGTGCTCCCAGCAGCGCCGCCTCGGCGCTCGTCAAATAGTATTCCGGCTGCTCGGTGATCTGCTCGAACAGCGCCGAGCCGCGCGCGTCGTACAGGTACCGGCAGCTCAGGCGGCGTGGATGGCGCGCGAGGCCTTGCGCGACCGAGATCGCGAACGTGTCGAGCTCCGCGGTGGTGTCGACGAGGCCGAGAAAGCGCGGCAACGTCTCGTGCTGGGCGCGGCCGCGGCGCGTGGCGTCGGGCTCGGGTGCGCTGCGGCGCGCGGTCACGGGCAAACGAGATACGTTCATGGGGAAGTCCGTCTCACCCTGCCTGCGCTTGGATTGCGGGAGTCCTCTGGCCGGTTTGCGCGCGCTTCCCCCGTGCGCCCGGCCGGAGCAGGGTGGGCCCGGGGCCATGCCGCAACCTGATGCTCGACGACCCCGAGTTGATCACATCGCTTGGGTCGTGCAAACCCCGTGGCGAGATGTCTCTCGTGCAAACACCCGGGCGCGCGGCGCGCGCGCGCGGCGCCCTGCTGCTGGTGGTGACCGCGATCTCGGGCACGCTCGCCGCCGGCCTCCCTGTGCTGTCCGGTTGCGGGCGCGGCGACGCTTCGCGCGACCGAGACGCTCTCGCACAGGCCGAGCGTGCGCTCACCGAAGGCGACGTCTACGCGCGCCGTCGCGCGGCCGAGCAGCTCGCCGGCGTGGGCGCAGCCGCGCTGCCGGTGCTGGAGCGTGCGCTCGCCCGGCCGTCGGTCGACGTGCGCGAGGCGGCGACGCGCGCGCTCGCCAGCATGGGCCCGATCGCGCTGCCCCTGCTCGCAACGGCGGTGTGCGATCGTCGCTCGGTGGTGCGCGACCCGGCGACCGTCGCCCTGCAGGCGCTCGGCGCGCAGGCCCTGCCGGCGTTCTCGGCCGCGCTCGCGAGCCCGGACCACTACGTTCGCGAGAACGCGGCCACGGCTCTCGGGACGATCGGCACGGCGGCCTTGCCGCTGCTGCGCGGCGCGCTCGCCGACCCGGACCGGCGCGTGCGGCGCTGCGCCATCGAGGCGCTCGGACGCATCGGGCCGGACGCGATCCCGATCCTGCGCGGCCTCGAGGTGGGCTCCGACACGGCGCTGCAGGACGACATCGAGCGTGTCCTCGATCGACTGCAGGGCGGGGGAGGGGATTCGCGGGCGTGAAGGCCGGCAAGGAAGCGAAGGACGCGAAGGACGCGAGCCGGCGCGCGGCCACGCTGCGTGCCGCGCTGCACCACCACAACCACCGCTACCACGTGCTCGACGATCCGGAGATCTCCGACGCCGAGTTCGATGCGCTGCTGCGCGAGCTCAAAGCGATCGAGGCCGCGCACCCGGAGCTGCGCACGGCGGATTCGCCGACCCAGCGGGTCGGCGGCCAGGCGCAGGAGCGCTTCGCCAAGGTCGGTCATCCGGCGCCGATGCTGAGCCTCGGCAACGTGTTCGACGAAGCGGAGCTGCGCGCCTGGAGCGAGCGTGCGCTGCGTCTGCTGCCGCAGGGCACGCAGCTCGCCTACGTGGTCGAGCCGAAGATCGATGGCCTCTCCATTCTGCTGCACTACCGGCGCGGCAGCTTCGTGCTCGGTGCGACGCGCGGCGACGGCGAGGTCGGCGAGGACGTCACCGCCAACCTGCGCACCGTGCAGACCGTTCCGCTCGCGATCCCGGTCGCCGGCGCGGCGAAGCCGCCCGAGCTGCTGGTGGTCCGCGGCGAGGTCTACATGGGGCGCGAGGACTTCGCGCGCTTCAACGAGGAGCAGGCGGCGCGCGGCGAAAAGGTCTACGCCAACCCGCGCAACTTCGCGGCCGGATCGCTGCGCCAGCTCGATCCGGCGGTGACCGCGGCGCGGCCGCTGCGGCTGTGGGCCTACCAGGTGCTGGCGTGCGAGGGCGTTGCGCTGGCATCGCAGTGGCATACGCTCGAGCTGCTCCGCACCCTGGGTTTTCCGGTCTCGCCGGAGTGCCGGCGCTTTGCCGGCATCGACGAGGTCGCCGCGCACTGCGCGGCCTGGGCGTCGCGGCGCGACGAGCTCGCTTACGAAACCGACGGCCTGGTGGTGAAGATCGACGCGCGCGAGCTGCAGGAGCGTCTCGGCGCGGTCGGCAACGCGCCGCGCTGGGCGGTGGCCTACAAGTTCCCCTCGACCGAGGTCGTGACCAGGCTGCTGTCGATCGGCGTCAACGTCGGGCGCACCGGCGTGCTCATGCCCTGGGCCGAGCTCGAGCCGGCGCAGATCGGCGGCGTGACGGTGCGCAACGCGACCCTGCATAACGCCGACTATATCCGCGAGCGCGACATCCGGATCGGCGACAGCGTGGTGGTCAAGCGGGCGGGCGAGGTGATCCCGCAGGTGCTGCGCTCCGTGCCCGAGCTGCGCACCGGTGCCGAGCAGGTCTTCGCCCTGCCGGAGCACTGCCCGGCGTGCGGCGAGCGCGTCGTCAAGCTCGAGGACGAGGTCGCGACCTACTGCGTGAACTCGGCCTGCCCGGCGCAGCTAATACGCTCGGTCGAGTACTTCGTGTCACGCGGCGCGATGGACATCGACGGCTTCGGCATCCGCCAGGGCGAGCAGTTCGTCGCGGCGGGGCTGCTGCACGACGTCGCCGACATCTTCTCGATCACCGCGCCGGACCTGACCGGCATGGCCGGCTTCCAGCAGAAGCGCATCGACAAGCTGATCGCCGCGATCGAGGAGGCGAAGAACCGGCCGGTGTGGCGGGTGCTGGCAGCACTCGGCATCCACGGCGTGGGCGAGGTGGTCGCGCAGACCCTGATCGAGCACTTCCACTCGATCGATGCGTTGCTGAGCGCAGGTCCGGAAGACTTCGCGGGCATCAGCGGGATCGGCCCGATCCTGGCCGGGACCGTGGTCGAGTGGTTCGCGCACGAGCACAACCGCCGCATCGTCGACAAGCTGCGCGCGGCCGGCGTCCGTCTGGTCGAGGAGGCGGCGGAGCCGGCTGCTGGCGGACCGCGAACGCTCGACGGCCTCACCTTCGTGATCACCGGTACCCTGCCGACCTACGGTCGTGAGCAGGCGGCCGAGATGATCCGCGCGGCCGGCGGCAAGGTCACGGGCTCGGTGAGCGCGAAGACGAGCTATCTGGTCGCCGGTGAAGCGGGCGGCGGCAAGCTCGACAAGGCGCGCAAGCTCGGCGTGCCGGTCCTCGAAGAGGCCGCCCTGCTCGAGATGATCGAGCAGGGCCCGCCACCCGCGCCCGCAGATCCGACCGTCGCGAGCGAGTGAGCGCCGCGGGCGCCGCGGGCGGCGCCGGACTCCGGCTGCCGCCCGCCGCGCTGGACCCTGCCGCCGTCAGGCGGCAGGCTGGACGACGATCTTGCGCGGGCGAACGGCCTCGCTCTTCGGCAGCGTGAGGCGCAGGACGCCGTTCTTGACGGTCGCCGCGATGCGCTCGCGAGCGATGCCCTCGGGCAAGGCGAAGGTGCGCAGAAAGCCGCCGCCGGCGGACTCGGCGAGCCTGAGGCGGTGGTTCTCGCGCCGCAGTGGCTCGACCCGGCCCGCGATCGTGAGCTGGTCCTTCTCGACCGTGACCTCGAGCGCGCTCTCGGCGACACCGGGAACGTCGGCGGTGACGACGAAGGCGTCGCTGGTCTCGTGGACGTCGACCCGGGGCGCTGCGAACGGTCGCGGTCGGGCCTGCTGGCGCTCGCTCTGCTCGGGAGCGCGCGCGTCGTCCTGCTGAATCTCCTGTGCGGTGCTGTTCATGGCTGATTCTCCTTGTGAGGCCGACAGCGTCAGGCGCTGAGGACCGGAACCTTGCGCGGGCGATCTTCCGCGGCCTTGGGCAGCTTCACCTCGAGGATGCCGTTCGCGTAGCGGGCGTCGACGCTGGCGGCGTCGATGCGGAACGGCAGCCGGAAGCTGCGCGAGAACTCGCCATGGCCGCGCTCGCTGTGGTGGATCACGGCGCCCTCGGGCGCGTCCTCGGCGCTGCGGGCGCCGCTGACCGTGACCGTGTCGTCCACGACGGCGATGTCGATCTTGTCCGGATCGACCCCGGGCAGCTCGGCGCCGAGGATGACTTCGTCCTCGGCAGTCCACAGGTTCACCGCGGGGAAGCCGGGTGCGTACGAATCGTTCGAGCGGCCGCGCGTGCGATCGAAGAGGCGCTCCACCTCGGCCTGCATGCGCCCGAAGTCGCGCCACGGGGTCCGTCCGAACGGATGCGTGAAGTGCGTCAACGTCATGATCGTACTCTCCCTGTCGTGCATTTTCTCGTGCTCGAGCCGGGTCCCGTCGGGTGCCCGTCGAACTCTTGTTTGAGATGTCCTCGAGGTAAGCACGCGACGTTCGATGTCAACCGGCGAGGTGGTGGGCGGGGCGGAAAAAAATCGCTCCGTTGTCACGCCCGGCCGGGTCTCCTATCGTCGCGGCCATGGTACTGCTGGAATCGGAAGCGTTGCCGGCCGGGACCGCGTGCCCCGACTTTTCCCTGCCGGGAGTCGACGGCAAACGCTACGCGCGCGACGACTTCGCCGCGCGCGAGGTCCTGGTGGTGCTCTTCCTCTGCAACCACTGCCCGTACGTCCAGGCGATCGAGGACCGCGTCATCGCGCTGCGCAAGGAGTTCGCGGGGCGCTCGGTGCAGCTCGTGGGCATCTGCTCGAACGACCCGACCGACTACCCGGACGACGCGCCGTCCCGCCTCGCCGAGCGCGCAACCAGCAAGGACTACGGCTTCCCCTACCTGGTGGACGAGAGCCAGCAGGTCGCGCGCGCCTTCGACGCCGTGTGCACGCCGGACATCTACGTCTACGGACCCGAGCGCCAGCTCGCGTATCACGGCCGCATCGACGACGACTGGAAGGACCCGGCGAAGGTCACCCGCCGCGAGCTGGCCGACGCGATCGAGGCCCTGCTCGCCGGCCGCCGGCCGTCCGCCGAGCAGCGGCCGACCATCGGCTGCTCGATCAAGTGGCGGAAGGGCTGATCGCGCTGGCGCGATCGTCGCCGGAGCGTCAGCGCATGCCCGACGCGCGGGCGAGGGGCGCCGGCCGCTCGACGTAGATCGCCTCGCGCGTGCTCGGCGCGGCCGCCACGGCGGGATTCCGCTTGGCGCCGAGGATCTGGTGCAACCCGATGCTCGCCTGCTCGAAGCCGACCGAGGCCGACGTGAGGTACAGCAGCCAGGTGCGGTACTTGCGCTCGCCGACCAGAGCGACCGCCCTGTCCTGGTTGGCACGCAGGCGATCCGCCCACTGCCGGCAGGTGCGCGCGTAGTGCTCGCGCAGGCTCTCGACGTCGACCACCTCGAAGCGCGCCTCCTCCAGCACGGTCGAGATGTGGCTCATCGTGTCGAGCTCGCCGTTCGGGAACACGTGCTCGACCAGGAAGTCCCACTGCGGCGTCCGCGTCCAGTACTGGTTGCGCGTGATGCCGTGGTTGAGGAACAGCCCACCCGGCTCGAGCAGGCCGTACACCTCGTCGAAGTAGGCGCGATAGTTGGCGATGCCGACGTGCTCGATGATGCCGATCGCCGAGATCTTGTCGTAGGGCCGCTCGCTCACCAGGTCGCGGTAGTCGCGGTGCTCGACGCGGCAGACGCTCTGCAGACCCTCGCGGGTGATCCACTCCTGCGCGTACTTGACCTGCTCGCGCGACAGGCTCACGCCCAGCGCCTCGACGCCGTAGTGCCTGGCGGCCCAGATCGCGAGGCTGCCCCAGCCGCAGCCGATGTCGAGGTAGCGCTCGCCGGGCTGCAGGCGCAGCTTGCGGCACACCAGATCGAGCTTGTCGGACTGCGCCTCGGCGAGGCTCGCGTCGGGCGAGCGGTAGTACGCGCAGGTGTAGACCATCTGCGGATCGAGGAAGAGCGCGTAGAACTCGTTCGACAGGTCGTAGTGGTACTGGATGGCCTGTTCGTCCAGCGTACGGCGGCTTGCGAGCATGATCGACGCCTCCCGTTCGTTCTCAGCCCATGCCAAAGGCACCCTCGAAGATCAGGCGGCGCCGGAGGTAGGGCGCGCGGCAGACCGCGCGTGCGATGGTCTCGGAGATGCGGCCGGGTAGCGAGCCGAGCACCCGCTCCGCGAGGCCGAGACGGCCCGCGCCGAAGCGCGCGGCGATGCGCTCCGCGTAGGCGCCCGGTGCGCGGCCGGCGAGCACGGTGTCGGCGGCGAAGACGGCGCTCTCCACGGCCGGACCGATGCCCTCGCCGCTGACGCCGCGGGCCAGACCGGCCGCGTCGCCGACCAGGAGGAATCCCTCGCCGGCCACGCACCGCGGATGATCGACGCGAATCGCGTAGGCGTGGCCGCGGAACGGCTCGAGCTCGAGCCCGGCCGGCAGCCGGCCGTCGGCGCGCAGCCGCTCGATCAGCGCGTCGAAGCGCCGGTGCAAGTCGCGGCCGTCGCCGAGGCAGCCGATGCCGACGTTCAGGAAATCGCCCTTGGTGAAGTACCAGCCGTAGCCACGGAAGTCGGATTCGGCGAACAGCTCCGGCGTGCCACTGCGGGTGGTGAGCTCGCGCAGCAAGGTGGAGCCGACTTTGGTCTCGCTCTCGCGTGTCACGACGACCGCCTCGTCGGCCGAGATCTCGCCGAGCGTGCGCGCGATCGGACAGTTGTGTCCGCCCGCGCCGACGACGATCGGCGCGGGCACGTCCCCGTCCGCGGTTGCGACGGTGACGTCCGCGCCCTCGCGGCGGACGCCGGTCACGCGGACGCCCTCGCGAACCACCGCGCCCGCCTGCTCGGCACGCCGCAGCAGGAACTCGTCGAACTCGCGGCGCACGATGCCGTAGCTCACGGTACGCGGCCAGCGTGTCTCGAGGACGCTGCCGTCGAGCTCGATGGTCGCGTCGGCGAACGGCTGGATGGTGCGCGGATAGCTCGCCGGGTCGATCTCGAGCGCGCGCCACACCGTCGGCGTCACCCAGCCGGCGCACAGCTTCAAGCGCGGAAAGCGTGCCGCGTCGAGCACGATCACGCGTGCGCCGGCGCGCGCCAGACGCCAGGCTGCGGTCGAGCCACCGGGTCCCCCTCCGACCACGATCGCGTCCCACGCGCCATTGGCGGCTCCGAGGCTCATATGCGGCGCAGGTCGGCGAAGATGCCGAGCTTGTCGCGCCATCCCAGCTCGAGGTCCTCGAGCTGGTTCGCGACGCGCAGCGCGGCGAAGAGATCACCCTCGACGTCGATCCGGTTGTCGATGAAGGCTTCGGCCAGGACGCGTGTGTTGCTGCTGCCGAAGGTGTCGCGGAAGGTCTCGCGGTCGCGGATGACAATCGTGAACGAGCCGTCGGGCCGACCGACGTCGCCCTCGCTGCCATCCCATAGCCGGTAGCGCAGGCCCGGCTGGACCGTGCCGAAGATCCGTCGCAGTACGGCCGTGGCACTACGACGGCCCTGCTCGCTCGCCCTCTCGGATGTTCCTTCCATGACGGATGGCCCTCCGAATGCCCAGATGTTTTCTGCAACGTTCGAGCCTCCGAGGCAAGAGCGCACGGGGCCCGGCGGGCAGGTCTCGCAGCCGTCGGATTCAGGCTGACCGGATCGGAATCATCTGAATTAGCACGAGGCCGACGTGCCGCCGCGACGTTGGTCCGTTATCGAACCGGCCGTGGCCAACTTCATCTTCAGCATGCGCGAGCTGCGCAAGGTCTACGGACCCGACCGCGTAGTCATCGATAACGTCACCCTGTCCTTCTACTATGGCGCCAAGATCGGCGTCCTCGGTCTGAACGGCGCCGGCAAGAGCACGCTCATGCGGATCATGGCGGGCATCGAGAAGGAGTTCTCCGGCGAGGCGCGGCTGAGCAGCGGGTACTCCGTGGGCTACCTGCCGCAGGAGCCGCAGCTCGATCCGGAGAAGACCGTGCGCGAGGTGGTCGACGAGGGCGTCGCGCAGACCCGGGCGCTGCTGACCCGCTTCGAGGAGATCTCGAACGCGTTTGCGGAGCCGATGTCGGACGAGGCGATGGAGAAGCTGCTCGCCGAGCAGGCGACCCTGCAGGACAAGATCGACGCCGCCAACGCCTGGGAGCTCGACCGCACGGTCGAGATCGCGATGGACGCGCTGCGCTGCCCCGCACCCGACGAGGGTACGGCGCACCTGTCCGGCGGCGAGCGCCGCCGGGTCGCGCTCTGCCGGCTGCTGCTGCAGTCACCCGACCTGCTGCTGCTCGACGAGCCCACCAACCACCTCGACACCGAGTCCGTCGCCTGGCTCGAGCACTTCCTCGCCGAATACAAGGGCACCGTCGTGGCGGTCACGCACGATCGCTACTTCCTCGACAACGTCGCCGGCTGGATCCTCGAGCTCGACCGCGGCCGCGGCATTCCTTGGGAAGGAAACTACTCGTCCTGGCTCGAGCAGAAGCAGAAGCGGCTCGCGCTCGAGGAGAAGCAGGAGTCGGCCCGCCAGCGCACCCTCGCGCGCGAGCTCGAGTGGGTGCGCTCGTCGCCGCGCGCGCGCCAGGCGAAGAGCAAGGCGCGCCTCGCCGCCTACGAGCAGCTCCTCGCCGACGGCCAGTCGAAGCGCGACGGCGCGGTCGAGATCTCGATCCCGCCCGGACCGCGGCTCGGCCACGTCGTGATGGAAGCGAAGGGTGTCACCAAGGGCTACGGCGACAAGCTGCTGATCGACGACCTGACCTTCGAGCTGCCGCCCGGCGGCATCGTCGGCGTGATCGGACCGAACGGTGCGGGCAAGACGACGCTGTTCCGCATGATCGCCACCGGCGAGCAGCCCGACGAAGGCACCTTGCGCCTGGGCGAGACCGTCCAGGTCGCCTACGTCGATCAGTCGCGCGACGCGCTCGATGCGGACAAGACCGTCTGGGAGGAGATCTCGGACGGCTCGGAGCGGTTGCTGCTCGGCAAGCGCGAGGTCAGCTCGCGCGCCTACTGCGGCTGGTTCAACTTCAAGAACGCCGACCAGCAGAAGCGCGTCGGCGACCTGTCCGGCGGCGAGCGCAACCGCGTCCATCTGGCGAAGCTGCTCAAGCGGGGCGGCAACCTGCTGCTGCTCGACGAGCCGACCAACGACCTCGACGTCGACACCCTGCGCGCGCTCGAGGACGCACTGCTCGAGTTCGCCGGCTGCGCGGTGGTGATCAGCCACGATCGCTGGTTCCTCGACCGCATCGCGACCCACATGCTCGCCTTCGAGGGCGACAGCCACGTCGAGTGGTTCGCCGGTAACTACGCCGACTACGAGGTCGACAAGCACCGCCGGCTCGGTGCCGAGGCGGATCGCCCGCACCGCATCAAGTACCGTCCGCTGCGCCGCGCCTAGCGGAGTTTCGTCAGCGCGTGGCGTCCAGCGGGGCGCCGCGCGCGTCGTCGAACACCACGTCGAAGGTCATCACCTCGCCCGCGGGCGAGATGTTCTTGATCGCGAAGCGGCCGCGCGTGCCGTCGTAGGCGCCGGTGCCCGGTCTGGTGCCGGGCCCGGGGCCGTCCTTGCGATCG